>Ga0326728_10008630_pt1 | contig 25159 bp, 19 predicted proteins | sample MB3enrmetagenome_FD_207602 | JGI IMG/M metagenome (GOLD analysis project Ga0326728, IMG submission 207602) | Lab enriched peat soil microbial communities from McLean, Ithaca, NY, United States - MB31MN | ecosystem: Environmental > Terrestrial > Soil > Wetlands > Peat | place: USA: New York... | reverse complement strand
AGAAGGCTGACGATTCAATCGAAGAAATCATTGAATTATTAGCAGCTTAACAGTGTGAGAGATAAACTCTCAGAATGGGTTTGTTAGAATCTAAAAACTGAAAAACCCCCTTCGCACTTTTCGCGAAAGGGGTTTTCAACAGCGCGGCACAAAACCAAAGCTGTCGGAAGCGTCCCAGGTGTCAAGCCGCCGCTTAGAGCGATTTGACATCTATGTTCCGAATGAACTCCTTGATATTCTTCATCCACATATCGATCTTTTCATCCTGCTGGGTTTGCGCTGTATCCGGCAGCCGTTTTCCGACGTGGCCTCTTGTCTGATTGTGGTCTACCGGAAGTGTTTCGACCGGCTTCTCTCTGCCCTCAACACTTAACTCGAACTGTGTTGCCCCACAATTCTCAATCTGTTCCGAATTTCTTGCCATCGCTATAGCCTCCAACGCCGTCCGTTTTCACGGAACAGCGGTCAAATTTCGCAATAGAATAATCATCCGCCTTTACTATGTAAACGACGAATTGTTGCCATCTATTTGAAAACAGATCCGAATTTCAGAAGCACTCACCATTTCACTTTTCCTCGCCGACGGATAGTAGTATCCTGACTCCACACAGTTAAAAGAAGATTCGGCTGATTTTCATTTTCTCTAAACAGGAGTTTTTATGGTCCTCCTCGAAGGCCAGATGTATTGCCTCCCTAACGGTGAAAAGCTCGTCGCCAAAACGATTGACGGAATGTTCATCCTCGAATTCAAACGACCATATAGAGCACCCCTTTCGGTCGGTGCCGACGGGACTCTTTTTTTGCGGGGAGAGTCTACCGGCTTAACCATCGAGTCCCTCAGAGAAGCCCAACCCGAGCCGGAGCCAGGCAATGGGGGCTGATCCGGCCATTGCAGGCAAAGCCCGGTTTCACAGCCGAGGCTGCCGGCACGGTTTTCCCCATCGAGCGGTTTGGGGAATATTCATCTTTTAACTCCACGGGAGCTGCAACATTATGCCTTGCCTCAATAAAAGACGTAGCAGAGAAGAGCGACAGAAAGGCTTTACCCTGATAGAGCTATTGGTAGTTATGATTATTCTCAGCCTGCTTGCCGCCTTCGTTGGAACCGACTTCTTCAAGCACATCGGCACTTCCAAGCAAAAAGCGGCCAAAGCACAGATTGAGCTTTTCTCCACGGCTCTGGATTCATTCAGGCTCAGCGTCGGCAGATATCCCACCACGGCCGAAGGCATGGAAGCCCTTCGCAAGAATCCCGGCACCGACCTCTGGGACGGCCCCTATCTTCGAAAAGAGGTCCCGATGGACCCGTGGGGCAGGCCTTATATCTATACCTGTCCGGGTGAACATGGGGATTATGATTTGGTGTCCCTCGGGGCAGACGGGCAGGAAGGCGGTGAGGGAGAAAACGCCGACGTGGTCAGTTGGAAATAATCTTCGCGGGCCGAATCCGCCCAACCTGGACGAACTCTGAAAGAGGCAAGCCGGAAGGAGGCGTCAGTACGTTTGTTCACGCGCCAAAGAGATGCCGTTTTGCAGCATCTGCAGGTGGTGGTAAGAGCCCTCTTTTTCCATCAAATCTTCGTGAGACCCGCGCTCGACTATTCGGCCATGATCGATGAGGATTATCTGATCGGCGCGCCTGATCGTGGACAATCGATGGGCAATTATAATACTCGTCCGGTTTGCCATAACCGCGCTGATTGCCTCCTCGATCAGCATTTCCGTCTCTGAATCGATATTCGAAGTGGCCTCGTCCAGGACCAATACTTTCGGATTTCTCGCCAGGACCCTCGCGAACGACAGCAACTGTTTCTGGCCCGCGGAAAGGTCCATGCCACCCTCCCCTACTCTGGTCTCCAAACCGCCGGGAAGGCTTTTCACAAGGTTTTTCAATTGTGAGAGCTGAAGAATTTTATCGATTTCGGATTCAGGCATCCTGCGGTCAAGCAGTATATTTTCCCTGATCGACCCCGGCACAATAAAGATATCCTGCATCACGAGCCCAATCTGTTCCCGCAACCAGCGAGGCTCGAACCTGCGAAGGTCGATGCCGTCCAGCAGGACATTGCCTTGCTGCGGGTCGTAAAACCTCTCCAACAAATTTATTATTGTTGTCTTGCCTGATCCGGTTGGTCCAACGATGGCAAGGGTGTGACCGGGTTCTACATCGAAAGATATATTCTTCAGCACCCGCCTTTCGCCGTCATAGGAAAAAACGACGTTCTGAAACTCTATATGTCCCCTGATACCGTGCAGTTCCATCGGGTCTTGGACCGGCGGCACATAGTCTTTTTCATCGAGGAGTTGAAAGATCCTCTCCGCCGAAGCCATAGCCGATTGCACTATTGTATATTTTTGCGAAAACTCCCGGATGGGCTGGAAAAAAAGACGCATATAGGAAATGAATGCGGTGAGCGCGCCTATGGTCATATAGCTTTTCAGAACCTGGCCGCCCCCATACCACACAATCAGCGCGAGCGAAACCGAACTCATAACCTCGATCAGCGGCACGAAAATCCCGAATATGCGGATCTGGAACATCGCCGCATTAAAGAATTCGCTGTTCAACCCGGAGAACCTTTCGCGCATGTCCTTTTCCCGCAAGAAGATCTGAACGATGGAGATCCCCGAGATCGTCTCCTGGAGAAAAGCATTTATTCCAGCGAGGTGGGCCCGTATTCTTCGGAAAGCCTGGCGGCTCAGGCTGCCGAAAGTCAGAGTGATAATCAGCATCAGGGGAAAAGTCAGGGCCAGAAGGAGCGAAAGACGCCAATCCATCCAGAACATCACCACGAGGATGCCGACAAGCCTCACCCCTTCATTGAAAAGAGTAATGATTACGGATGTGAACATTTCATGCATGTTCTGGATGTCGTTCGTGTGTCTCGTAACCAGCCTTCCCACGCGGTGGGAGCCGAAAAACGAGAGATTCAATCCGATTACATGGCTGAACAGGCGCTGGCGCAAAGAGTCCATGATTCTTTGGCCGGTCCATTCAAGGGTAATTACCTGAAAGAAATTCGCGATAAACCCGATGATTATGACCCCGAAGAAAAGCGCGGCGATCCAACTCAGTCCGCTCAGACGCTGGGCGACGGGCAGCGAGCTGTTGAGAATATATTTGTCCATGGCCGACTGAATGAGTCTAGGCCAGACAAGACTCGCGCCGGTTATTATGAAGGCAAGGCCGACTGCCGCAAACACCCACTTCCACTGGGGAACTATGAATTTGAGTAAGCGCCCCCAGAGTTTAAAGTCGCCGATGTAGCGTTTTTGCTCCTCCTGGAAAAACTCCTGATCCTGATTCATCGTCCGCCGTCCTCGGCGTAAGAGGTTGTCTGGTAACGGTAAATGCTGGAATAAAACGCGTTTCGTTCGACCAACTCGATGTGTGGCCCATGGTCCACAACCTGTCCTTTTTCCATAACCACAATTTCATCCACATCGGCCAGAGGCGCTATCCGGTGGGACACAATTATGCAGGTTCGACCTTTAAGGTAGGAGGCTATCGAGCGGATTATGGCGTGCTCGGTTTGCATGTCCACGGCAGACAGGCCATCGTCTATCAGAATTATCGGCCTGTCCAGAAGCAACGCCCGCGCTATCGCAATCCTCTGCCGCTGCCCTCCCGAAAGTTTTACTCCCCTCTCTCCGATCCTCGTTTCATAACCTTGCGGCATCAATGCTATATCGTCACTGATGGCTGCCGCCTTTGCCACTCTTTCGATATCTTCGGCGGAAGCATCCGGTTTGCCGAAAGCGATATTGAAGGCAATGGTGTCCGAAAAAAGAACCGCCTCCTGCGGCACATATGCAATTGCGCTTCTCACCGACTCTATGGGAATGGAATTCACATCGCGTCCATCGAAAAAGATGCTCCCGTCATTCACCGCAAGAAGCCGTGCCAGCAAATTGCACAAGGTGGTTTTGCCGGCACCTGTACGGCCAACGATTCCCAGCACCTTTCCCCTCGGAACATGCAGGTCCAGTCCCTGGAGACTCCAGGTTGCCTGCCCCGGATAAACAAAGGACAGGTTTTTCACACGGATTTCTCCGCGCAAAGAGGGCCGTTGCTCTAAGCCGGATACTGAGCGAACGGCCTGAAGCGCCTGGCCGCGGTCCGCCAGAGAAGGCTTCTCGCTCATAAGCGCTTCTATTCTTGCCAGGGATGTAACTCCGCGTTGGAAAAGGTCCGCCACCCAGCCAATCGCCATCATGGGCCATGTCATTATGAACAGGTAGCTGATGAAGGCAACGAAGTCGCCTGCAGTGATCGTCCCGGAAATTGTCAGCCGCCCTCCGAAAACCAGGACCAGCAGCATGCTCAAATTCCCTATGAATCCCGACACCGGGAAAAGTGTCCCGTTGACAACCGCCAACCTTAAATTTTGCCTCACATAAGTTTCACCCATCCGGGCAAACCGCAGTTTTTGAAGCTCTTCCTGGTTGTAGGCTTTGACCATACTGATAGAGGACAGCGTTGAGCGGACAAATTCGGTTAGAAGAGAAAACTGTTCCTGGACTTTTTTGAACCTCCCATGCAGGCGAGACGAAAGAGTTCTGGTCAAAAAGGCAAGCAAAGGCATGGGCGCAAGCGCTATAAAAGTAAGAGACGGATGGATATACAGCATGAAGCAGAAAGCCGCAAAACCCATAAAGACGGCGTCGACAAACGCAACCCCTCCCATTCCGACTCCAAGCTGCACGGCGGAGAGGTCATTAGTTGCAAGCGCCATTGCCTCGCCCGTGGCAGTCTTTTGAAAGTAGACCTTATCGAGGGAAAGCAAATGCGACAGCATCCGGTTTCTCAGATCGACTTCGACGATGCGGGAAAAACCGAAAATAAGCTGCCGCCAGACGAATCGAAAGACCGCAATCAGAAGTGCAAAGAGGACGATATAAACGCCGCAGATCAGCAGGCCGCGAGGGGTGGCGATCCCTTTTTGAAGCAGATCCACCGCGTTCTTGACCACTCGTGGGATTAAAAGCTGAAGGAGATCAACCAGCATCAGGGCTGAGAAACCGGCCGCAAGCCTTGCAAGGTTTTGCCTGAAGTAAGGTTTCAGCAATCTGATCGACCGCCACGAACCACCTTCTCCGACATTTTTGAAATAGTCACGAATGGATCTTGCCAAACCGTCCCGCACCCGATGTTTCTCAACCTTCATTCAAATCCGACCAAAATTAAACGCATCACTTTTTCGGTTAGTCTAATGATTATAAGACCAGTTCCCCCGAGTGAGCAACACGAGGCTGTCCTCAAAACGTGAAAATTGCGGGAACGGCCGGTCTTCGATGGAATAGGCCAGTGGGCGCCGTATCCGCAGGCAAACAAGTTCGATACGGATGATTCCGGTCAGCCGCAACACAATTCCGGGTCTTCAAAATCGACGCCGGTAAGTTCTTCGAGCAACCGCAGCCGTTGCACAGGAAACCCATAAAGAAATTTCCTTTTTTATTTCCCACCTGTTCGATTACTTGTATATTGCCGCTTGCAATTTAGAGCTGGACGCCGAAACGGCTGCGTCCGGCACAGGGCAGTTTACACCGATCAAATTGGATATGAATCATGGCCCCTCAGAGGCAATTCGTTCCGTTCGTGTCCGCGATGCTCGCTATTCTTCTATCCGTGCCGGGTTGCCTCAAAGTGGGGCCTGATTTCAGTAAACCTGCGCCGCCGGTCTTGTCGAACTGGCTTGAATCGAATGACGAACGCGTGAAAGGCGACTCTGCAAACTACCGGGCATGGTGGGAAGCATTCGGAGATCCCTGCCTGACCCGCACAATCAACATGGCCTACAGTCAAAACCTGTCACTGAAAATTGCCGCGGTTCGCGTCATCGAGGCACGGGCTGAACTTGGCATTTCCGTTGGCAATCTTTACCCTCAAACCCAACAGTTCAACCCGGCGGTGTCATTCAACAGGCTCAGCACTTATTCTTACTCATCCGTGGAGGCTGGAGCAGTTGCATTTCCACACAGTTTCTGGCAGGACCAACTGAATTTGAACATCGCCTGGGAACTTGATTTCTGGGGAAAATACCGAAGAGGAGTCGAATCGGCTGACGCGAACCTTCGGTCCACGGTTGCCGATTATGACAGCGCCCTCGTCACCCTCACGGCCGATGCGGCCACCTTCTACATCCAGATAAGAGTCATTGAGAAGAGGCTGGCTATCGCACGGGAAAACCTGGAAACTCAAAAGGAAAGTCTCAGAATAGCGGAAACCCGCTTCGAAGGGGGCACAACCTCCGAACGTGACGTCCAACAGGCGAAATCGCAATTGTTCAATACTCAGGCAACCATCCCGGTACTGGAGGCACAGCTCAGGCAGAGTAAAGATGCGCTTTGCGTCTTACTCGGCATTCCCCCCGACGAACTCACGGATGTTCTCACCGGCACTTCTCAGATTCCTAACCCTCCGCCCTCCGTTGCCATCGGGATTCCCGCCGACCTGCTGAGACGCCGCCCCGACATTCGAAGCGCCGAACTCCAGGCCGCAGGCCAATGCGCGCAAATCGGGGTCGCCAAAGCCGACCTGTTTCCCGCTTTTTCCGTTGGCGGTTTTTTCGGCCCGGTGGCCACGCGTGTCGACGGAACGAACCTGGCGCAAATGTTCAATTTTGCGAAAGCATCGCAGACGACCCTCGGCCCGTCCGTTCAATGGAATTTTCTCAACTACGGCAGGATAACCAACAATGTACGATTCCAGGATGCGCGTTTCCAGGAACTCCTGCTCATCTATAAAAACACGGTGCTGAGGGCGCAACAGGAAGTCGAGGATGCCCTGGCCGCGTTTCTCCGCTACCAGGAAAACGCACAGAGCCTCGCGCTGAGCGTTGATGCGGCGAAGCGCTCACTGGATTTGGCTTTCATTCAGTACAGCCAGGGGAGCACCGACTTTACGACTGTCCTTGTCGCCCAGGGGGCGCTTCTCAATGTCCAGGATAATCTTGCAGCAGCCATGGGCAGTATCGCCACGAACCTGGCGGGAATCTACCGGGCGCTCGGCGGTGGATGGGAAGTCAGATCCGGAGAGGATATTCTCTCCCCCGAGATCAAAGAAGCCATGGCGCAACGGACCAACTGGGGCAATCTGCTTTCTCCGGCCGCCTACATGCCCCCGTCTGACAACCAACCTGACGTTCGTCCCCCGGACTGGTAGAAAACAGCGACGTTCCAAGACTTACATGCACGATTTGGAGTGGTCATGAACTTAGTTTATAGTTTCATACGGTTTTCATCGAGTCCGCTGATCCGCAAGCTTCAATTCCCCGCACCGGGATGCTCTCGACGAGCATCCGTTGCTGCGGCGGCCTTGCTCAGCATTCTGCTGGTCTATTCCGCGGGATGTCAAAAGCAGAACACCTCCGCTCCTCCTTCGCCCCAGAAAGTTACAGTAAGCCAGCCCGCGCGTGAGAACGTGACCGATTACCTTGACCTGACCGGCAATACCCAGGCCATCAATACCGTTCAGCTCCGGGCCCGCGTAGAAGGCTATCTGGACAGCGTTTTCTTCAAAGACGGCGATGTGGTTAAGAAAGATCAGCTTCTTTTCCTTATTCAGCAGAACACCTACTTTGCAAGACTTCTCCAGGCCGAAGGCAACGTCCAAAATCAAAAAGCCCTGCTCGAGCATGCGAAAACCGAACTGGCGCGTTTCACAAAGCTTTTTGAGAAAAAGGCGGCCCCCGACATAGACGTCGAAAACTGGAAATATCAACGCGACACCGCACAGGCCAATCTGCTCTCGGCGGAAGCTCAACGAGATCTTGCGAAGCTCGATCTCGGCTATACATGGGTAGTCGCCCCCTTCACCGGACGTGTCGACAGGAGGCTTGTCGATCCGGGAAACCTCGTAGGCTCGGGTGGAAACATTACTATTCTGGCCGAACTGACGCAAATCGACCCGTTGTACGTCTATTTCAACATCGCCGAAACCAGTATTCCTCCCACTATTTGCGATTCAAGAACCTGTGCTCCAAAGTCATCAAAATCAGCCGACAAGCAGGCAAAGATTCCTGTGTTTATGAGCATGGCCAACGAAGTTGAATATGTTCACCAAGGCTATCTTGATTTTTCATCGACTTCGGTAGCCTCGTCGACAGGGACGCTGCTTGCCAGAGCAGTATTTCCAAATCCTGACGGCAAGATGCTTCCAGGCCAGTTTGCCAAGGTCAGGCTTCCGTTCGGCACGGAAAAGCCCTCCATTCTCGTTCCCCAAACCGCGATCAGCTACGACCAGTTGGGGGCTTACGTGCTCATAGTGAATGAAAAGAACACGGTCGAACGCCGCAACGTGAAAACCGGAGTTATGAAAGGTACTTCGCAGGTAATCGCAAATGGCCTGAACGGAGATGAGTGGGTAATTACAAAAGGTGTGATCAAAGCAGCCCCGGGCAGACAGGTTACCCCCGAACGCATGGAAACGCAGACCGCGGGAAAAAAGCCGGTTCAAGAGGTGGTCCGATGATCTCAGAGTTTTTCGTCGACAGGCCTATTTTCGCGAACGTAATAGCCTTCGTCACCATCATAATCGGCCTTGTCGCGATGTACGGGCTGCCGGTCGCCCAGTATCCGCAGATCGTTCCACCGACAATACAGGTGGCGACCCGATACCCCGGCGCCAGCGCCCAGGTCGTTGCGGAAACCATCGGGATGCCGATAGAGCAGTCGGTTAACGGCGTCGAGGGCGCAATTTACATGTCCTCAACCAGCAGCAGTGACGGCACATACAGGCTTACGATCACTTTCGATGTCGGGACTAATCTCAACGCTTCTCTCGCACTCGTACAAAACCTTGTGAACAGCGCCCTTTCTCAGCTTCCGGGCGGCGCTCAGGCACAGGGAATCACCATAAAAAAAGTCTCTCCGAATATTCTTCTGGTTGTAAGCCTTTATTCAGAGGATAACCAGTACGATGAAGTTTTCCTTTCAAATTACGCGATAATAAATCTGCAGAACCCGCTGGCCCGCATTCCCGGTGTCGGCGAAGTGAGGGTCTTCGGCGCCGGGCCTTACAGCATGAGAGTATGGCTTGACCCGTTCAAGCTCGACTCCATGGGGATCACCACTGCCGACGTGCAAACCGCCATTCTGGGGCAGAACGAACAGCTTGCATTGGGGCAGCTCGGCGCACCGCCTGTGCCCCAGTGGCAACCCTTCCAGTTTACGGTCAACACGCTCGGCCGTCTTGCCGATGTCTCTCAGTTCGAGAACATAATCATAAAGGCCCCAACCAGCCAGGCTCCGCAAGTCGTGCGCCTGCGAGATATAGCCCACGTGGAGCTGAGTCAGCAGAACTATTCAAATTTCGCCAATCTTACCGGACACCCGTCATCCGGGCTGCCGATTTTCGCCCTTCCCGACGCAAACGCCATAGACGTCGCCAATACCGTTTACAAGACCATGGACGATATGAGCAAGACGTTTCCTCCAGGCCTTAAATATAAAATCCGGTACGACACGACCCTGTTTGTCCGTGAAGCCATATCCAAAGTTTATGAAACTCTTTCCATAGCAGCCATCCTGGTGCTTATCGTAGTGCTTCTCTTCCTCCAGAGCTTCCGGGCGATGCTCGTCCCGGCGACTACCGTACCGGTAACCCTTATCGGCGCTTTCATCGCAATGGCTGCGCTTGGATTCACCATTAACCTGATGACCCTGTTCGCTCTGATTTTGGCCATCGGGATCGTGGTCGACGACGCAATCGTTGTCGTGGAGGGCGCCGCATATCATATAGAACGCGGAATGACCCCCAGGAGCGCCACAATCAAGGCAATGCAGGAATTGACCGGGCCGATTATGGGGATCACGCTCGCCCTGGTCTCCGTATTTCTGCCCGCCGCCTTTTTCCCTGGAATAAGCGGCCAAATATTTCGCCAGTTTGCGCTCGTCATCGCCTCAACCGCGGTCATAAGCGCTATCAACGCCCTCACCCTGAAACCGGTCCAGTGCGCTCTCTGGTTGAAACCGTACGAGGAAAAGCGGCCGAATATCATTTATCGTTCGTTCAACAGAGTTTTCGAAGCCATGAGCAACGCCTACGTTGCTCTCGTGATCCGCATGGTCGGCAGGCCGTACAGCATGTTGGTCGTATTCGCCGTAATCATCACCATCTCCTTCTGGCAGTTTCTCAGCAGGCCGACCGGATTTCTTCCAACCGAGGACCAGGGGTACGCGATTTTGTTTACCCGCCTGCCCGAAGGCGCATCGCTTCCGCGCAACCATGAGTTGGCCGACAAAGTCAACTCCGTACTCCAACGCATTCCGGGCATTTCAGCATGGGTGACGGTCGGAGGCTATTCCGTCCTGGATGGATCCAACATCCCGAATGTTTCATCAACATTCGTCAATTTCCTGGACTGGAAGGAGCGAGGGAACGCCCTCAACCAGGACGTGATCTTATCTAATGTGAACCGGGAACTGGGAAAATTCGAGGAAGCCCAGGCACTCATGATCATACCGCCTCCCATCCGCGGATTGGGACAAACCGGCGGTTTTCAGATGATGGTCGAGGACCGCGGAAACCTCGGGCTGGAAGAACTCTATCAAGCTACCACGGCGCTGGTGCAGGCTGGAAACTCAAACCCCATGCTCCAGCGCATGACAACGACCTTCAGCATGACCAGTCCACAGCTCTATCTCGATATCGACCGCACCAAGGCCGAATCCCTGCAGGTCCCCATGGCGAATGTCTTCGGAGCGCTCCAGGATTTCATCGGGTCGACATTCGTTAATCTTTTCAACAAGTTCAACCAGGTATTTCAAGTCTATATCCAGGCTGAGAGCACATACCGGCTCAATCCAAGAGACATCGAGAACCTCCATGTCCGCAACCAGACCGGAGGCATGGTCCCACTGGGCACGCTCATGAGTATAAGACGCATGCAAGGCTCTGAGCTGATCACCCGCTATAATCTCTACCCGGCGGCGCCAATCTTCGGATCGGCGGCCCCAGGGTTCAGCTCGGGACAGGCGCTCGCTCAAATGGAACAACTGGCCGACCACACATTGCCCAGCGGCCTCACTTATGACTGGACCTCCACAAGCTACCAGGAGAAGAAACTTGGCTACCAGGCCTATTTCATTTATGCCCTTTCCATCTTCCTGGTCTATATGGTGCTTGCGGCCCTGTACGAGAGCTGGAGTTCGCCCGGCGCCGTTATTCTGGTCGTGCCCGTTGCGCTGGTCGGTGTCCTGCTTGCCCTGGTAATCAGAGGATATGACAGTAACCTCTATACACAGGTCGGACTCATACTCATGATCGCCCTGGCAAGCAAAAACGCCATCCTTATCGTGGAATTCGCCCGTGATCTGCACAAAGACGGCTTGTCCATAGAGGAAGCGGCGGTCGAGGCCACCCGAAGGCGGTTTCGCCCCATCGTTATGACCTCCTTTGCTTTCATTTTGGGAGTTGTCCCGCTTCTGGTGTCTTTTGGCGCAGGATCGGCCAGCCAGCGCGCCCTTGGAACGGTCGTATTCGGCGGAATGCTTTCTTCCACGCTCCTGGCCATACCTTTTGTGCCGGTCTTTTACGTGGTGCTGGAGCGTCTGAGTGAGCGCTACCAGAGAGCGAGGCCGCAACGGGAAGGTCCGGCCGACACAACATCACTGTAACCAGGCGCTAACCAGCGGCGGGCACTCGCAATCTTATATTCTACTAAAGTGAGGCCGGCTCCCCATTTCCGGCGGCGCGGTCCAATGAATTCGGCGCGGCCATTTCCAGAAACGCTTCGATTCTCGTTCCCAGCCTTTCCGTGTCCGAGTCGCTATAATCTGTTTCAAGATGGAGAAACGGCAGATTCCGGCGGGTTTCCACAAACTCGCCTATGATCCGCGATTCTATATTGTACGTGTGACAATACTGCAGCGTGAGATCGATGACGCCATCCACCCTGTATTCATCAATCAGCCGGTCCAGCAGATCCAAACGCCCGGTGTTCGGCGTCATGCACGAACACGGTATCTGGAGATAACGGCGGGCCAAAGCCATAAACGGGTCGCTTTCCTCCTCGTCTACCAGCAAATCCAAACCCTTGACACCCGTGCAATTCTCCATACAGACCACCACCCCTCCGCAGTCTTCAACCAGCCGAAGCACCTTTTCAGACCCCCTCCCGATGGGGCAGCCCGTGAGAAGGATTCTTGGAGCATCGTCCGCAAAGGGCGAAAAGCCGCTTTCAACAAAAACTTCCATTTGTGAAATGAATTTTTGGAGCAGTTGTTGATACTTATCCGGGTAAATCCAGAAGCTCTTGCTTTCCATTACGGTCATCATGTCCAACCCGGAGATGGGCACCCTCTCAGCGGTCTGGAAGCGCGAGATCCTCCCCAGCAGCTTGCGTATGCTGTTTTGGGTCTTAATCTGGAAACGCAGGTGGTCCAAGTCTGTTTTCCATCCCGTACGCTCTTCCAAAAAACTGCCGAGCCTTATTATTTCCTGCCGCCAGAATTCAAGAGCATGGGGCTCCTCGGTGGTATACGGCAGGTGCATCAGGTGGAGAGGCTTGACCAGTCCCAGCAGTTCGTACATCTTCTTCTTACCGTCGCACGTCGTCTCGGCGATCAGGAAATCGCTTGCCGAATAATACGGACACGTCTCGGTAATTGCATAACCGTAGCTGGATTTGATCAGAGGGCACAAACCGGATGGCAGGACCCGTTCGGCGGCGGCAATCGGCCATTCTTTTTTGCCGCAAAGACTGACCGGTATTGCTCCGAGCGCGCGTATGAGTTCGACGGGAGCCAGAAGGCAATAGACACCGGCAACCTTCGTATCCGTGTCTTCCAACTCGGAAAGATCCAGAAGGAAGTGTTCTCCCGCATCTTCAAAGTCCTTCAAGCATTCAGGCTTCAGCGCATACTCCTTTCACTCATACAAACAAATATTGACTCAAGGGACGCGACCATTCAGACCATAGAGCGCAGCGCCAATGGCCCCCACCATATCAGGGTCCTCGGGAACCATGACCGCCTGCCCCAACTCTTCTTCGAGCAGCTTTACCACACAGGGATTGTGAGCCACACCTCCGGCAAAGACCAGCGGCGCCGATACGCCCACCCGCTTCAGCATAGCCGCCGTCCTCTGGACAATTCCCATATGCAGCCCCATGGCAATGTTTTCCGGGCTTTCCCCCCCGGCCATCAGGGACGTCGCTTCACTCTCCGCGAATACGGCGCACATGCTGTTTATTCTGATGCGGTGATCGGAACGGAGCGCGAAGTCCCCGAACGATTCCAGCGGCACTTGCAGGGCAGTGGCCATGAATTCCAAAAACTTTCCCGTTCCGGCCGCGCACCGGTCGTTCATTTCGAATTTCCGCACCTTCCCGGCTCCAGAAAGAGATATGACCTTTGTATCCTGTCCCCCGATGTCCAGGACCGTCATGGCTTCCGGACACACGAACCGCGCTCCCAACGCGTAGGCCTGGATCTCCGTTATCACACTGACTTCGATATCGCGGAAAGATTCGGCAAAAAGCCTTCGACCATAGCCGGTGGCAATGAACCGGCCCCCGATGACCCCGTCCATCAATCGTCGGCATTGTCCTACAGGATCGAATGCAGTCGAAGTTTTTGACCGGTGCAAAAGCCCATCGGGGTTCAGCACGACAAGCTCTATCGACCTGGAACCGATGTCGATCCCTGCAACCGTGTCATGATTCAATACTGATTTCATTTCGTCATCTCAACGAAAGCTTCCACACGGGTTTTGAGCTGTTCGACATCTTCCATGCTGTAATCGGTCTCGATAGAGAGCATCGGAATGCCTGCGGAGCGCAACGCCCTTTCGACCTTGAAGGCCTCTATCGCATAAGGCTGGCAAAATGAGAGGCCATAATGGACCACGCCCTGCACTTTCAAGTCCCGCGCCATCCTCACTATATTGTCCAGCCGTTCGGTGTTTGGGGTAAAACAGGCGCAATCGATCTTCATATACCGGTCCACAATGGCGTCTATTATGCTATCGAAGGTCTTGGCATTTTCATCGATCAGGTCGCGGGTGTTCCTGGTCCCGATGCATGATTCTTCTCCAACCACAATTGCTCCTGAAGACTCGATGATGTACGGCAGCTTCCAGTTCGGAACGGCCATCGGACATCCCGACATCATCAGCCTTGTGGTATTTTTCGGCGCCACGCCCTCACCGCTTTTTACGCGGTCCTCCAGTTCGTCGCACAGCTCTCCTATCTTGGCTGTAAAACGGACCGGGTCGTCGTAAAAGGAAACCTGGTTTATCAAAAGGACGTCTCTTCCGGAAATTGGTACCGGCACAGCGGCCCGCAGCCGGTTAAGTCTTTGGAGAACACGCCGGCGCTCGTTTGTCAGATGGATGGCATCCTTTAACGATTCCGCAGAGATTTTGTTGCCGGTAGTATCCTCCACGGCGTTCTTGAAGCGCATGACCTCGTTTCTCCACAGCTCCCTGTCCGCGGGGTTCTTCATCTGCGGAATTTCCATTACATACACCGGCGAGTACTCCGAAAAGATTTCGTAAGCTTTCTTCTTGCCGTCGCAAGTTGTCTCGCCTACGATCATGTCGCAGGATTCGATAAATGGACAAAGCCTCCCCAGTTTGAACCCCACAAATGACTTAATCAGCGCGCAGGTATTTCTCGGCAACACCTTTTCGGCTTCACTCGTCCCGATTTCAGCGCCCGCGCACAAGCCGACCTGAACACCACCGGCAGCAAGCACTATCTCTTCGGGAACAAACACGCAGAAAGTTCCGAAGACCTTTTTCCCCTGGGCCTTTGCATCTTGGAGTTCCTTTATCCGAAGCCCATGGACCTCGGAGAGAACGAAATCCAGATACTCCATGCCCCGAAGCCGCCCCTGCTGACTCATGTAAATATCCCCATAGAATTTGCCGAGCACTTCGAGCAATCCGGTATGGGCCTCCACGTCCAGGTTCAGCTTTTCCCACATTTCATCGTACGATCCAGCCATAGTCCAGCCTCCAAATTGAATTTTTGCAGGAAATGTAAATTGTTATATTCTATGAATCAAATAGATAATATCTATTTTATAAATCAAGGGGCATCGGAAGGGAAGCGAATCATGCAGGTTTGTTGAACAAAGCCGCCCAATTGTTGCCGGAATCGATGCGGAGCGGCTGCTAAAGACGTACTGGTGAAGACACCCATAAAGAGAAGAGCCAGGAATAGGGGGGCCTTCTTCCTGGCTCTGTTCGAGGGGCAGATCAAACTGGGCTTATAATCTGCGATAGTATAATCGGTAGAGCCGGTCCTGAGCTTAAGTCCAAAATCGAGCCAAAAGGGCTTGGATCAAAAAAATCTTTAGAATGCAAAAAGGCCGGAACGGATTCCAGCCTTTAGGGATTTCAGCAGAAGCGAGTAAAATCAGATTTTTTTGACCCTGACCGCCTGGGGGCCCTTTGCTCCCTGTTCAACGACAAACTCGACACGATCACCTTCTTGAAGACTCTTAAACCCGGTTCCTTCGATTGCACTGTGATGAACAAAATAGTCTTTGCCGCCGTCCTCACCCGTGATGAATCCGTAACCCTTCTGGTCGTTGAACCACTTAACCGTACCTTGCGCCATCTTTTTTTAATTCCTTCTGTGGAAGTTAATGTTTGCGACTTTGACTTAAAGTCATATACAAAATAGCGATGAATATACACAAAAGCAAGAAAGAAAAGTCCAGGATTGAATATTGATAAGATTTGGCGGGTTTGAAGCGTTAAGGGTCAAATTCAAAATAATCCGACTGTCATTTCTCCAAAATAGCGAAGGCGCCGTTGAGGAGGGCCGGCGCCTTCAGGAAAGAGGAAAATCAGTACCGTCTAATGGGGCTGTACTAGGTATATCGGCAAATAACGACGGGAACTTTAAAGAAAATTGAAAAAAAGATTCTCCCGCGGATCGTTTTTTTTTGACCATCATGCCCTAAGAGCGCGCAGGCGTTCCTTCAGATCCGGTTTGGAAACCTTTCCCATCGCGTTTTTCGGCAATTCAGTCAGAACCATGACCTCTTTTGGCACTTTATAGGAAGCAAGTCTGGCCTTGCCCCATTGTCTAAACGCATCCAAGTCCCAACCGGCGTTGCCTCGCACTACCAGCACGGCGCATACCCGTTCACCCCAAACCGGGTCCGCGACACCCACCACCGCGCATTCTTTTATGTCCGGATGAGTTCTAAGGGTCTCCTCGATTTCCAGCGCCGAGACCTTATACCCTCCTGTTTTAATGATATCCACACTGCTTCTGCCCAGAATACGAAATACGCCGTTTTCCTCCATGGCAATATCGCCGGTCAAAAACCACCCATCCCTGAATGCTTTTTTTGTATCGTCGGGTCTTTTCCAGTATTCAAGAAAAACGCCCTTGCCTCGGATTTCGATTTCTCCCGGGGTCCCGGCAGCAACCGGTTTACCTGCTTCATCCGCAAGCCTTGCTTCGACACCGGGCAAGGGAAATCCCACGGACCCGGGAACTCTTTCCCCTTGCAGCGGGTTGGAGAGGCCCATGCCGATCTCCGTCATACCGTATCTTTCCAGCAGAACGTGCCCCGATATCTCTCTCCATTTTTCCATTGTACTTACAGGCAGAGCCGCTGAACCCGAGACCATGAGCCGCAATCTGCCGCAAGCCTCCGACATTCGCATCCGATCCTGAACGGAAGCCCTTTCCCAAGCATCAATCAGCCTTATGTAGATGGTCGGCACCGCCATAAACAGCGTGAGACCACCCTGGACAATTCGATCCCAGACCTCGCCGGCATCGAACCGCGGCAATATGTCACACTCGGCCCCAACCCACAGCGCGCAGCTCAGCACGTTGACTATTCCGTGGACGTGATGCATCGGCAAAACGTTCAGAATCCGGTCGTCACGGCTCCATCCCCAGGCATGAACGAGGCTCTCTATTTGAGCCGCAATATTGGTGTGGGTTGTTACAACTCCTTTCGGCCTGCCCGTTGTGCCGGATGTATACAGGATCATTGCCCGCCGCTCCGGGGATACAACAGGCAGCCGTCCCGGCGCGCATTTCAAGGCATCTTCAGCCAGGCCGAATCTCAGACCCGATTTGGCCGCAACAGGCTCCAGCAGGTCATTGAAACAGGGCTGAGTGATCACGGCTGCAGGCGATGTATCCTGAAGCACGTACTCCAGTTCGGGCAGTGGATGAAAAGGGGAAAGAGGAACCGCGATACCACCCGCCCGCCAAATGCCCCACTGTATTGCAACGTATTGGAATCCGGGATGGGCTAGAAATGCGACAGGCTTCTCAAGCAGGTCCCTGGAGCCCTCGAGAAGAAATGAGGAGACGGCGCCGGAGGCCTCAAGCAGTTGGTGGTAGGAAAAAGCGCCTTCAGTGGCCTTAATGGCGCGTCGTTCCGAAAATTGCGCAGTTCGTTCGGCAAGTAATATCGACAAGATATTCATCCCCAGACTGAAGAGTAGCAAAAGAGTGCATTTTGTCAACTCGATGATTTTTAGATTAACACGCAGACCGATCAGGTAATTTGAGTTCGATGATTTTAATTCCCCCCCGATTTTTGGAAGGGGGATCTAATTTTTCGGCTCAAACCCTACTTTCATCCGTTCCTTCTTCTTTTACGATAAAGTCACATTTTGCTCAAAGTGCGACGTCGATACTGCTTTTTGGTCTAAGCGCACCTTCCCCCCCCCACAAAAAGCACCACAATGAGCGAATAGAGGCCATTCGCATTCCGATTTATCTTGACTTGCCCGACAAAAAGCCTGATATCTTTATGCACCGCGGGTTCACGGTTAATCATTCACTTGGAGTAATCCGACATGAAATTCTGGCGAATTCCCCTGGACACCTCTGAAATCGTGGTTTCCAGAGGGGAGGTCCATATCATAGAGGACCGCTGCAAAGGGTGCGGGTACTGTATTGAATATTGCCCCAGGAACGTCCTGGGACCTTCCGATCGCTTCAATGCCAAGGGATACCATCCACCGGCCGTAAAGCAGCCCGAACTGTGCGTCAACTGCCATTATTGCGAGGCCATCTGTCCCGATTTCGCTATTTATTCACTGGAGACGACCGCCGAGCAATGGCCCCTCCGTGGTTCTCATCAGTTAACTAAATGAGTCCTTCCATATGAAATCTACAGTTCTCACCGGAGAACATTTTCTTAACGGGGACGCCGCATGCGCGGAGGGAGCGCTTGCAGCCGGATGTCGCTTTTTTGCCGGCTACCCTATCACGCCGGCAACAGAAATAGCCGAACACCTGTCGAAAAGACTTCCTGAAGTCGGAGGGATCTACATCCAGATGGAAGACGAGATAGCGGCGATGGCCGCTGTTCTAGGCGCTTCCTGCGCCGGGGCCAAGAGTATGACCGCCACCTCCGGCCCCGGGTTCAGCCTTATGATGGAAAACCTGGGACTCGGAATCGTGATGGAGACGCCCTGCGTAGTTGTGGACGTTCAGCGGGCCGGGCCGTCGACCGGGTTGCCCACACAGTGTGGGCAGGGTGACATGATGCAGGCCAGGTGGGGATCTCACGGCCATTACGAGACCATCGCCCTTGCCCCTGCTTCTCCGCAGGAGTTTTTCTTTCAGACCGTGACGGCATTCAATTTGAGTGAGACCTACCGTTTGCCGGTGCTGATAATGGCCGATGAAGTGGTTGGCCATTTAAGCGAAAAAGTTGTGATTCCCGATCCGTCACGCATGGAGTTGCGATCTCGACCGCGGCCCAAAGGCAGAAAGGACAGATTCAGACCTTATCAGCCCGCCCTGAACGGCGTAGCCCCAATGGCCCATGCCGGCGAAGGCTACATGGTTCACCTGACGGGTCTTACGCATGACGACCGGGGCTATCCTGCGATGAACGCTCAGGCCCATTCCGAGATGGTGTCCAGGATAACCGGGAAAATCCTCAACAATCTCGACAAGATCATACAAGTGCAACGCTATCGGCTGGACGACGCCGATATAGCCCTCATATCCTACGGCATCAGCTCGAGGAGCAGTTTCGCCGCAGTTGATGAAGCCAGGGAACGGGGCATAAAGGCCGGCCTTTTGCGGCTGGTGACCGTATGGCCTTTCCCCGAGGACACGGTAAGAGAACTGGCGAAAAAGGTGAAGTGTCTCATAACGGTCGAGTTGAACCTGGGTCAAATTCACCTCGAAGTGCAGAGGTGCTCCGGCGGCATGGCCCCGGCCTTTCTGGTTGGTCATGCCGGAGGCGCTATCATCACACCGGCGCAAATCATGGAAAAGATTGAAGAAGCTCAAACCCTGCTCTGACTGGAAACCCGATGAAAATGAGTTCGACGGCAAAACATCCTCTTGACTCCCTGCTTCGAACCGACCGCATTCCCCACATATGGTGCCCCGGATGCGGTATCGGCACTGTTTTTTCTTCCACTTTGATCGCTATGAAGTCAAGCGGCGTAGACCTTGCGAAAACCGCTCTCGTATCCGGGATAGGGTGTTCGGGAAGAGGAGCCGGGTACGTGAAGCTCGATTCGTATCATACCACTCACGGGCGCGCCATTCCTTTCGCCACCGGCATGAAGCTTGCCAACCCCGAACTCACGGTTATCGTCTTCAGCGGCGATGGGGACCTTTTTGCAATAGGCGGAAACCATTTCCTCCACGCCGCCCGGCGCAATATGGACCTGACGGTTATCTGCGTGAATAACTTCAACTATGGAATGACCGGCGGACAGGCTGCGGCGACAACTCCCCAAATGGCCATGACGGCAACCACTCCACTGGGGAACCCCGAGCCTCCTTTCAACCTGCCGCTGCTTGCATATGCTTCGGGAGCGACCTATGTCGCCCGCTGGACAATGCTTCACACCCGGGATCTCACCAAGTCTATTGAAGAAGCCCTAGGTCGTAAAGGCTTTTCGTTTATCGAAGTCCTTGCCCCCTGCCCTACCGGATATGGGCGCAGGAACAAGCAGAAGCCGATTGAGTCGCTGCAAATTTATCAGGAAAAAGCAATCGTCAGAAATGGTGCAAATCCGGCTGAGGTCACGCTGGATTTCAAACTGGGCATAACTCTCGGCAAGTTCGTCGAATACGACCGGCCGACTTTCTTCGAGTCTTATGAACGGATTTGCCGCCCAATGGCCTTATGACAAGGGGCCGTATTCGCCGGCAATTTAACTCACGGAAGCGCAGCAGATGCAGAGCACAGCAACGGCAAAGATCAAAACAGAAATTCTTTTAACCGGCTTTGGCGGTCAGGGGATCGTGCTTGCCGGCCAGGTGCTGGGCACGGCTGCGTGCCTCAAGGACCACATGGAGAGCACCTTGACGCAGTCTTACGGCCCTGAGGCGCGCGGAGGGGCATGCAGCGCCCAGGTGATAATATCCGACAGGCCGATTCATTACCCTTACGTGCGAAATCCCGACATTCTGGTCTGCATGTCCCAGACGGGATTTGACAAGTACGGTCACCTGCTCAAGGAGGACGGAATCCTGATTATCGATCAGGACATGGTAAGGTCGTTCGAAAGCACCTGCACCGGCGTGTTTCCGATCCGCGCAACCCGAATCGCGGAGGAACTTGGCTCGAAGATGATGGCAAACATCGTCATGCTCGGCTTTATAACCTCGATTACTTCCGCCGTTTCGCACGAGGGCATGCTGGCCTCGGTAGCCGATTCCGTTCCCAAGGGAACCGAAGCGGCAAATACGGCCGCTTTCAATCGGGGCTACGATTTCGGACAGGCGCTGCTAAAAGCCAGGCAAAAAAAGGCTGCCTCCAGGAAAGACGCTGCATCATGAAAAACCCCAAAGAACGCCTCCAGAAAGTGTGCGTAATCGGCGCGACACCGACTGGGATTGCGGCCACAAATAAACTTGGCGAGATGGGAATCCAGGTTACGCTCATCGACTCATCGCCCGACCTGAACGAAAAGCTTGCCTGCGATAGCTGGCGGATGCCCTCGGGGGTTGGCTTCAACTATGCTCACCGCCCCGGTCTCCTTCGCATCATAAGAAACCCGAGGATCAGGATTCTCACTCCCGCTTCGATCAGCTCAATCAAACATACGCCCCAGGGTTTTTCTCTCCGCTACAAGAAAGCGGCGGCATACGTAGAAAGCGATAAGTGCACACTGTGCGGACTGTGCTGGCAGAATTGCCCCGCACTCAGGCCTGACGGAACCAGGGCGTTAAGGTATGGCGGGAGGTACGCCCTCCCGGGAAGGCCGACTATCGACAAGCGAAAGACCCCCCTGTGCCAGGCCAACTGTCCTCTTGGAGTGAATGTCCAGGGATATATCGCTCTCGCACATGCGGGCAAATATGCCGAGGCATTGGAACTGATTCGGAAGGACAACTTTCTGCCGGCCATTTGCGGAAGGATCTGCACCAACCCTTGTGAAGCCGCGTGCCGCAGAAACGAACTCGATCAACCTGTCGCCATACGGGATATAAAGCGTTTTCTGGCCGATTTGGCCCTCAGCTCCGATACCAGGCCGGTTCCCACCATAAAAGCCAAACGTCTTTTCAAAGTGGCGATCATCGGTTCAGGACCCGCGGGTCTGTCATGCGCCTATCATCTGGCGATGGAGGGCTACCGGGTGAAGGTCTTCGAAAAACTGCCCGTGCTCGGAGGCATGCTGACCGTCGGTATTCCTTATTACAGGCTTCCCAAGAACATTATAGAAGCCGAAATCCAGGTCATGCGGGACATGGGCGTGGAGTTCGAAACCGGGGTCGAGATCGGCAAGGACTTTACCATCCCTCAATTGAGGGAACAGGGATACAAGGCTTTTTTTATCGGCATCGGCGCCCATAAGTGCAGAGCGCTGGGAGTCCCGGGGGAAGAGCTTGAGGGCGTAGTCCCCGGCGTCGAATACCTGCGGGACATAAACCTTGGCAAACAGGTCTGTCTTGGAGACAGGGTCGCTGTTATCGGAGGAGGAAGCGTAGCGGTCGATACTGCCCGGACGGCCCTTCGCCATGGATCCCGAAACCCCGTTATCGTGTATCGTCGAAGCGAAAATGAAATGCCGGCTATTGCGGAAGAGATCCTCGAGTGCCGTGAAGAAGGCATCGAGATAATGACCCTCACAGCCCCCTTGCGGATAATAGGGGAAAACGGGCGGGCGAGAGCCATCGAATGCCGGAGAATGGAACTCGGGGAGCCGGATTCAAGCGGCCGCAGGCGGCCGCTGCCGATTGCGGGCTCCGAGTTCATCATGGAAGTGGACTCGGTGGTCACGGCTATAGGCCAGGAGTCCGAATGGGCCTGCCTTACCGAAGAGTGCGCCTGCCGACTTACCAATTGGGGCACGATGAAGGTCGACCGGCTCACCATGCAGACAGACGATCCCGATATTTTTGCCGGCGGCGATGCAGTTACCGGCCCTTCCACGGTCGTATTGGCCATGGCCTCCGGCCGTTCGGCTGCTTTTGCCATACATGGGCGCCTGACGGGCGAAGTTATCGAGCATGCATCGCTTTCCCGGCCGCAGGAACTCGATTTTCCTCAGATTACACCTGGGACCAACCCTGTTCCTCGCGCGCAAAAACCGGCAAACGGCCCCTCGTCGGACAGTGATTTCAGGCTGAAGGTTTCCCTGGGCCTCACTGAAGATCAGGTCCAAGCCGAGGCGTCCAGGTGTTTGCAATGCGGTGTGTGTTCCGATTGCCGCCAGTGTGTGGACGCCTGTACGGGTGCGAAGGCGATTTCCCACGTAGACGATTCTTTCGAAGGGGTCGAGTATGCCGGGGTGGTCATCATCGCAGACCCGTCGGCCGCCCCCGATGTGAAGGGCGAAGATGTTATCCGGGCATATAATTCGAAAACAATCAATCCGGAAACCTTCTCCTTGATGTCCCGCGGCTTCGCCGCCGCTGCCGAGGCAATCCTGCTGCTGGGTGACAACGCCACGCACATGAAAGGCCACGGCATGTCCTTTTCTCCACCTGGTCCTCAACTCTCCCCAGAGCTTCGGATCGGGGTCTTTGCATGCCGATGCAACGAGTCGCTCGGCTGGCACGCGGGATTCGACAAGTTCATATCGGAACTTCCTGAAAAATCAGGCATCGAATACGCCGAATCCGTGGGTTCGGCATGTACGCCCGAGGGAGCCGCTTCCATTCTCAGGACCATTCGCGAGAAGGGTCTTACGCGATTTGTGCTCGCTTCCTGTGTATGCTGTCCACTGGACCTTATCTGCAGCGCTTGCACCGATCAGCGCAGCCGGCTGAAGGCCGCCATCTTTCAGGGCACCGGCATAACCAGGGCTATGGCCGAGACCTGCAACCTTAGAGGCGAGGCGCTGGCGCTTTTGAGAGACAACCAGGCCGCGGCCATCAGCCGCTTTGAAGGTCTGATCCAAAGGTCTATCCGGCGTTGCGCCCATCTCAAGTCCTTTCCCACTCCGGCGCGCCAGTATAACTTCACCACTGCAGTAGTCGGTGAATCCAATGCCGCGCTCAGGAGCGCCCAGACGCTGGGGAATATGGGAATGGAGGTTTTCGTGTTCGGCAGCCCCGAAAGGCCCCTTCCGCCTGTACCCGACTATCCCAATGTCCATAGCTTTCTCGGTTCGTCCGCCATATCCCTCAAAGGCACGGTGGGGAATTTCCAGGTCATCGTGCGGATGGAGGACGGGGCCTGCCAGAATTTCAGTGTAGGAGCAGTAATCCTTGGAGAGAATGCCCGAAGAAGCATAGCCTACATGCCTCACCCGGATATGCCGCGCCATGAGTTTTCATATTCCATGCAGACTAAAGGGCAGAGCGGAAATCCATTTTTCGTTCCAGGGGCGACGTCCATTTCCGGACTTCTGCTCGCGAACCCTCCCGGCATCAATTTGTCGGAACGCCTGAAGGGTACGGCCACCGCCATTCTGGCCGCAACTGTCATGCCCCGCGGGCCAAGGCAGAACAAAGGCTATACGGTTTCAATAAACGAGACTTTATGCCGGGGGTGCGGCCGATGCGTGAATGCCTGCCCATATCGCGCGGTAAGTTTTCACACCAACCCTCACGGCTCCGGTTACGCGGTTGTCGATGAGGCGCTCTGCAAAGGCTGCGGCAACTGTATTTCGATCTGTCCATCGGATGCCGCAGACAGTCCATACCGCGACAGGTTCCTGCTGGAGCAGATCATAGAGGAGGTAGTGGCTCGGGGTTCTTGAGGCAAATCTCCGGCCGGATACGGATCATGAAAAACGATCTCAAAATAGTACTCTTTATGTGTAACTGGTACCCGCATGTCGCGTTCCAGACCCTTCAGGACACGCTGGCTCCGATACCGCGCGAAATACGGATGATAAGAATACCGTGCAGCGGCCGAATCACCAAGTCGCTGCTTTTCAAAGCGTTCGAAACCGGGGCCGATGGTGTGGCCCTGCTGGGATGCCGCCCCGGCACATGCCGATATGGGATAGGAACCGGAGTTGCGCAAAGAAACGTCGAAGACACCAGGGGAATTCTTCGCCTGCTGGGTTTGGGCGAGGAAAGACTCGGATTTGCCTCCTTCTACCCCGATCAGCCTTCCGAGTTGCTCGATTTTCTTACCACCTTTCGAGACAAAATCCTGGAACTTGGCAAATCCCCAGTCGAACACCACTCGGGGACTGAACAGACGTCACAGCGGTCCGTCTCCTCCCTTACCGCCGCCTATAACATTTACACCTGCCAGGACTGCGGAAAGTGCTCCTCGGCATGCCCGGTGTCCCTATCCGGGAAAGAGTTTTCACCCAGGGAAATTGCTAACGCCGCAGTGGCCGGCGACATAGAATCGTCCTGCATCAGCAGGGACATCTGGTCCTGCCTGACGTGCGGTCTATGCTATGACCGATGTCCATCGGCGGTTAATTTTCCCGATTTTATCAAGGAGATGAGAAACGCAGCCCCCCGGAAGGGCCGGTTCGAAGCCCACGAAGGTTTTTTCCACTCCCTCATGAGGGCGATGACTTCACCGAACCTACCGGTGGAACACTGGAAATGGCTGCCTTCTGAGATTCAAACCGACCAGAACAGCAAAATCCTTTTCTTCGGAGGATGCGCACCCTACTTCGACACTTTTTTCAAGAATCACCTCGGGATTGCAACGAATGACATATTAGTCGACGCGCTCAGGCTTATGAACTTTTTCGATATCTATCCGGCAATTCTGCAAAACGAGAGATGCTGCGGCCACGATCTGCTATGGTCGGGAGACCGCGACAACTTTG
>Ga0326728_10008628_pt1 | contig 25165 bp, 19 predicted proteins | sample MB3enrmetagenome_FD_207602 | JGI IMG/M metagenome (GOLD analysis project Ga0326728, IMG submission 207602) | Lab enriched peat soil microbial communities from McLean, Ithaca, NY, United States - MB31MN | ecosystem: Environmental > Terrestrial > Soil > Wetlands > Peat | place: USA: New York... | reverse complement strand
ATAATCCATTTCATTCACCACAATGATTCATACTGAACCATCAATGACTGTGCAAGCCACAAACGATTTAATGAGGTTATACTAACTTCGCGGAATATATAATTATCCAAAAATTCGGCCCAAAACAAAAAAATAACGAAAAATTATCAGTGTCTGAAATATCTTATGCCGGTAAAGACCATGGCTATATTCAGCTGGTTTGCGGCTTCAATAACCTCCTTGTCCCGGATGGATCCTCCTGGCTGCACAAGTGCCGTTGCTCCGGCTTTTGCTGCCACTTCCAGCGTGTCGGGGAAAGGAAGGAATGCATCGGAAGCAACAGCAGATCCTGCGAGCGGGGCGCAGGCTTTCTCAATCGCGATCTTTGCCGCGTCGACCCGGCTCATCTGTCCGGCACCTATGCCAAGGGTACGTTTTTGGTCGGCAAAGATGATCGTGTTGCTTTTAGTGTGTTTGCAGACTTTCCAGGCAATCCGGAGTGCCTGCATTTCATCGGTCGTCGGATCGCGGTCGGTGATCACTGTCCAGTTTTCTGTGTAGGGTGGAGTCCGCTGGACAAGGATGCCACCATCAATGGTGCGCACTTCATCCGCATTCACACGCTCCGGGAGGATGAGCACCCGCATGTTCTCTTTCTTTTTCATCGTGTCGATCGCATCTTTTGTAAATGAGGGCGCGACAACAACTTCGACAAAGGTGGAGTCGATCGCTTCTGCAAGTTTTTCGTCCACTTCGCGGTTGAGCGACACAACGGAGCCATAGGCCGAGGCCGGGTCGACCTCGCGGGCGGTCAGGTAGGCATCGAGGATATCTGTACCGATCGAGACACCGCAGGGGTTGTTGTGCTTGACTATCACGGCCGCAGGTTCCTCAAATTCCTGTAAAAGGGCGGTGCCGGCATTAACGTCGAGGTAATTGTTGTACGACATCTGCTTGCCCTGCAACGGTTCTGCACCGGCAATACCGATGATACCGTATACAGCCGCCTGCTGGTGTGGGTTCTCGCCGTACCGGAGCATTCTCCCATGGGTAAACTGAAGCGAGAGGGTATGCGGGAATGCCATATCCATGTTGGACAGGTAATTGCTGATGGCTGCATCGTAGGCCGCAGTCCGGGCAAACGCTTTTTTAGCGAATATCAGTTGCTGTTCTGGAGTGAACCCGGCACCGCCGATGGTTTCAATCACGGTTGGATAATCGGCAGGGTCAACGACAACCGCGACATCCCTGAAATTTTTTGCCGCGGCTCGTATCATCGCCGGCCCCCCCACATCGATATATTCGATCAGTTTGTCCAGTGCCATGGACTGCCCCGACATCTTCTCGAACGGGTACAGATTAACGACAAGCAGATCGATCCGGTTGATCCCGTACTTTGTCATCACCGCGTCGTCAATCTGGCGCCGTCCCAGAAGACCCCCGTGAACCTTGGGGTGGAGCGTCTTGACCCTGCCGTCCATCATCTCGGGAAAACCGGTGTAACTCGATACTTCGGTAAACGGGACATTCGCCTCCGCAAGCGCTTTGCCGGTCCCGCCCGAGCTCAGGAGACTGTACTTGTTTTTGACCAGGGCCTGCGCCAGCTCCACGATCCCGGATTTATCCCATACGGAAAGAAGCGCCCATTTCATGATGTAATGTATGCCGATCGTGGACAAAAAAGGTATGCAGTACCACGAGTTCCCGGAGACACGGGGGTACGATATGGTTCGGTAGTGCTGCGGCAAAAGGTAACATGCGACAGGGGGTACTGCACGGATCCCTGTTCTTTCCCGGAACAAGCACACGAACACGTCGGATTGGGAGAACTCCTTGTTTTGCGCCGATCCTTTCCAAAAAGCCAGCAAACCTGACAGATACAGTCGACAGCACACACTCAAAATTTATATAGAACCACAATTCAATAGATATTGGAATATCGAATGGAATACACTATGGAAAACCACGATACCATGCCTTTGCCTGACGACAGTGCAGCAGTGCCGGAGACACCGGTATCCCCACCTGAACAGTGCGATGAACTCGCTCTGCAGAAGAAGCGGTGCGAGGAGTTAAACGACCGGTATCTCAGGCTTGCAGCGGATTTTGACAATTACCGGAAGCGTACAGCACGGGACCACGAAACCCAGGTGAATCTTGCAAACGAACGCTTTGCCGTTGACATCCTGGAGATCGCGGACAACCTGGACCGGGCGCTCAAGGCAGATGAAGATCATCTCCGAACCGGTGTAGAGCAGATCCGCCAGCTGCTTGCCGGGATTCTGGCACGACATAGTATTACGCCCATAGATGCACTCAAAACATCGTTTGACCCGGCAGTACACGAGGCCGTTGCACATATTCCCTCTGAGGAAAGAGAGGGGACGGTGGTCGATGTCGTGTCACCCGGGTACCGTATGCACAACAAGGTGATCCGGTACGCAAAGGTTGCAGTATCCAAAGGAAAACGATCTCACGATGAAATGACCGTCTGAATATAAACACATGAAGATTAACGAGGATTGATTCAAATGGCAAACGAGAAAATTCTGGGTATCGACCTTGGGACCACGTTCTCCTGCATGTCGATCATGGAGGCGGGGAAGCCCATCGTCATCCCCAACAGTGAAGGAGCCCGAACAACCCCATCCGTTGTCGCATTTACCAAGGACGGTGAGCGCCTGGTCGGAAGCCTTGCAAAACGCCAGGCCGTGACCAACCCCCTGCGCACTATCCAGTCCATCAAGCGGAAGATGGGAACCTCAGAAAAGGTAAAGATCGGCGACAAGGAGTACACCCCCCAGGAAATTTCCGCGATGGTTCTCCAGAAACTCAAGGTCGATGCAGAGGCTTACCTTGGAGAGAAAATAACTAAAGCGGTCATCACAGTACCGGCGTACTTTAATGATGCACAGAGGCAGGCCACAAAAGATGCCGGGAAGATCGCCGGCCTTGAAGTCCTGCGCATTATCAACGAACCGACCGCGAGCGCTCTTGCATATGGTATTGACAAAGAACAGGACGTTACGGTCCTTGTCTACGATCTCGGCGGCGGCACATTCGATGTCTCCATCCTGACGCTTGGCGATGGCGTGTTCGAAGTCAAGGCCACTGCAGGCAACAACCACCTCGGCGGAGACGATTTCGACAAACTTATCACAGATTACCTTGTTGACGAGTTTAAGAAAAAAGAGGGTATTGACCTCAAAAACGATATCTACGCCATGCAACGCCTGCGCGATGCATCGGAGAACGCAAAAATCGAGCTCTCCCAGCGCCAGACAACCAACATCAACCTGCCCTACATTACGACCGATGCAACGGGCCCTAAGTTCCTCAACATCGATCTGTCCCGTTCAAAACTCGAACAGCTCATCGGGGATCTCGTGAACTCCACGATCGGACCGGTCAATCAGGCATTGAGCGATTCAAAACTGACCGCAAAGGATATCGATCACGTTCTCCTCGTTGGCGGGTCAACCCGTATACCGCTCGTGCAGGAAACGGTGAAAAAACTGCTGGGCAAGGAGCCTGACAAGGGTCTCAACCCGGACGAATGCGTTGCACTGGGAGCCGGCATCCAGGGTGCCGTGCTGACCGGTGAGACCAAGGATATCGTGCTCCTCGATGTGACCCCGCTTACGCTCGGTATCGAGACACTCGGCGGCATTTCAACCAAGCTTATCGAGCGCAACACCACGATCCCCACTAGAAAAAGCCAGATCTTCTCGACCGCGGCCGATGGCCAGACCAGCGTCGAGATCCATGTTGTTCAGGGAGAACGCGCCCTTGCAAAGGACAATTTCACGTTAGGCAAGTTCCAGCTCACCGGCATTCCGCCGGCTCCCCGCGGCATCCCGCAGATCGAGGTCACCTTCGATATCGATTCAAACGGTATCATCCACGTGTCGGCAAAGGACCTCGGAACCGGTAACGAGCAGGCAATTTCCATCAAGGGTGACAAGAAACTCTCGGACGAAGATATCAAGAAGATGATGAACGCGGCGAAGCAGTTTGAGGCCGAAGACAAGAAGAAGAGGGATGAGATCGAAGTCCGCAACCAGGCAGACACGGCAGTCTTTACTGCAGAAAAGATGCTTAAAGAGAGCGGCGACAAACTCGATGCATCAGACAAGCAGAAAGTCGAAGAAGGCGTTACTGGGGTAAAGGCGGCACTTTCCGGGGACAACCCGGACGAGATCAAGAAGTCTATGGAGACCCTGACCGAGGCGGTCTACGCAGCGACCACCAAGATCTACCAGAAGATGCAGGCCGAGCAGGCAGCTCACCAGCAGCAAGGCGCCCAACCCGGTAGTGGCGCAGGCCCGTCGTCAGCTGAACCGGAAAAGAAGACTGATGACAACGTGGTCAATGCAGATTACAAAGTCAAAGACGAGTGAACATCCATGGTCTCGGGCGATTATTATGACACCCTCGGTGTACCGAGGACGGCCGATGAGAAAGAGATCCAGAAAGCCTACCGCAACCTCGCCCGGAAATACCACCCGGATGTCTGCAAGGATCCGGGAGCGGAAGAGAAGTTCAAGTCCATCAACGAGGCATACAGTGTCCTTTCTGATGCCCAGAAGCGGGCGCAGTACGACAACATGGGCCATGAGACCTTCACCAATGCCTCGAAGGGATCCTATACCGGCGCCGGTGGCTACGGGGGCGGAGGATTTTCCTCCGATTTCTCCGGTTTTGGGGATATCTTCGACTTCTTTGGCGGGAGCCAGCGCAGGTCAGGGCCCCAGCCCGGTGCCGATCTCCTGATGCGCATGCAGATCACACTCGAAGAGGCAGTGGCAGGGACTGATAAGGAGATCGAGGTTCTGCACAGCGAGGCCTGTGCTGCATGCGGAGGATCGGGCAGCGAGACAAAAAAGACCAACGTCTGTCCCCGCTGTGGCGGAAGCGGGCAGATGCGCCAGACCCAGCAGTCCGTGTTCGGTCAGTTCATCCGCATGACACCCTGTACCATGTGCGGCGGTCGTGGTAAAATCCCGGAGCGACAGTGCCGTGAATGCCACGGCTCCGGCCACACGCGGATGAAGCGCAAAGTCACGGTCCACATCCCCGCCGGTGTGGACAGCGGGATGCGCCTGCGCATGGAGGGCTACGGTGAGGCCGGGGATTACGGTGCGCAGAACGGGGATCTCTTCATCGAAATGTTCGTGCTCCCCCACAAACGTTTCGAACGAACCGGGGACAACCTCGAGACAACGATTGAGATCTCACCTGCCCTTGCCGTCCTTGGAACAACGGTTGAGATCGAAACGATCGACAAACGCCACATTGACCTGAAAATTCCGACCGGCATCCAGTACAATACTGCGCTCCGGATTGCAGGCGAAGGCGTCAAACGGCGTGGAAAACATGGCGATCTCCTCGTCCGGGTAAAGATCATCACCCCCAAGGGTGTGTCGGGCGAGGTAAAGGATCTCTACCAGAAACTTGCCGAGCTTGAAGGCAATGACAGCAAATCTGGCGGCATATTCTCCGGCATCATGGGGAAGAAAAAAGGAAAAAAGTAATCCTTTTTACATCAGAATTTTTTTGGGTTCCACACCGGAATTTCATTCGATGCGCCAGCGCTGACCTGTTGAAATCCGGTTTTTTTTGTTTCATAAGGAGATGACCTGATGATGTGAACATCAGACGGATTTCGTTTCCTGCATTACAATCAGGTCTATGAACAGCCTTATCCATCCGGAAACCAAAAATTTTCCAGAATTGTAGTGGTGAATGCTGTGGACCTGTTCGACAACCCGAAACACCGGACATATATTATCCTTGCACTTCTTGTTATCTCAGCCCTCTTCATGTTCTGGATCCGGATCATTCCGCTCCTCAACCTCGGGAGTGGCGATGTGTTCTCCCTTGTCCAGCCTGATGATCCTATCTATGCGCTCCGGCAGATCGACCTGACGCTCGCAAATTTCCCAAACTACGCATGGTTTGATCCGATGACCCAGTACCCGGTCGGATCGACGGTATACTGGGGGCCGCTCCTGACCTACCTGTGTTCCTGTGCGGCAATCCTCGTCCATGCCACCACCCCCGCGCAGATCATCACCGTCTCCCTGTTCATTCCCGTCCTTGAAGCGGTAGTAATGGTCTTTGTCATGTACTGGCTGGGCAAGACCGTGGCGGACTGGAAGACCGGCCTGTTTGCCGCATTCATGATCGCTTCAGTATCAGGGCAGTTCTTCTTCCGCTCCATGTACGGCTCCCTGTACCATCATATCGGGGAGACCCTTTTTTCCACGCTCTTCTGCCTGCTCTACCTCTACACCCTGCTCAGGGCAAAGAAGACAAAGATCGTGCTTGCAGATCTTTCGACCTACAAAGAGGTCCTTCTCTTCGCCGTGCTTTCCGGCATTGCTTTCTTCGTGGGGATCCTCAATATTGAGACCATCATCGTCTTTGCCCTGATTGCTGCGATCTTTACTTTTGTCCAGGCAGTGGTCAATCACCACCGTTCAACCTCCAACCTGTACCTTGCCCTTGTCAACACTGTGGTCTTCGGTGTTGTCATCATCGGCCTCCTCCTTTTCGGGTTCAAGGATACGGGGCTGGATCTCTCCCGTTATACGGCAGGACCGGTCCTTGCGTACGGCCTGCTCATCGCAGCCACCATCTTTTTGTACCTCTGGTCTGACTATCTAAAGGACCGGAAAAAATACTATTATCTTGCATCTCTTGCCGTGATCGCCATCCTCTTCTCGGCCATCCTGGCCCTCCTGTACCCGGCATTATTCTCGGAGTTCACAAACGGGATTGCCGGGTTCTTTGGCCAGGCACCGATCGTCTCCACGGTAGAGGAAGATATACCGTGGAGCCTTGCACAGGCATGGTCGACATTCAACTTCGGCCTGATCCTTGCAGCCGGCGGCATCATCCTCCTGCTCTGGCAGACCTACAAGAAAGAGGATCAAGGAGAGGTCTTTGTCCTCATCTGGTCCGTTGTTATGCTGGTCTGCACCGTCCAGCGGATAAAGTACGAGTATTATTTTGCGGTGAATATCGCCCTCCTCTCTGCGCTGTCCCTTGGATGCGCATGGAATTATGGGGCAGGGCCGGTGCTTTCCCGGCTGGGGCTCTCTTCCAGGGGCAATGAACCGGATCCGAAGACAAGTACCTCAGCAAATGAACCGGCACGATCGGAACGACCGAAGAAAGGAAAAGGCAAGGGGGCAAAATCAAAGCGGGATGCACATCGGGAAAACGATATACCGGCTATGGTGATTTTTTCGGGCACCGTCATCCTTGCGGCACTCTTCATCGTTACTTCAGTCATGACAAACTATGCCGCATCCTCCAGCGATACCCAGGCGATCAATCCTGACTGGCAGGAGTCGCTGGTGTGGATGGCAAACAACACCCCGGATCCGGGAGTGAACTATTATGCAATCTATGATAAAAGCACGTTTACCTATCCGAATACCTCTTACGGGGTCATGTCCTGGTGGGACTATGGCCACCTGATCACATACATCGCCCACCGGATCCCCAACGCGAACCCGTTCCAAGCAGGAGTCACAGGTCCTGACGGGGCTGCTGCGTATTTTATGGCAACAGATGAATCGACCGCAGATACGATCCTCGATCACGACGGGACGAGGTACGTGATCACCGATGTCGAGATGGATACCGGGAAATTTTATGCGATGGCAACGTGGTACAGTCTCACAAATGCTACCTCCACCCCCGGGTCCTACCAGTTGTCCCTGATGATGCCAAGCCAGTCAAATCCCAACATATACCAGTCCGTCACGCTCAACGAACCGGCGTATTATTCCACCATGATCTCGCGTCTCCATAACTACGATGGCTCGATGACCACCGCGGGTTCGGTATATTATGTCGAGTATTCGGATCCCTCGGTAACCCAGACCTCGCTTCCGGAGCTTGTGAATGTCAGGCAGATGAATGCATCCGACGCGATCAACGCTGCCGCCCAGTACAACCAGCAGGCCCAGCCTGGGTATCATGCAGCCGCCCTGAACGTGCAGTTTTCGTCACCGATCACCGATATTCCGGCGTTACAGCACTACCGCCTTGTCCATGAATCTCCCACAACGGAGTACAGCTCCAATACATCAACTATCCAATACGTCAAGATCTTCGAATATGTCAAAGGGGCACATATCAACGGAACCGGTATTATTGATCTCCCGCTTGTGACAAATACGGGCAGGAATTTCACGTATCGTCAGGCAAGCGTGAACGGGGAGTTTGTTGTGCCGTATGCCACGACCGGGAGCACGTCCGGTGTACATGCAACCGGGCCCTACCAGATCGAGGGAACCGGCACCACCTTCACTGTATCTGACGAAGCGGTGGAGCAGGGCCTTACTATCAATTAACTACTTTTTCGTACTCTGCCTCGTTTGTTCCCTTATCATAGGAAGCCGCTAATTACCCGTGTTTCGCAAACGATCTTTTCTTGCATCCTTTCAACGGTGACCTCCTGTTCAGGCCCGATTTTATCATTGACCATCACGTACTTTTCCCGGTAAATGCTCTAACCCCAGTACTTCTCTAAATTATCCCACCCCCTTATGGGATAAAACCGCCCTGCCCTCAGACATACGGTCTCGCCCCTCAATCCGGGGCCGAAACGGGCTTACTTTCCCCTCAGGGTCCGGCGGTGAACACAAAAATGGAACCATTTTGTCCACCACGGAAATGATCTCCGCGATTTGTGGCGAAAATCCAAAATAGGTCAAATTGAGGGGCGTTATATTTTCCCTTTAGCGGTGTTCCGGAAGGAGTGTTTTTTGGTCGAACTTTGTATCGTCTGGTACCCGATCGGGCCCCCGGAGGCCATTATGGACTCGAATCCGGATTGGGGGTGTGCAGGAAAATGTGGGGTTATTGATCCAATCTGAAATGAGGGAAGTACTGAACTCTTGAAAGTGTCATCGTCCTCCGGCATAATGACCGGTATTTCACGCAGGTATTTCTGGGCAGCCGCCTCATACCTGTGAGAATGAAGCTCCTCTTTGAGCTCTCGGGTGAGAATCCGACCCTGCCGTGCGCCGAAATCGAATGCGTTGCCACAGTCACTGACGCCCGGCCGCAGGTTGCGGTGGCCGAATGCTCCCATCCGCAGGAAGCCCGGCGACTCGCGATGACCCATGTCGTGCTGGAGTACCTCGGTGAATGTGCCCCGGATAGTACCTCGTTTAAGCACCTTCTTGGTGATCTTTCCCTCACCACTGACCAGCCGTTTGCCGGCCGGGCCAAGCTGGTGCATGAGGGCTGCCAGGAGAAAAATCCCTGCTCCCAGCGGGAGTTCGAGCGGTTAATCGGCACGATGATTTCCGGGCCCGTCAGGCTCATCAACCCGGTCGTGGAGTACCGTGCAATCCTTTCCGGGGACCGGTGTTATTTCGGCAGGGTCCTGTACCGGATCGATCGCGGGGCATATGACAGCCGCAACCCGGGCCGGCGCGAGTTCTTTCATCCCGGGGTCATGATGCCCCGAATGGCACGGACGCTTGTCAATCTCTCGCTCTGCGGTGCCACAAAAACCCTGCTTGACCCGTTCTGCGGGACAGGAGGAATTCTGATCGAAGCCGGGATACTGGGGATGAAGGTACTGGGCAGCGACTTCGATCCCCTGATGATCCGGGGAAGTGCCGGGAATGTCCGCGAGAGCACCCTCCTTCTCGCTGATACCACCAGCCTCCCGTTCCAGAACCAGACTGTCGATGCCGTCGTAACCGATTTTCCGTACGGCCAGTCCGTCTGCATCAAAAAAGTGGATACCATGGAGCATTTGTACCATGATGCCCTCTGTGAGATTAATCGTGTCCTGAAGCCAGGCAGCCGTGCAATCGTAGTCACGCACCGCGATATCTCCGGTATCGCTGTGCAGCACATGACTGTCCTCCAGCACCATACCCAGAGGGTACATAAGAGTCTCACCCGCCATGTCCTTGTGCTCAAAAAATGATATTCCCGGAGGCAATGTGGCAATTCTTATGTGGGAATCCTGCCCCATATATTCGGTGATATGAGATCCAGAATCACTTATCTTGTCCTGCTCCTGCTGGTCCTTTGTATCTTTGTCATACCGCCGGCATTATCAGATCCGACTGATGCAGCGGGGTGGTATGCGGCCGGACAGAATCTGACCAGCGCAGGAAATTACACCGAAGCTCTGCAGGCTTACGATCAGGCAATTGCCCTCAATCCCAACTATGCCGAGGCATGGGACGGCAGGGCTGATGTCCTCAACCGTGCAAACCCGTACACCTCAAACCCGCTTGCCACCTTAAACCTTGCCCTTGATGCGTCCAACCAGTCACTGGCGCTCAATGTATCCTCGGTACCGGCATGGATTAACCACGGGCTGATCCTCTACAACATCGGTTCTTATTACCAGAACCAGCTCAATGACAAAACCACGGCAGATATCTATTACAACGAGCAACTGGATGCCTTCAATCAGGCAATCAGTATCGAACCGGACAATGCCGAGGCATGGTTCAACAAGGCGTACGCACTTTGCGGCATGGGCCGGTGTACCGAGGGTGTTGCCGCATTCCAGAAAGTGGAGCAGCTGGATCCCAGCTACCCTTATATCGAAGGAAATCTCCAGAATGCAGAAAAACTGGCAGCAACCGAGACCCCGTTTTATGTAAAATATGCAGTTGAGATCGTAATGGCAGCCATTGTCATTGTCGCAGCCGCACTCTGGTATATCGCGGTCAGGAAGAAATATTAAGGCACTTCAGGAGCATTTTTTTTTAGTATGGGGCATCTTCTGTGCAGGGACCATCTCAAAGAGTAAATGCACCGCTCTCTTAATCTCCCGTTGGTTACGGAAATCCTTGATATTGTGGTTGTGGCATTTGGCAGATTTGGCATCAGAACCCGGTCCTATGGCACCTCTGATCTCATACCATCCGGGGCAGCATTTTAACTCCCTGCCGCCAATAAACCTGTACCTGCGGGCGAATATTACATGGATGATACCTATCTTGTCGAGATCCGGCTTGCCCGGACCCGGTGGCGGGTAAAGGAAATCACCGGCTTCATCGTACAGAAGTTCGATGCCGGGCGTTATAGGGAACGGCACCCGCATGTGACCCTGTACGGTCCTTTTACTCTTGATAATCCTGAACGGGAACAGGATCTCCTTGACACTATTGGTGCCTGTGCCGCACATACCGGCGCTATCCCTTTTACCCTCGGCGAGTGGGAACAGCGGGAGGGAGTGCATGGCGGTGTTGTTGCATTTTCCATCCGGGCTTCCCCGGAACTTGCCGGCCTGACCGGAACTCTTGCCCGGGCACTCTCCGGTTTTACCATCAGCCTGAACCCCTGGGATCTGCAACCTGACAAGAAATGGTTCCACACCACTATTGCAAACCGCCTCCCCCCGGGCAAATCAGAAGAGATAATGACGGGTCTTGTCGCACTACAGTCTGATCCCTCCCGGGATTCTCCTCACGGATCGATTGTCCCGTCCCTTCGCTCCCGTCTTGTTGCACTTGCCAGACGGGCAGGGCTCTTTGGAGGATATCACCGGCGCCCGGTCCATCAGATCCTGCTCGATGATGCGGGCCTGCGGATCACCGTTATGCACAACGATGAGATCCTCGGTGAGTACGACCTGCCCGGGCAGCGGTGGCTTACAAAGGAGGAGATCCATGATCCCCGGTCATGGCAGGAGAGTATGGAACACTACCGGAAGGTTGCGGGGTTTGAACTGTCTGACCCGGTTGCCCATGATCGCGGGGAGATCTTCCTTATTTCAGATCTCCACCTCGGCCATGCCAATATTATCCGGTACTGTTCGCGCCCGTTTGTCCCTACCGATGTCGTCGAAATGGACCGTGTGCTGATCGGAAACTGGAATTATTGTATTGCCGCACCTGACCGGGTATATTTCCTTGGAGATCTGCGGTACGGAAAGGACGCACGCCCGGAGGCGGATTACCGGGAGCTCCTGAACGGGGATATTACGTTCGTGGCCGGTAACCATGACAGCGATACCGGGCATACGATTCACTCTGCCAGCCTCTCCTGTGACGGGTTGGAATTCCTTGTCGTGCATAATCCGGCCGACGCCCCGGCCGGTTTTTCCGGGTGGATCATCCATGGCCACCACCACAACAACGATCTTCGCGCGTTCCCGTATATCCATCCGGGAAAAAAACAGATCAATGTCAGCGCCGAAGTTGTGGGGTACTGCCCGGTGAGCCTGCAGGAGATCTGCCGTACCCTCCGCGAGAAGGTTATACCGTCAGGTGAACCCCTGCTCCTGCGCTACCCGTACATCCGGGAGTACGAGAGGGAGGGATCAGAAAGAGTCCCCCCAATAAAAACGGGATAGGACGAGCAGAAAGAAAGTATCACACCGGGCTAAATTTACGAAGATTTATCATCTTCCTCTCTGAATCCAGATTGGTGCGTGTGGATGGATGTAGTAAAGATCCCCCGGATGGAAAAACAGGAATATGACCGGCTGATCGAGAAAGGATATGTCTGCAGGATAGCATTTCAGGGAGAGAAATATCCCTACATTGCGCCGTTCCTGTACGTATTTGATGGATCGTTTATGTATTTCCTCTCCACCAAGTACGGCAAGAAGCAGGAATATTTCCGCAAAAGTCCCCACGTTTCGGTCGAGATTGAAAAATATACAAAAGATCTCTCCTCCTACACATTTGTCACACTTCAGGGGTACCTCGAGGAGGTCAGCGACTCCATCGAGAAGAAAATTATCCGGGAAAAATTTGTCAACCTGATCGTGGAACGCAAGCTTTCGTGCAATATCCTTGCCGCCCTTGGCCACTCCCCCGCTGATCCCCCGGCCAAGATCGCAGAAGAGGAGCGGTCGCTTGTCTGGAAGCTGGTGGGCGTGCGCGACCTTGTCGCTTTAAAAAACCTGTAATTTTTCCGGGTCGCTAAAACCCCTTTACACTCGTGAGGGGAATATCCGTTTTTTTATGGAGCTTGCGAATCGTTCCTGCCGGCGAGCTGATCGATCAATTCCTGTGGATCGCTTACAGGTGGCAGGCACGCTGAGCCGGAGCAGAGGTATGCCACGGCCCTGCCGTTACGAAGAACATGGCCACGTGCAGCAGGTGCAACAGCATCTGTCTCATCCCCGGACCTGCCCGGGGGCCGGAGCAGGATACGCAGGCCAGGGAGATACCGGCTTTTTGCAGCGTCAAGCAGTGCGCGTGTGCCGGCATCAGCCGGATCACCGGCAATCACGAGATCCTGTGTCCGCCCGGCAGGAAGAGAGCATGTAAGCGCCGCAAGGAACCCTGCCACCGCTGATGGGGACCGGACAGCGGCCCCGGTAATGAACCGGGCGCATGCCAATGCCGCCTCTTTAAGTGCTTCGTCCCCGGTGAGCCGGTAGATCTGCAGGAGGTTTTCAAAAGCGACGGCATTTACTGACGGGACTGCACCATCGTACCACTCTTTTTTCCGTACCGGAAGATCTACGGCTGTATCGGAAACGGTGAAGAACCCACCGTTTTCTGCATCGTGGAAATGCACAAGAAAAGCAGTATTGAGACTGATGGCCTCCTTGAGATACGCGATCTCATATGTAGCCCGGTAGAGTTCAATGTAGGCTGATACCAAGTACGCGTAATCGTCGGCAAAGGCCATAATTCCGCTTTCCCCGTCACCGTACCGGTGCAGGAGGTGCCCGTCAGCATCCCGCAGTTTCAGGGAAATGAACTGCATGGCGCGGGAAGCGGAATCAATATACCCGGAGTTTGAAAATATTCGGCCGGCCCGTGCAAGGGCAGTGCAGAAGAGCGCGTTTATATCCGTAAGGATCTTGGTGTCGCGTGCCGGCCGGGGGCGTTCGTTCCGTGCCTGCACAAGCCGGGATCGGATAACATCCCGGCGAGCAACCAGCTCGTACTCTGGTATCTTCAGTGTATGGGCAAGAACCAGATCCGGCCCGGCGGCAGAAAGGACGCAGCGCGGATGGATACTGTTGCCAGGTGTGCCTCCGGTACCTGCACCGGTTTCAGGGAGGGGTGTAAGGGTAAAAAGGATAAATGCAAGTGCTGCATCTTCCGGGCCGAGAATACAGACAAGTTCTTCTTTGGTCCATGTGTAATACGCCCCCTCCCCACCCGGGCTGTCCGCATCCTCGGCAGCATAGAACGCACCGCCCGGGTCACTGAGGTCACGAAGCACGTATCCAATGCAATCTTCTGCGATGGTACGATACCGGGCCGTGCGGGTAGCCTCGTAGGCCTCGGTGCAGGCAAGCACCAGCAGGGCCTGATCAGAGAGCATCTTTTCGAAATGCGGGACAAGCCACCGGGCATCGGTCGAATACCGGTGCAGGCCGGCACCCGCGTGGTCCCAGATGCCACCGCCGCGGATTGCGTCAAGTGTCTGCCCGGCCATGGCAAGCGCCCGGGGCTCGCCGGTCAGATACCAGTACCTGAGTAAAAAGATGATGATATGGGGGGACGGGAACTTCGGGGCACCGCCAAATCCGCCGTTCTTTTTATCGAAATTAAGAGTGAGTTCCCGGAACCCTTTGTCTAGCAACAGGTGGTCCGGATCTCCTGCAGGACTACCATAGGTGGGTCGGGAAATCCGGATAACTTCGTCTGCCGCCCGGGACAGTTCATCCCTTTTTCCCTGCCAGAGTTCGGTTATCCGACCAAGGATCTCTGACAGGCCGGTCATCCCGGCCATGCTCTTTTTCGGGAAATATGTGCCCGCAAAAAACGGTTTTTTCTCCGGAGTCATGACAATGGTAAGCGGCCACCCACCCCGGCCGGTCATCTGCTGGCAGACTTCCATGTACACGCTGTCGATATCCGGGCGCTCCTCCCGGTCGACTTTGATACTGATGAAACCCCGGTTGAGAACAGCCGCCACCTCTTCATCCTCAAAGGATTCTTTGGCCATCACGTGGCACCAGTGGCAGGTGGAGTAACCGATAGAGAGAAAGACCGGCTTGTTCTCCTTTGTCGCGCGGATAAACGCCTCGTCTCCCCACGGGTACCAGTCGACCGGGTTGTACGCATGCTGAAGCAGGTAAGGGCTCTTCTCATGGACCAGCCGGTTTGGCGTTCTTTTTTGTTTGTCGGAGGTCGGCGGATGAGGGCTCGGTTTGTCCCCGGGAAGCATAACGGTTCATTGTTCCAGGTGTATATTATCCTATCAGAAGTACCAGAAACGTTGGGCGGAGACGAGTCCGGACAACGCGCTCTTTTTTATTGATACTGCCGGATATACTGTTGCATGAGCAGTCCTGTGAACCCGGCAATGGAGTCGTTTTTTCTGGTCATTCTCACCGGCCTTGTAGTTATGGGGATCTCACGCCTGCTTGACCATATCTGGGCGCATACGCTCAGGTATCCGTCGCTCTATCTTCTCGTAAGCGCCCCGGGTGTTGTCGTCCACGAATGCGCCCATATCATCGGCTGCCTCGTAACCGGTGCAAAGATCAAAAAAGTTGTCCTGATCTCAAAAGAGGGGGGCATGGTCTCGTATGCACCACCCGTGATCCCTCTTTTCGGTAACGTGATCATCAGCACGGCCCCGCTCTTTTTCCTCCCGCTCGTGCTTGCCGCGCTGACGTGGCTCTTCGGGACATACGCCGGTTGCTCATTCTCCTCCGCGATACCGGCAATGGACTCTGTTGCATCCATGTACTCCCTGATCGTTACGATCGGTGCAACCCTGTACCAGAACCTTTTTGTTGCGTTCAACGGCTGGTTCCTCCTCTACCTGTATCTCGTGATGAGTCTCGCCCTCTCCTTCTCCCCGAGCGCGCAGGATCTCAGGAACGCAGTCTTCGGGATCATGATCCTCATTATCGCGTGTTTTTGCATTCTTGCCACCGGTATTCCCGCGGTCACCGGCATCTTTCTTACGGTCATCAACCTGTTTGGCACCGGGCTTGCGATCGGGTTTGCCTTCGAACTGATCGCGCTTCTCGTGTCTCTTCCGGCCCTCGTGTTTTACCGGAACTCCCCGTGACAGTGATACGATCCACAATAACCGGTGTACACAAAAGAAGGGAAATCTGCTTTACCGGATCCGTACGGTTTAATCTCCCGCCAGTGAAACACTAATGCAGATGAAAAATGAGCCTTGTGCGGACACCGGCGCGGCTGCCGATGATGGCCGAAACCTCACCCCCGGGATGCGGCAGTACCGGGAGATCAAGGCACAGTACCCTGACGCTATCCTGTTCTTCCATATCGGGGATTTCTTCGAAACGCTCGAAGGCGACGCGGAGATCGTCTCAAAAGAACTCGACCTTGTGCTCACCTCCCGGTCCAAAAACGGTGACCAGCGCATCCCGCTCGCCGGCGTCCCGCACCATGCCGGGGAGGGCTATATCGCGCGGCTCGTTGCAAAAGGATACAAGGTCGCGATCTGCGAGCAGACCGAGGATCCCAAAACAGCAAAAGGGCTCGTGAAGCGCGAGGTAGTCCGGGTGATAACACCTGGTACCGTGATCGATCCGGCCATGCTCCCTTCGTCGGCTGCCGCTTATCTCATGGCCATCTCTCCCGGCACAAAAGGGGCAGACTGGGGTATGGCGCTCTTAGACATCTCAACCGGGGAATTCTTTGTCTCTGCGATCCCAGCTGACGGTGTTATCGGGAACATCCGGTCCGAGATCGCACGGTACCGTCCGGCTGAGTGCATCGTCCCGTCTGCCGTGGACGAAGACCTGCGGGCAGCCCTGCGCCGGGAGGGGGTTGTGGTGACTCCCTATGCCGATGACCGGTTCCTCCCGGACCGGGCAGGCAATACTCTCTGCGAACACTTCGGCGTCGCCTCCCTTGCCGGCTACGGCTGTGATGCGATGCCGGCGGCGATCGGGGCTGCCGGGGCTGCGTTCTCCTACGCGGAGGAAACCCAGAAGTCCGCGCTCCCGCACGTAAGCGCCCTTTCCACCCGCACATCCGCACAGGGCATGATGCTCGACGCGATCACGCTGCGCAACCTTGAGATACACGAGAGCATCAGGGGCGGAACAAAGGGTGCAACGCTCTTTTCCACCCTTGACCGGACAAAGACACCGATGGGCAGCCGGCTCCTGCGCCGGCAGCTGACCCGGCCGCTTACCGCGATTCCACGGATCGGGTCACGGCTCGACGCGGTAGAATACTTCACCACGTCCGCTACTCTGCGCATCTCCCTGAGGGAGCTACTCTCGCACCATGCCGATATTGAACGGATCACGGCCCGGATCGCGTACGGGAATGCCGGCCCGCGGGATCTTGTTGTTCTTGCGGACTCACTTGCGACCCTTCCTGCTATCCGGGAACTGCTCGCCACCCCCACCCCGGCACCGGACAGATCCGCTCCCTTACCGGAGCGGGTTACCGCAGCCCGGAACTGCCTTGTCGATCTCCCTGAGGTCATCGATCTGGTCAGGAAAGCGATCATCGATGACCCGCCCGCGATCGCAAAGAACGGCGGCGTGATCCGGCCCGGGTATTCCACGGAACTGGATGGTATGTCGGGAGTCCTGCATTCCGGGAAGAACTGGATCGCAGAGCTTCAGCAGCAGGAGCGGGAGAAGACCGGGATCAGGTCGCTCAAGATCGGGTATAACCGGGTCTTTGGCTATTACATCGATGTGAGTAAAACCAACATCTCCCTTGTCCCGGCCCGGTACGAGCGCCGCCAGACTACGGCAACCGGGGAGCGGTACACAATCCCGGAACTCAGGGAGAAAGAAGCGATAATTACAGATGCCGATGAGCGGGTACTTGCGCTCGAACGCACGCTATACGCCGGCCTGATCGATGAGATAAGGAAACAGATCCCCGCGCTCCAGCAGATCGCCACCGGCATCGCCACGCTTGATGTTGCTGCCGCGCTTGCCGATGCAGCCGTGGATCTCGATTACGTCCGTCCCCAGCTGGATGGAGGGGATGCCATCATCTGCCGGGACGTGCGCCACCCGGTTGTCGAACGGAGCCTCACCGGGGGATTTGTCCCCAACGATACTGATCTTGCGGGTTCAAAGACCCAGATCATGATTATCACCGGTGCAAACATGGCCGGGAAGTCCACGTACATGCGCTCGGTCGCGCTCTGCTGCATCATGGCACAGGCAGGAAGTTTTGTCCCGGCCCGGTTTGCAAGGATCGGCATCATCGACCGGATCTTCACCCGGGTTGGCGCATTCGATGACCTCGCAAGCGGCCAGAGTACGTTCTTTGTTGAGATGCTTGAACTGGCAAACATCCTCAACAATATGACTGAAAAGAGCCTTGTGATCCTCGATGAGATCGGCCGGGGCACGAGCACGGCGGACGGGTGCTCTATCGCGCAGGCAGTGCTCGAATACCTGCACGGCAAATCGTCGGCTGGCCCAAAGACGCTCTTTGCCACCCATTTCCACGAGCTGATCAGCATGGAAGGGGAGTTGAAACGGGTGAAGAACTACCATTTCGCAGTGCAGGAGACAAAGAAGGAGGTTGTTTTCCTGCGAAAACTGATCCCCGGCGCGACTGACAAGAGCTACGGCATCCACGTGGCGCGACTCGCAGGTATCCCTAAAAAAGTGACTGACCGGGCTGATGTGATCCTCTCCGATGCCCTCAGCCGCGATGCATCCGGGGGAGCAAAGGCCCGGCGCTACACCCAGATCCTGCTCGTGGATAACAGCATGCCAGCCCGGGCCGGACCACCGGCGCCGGATCCGATTACAGCGGAACTGTCCCACCTCGATCCTGATACGATGACCCCGATGCAGGCACTGGCAAAACTGGCCGAGCTCAAAGCACGTGCAGGAAAACCCGCTACTACCGATCACAAGGAGGCAGGACAGTGAACGTAGAGGAGGGTGCCCCGACTATCCGGATCCTTGACCCGGCAACGGTCAACCAGATCGCGGCCGGTGAAGTGATCGAGCGGCCAGCCTCTGTTATAAAAGAGCTCGTGGAGAACGCGATCGATGCCGGTGCCCTCACCATCCGGATCGACATCACCTCAGTCCAAGGCGGGATCGCGGCGATGAAGGTGACCGATGACGGGGACGGGATGTCACCGGCCGATGCCGGGCTCGCCTTTGTCCCGCACGCAACAAGCAAGATCACCGCACTAGAAGACCTCTTCTCGATCCACACGCTGGGCTTCCGGGGCGAGGCGCTCGCGAGCATCGCAGCGATAGCAAAGGTGACACTTATCACAAAACCCCGGGGCAGCTCCCGGGCATCCGGCATCCGGATCGTAGTGGTTGGCGGTGCAATAAAGACCAAAGGCGAGACCGGGGCCCCAGAGGGGACCAGCGTCCTTGTGGAGGAACTCTTTTTTAACACCCCGGCCCGGAAAAAATTCCAGAAGAGCCTCAACACAGAGCTTGCCCGCATCCACGGGATTCTCGAAGGGCTCTGTCTTGCCTGCCCGCAGATATCCTTCCGTCTCTTCCATAACAACCGCGAACAGCTCGTCACCGAGCGGACCACCCGGCCGCTTGATACAATCACCCGGATCTTCGGGAACGAGTATGCCCGGGAACTGCTCCCGGTTGCCGCTGATCTGCCTTTCATGCGCATCTCAGGCTATGTTTCGCGGCCGGCGCTCTCGCGCAAGGACCATGACCGTATCCTTGTCGCCATCAACGGTCGGTACATTTCCTCGCCCCCTGTAACTACCGCAGTACGGGAAGGGTACGGCACCCTGCTTCCCCATGGCCGGTACCCGGTTGCATTCCTTTCGCTTGCGATCGACACCCGGCTCGTGGATATCAACGTTCACCCGACCAAGAAGGAGGTCAGGCTCACAAAAGAAAGAGAGATTGCTGAAGCGGTCAGCGATGCGATCCGTGCTGCACTTGCCGCAGGTGACCTGATCCCCGGGGCAGCGCTCCCTCGCCCGGCCCACCGCGAGCTGGACCCGGGAGAATCCACTGACCGACCTGAACCGGGTGTTGCAGAACCCGCGGTAACATACTGCGCCGGGACGATCGCTCCTGCTGCCCCGGCAGCCGGCCTCTCCCCGTTCACCGAAACAACCCATGCCGGTACCGCCTCAACAGACCACCGGCTCCGGCAGACCGAGCTTGCAAGCGGCGTCCAGCCGGTCACTGCAGTCGTGCCCCCCATGGATGTGATAGGGCAGATCGGCGGGATCTACATCCTTGCCGAGGCAGCTGACGGCGAACTCATTATCATCGACCAGCATGCAGCCCACGAGCGGATTTTCTATGAGCAGGTGAGCAGGAGCATGGCGGCCCGGCACGCGCAGGAACTGCTTGTCCCGGTAATCATCCACCGGCCCCCGAAGGATGCCGCGATCCTCCGCAGCCTGATCCCGGTGCTTGCACAGGAAGGTGTCGTCATCGAGGAGTTCGGGAGCGGGTCGTTTCTTGTCCGGGCCGTCCCGGCCCTGATGGGAAAAATCGAAGGAACGGAAACGATCGACGATCTGGTGAGCGATCTTATCCACAAGGACCCGGAGCGGCCGGTCAGTAACCGGGAACGGCTCACCCGGATCATCGCCTGCCGGAGCGCGATCAAGGCCGGCACGGTCTGCACGCATGAGCAGTGCCAGCGGATCATTAACCAGCTTCGTGCGACAAAGACACCTTTCACCTGCCCGCACGGCAGGCCTACCATGGTCCGTTTTACCCGGGCGAAGCTCGACGAGATGTTTGGGCGGACGTAAAAACTGTTTTTGCCGGAGACGGCTGCTCACGTCTTCAGCCAGCCGAGCCGGTAATATACCCACGCCGTCGCGAGCATGGCAATTCCCACGACAACGATTATCTGGGCAAGGGAAATTGGCCACGGATTGCCCACAAGGTTTGACCCAAGAAGGCTGCCCACAACAGTCGGGATAATAGTCAATGCCGAGAGGACAGCAATCAGTTTCATGACCCGACCCATCTGGAATGAGGTTGAATTGAAATAGTAATCGGTCAACGATGATACGTTTTCCGTGATATCATCGGATATGTCATACAGGTACGATGCCCGGTCAAGAAGGACGGAGAACCTTGAACCGTCTTCCATGCCGTGAAGGATCACCTTACGGGTCACGATGCTGTTGAGGACATCCCGGGTATGCAGGAGCCAGGAATGGATCCTGACCGACTCTTTTTTGATCCTGAATGTCATCGGCAGGAAACTTGCGGGCTGCTCGCTTATGGGAAGTGAACCGGTGTATTCAAGTTCGTCTTCTATGGCACGCAGCGTCTCCTCGATCCGCGAAAGTGCATCCTGGAAAAAACGGTACGTTATTTCGGCAGGCGTCAGAGAGTCATGGGCCGAGAGCGCTTCGCGGGCGATGAGATCCGGGGCCTCGAGCGCGGAAGCAGAAAAGGTCAGCAGGCTGTGGTCTTTGCTGACGATAAGGATCCATCGCCACGCGATGATGATCTGCCGGGGGTTGTCCGGATTACGGCGGCTCTCCCTGATCTTCAGGTACACTGCGGCGTAGTTCCGGTGCGACCTGGCCCAGGGAAACGCACGTTCCTTGAGGGCCTCTTCAAGGAGGCTGACAGAGACACCGGTGAGCTGGTGTATCTTCTGGAGATCGGCTTTTTGTACCGAAGTAAAATCATACCACTTTGTAATGCCGTCAGGAAGGCCAGTCGGAATAATAAGTTCAGTATTCGGAAGATCGCGCAGTTCACGAGTGATCCATTCTGCTCCGGCCCCGGGAACGGCGGGATAAAGGGTCCTGATCCTGCATCCCTGCATCGGGGTACCTGCTGCCTTCCCGTCAAGATCCGTTTCGGATCCCTGGCGGGAATATGCCCGGGTGCCAAGCGCCGCAGTCCGGGTCAGCCGAAGTAATCGTAGCAGACGCAATGATCCGGTCACTGTCTGGTACGACCCGGCCAGTATTCCCGCTACCGGCGCAGCGATGATGAAGAGATCCAGGATGTGCCAGGGGTTCAGGAAAAACTGACGGCGATCTTCGGCGAGAGCGAGCTTCAACAAATATTCGAGGATGAAAATTACGAGGATCGCTCCATCAATGGTATTGAGAACAAGCTCCACGTCCGGCGGGACATGTACGAGAAACGGGATGATGATGACCGGGATAAGGAGCAGGGAGAGGGCAATCATCAGGCCTTCGGAAAAAACGGCCTCTATACTGCTGCGGATCCTGGCCAGCCGCGTTTCCTGTTCCTGCTCCTGCTCCTGCCAGTCTTTCCAGCGCATGAAGCGCTCTTCCCCGCTTTTGCTTTCGTCGCTGTTATACCGGGAACTGCCGGTCGGGTCCTCGTCCATAGGTGCCTTCCGTGGTATGATATCGGGTACCATGGATAAAGAGCATTGTGTTAACAGTCATCCGTCAGGTACAGGGAAAGGGCCCGTTTATGCTGTATCGTCATACGGCATGCCGGAAGATTTTTTATGCATACCCTCGCTGTAGCAATCCCAATTCTTATTACACTCACGGTAAGATCCGTTATAGGATAACCTTGGCCAATACCCTGAAAAAGAGCACGCAGACACTCCTGGAAAGTTCCGGCCCGGTCTTTTCTTCTGTTCACCTGACTGATGAAGCAGTCGTGGAGTTCCGAAATCAGGTATTCGCCTTCTACAAACGCCGGGGCCGGCATGATATGCTCTGGCGCCACACAGATGACCCGTACCGGATCCTGGTCTCCGAGATCATGCTCCAGCAGACCCAGGTGGAGAGGGTTGCACTCAAATACCCGGTTTTTATCGCCGCATTCCCGGATGCTGCTGCCCTCGCCCAAGCCCCGCTCTCCGAAGTACTTGCCGCGTGGCAGGGAATGGGCTACAACCGGCGTGCGGTAGCGCTGAAAAAGTGTGCGTCGCGAATGGAACTCGAGTATGGCGGTACAGTCCCGTGCGACCCGGTGGTGCTTGCGACATTTCCTGGGATCGGGCCGGCCACAGCCTCCTCCATCTGCGCCTTTGCCTTTAACCTGCCGGTCATCTTTATCGAGACCAACATCCGCCGGGTCTTCATCCATTTCTTCTTCTCCGGTGCTGAGTCCGTGACCGATGCGGAGATCCTGCCGCTCGTGGAACGGACACTCGACCGGGACAATCCCCGGGCCTGGTACTGGGCGTTGATGGATCTTGGGACTGAACTCAAAAAAAGTGTGCCGAACCCCAACCGGAAGAGCACCGCGTACGTGAAGCAGGCGCCGTTTGCCGGATCAGACCGGCGGATCAGGGGCATGATCCTGAAATATCTCATCGGGAACGCTCCTGCCCGGGAAAAGACAATCGTAATGCATGTATCTGAAGAACCGGAACGGGTGCACCGGATCCTTGCGGCGCTTGAGAGCGAGGGTTTTATCCAGAAGGGAAAGGACGGGTACAGGCTCGCGGAGTAACGCAGCCGGTGTTACCGGAATCTCCCGTGAGGCCGGCAAAAACCCGGAATACCAGTTAATCGATCGGAACACAGTGATCCCTTCGGGTACCTGCCCCCATCACCATATTAATATGCCCGGTTACCTACATCTCCGTGAGGTGGATTATGCCGGACTTAAAGGATATCCCCGACAACGTCCGATGGAGGTATGCCGCGGAGTGCGCCGCAAAACTCCCGGCACTCTACGAGATTGCATTCCGCGAGGCGCTCGGGCCGAAGTTCAATGCTCTGGAACAGGATATCTGGATGGAGATCGCCCGTATGGCCAGAGATGTTATCCACACCAGTTCCTTTCCGGTCAGCAATGCGGAGGAGATAGCGCGGGCTGTCCAGAACGCCACAATCATCCTCTTCGGGCCGGAGTACGGCGGCGAGACGATCGAGCTTGCCGATGACGGCGCAGTGGTGCTGGTCAAGCGCTGCCCGTTCCTGATCCACAGTTACGCTCTTGCAAACGATCACGAACGCGCTTTCTCCCGGTGCATGGCGCTCACGCTCACCACAGTCCCGCTCCTCAACAAGGATTATACAGCCCGGTTCGTACGTACGATGTGTACCGGGGACCGGCAGTGTGAGGTCAAGATAGAGAGAAAGCCCCCGGACGAAAAAAAAGGGGAGAAACCCGGCGGGAAAAAGTAAACTGTTCTTAGTGTTCCCGGCACCTTTTACTTTTTTGGTTTTTTATTTCAGCACGTACCCGATGAGAACGCAGACAATCCCCGGGTAGAAGAGCATGGCAAAATACGCCCGGATCCCGGCCGGGAGGAAATCGAGGCCATTGAGCTCCGGGATGATCAGCATGACAAGGCCGATGATGAAGAACAGGTAACTGAGCTGGGTCTTCGAGACTGAAGACGATGATTTCGCTGAACTCATAAGAAACTCCTTAAAATGAGATATGATTCCAGCCCGTAAAAGAGTTTTCGGCAGGCAAAATTGCCCGTACCTGACCAGTGTATCCCCTTCAGAACGGGCAGCGTTGCAGAGGAACTGAGCCGGAGCCTGAGACAGGGAATGGAAGAGACGTCCGGCTCACGTTTTCGCGAAACCATTAAACCCTCCAGGAAGAGAACAGGAGATTAAACAGTATGGACCCCCGGAAGGATAAGAGCACCCCCTATTTAAGATCCGGCGAGTTGGTCGCAGTTATACTGGTTTTTATCGCAGTTTTGATCTTCTGCCAGGTTGTTGTCAGTTCGGGCATTTTTTCAAGGACCTGCACGGTCTCCATCTCCCCGCCAGTAGTTACTCCCGGCGAACCTTTCTCCGTTATGCTGGTCTCGAACCCACCCGTTACCGGGAAAGCCGATACGATAGATTACATGGTTTACGGCATCAATCCCTGGATCAACAGCTCCGGCTTTTCCATGAACGGTTCCGGCTCCCTGATAATCAATGGCTCCCGGGCTGCGTTTTACCTCAGGCCTGACGGGAACTGGTACCAATTTTCCGATGCGACCGGTAAATATGATATTAAATCCGGCATGTCATTCCCTTCCCCGGAATCGTTCTCGGTCGGGACGCCCGGAAATTATACGGTCGATATCCTCTATACGACATCAGACAGGACAGGGGGAGATCCAAAAGCGACAGTAACGATTACCTGAAATGGTACCATGAGGGGAGTTCACTTGCCGGGCGGATTTCCCGGGGCCCTGCGGACAGGAAACCCGAAGCACATGTAAGGATCACATAATCCGCCGCGGGCGGAAGCAGCCTGTATCATTATCCGCCTTAGTTCATAACCCGAAGGATCCGGCCCGGATCAGGAGTGTATTTTCAAAAAGTCGGGATCATCAGAAGAGGATTGAGGGTAAAATCCGGCACAATGCCAAAG
>Ga0326728_10008627_pt1 | contig 25173 bp, 22 predicted proteins | sample MB3enrmetagenome_FD_207602 | JGI IMG/M metagenome (GOLD analysis project Ga0326728, IMG submission 207602) | Lab enriched peat soil microbial communities from McLean, Ithaca, NY, United States - MB31MN | ecosystem: Environmental > Terrestrial > Soil > Wetlands > Peat | place: USA: New York... | reverse complement strand
AGTCCCGCGACGCCGTCCGGCGCCTACGCCAAGGTTCACCGTCGGCTCGTCGACGTCCTCGGATGGGACACACCGGGATTCACCGTGGAGGACGTAGGCCCCGAGCCTGCACTGTCAGGCCCTCCACCGCATGCCCCAAGCTCGCCGTGGGAGCCGCCGGCGAAGTGGCTTGCGAGCGACGCCGACGATCGGCCCTACGCACGCTTGCGCGAGGAGCGCGCCGCCGCTGTCGTGACCTCGTACACGAGGCTGCATCGAGACCGGGACCTTCGAATCCGGTGGGAGGACGAGGACCAGGAGCCGCCTCGCTCGGTCTCGGCGGTGAGCGCGGTCGACGAGACTCTCCTTCGATCGACCCGCATCTCCGGCATTTTCTTGCACGAATTGCTCGAACGCGTACCTCTGTCCTCCTTCGGCGCGCCGGACTTCGCCTCGTGGCGAGCGCTTCCCGAGGTCTCGGCTCTCGTCGACGAAACCATGGGGGTCTTCCGCATTGAGCGCGTGCAGCGCGAGCACGCGGAGCGCCTGGTGTGGTCCGCGTTCACGACGCCGGTAGACCTCCCGGAGGGTGAGCACATCGACGGAATCGCGCGCCACGATAGGCTTGTCCGCGAGATGGCGTTCGTCTTCGCGTGCCCCGCGTCGGGCGATGGCTCGCGAGTCTACGCGCGCGGTTCAATCGACCTCGCGTTCGAGCACGATGGACGAACGTATTTCGTCGACTGGAAGAGCGATCGGCTCGCCTCGTACGAGCGCGCGACCCTCGACCAGCACGTCAGCGCCCACTACGTCGAACAAGTCGAGCTCTACACTCTGGCCGTTGTGCAGCTGCTGGGCGCGGACACGCAGTCCGAATACGAGGAACGCTTCGGAGGGATTCTGTACTTCTTCTTGCGAGGTTTGGGACCGCGGGGGGTCTGGTTTTCGCGACCGAGCTGGATGGACGTGATGGCCTGGGAGGGCGACCTCGCGAACCGCTTGAAGGTGGAGCGAAAGCCTTGGGCGTGATGACACCCTTCGGAAGCGCGTGGGATCGTTTTGCCCTGGGGCGTGCCGCCCCACCCGGCGGAAGCAATCCAATCTGGGTGCCCCCGACAGTCGACGATGCCGCGGATGCATTGTACTTGGGCTGGGAGGTGGCTCGCTGCGCACCGGGGTTGAGCGCAGACGAAGCGCTCGCCGTTCAGGCACTCGCAGCCGCATGCCTCGTGGCAATGCGAGCGGGCAGCACGCGAGTGCCGGCCGAGGGCGATCGGCTGAGCGAGGTGCTCGCGAATGTTGGGGGCGCGAAGTGGGTCGGCGTTGCCGCGGCCCTGCTGGAGCGCGCGCGTGCGGGAGGGCTCGGCGATCCTATTGCGCAAGTAATCGGGCGTCCCGGACGACGGACGCCGCTCATCATCGACGGGTCGTGGTTCGGCACCGAGCGCATGAATCGGCTCGAGTCCGAGTTCTGCGCTCGAATTCGTCGTCTCTTGGCCAGGCCTGGGCCTATTCCGGTGGACGAGACCCTCGAGCGCGTGTTGAGGGCGGCAGCACAAGGGCCGCCCCCCCTCACGAACGAACAACTGGTCGCGGTACGCGCAGCCCTCACGCAGCCTGTTGCGCTTGTGACCGGGGGCCCCGGCACCGGCAAGACGACCGTGATGGCGGCTCTGCTTCGGGCGCTTCGATCCGGCGCGCACCTGGAGGTTGCACTGGCAGCACCCACGGGGAAGGCAGCCCTCCGAATGCGCGAAGCCATGGAGGCGTGCGGTCAGGCGTCCGTGTCGGATGAACCGGTGGCCATGACGCTGCACCGATTGCTTGGGTGGTCGCCGACGAGGAAGCAATTTGCGAGGGACGAGGGCGATCCGCTCCCGCACGGCCTGGTCGTGGTCGACGAGGCGTCCATGATCGATCTCGTTCTGATGGACCGGCTGCTCCGCGCCCTGCGGTCGGACGCCCGACTCGTTTTGCTCGGTGATCCCGATCAGCTTCCGTCGGTCGATGCCGGCGCCGTGTTTCGCGACCTGTGCGCCGTAATTCAGCCAGCGCGCCTGACGGCGAACCTGCGAGTCGCCCGCGATCCGTCGGCCCGCACGCTCGTCGCTGTCGCGGAATCCGTCCAACGGGGAGCGCTCGACCCGCAGTTCGTCGAAGCGGTCGCCGTGCGCCGCGTGGCGTCCGACGTGAGATTCGAGGGAGTCGAACATTTGACCGAGGCGTGGACGGCCATAGGCGACGCGCTGCTCGACCACTGGTGGAGTGTTCGCATCGAAGCGCTCGAGGGCTTCGTGGAACGCATCATTCGGGTCCACCATGCCCCGAATTCAGATTTCGATGAGGAGTCGGTGGCAGCCCTTCGAGTGCTTTCCCAACACTACGCGAGCTCGCGCCTCTTGTGTGCCCCTCGCGGCCGCCGGGTCGCGACCGGAGCTGATGCCCTCAATGATGGGCTGCTTGCTCGACTTCGCGGTGCCTTGCGGCGCGCCCGCGGATGGCAGGTCAGGGACCTGCCACCGGGCACCCCCGTGCTCACGGAGAAGAACGACTACGAACGCGACCTATGGAACGGCGACCAGGGCATCGTGGCATGGGTCGACGCAGGCCAAGGTCCTGAGCTCCGGGCCGTTTTCCCGCGCGCAGAGGACTTCGTCCATTTTCCCATCAGCGAATTGACCGCTCTAGCACCCGCGTTCGCGACGACCGTGCACAAGGCGCAGGGATCCGAGTTTGACCATGTGGCGGTGGTGCTTCCGGAACCTGGTTCTCCCCTCTCGACGCGCGAGCTCCTGTACACGGCCATCACGCGGGCACGCCGGTCCGTGCTCCTCGTGGGAGAACGGGAACGGCTCGCTTACGCGGTGTCGCGCTGCATCGCCAGAGACAGTGGCGTGGCAGAGCGACTGGCGAACGGAAACGCTTAGGACGGGCGCTCCATCGCCGCCGTAGCGGACACCAAGCTCTTATATTCGCGTCAGAAGGTAGCCCCCAAGCCCACGTGCGGCCACGGTATGAAGCCGCCCTGGAAGATGAGTGGTGACAGTCCCGCGCGGAGGAAGAAGCCTCCGTTGGGCGGCTGATAGCGGTAGCCGAGGATACCCGTGGCGGCGACGACCGTTGCACTTGTCGAAGAGTTCGAGTTCGCGCCGAGCAAACTGTAATTCGCACTGAAGTTCCAGATCGCCACGCCGGCACCAATCTCGAACATGTGCTTCTTCGAACCCACGCCGAGATAGCTGATCGTCAGGGGTACAGCGACAAACGAGCTCGACGTCCCCGAAAGGTAACCGATGCCAATCCGCGCAGACAGGTCGCCAAACGCCCGATCGTAGTCGACGGAGTAGAGGAGACCGGGACCGAGCAGTTCGACGTAGAGCGCGTTCTCCGCCCTCCGGGGTCCCGTGTCTGACGGTTGTGCCGCGTCAGCATACCCATTGGACGACATCGACACGGGCTGCGCAGGGGCCACTGGAGACGGCGCGTCGGGAGATGGCGGCGTACCGCGAATGCACTCGCCGTTGGCAGTGCACACGTCCCCTGCCGCACACGGCGGATTGCACATCGAGATGCACTGACCTTGGTTGCAGACAAAGCCGGAGCGGCACGCCGGAACGCACCCCGCGGATGCCCCGGCTGCCCCACCGCTCGATGCCAGCGGGACCTGAGCGTCGGCCATCCGCGGCGCAGAGAGCGCGCCCATCGCCGCAACCAGTCCAAGCCCTGCGTACTTGCCGAAGCGATTCATGGACATCCCGGTCCTTCCCGACGTGAGGCGCGATGGCCTCGGTTACCGCCCTATTGCAAGCGAGCGGACGATTGCGCGTCTGTGTATGAGGCACTGCCGATCGTCCACGTGTCAAGAACTTGTTGTGGCCGCCTCCCTGACGCCGAAAATATGATGAAACGACATAGGGACTTGAGCGAGCGACTACGCTATCGGTCGCTCTCGACAATGGGGGGCTGCTGAGGAGTCTCGGCGAGGGAAAACGCGCAATTCGCACCGGAGGTCTCAAACGCGATGACGTTGTACCAGAACTGCGGAACCTGAAATAACTTGCCTGAAGCCCGCTGATAGCAGGGGTCTTGCGGATTGTCGTAGTCGACACCTCCGCCCGCATTGCCGCCCACAACCAACCACTGGTTCGCGTAGGTTACCCAATCGTCCGTAAACACGAACACGTGCCCCTTGCCAATCGTCTCGTGCGCCGCGTAGACGTACTGCTTGTCTTGGACGTCGACGACGGCGTCGACGCCACTGGTCGCGACGGGGCGACCATGGAACGCGCCGACCTGCGTGACGTTGGCTCCGATCGGCGTGCTTGCCCACGGCGGACCGACGGGCGCGGCCATATTGTTACAATAACATAGAGAATCTGGCCCGCCGTCGAAGAGTTGGCAATTCCCGAACACGTCGTCGGTCCCAAACTGCATCTCCGTGAATGACAACAGACTGTTGATCGGAGTGACTTCGGCGGAATTCTGGTCGTATCCGGAGAGAGCGACGATCCCCCCGCCATCGTTGACCCAAGCCGCAAGCGCGCTCTGTTCATCGGCGGAAAACTGCCAATAGCTAGAGGCGGTACACATGGACCCCACGCAGGGCACGTCGGCGAGCCATTGGAGGACCACCACGTCGTAACGATTGAGAAGCAGTTCGCTCGGATTCGACGCGTCCGCCGTATTCGTGGGGTCGTAGACCAACGCGGGCTTTGTCAGGAATGTGTCGACCGACGCGTTGCTCTCTGTATTCAGCCAGTCCGCCCACGAGTTCATGTCGCTGGCGTCCGCGGCGCTCCCGGACCCGCCATGGGCCCCTATCGAAGCGATGTGGATGCACGAGCAGGACTGGGCGTCGTTGCCTGCGTTCCCGCATCCTGCCTGGAGATTCAGGCCACCGTCATAGGCATCCGCGGCGTCGGCGCCGGCGGCATCGAGTTCGGCCGCGTCGGGCACATCGGCCGCCAGCGAGGCATCACCATGCGCGTCGGGGGAGGACGAATCGGCGGCGTCGCTCGCGAGCGTGACATCAGCCGGGTTCGCGTCCCCCATGGCGTCTGCGATCGATGAATCAGCGACTGCCAACACAGCATCGCCCGAGGCATCGACCCCGGCATCGCTCGAATCGAGCGTCGAATCCACGGTCCCTCCGTCCGCCGCCGTCGCGGCGTCCGCGCCCCGCGGCTCGATGATCGTCGTATTCGTCGTGTTGTTGGTTGTGCATGCCCAGAGAACGACGGCGCACGCGGCGCACTTCGTGCTGCCTCCGAAGATAGCTCTCCATCGGGACGTCATCGCTGGGGTTCCTCCGGCGGACGACGGATGTCGCCGCGTCCCGGATATTCTTGCAGTGTGCTCACACGGCGACAAGACCCGCTACGCCACCCGCCCCCTCATCGGCATCCCGGATGGTGCGAGCGCGACGAGGGCGTGTACTGTGTGCGCCTTCGTGGGGATCTTTCATGCGCTCGTCCCAGATCTTCTACATCGGCCTGATCGCGCTCGGCATCGCGTACGGTGTCGCGCTGGCCGCCATTGTTGCGTGCCGGCTCACGTGGCCATACGAACTCGAGTGGATGGAGGGCGGCACGCTGATGCACGCCGTTCAGCTCCAACTCGGACATGCCATCTACCGGGCGCCGAGGGTCGACTTCGTTCCGTACTTCTACACGCCGCTCTATCCGATGATTCTCGCCGCGGCGTCGCGCGTTGGAATACCGCTCGGCTTCGCCCTTGGGCGATCCGTGTCAGCGCTGGCCACCCTTGCTACGCTGGCCATGCTCTTCTCCATCGGCGCCCGAGAGGGGGGACGGTGGTGTGGTCTCCTCGCTGCGTGCCTGTACGCTGCGCTCTTTCGGTTCTGTGGAGCCTGGTACGACCTTGTTCGGACTGATTCTCTCTCGATGGCCCTCGTGCTCGGAAGCGCGCTCGCCGCTTATCGTGCCCGCCATGTCAAGGGGGCAGTTCTCGCCGCAGTCCTGTTGGTTGCCGCCTTCTTCGCCAAGCAGACTGCGGCTGTCTTCGCGGTGCCGATCGCACTTTGCCTCGTTTGGCGCGATCGGAGGCTAGGTGTCGTGTTTGGCGCTGCCGTTGCGGTGCTCGGCGTCGGCAGCGTTGGCGCCTACACCGCCGCGACCGACGGGTGGTTCTGGTTCTACGTCTTCCAGGGGCATCAGGGCCACCGCTTCCTGTGGGGCAACTTCCTTCTCGAATACTGGCGCGACGTCCTCTGTCTCGCACCAATACTGCTGCTCGCACCCACGCTCGCGCTGTCGCGCGGGGTCTTGACGCGGTGGTTTGCCGCAGCCTTTGTTCTGTTTCTCGCAGTGGCGTTCGGGCAGCGCGCCTGGACACTCAACTACCCAGAACACATGTACTACCGCGAGCTGTGGTACGAGTCGCCGCGAGCGCTCGTTCTCGTTCCTCCCTTGCTCGTAGCCGCCTTGCTCGCGGGCGCGCGGATCACCTCACGGCCGACCGAATCCGTACGGCGGTATTGGCTGGTTATGTGGGGCACAGGGGCGGTGGCGAGCGCGCTGAACCATAGTACGCAATGGTCGTATTCGAACTGTTTCATGCCCATTGCGGTCTTCGGGTCTGCGGCGGTGGCGCTCACCGTTCGGTCGTACGTGACGGCGAACGGGTGGGGCGCCGCCCTCGTTCCGGCTGCGGGTATCCTGCAACTCTTCGCGTTCGCGTACGACCCCGTCGCCCAAATTCCTTCCCGCGCGGATCGCGATGCCTTGGCCCTTCTCGATCGTCGCCTGTCAGCGATGACTGGCCCGCTGTTCATCCCCGCCCACCCGTTTCTTGCCTATCAGAAGACCGGCTCGATTCACGTTCACCAGATGAGCGTGACGGATATCGCGTTCAATACCGGAGTCCCTGACCTTGGACCGAGCCTCGAACGGGGCGACTGGCCAACGGCGATCATCGACGAGGGCATGACCATCCCGGGAATCGAGGGCCCGATGGTTCTCTCGGACAATCTACCCTATGCGCGACGCGAGCTATACCCGAGAACCGGATTCCAGCTTCGCCCGCAGGCCGTGTGGCGGCTGCAGAGCACGGTGGAACGCTCCCTGGCACCGGGCATTACCGCCAACTTCGAAGCCGGAACGTACCACGGATGGACGGAAACCGGTGGGGCGTTCAGAACCGGTCCTACCGCGAAAGCAGGCCTCGGGGGCCTCGCGGGCCTTCAAGGCGCGCACGCAGCGAGCAGCCGAGGAGCCGCAGGCACCGGCGTGCTCGAGAGCGACCCGTTCGTTCTTCATGCTCCACGAATCACCATGCTGGTTGCTGGGACGTTGGGCACGTACGTCCGTGCGCTGCGCGGCGATGACGAAATCGCACGAGTGCAGCCGACCGATTATCACGTGCTGACTCCACGAAGCCTGGAGCTCGGCGGATACGTCGGCCAGCGGATGCGTTTGCAAGTCGTCGATGAAGACGCCAAGAACCAAGGGGAGAAGCACGTCGGGATCGTGGTGGACGATTTCCGGTTCGCCCTGTAGCCGGCCGGGCTGTCACCGGGCAGCAACCCGCATTCGCATCCGCCACCGCTTTCTACGTTAGGATGCGCGTCTTAATGCTCGTGTCGAGACCGGCCACGGCGTTCTTGACTGCGTGCGATACGTTCTGATCGAGATCCATCACCAGATATCCCGTGTCCGCATCGGTTGCGAGCACCTGGGCGGCAATGTTCGCGCCGAGATCCGACACGATGTGGGTGATGTCGCGGAGCACTCCGGGAACGTTGCGATGCGCATTGAGAACGCGGTGCTTTCCGGGCATGGGCGGGATGTCGACCTCCGGGAAGTTGACCGCTCCGGTCGTCACTCCCGTGTTGACGAACTTGATCAGGGCGGTAGCCACCTCCCGCCCAATCGCCTCCTGTGCCTCGGCGGTCGAGCCGCCGACGTGGGGGGAGAGCAGGACGTTCGGCAAGCCTTGAAGGGGCGACCGAAACCCTTCACCGTTGTTCTCGGGCTCCTCGGGAAATACATCGATGGCCGCGCCGCCAACGTGTCCGCTCCCGATGGCCGCGGCGAGCGCTGGAACGTCAACTATGGAGCCCCGACTGGCGTTGATGAGATGTCCGCCCTTCTTCAGCACCGTGAGCTCCCGGTCGGCGATCATTCGCTCCGTCTGCGGGGTCTCGGGCACGTGGAGCGTGACGAAGTCGCTCAGCGCCAGCAGCTCGTCGAGACTCTTCGTCGGATGGTTATTGCCCATCGGAAGTTTCGCGACGATATCGTAGAAGACGACTCGCATGCCAAGCGCCTCGGCCATGACCCCGACCTGGCGGCCGATGTGGCCGTAGCCGATGATGCCCAGCGTCTTGCCGCGGACTTCATGACTCCCGGCGGCCACTTTGCGCCACAGCCCCGCGTGCATCTCACGGGATCGGTCCCCTAGGCGCCGGGCCAGCAGCACGATCTCAGCCAACACCATTTCGGCGACCGAACGGGTGTTGGCAAACGGCGCATTGAAGACCGGAATACCCCGACGATTCGCGGCGCGCAGATCGACCTGATTCGTCCCAATGCAAAAGCACCCGACCGTCAGAAGCCGACGGGCGTGCGACAGTACGCGCTCGGTGATTCGCGTCTTGCTTCGAATCCCGAGGACGTGGACGCCGGCGATGCGGGCGACGATGTCGTCCTCGTTCAGTGCGCCGGACATCACATCCAGCTGGAAGCTCTCGGCGCTCACCAACTCATTGGCGGACGGATGGACATCCTCAAGCAGCAGAACCTGGACCTTCTCTTTGGGAAACGACGTGGGGAACGCTTCGGGAGTCACGGCGTCGCATGTAACCTGCCCGCTAGACGCTTGCCAGCACCGCGCGGCTCAGGGCCGCCGCCTTCGTTGGCCGCAAAGCGGAGGAAGCTATCATCCGGGAGGGGAACGTGGCATGAGGAAGGTTCAGGGAGCCGGATCGCGCGCCCGGTCGCCATCCTTGCTGGAATTTTGTGTCGGTTCTCCTCTTGCCTCTCGGCGCGGAGCGACCGCCGCCGATGCGAGTTCAAAGAAAGTCACCACCGCGGGAATAGACACGCACTGGAACGGTTTTTTGCCGCGGCGCTCACGGTTGACAGAGCGCTACCCATCGCTAGGATGCGCCGCGCTTTCATTGGGGTCAAAGCTGGCACGCCAGCCCCCCCTTGCTAGTAGGCGCCGCGGGAGCGACCTCCTGGCTGCTGGGCGTCTATCGGTTGTCGGTTCAAGAAGCCACTGGCGGAGCACTCGGAATGTCCAACGATGTGATGATCTGCGCGAACGACCTGTCGAAGTACTTCGGGTCGTTCCGGGCGCTTGACAAGATAAACTTCGAGGTCAAGCGAGGCGAAATCGTGGGCTTCCTCGGTCCCAACGGGGCCGGCAAGTCGACGACGATGCGCATCCTGACCTGTTTCATTTCTCCAACCGGGGGCGCAGCCAAAATCAACGGCCACGACGTCTTCGATGAACCGCTGAAGGTTCGTCAAAGCCTCGGGTACCTCCCGCAGCGAGCCCCGCTTTATTTGGAGATGACCGTCCTTGAGTACCTGCGCTTCGCGGCCGACTTGCGTCGCCTCGACGGAAGTACCTTCCGGACGCGTGCCAAGAGCGTCGTTGAGGTCTGTGGCCTTGCGCAAGTCCTCGGCAGCGAGATCCGGCAGCTGTCACACGGTTATCGCCAGCGCGTCGGCCTTGCCCAGGCGCTGATTCACAACCCGCCGATTCTCATCCTCGACGAGCCGACGAGCGATCTCGACCCAAACGAGAAGGCAGAGTTTCTCGACTATCTGAAGCAAATTGGCCGTGAGCGCACCGTTCTGCTGTCCACCCACAACCTCGCCGAGGTGGAAGCCTCCTGCGCTCGGGCGATCATCGTCTCCAGTGGCCGAATCGTCGCAGACGGACCCCTCGATGAGATTCGTGCGAAGAGCGGGCGCGTACGGTACGTCGTGTCGGTTCAGGAAACAGCAGACGGCTCCAACTACCGCGGTCGAGGCCCGGCTCCAAAACAGGACGCAGTCGAGAGCGCGCTGTCCACCCTTCCGGGTGTGAAGAAAGTCGCCGCATTGCCGACCGATGAGCGCGCCCACGTGTTCGAAGTAGTCAGCGACGGGGGCTTTGACCTCCGCCCTGAGGTTTTCAAGATGATCGTCGACAAGGGCTGGGTCCTTCTCGAGCTCCATCGCGATGCACAGACTCTCGAAGACGTCTTCCGCAGCTTGACCATCGGAGACGCACGACGGAATCGCCGGCTGGGCGGGGCCGATGACGAGACACAAGAGTCCCGCGCCCGGGACGATGGCGACGATCGCGCCGCCTCCTCAGCAAGTGCCTCCAATGGCCACACCGCCTAAGCCGACCAGAGCCGACCCATGCGAAATATCTTGATCATTGCTCGACGCGACCTGCGCGCCCAGTTCAACTCCCCCGTGGCCTACGTGGTCATCGGGGGCACCCTCCTGCTCCTTGGCGTCGCGTTCTTCCTCATTCCTCGTGTGAGCGCGGCGTTTCTCGTTGGCAGCTTCTGGGAAGTCGACCGCGTGTCGATGGACCTTCTGTTCATGTACCTGCCGCCGCTGATGAGCCTGTTCGTCATTCCGGCGGTCACCATGCGCTCGCTCGCGGCCGAGAAGGGCTCCGGCACCCTCGAGTTGCTCATCACGATGCCGATTCGGGATACCGAGGTCATCCTCGGCAAGTACCTTGCGTGCTTTGGGACCGTCGTCATTCTGCTCGCGGCGACGCTGCTCTATCCGGTCACGATGTTTAAGGCACCTTGGAATCTCGGTGCGCTCGACTGGGGCCCCGTATGGGCCGGGTATCTCGGCTGCCTTCTGTTCTCGGCGGCAGCTACCGCCCTCGGGCTCATGTTCTCGAGCCTGACGGAGAGCGACGTCATCGCATTCTTCGCAACCGCCGGCACGCTCGTGGCCCTGTACGCTGTGGGTTGGGCGGTGTCTGTTGTGCCGGGAGGCCTCGCAGATGCCATTGGATTCGTCTCGTTCCAGACGCGATACCAGGCCTTCGCGCGCGGGCTCATCGACACACGCGCTGTCGTCTACTTCCTGTCCGTAGCCGTGCTCTGTTTGCTCGTCGGTTTCCGATCCCTTGAAAGCCGCAAGTGGTCCTGAGGCGCCGCGAACGCTCCATCGATCGGACCGTTGATGGGCGTTCGATGACCCCCTTTCTTCCCAACCTAGACCGTGAACGACCTGGCCGGGTTTGTCGGTCAGTCGCCGAGAGATAACTGATATGGAGAAGCGTCAGAAGACCGCCATTGAAAGCGGTGTGCTCATCTTCGTCGTCGCTGGGATTCTCATCGCGGTGAACGCGTTGTCAGGCCTGGGTCTGTACGTGCGTGCGGACGTGACCAAGTCCGAGCGCTTCACGTTGTCGAAGGGCAGCGGCAATCTGCTCCACTCGATGAAGCAGCAGGTCTTCGTAGACGCCTACGTCACGCGCGGCCTACCGAAGCTCGACGCCTTCGTCCGAGACCTGCGGGATCTCCTGCAAGAGTACAAGGACGCTGGCCGTGGCAAGTTCGCCTACGCCATTATTGAGCCCAAGGACGATGAGACACGCAAGAAAGCCAAGGACGCCGGGCTCATCGAACAGCCGTTTGGGGAGGCCAGCGCCACGGACGAACGCGCGGCGGTCACACAGGGGTTCATGGGCCTCGTTCTCCGCTACGGCGAGCAGCAGGACGTCATCAAGTTCTTGGCTCCGGACCGAACGGAGGGCCTCGAGTTCTGGATTACGAACAAAATCCGCGAGGTTCGCGACAAGGGCGATGAGATTCACCACAAGGTCGGTATCCTGACCGGAAACGACGAAATCAAGACGAACGAGGCCAATCTCGCGCCGCCGAACATGGGCAAGTTCGCGATGCAGGGCATCATCACGCAGAACTTCCCCTTCTATTCGTTTCAGGACGTCGACCTCAAGGGAGGCGACAGCGAAGTGCCGGACGACCTGGACGGTCTGCTGATAACGCAGCCCGCGAAGGTCATCACGGACAAGGAACTCCGCCGCATCGACCAGTTCGTGATGAAGGGCAAGTCGCTCGTCGTCTTTGCCGGAGCAGCGAACCTCAAGGCCAACGACGCCACGATGGCTGCTCAGCTCGACGCGCACGGGGTTGAGAAATTGCTGGATGGCTACGGCATCACGATGAACAAAGACGTGGTGCTCGACCTCTGGCGCCAGGCTCACGTCATCGTGCCCACGAACGCGGGCATCACACCACTCAATCTGCCCGAGGTCCTGGCTGTTCAGGACGATCCACGCTTCTCTGGAGACAAGCAGCTAGTCGACACGAGCTTCGCCGCGCTGTTTCGGATCGATGACGTCGTAGTGCCATTTCCGTCCAGTCTGACCCTCAAGCCTGCATCGCAGCCAGGGGCAAAGATGCGCGCTGTCATGAGGTCTTCCCCGAAGGCGGTCCACCTCACGAATGACACCGTAGATCTCAAGCCGTTTCAGAAGTGGGCGCCCAAGCTCAAGGGGTTGCAGCAGCAGCAGTTCGTCGTCGCCGCCGATGTGGAGGGCTCCCTGAAGAGCGCCTTCGCCGGCGCGGCGGGCGACGCCCAGGGTGTCGAGGCGCCCGCTCAGAGCACCAAACCAGCTCGCGTGTTCGTGGTAGCGTCGCCGCAGTTTCTCGCGAACCCGTTCGCTCGCGCGGGCACCGGACCTGACATGGGCCAGTACGGCGCGATGATGCCGAATCTAGGCGGCGACGAGCAGCTCCTGATGGTCGCTGGCCCCTATGCCCAGCAGTACATCACGGGAACCATTCTCGTCTTCAAGAACACCCTTGACTGGATTAGCGGCGACACCGACCTGCTGGCGGTAAGCGCCAAGTTGACGGCCGAACCCAACCTGTCCTACGGGGATCTCTCCAAGCTGTCGATCACTCCAGACGAGACCGAGGAGCAACTGCGGAAACAGGAGGAAGAGATCAAAGCCTCCCGTAAGACTCAGCAGCACACGATTGAATCATTCCTGATTCTTGGACTCCCGGCCCTCTTTGCCATCTTCGGTCTCCTGCGATGGCGTTGGCGCACCAACGCACGCGCCAACGTCGCTCTCGCCTGAGAGAAGACGGGCTTCAATTCGGATGCGGAGAAGACCATGACGCGTGACAAGATTATCGCCATCGGCGTCGTAGTGCTCGGTGGCTTGGGTCTCCTTGTTTATTGGCAGGCGAAAAAGGATGAGTCGATTGGGGCGCCTCCTGCGATCGCCAAAGAGCTCCCGAGCATCAGTGCGCCCGAGGACATCGACAAGATCAGCATTACGAGCGGCGACAAGCCAGAGGTGTTGCTCGAGAAAGTGATCGATCCAAACCCCGGTGACGCTTCGGCGGACGCTGGCCCACCGATGATGTGGGTGATGACCAAGCCACTCAAGGCGTCGGTCAGTCAGGGAACGATCAAGGACATCGTCATGAACCTTGGGCAGCTCAAGGTCGAATCCGAGATACATCTCACGCTTGATGACAACGTTCGAAAGGACAAGCAGCTCGACGCCGCGCACGCAGTCCACGTGGTTGCATGGCGGGGATCCGACAAGAAGCTAGATGAGCTATTTGGCAAGAGCGGACCAGCTGGCCAGCTGGTCATGCTGGCCTCGAAGCCGGATCAGGTGTGGGCCGCGAAGGACTACAAGAGCTATCTATATACGAAGGAGCCGAAGGATTTTCGAAACAAGGAGATCCTGAAGTTCGAAGACAACACTGTGTCGCGCGTGACGCTGGCAAACTCGCACGGGACGTTCTCGTTTACGAAGGGCGACAAGTGGTCTGCGACTCACGGGAAGAAGGCTCTCGCTGGCTTCGACGAGGACAAACTCAAGGACATGCTGCGGTCCTGGAAGGGGCTCTCCGCGGACGATTTCGGCGATGGCAAGACACTGACGGAGGTCGGCCTCGATAAGCCGGAGGCCACTGTCACGTTCGACCTTGCCGATGGCGCGGGGACATATACAGTCCTCGTCGGCGGCACCGCAACCGGAACGAATCGCTGGGTGAAGCGGTCGACGGACGACATGATATTCCAGCTTGCAAGCTACACCGCCGAGTGGGTCCTGACGGACGGCTCCAAGTTCCTGGCCCCCGTCGACGGAGGCGCGAGCGACGGCGGGGCGAAGGGCAAGCCGGGAGTTGTTGCCGGAAAGAAGAAGTAGTCATCGGGCGCGCGGCGCGCATTCGAGTGCGGCGATGTCGAGCGGAACGTCGCCGAGTCGCCGCCAACAAGCGATGCGGGCGTCGCTTCCATCTGACGCATAAAGAAGGTCGGCTGCGAGGGCGATTCCGAGGACGAAGATTGGGCGGGTGCGGGCCGTATCCAAAAGCTGGTCGACAAGTTCGGTAGGGGCTCGAGACAAGAGGGATGTGCGCACGGGGACGTTGACGCCGAGGACGGTTCGGGCGACGACGACATCGTCGTGCAGTGCGATGAGCACGGCAGTGCGTTCTGGGACCTCGGTCAGAGCGCGAAGGATTCCGCAGACACCCCTTCGCTCCGGCGACGGCGGCATGCAACCAACGCGCGTTTCGGACTCGCAGGGACACGAGTCGGCGCCGAGCAAAAGACCGCGCGCTCGCGCCTCAAGATCCGCGCGAGATGCCGCCGAGGGGTTGGGAGTAGACGGGCTCGATAGCGACGAAGACATTCGGCGGTCGATCTCGCCACGTATCGCCGTCGCGAGTCGAGACAAGCGTTCATCGAAGTCGCCCGGATCGATCAGTACCCCGATATGCGTGCGAACGCGCCGAATCACGTCCGCGAGTTCCGGCAGTTCCGCGAGGGGCCGCGTGTCCGCATCCATGGCGATTCGCAAGTCCACCAGGGCCCGCGCGGCCTTGGGAAACTGCGCCGAAGACAGCAAGCGTTCCAGCGGATAGAGAGCCGTGTCCAAGTCCCTCCGACCGCCGCGACTTGAAAGCGTGCCGAGCGACCCTTGGATCTCCAGCAGGCGTCTCGCCACCCATGCATCGCGCTCGACATTCTCGTCCTTCGAAGCTGGCACTCGCAGCTCATCGATAAGGACCCGAACCAGGTCACCGGATGCGTCGCCGAGTCGCATCTCATCGTCCAACCGCGCACGCTCCTGGGAAACCAGGCGTTGTGCGAGCACCAACTCCAATCGTGATTGTCGCAAACGTGAGTCGCCCTCGTCCGATGCTGGCAGAGTGGCGTCATCCCCGACGAGACTGGCGACGCGGCGAAGAACCAGGTCTCGCGCTTCGAATGCAAAAATGTCGAGTGACCCACCGCGTACGACGGCCTTGACGTCCTCGCGAAGGACTGCATCCGTTCGGATTCCATTGAGCATCCATTCCGGCGCTACCAATCCGAACCGAGTCGCGAGCCGCGGGTCCTCCGCCGCCAGCCACTGCAGCGCTTCATCTTCGACGCGAGCGAAATCCGCGCCAGCATCTCCTCGCGTCTGGGTGTTCGACGAGGTCAGTCGGACCTGCGGCGCATTTGGAACCGTGGCCGGAACGCAAGACGCCACGCAGCCGCTGAGAAGCAGGGCGCAGCCGCTGACATTCATTCGCCGAGCACCTTGACCACGAGTCGCTTGTCGCGCATTCCGTCAAACTCCGCGTAGAAGATCCGCTGCCATGGACCGAGGTCCATTCGTCCGTCCGTGATGGGCACGATAACCTCGTGATGAACGAGCAGGGACTTCAGGTGTGCATCGCCGTTGTCCTCGCCAGTGCGATGATGCCGATAGTCGGCGCGCGCGGGCGCGAGATGTTCGAGCCATTCCCAAAAGTCACTGTGGAGTCCGCTTTCGTCGTCGTTGACGAACACTCCGGCAGTTATGTGCATCGCACTCACCAACATGAAGCCTTCAGCTATGCCGCTGCTCTCGACGATTGTCTCGAGGTCGTGGGTCAGGTGAACAAGCTGACGCCGCTTCTCGGTGTGCATGGTCAGATACTGGGTGTGCGTCTTCATGACCATCGAAGATACTTCCTCGGGTCGCTGCCGGCACGGCAATGAAACTAGACCCCGGTCGCTTCAGGGCCCCAAATTACCTTGTGAAGCTGAACTTGCACGCGAACGGGAACGGCGTCACGAAGCACCCACTCGGCGAGATCCCTCAGCGCAAGCTGACCGAACACGACGCTGGCGAGCAGATGGGGCGTCCGATCGATGAGATTCCGCTCCCGTATGGTCTCGCGCATCCATTTGTAGTCGTCGATTCCCGCAAGCACGAACTTGAGCTCGTCGCTCGCGCGAATGAATGAGAGGTTGCCCCATCGATTTCGATGGCATTGACCACTACCCGGACACTTCACGTCCATGATCTTGTGAACGCGAGGGTCCACGCTCGAAATGTCCGCCTCGCCACTCGTCTCGAGAAGGACGGTTCGCCCTGCGTCGCACAGTTCGGACATGAGCGGGCTCGACCCGGGTTGAAGCAGCGGCTCACCCCCCGTGATTTCTACGAGCGGCGTCTGGTACGACAGGGCCCTGGCTCGCACGACGTCGCGGCTCATTCGGATGCCACCGTGAAAGGCGTGCTGCGTATCGCACCATGAACAACGGAGATTGCACCCCGTGGTGCGCACGAACGCACACGGAATACCGGCGAAGGTGGATTCCCCTTGGATGCTGGCATAGATCTCGGAGACGATGAGCGAGTCCTGGTTCGCCATGGCCTGCTGAATCCTAGAAGGCCGATGTCTTTCGGTCGATCCCTTCGCGATACCGGCGTCGAGCACGGCTAGCCCACGGGAAGCAGGCTCCGCGCGACTCGCCGACGGCTTCGCTCGGTTTCGGCCGAAATCTGTCGCAAAACGCGGCGACTCAGTCGTCCGATTCGATCAAATCGGGCACAGGGATCTCACCGGCATCGACGGCTACGGGCACGCCGGGAAGTGGCACGCGCAACGGCGGCATCGCATGCGTCCAGTGACGAACGGCAGCCCACCCCGCCACCAGGGTAACGAGAAAGCCCAGGACCAGAATTTTCGCAAGAGCCCACCGCGATTCCCACGGCGACCGAATCGGAGACCGCGAGTCAACGTTGCAGGCTCTTCGCAAAGACTTCACGCCGTGCGCGGGGCTTGGAAGGGTCACCCTGCTTGCGGGTGACCTGCCCGCCGGCAGGACACCGGGAAAGATGCACGGCGCCTCGGATGGGCGACCAGGCTCGTCACCAGAGTGCCTCGCTACTGAATGAGATCTTTGAGCGCCTTCAGCGCTGTCGCTCGAACCTTCTTCTGCGCAGGCTTGCCCTTGATGACGATGGGCTGCTTGGTGAACGGATTCACCCCCGGGCGGTCTTTGGTCGCCGGCTTCTTGATGGCCCGCAACTTGAGCAGCCCCGGGATGACAAATTCACCATTGGGCTTCCGAAGTTCCTTCTTAATCAGCTCGGTCAACCCATCGAACACACGACCGACGCTTTTCTTGTCAAGCTCTGAATGCTCTGCAATCTCTGCAATGACCTGCGCCTTCGTCAAACGCTTAGCTGACATTACGACTTCCTCCTGTCGACCCGATCGACCGAACTCTTCTCACGCCACTTTTTCCGACCGTCCACCCCGATTGGCCTGGCGCTCCTTCGAAGGGCGGCAACATGTTCACCGCCCTTGATTCATCCAACGAAATAAACGAGTAGCATCCTGATTTCGCAGTCCGCAAGGGAAAACCAGCCGGTTTGGTGATTTTTCATGCGTTCGGAGCGCCTGACCGCCCTCGTTTTGGGGGATGAATTCCATTCGCTCCGTGCTCTGAAGAGCCTCTTCGCGTGGGTGGGCATCCCTGTCGCCCTCCTCGATTTGAAGGCAGAACGTCTCCTCCGAGGTGTTCTTCCATCGCACGAGGGCTCTCGTTTGGGTCGAGAATTTCGACCCGAAAGCGGCCCTGCGCAATCTTCCGTCGTCCGTTTTGGCCCGCGATTCATCCTCCGGGCGAAGCTCTCGGACACTACTTCACGCCTTTCATCGGACGCCGAAGGGACTGGCCATTGCCACGGCGACCGCTCTCACGATTGACGTGTGTGACTCGGGCGCCTTTGGTGTCCAGCGCAACTGCGGCGCACAGGCGGTCGGTTTCGCGACGCATACGCCGATCCTCCGCTGGGGTGACGTGATCCCAGCCCATCAGGTGGAGGAGACCGTGTGCAAGAAGCCGCGTGACCTCGGTCGTAATGTCGAGTCCCTGCTCTAGCGCCTGCCGACGGGCCGTCGGAACGCTGATGACAACGTCACCCAGAAGGGCGGTTGGACAGTCCTGAAAGAGGCCTTGACGTTGAGAGAATGACAGCACGTCCGTCGGACGATCGATGTTCCGATAGTGTCTGTTAAGACGTTGGATTTCGTTGTCGTCAGTAAGGAGGATGGAGAGCTCCGATTCGTCGACTCCCATTGCGTGAAGCATGGCGCGTCCCAGGCGAGCGACGCGAACCCGTGAGACGCCGGGATGTCTTACGCCTTCCTCCAGCACCTCCACTGAGTTTTCGTTGGAGGACCGACCGCTGCGCGGCGCGGCGAGCCCGACGCTATCACTCCGTCGTCTGGCCCGTTTCATCGGCCAATATCCTACTCCTGGACGACTGCCGGCAGTATCGATAGCGCACAGTTGCTGCGAGCGGACAAGGTCGCTGTTCTCAGGTGCGGCCGTGTAGGCCGAATGCGTGCCAAACAGAGGCGCCAAGTTAGAGTGCGGGGATGAGAGTCTGCATCGTCGTTCCCGCGCTCGATGCGAGGGATACCGTTGGGCAAGTGATCGAGGAGGTTCGTAGCGCTTGCGGTGTTGTCACCATCGTCGTAGACGACGGCTCCTCGGACGGCACCGACTCCGTGGCGCGCGAACACGGCGCTGTCGTACTGCGTCATTCGAGGAATCGAGGCAAGGGAGCCGCGATTGTCACGGGACTTCTCGAGGCCGCCAGGGCGGGCTTCGATTGCGCGGTCACGGTCGATGCCGACGGACAGCATCCAGCGATATCAGCACACGCCGTGCTCACCGCACCCGCGGCGCCGCATGCGCTCGTGCTTGGTGTGCGAGACCTGGTCGGGGACGGCGCACCCAACAGCAATCGCTTCGGCAACCTCGTCTCGAACGTGTTTCTGTCCGGATTCTCGGGACGGCGACTCGAGGACACTCAGTGCGGCCTTCGACGCTACCCGGTCACCGACACGTTGGCGCTCGGTACCCGAGCGCGGGGCTTCGCGTTCGAGGCTGAAGTCATCCTTCGGGCAGTGGCCGCCGGCGTGCCTGTCGTCGAGATTCCAGTAGTTTCCACCTACCCGAAGGGCGCAGGCGTTCGAACGCACTTTCGGTACTCTCGGGATCCAGCGGCCATCGTCGCGACGGTCGTTCGTACGGTCATCGAGACGCGATTGCGCATCCGATGAACTCGACCGCAGCGCGCACAACTGGCTCTCGGGCTCTGCGCATGCGTCGAGCGTTCGCGGTGTGTCTCGCGGCGGTGGCGCTGACGATGGCCTCTCACGTAGCGACGCGCGCGCTCGTGCGGATGACGCCGCCGCGCGTCGAACTCCCCCGCGAAGGTGCGCCGACTTCGTGGTCCATCGAACGCGCGGGAGTGAGGGCAGTCCACCTGGAAGGATCTCCGGAAGCGATCGGCGCGGGACACGCACGCCTGCTTCGCCGCGCGATGATCGACGATGAGGAACAGCTCTGGAACGAGTTCAGTCGCTTCGTACCCTGGTCGATCGCACGCACTGCCATCGAGGACTTCAGTCTCGTACGGTACCGAGGCCTGGACCTCGGACTCCCCTTCGCCGTCCGCAAAGAGCTGGCCGCCGAGTCCATCGCGATGCAGCCCGATCCTCTCGCTTGGCACCTCGAAACTTACCATCGTCTCGTCTTGCTTCACGCCGTCTACGACATCGCCCTGGCCTTCGAGCACTCGCCGATCGTTGGATGCACGAGTTTCGCTCTCGGACCGTCGCGGACCCGGGACGGTCATGTCCTTGCCGCGCGAGCCTTCGACTTCGAAGGGGGAGAGGTGTTCGACCGAGACAAGGTCGTGCTACTTGTCCGCCGAGAGAACTCCGTCCCGTACGCGAGCGTGGCGTGGCCGGGGTTCGCTGGAGTCGTCACCGGGATGAATGCCGACGGGCTCTTCGCGGTCGTGCACGGGGCTCGCGCTGGGCAGGCTCGAGCCGAGGGTTTGCCCGCGGCTTTGGGAGTTCGCAGCGTCCTCGAGCGGGCGCACGACGTCCGTGAAGCGATTGACGTGCTCCGCGAGCAGAGCGTGATGGTGTCTCACATCGTCTTTCTCGCAGACGCCAGTGGACACTTCGCCGTCGTCGAGCGAGCGCCGGGCATGGCTCCCACCGTGCGCGAGCGGCAGGAAGCCATGTCGGTCACCAACGAATTCGAAGGACCTCTTTCGAACGACCCGGACAACCTCCGCGTGCGTCGCGAGACAACCAGCGGCATTCGGGGCGAACGGATCGCCGATTTGTTGGCGTCGGTGCATCCGGCGACCGCTACTCCAGGTCTCGCGCTCGATTTCTTGCGCGACCACGTGTGCGTCGACGATCCGACCTGTCCGATCGGCGATCGGCGGGCCATCGACGCCCTCATCGCTACGCATGGCGTCGTCGCCGACCTAACGTCACGCTCGCTATGGGTGAGCGCAGGACCAAACCTCTCGGGGCACTTCGTTCGGTTCGACTTGTACCGGTTGCTCGAGGCCGACCATGATCCGGGTACCGACGGGGCTCCGGACACGATGCCCGACGATCCCATTCTCTCGGATGGGCGCTATGCGGCTGGACGCGCCCGCGCGGTCGCGAAACGTCGTCCATCGCCATGAGATTCTCAAGGAGAACTGTTCTCGGTACGGGGCTGGCCATGACATTATCGAACCTGGCGCGTGCCCGAGCGACAGCCGACCAGGTGCTCGCCCGCGTCGCGGTGGCGAGAGCATCCGTTCGCACGCTGCGGGGCCCCTTCGCGCAGACGCGCACCATCGCCTTGTTGGCCACGGAGGTGCGCTCGCACGGAATGCTCACGCTCGTCCGTCCGGAGCGCATGCGCTGGGACCTTGGCCCGCCCGATGACGTGACGTTTTGGCTTGGTCCCGAAGGATTGGCATTCCGGGGTGCGCACGGTGGCGGTCGACTAGCGCGCTCGCAAGGGCGCGTGGGCGAGGCCCTCGACGACCTTCGAATCCTGCTCGGGGGCGACATCGCTCGTCTTCACGACCACTGGCAAGTCACGGTTGCGCGCGACGACGGTGCGGGCGTAGAGATCGAGGCGACTCCCCGCGCAGGTGCAAGCATCTCCATTCGCCGTGTGCGACTCGCGCTCGCCGGTGACCTGGTTCGCCCGACCACGATCAGTGTGTTCGAGGGCGAACGCGATCAGACGCATATCGAGTTTGGCGAACTCGTGGTCAACGCGCCCATATCGGACGCCGACATGTTGCCTCCGCGATGATTGACGCGATGGCCCCGGACGACGTGGCGGCGGTGGCGAGCATCGCGTCATGCCTGCACGTCGATGAAAGCCAATTGCGCGAGGAGCTCGTCCGTCCGTGGTCCGCCACCCTCGTCGCCCGCGAGCCGGGTGCAGGTGTCGTCGCGTTCGTGGTCGCATGGCGTGTCGCCGACGAGATCCATATCCTGCAAATCGGCACCCGCGAAGACCGGCGTCGACGAGGCATTGCGCGCGCGCTGATGGAACACGTACTCGCCGACGCCCAACGCGTCGGGATTCGCCACGCGTTCCTCGAAGCGCGTCTCTCGAACACGCCTGCGATCGATTTCTACCGGTCACTGGGATTCGCCCTGGGGCGGATTCGCAAGGGCTATTACTCGGACGGAGAGGACGCGGTCGAGATGATGCTGGAACTCCCCTAGTGCCGCGGATGAGTGCTCTCCGACCCCACGCGCATGACCGCGATCCCCGTCGTCGTTGGCCGGCTGGGGTCCTCGCCGGTCGCGAACACAACACTTCCCAAGTTCTCGTGACCCGCGAACTTCTCGCGCCACGTGGCTACGTACGCAACGCCCTTCTGTCGGGCGGAAGCCGCGATGAGCTCCCACGTATGGGGGTCGTCGGTCCAATGACGGTCGAAACGGCCCCGATCGACGCCGCTCAGAATCTCGAACGTCGAGTCGTCGCAGAAGATGGTCCCGTCCGCGGGCAGCGAGCGCAAGTAGGCCCCGAGTCGTTCGCGCTCAGGCCAACCCCTCGCCACCGAGGCACGCCAGATGTCCATCCACCGAACCAACGCGACAGCGAGCACACCGAGTGCCGCAACACCGAGAACGCAAAAGACGGCCCGGCCGAATGCGATTGAAATGGAACTCCGACGCAGAAGGGCCTGGGCGCCGTCCCCAACGGTGGCAAGGCCCTGCGCGGCTAATGTCGCATAGAGCGGAACGACAACGACGAAGTGCCTGTCGAGTCCGAGCGACGAACGCTGGATCCAGCTGAGCGTGATGGCCCCGAGGCAGGCGCCGAGGACGAGGACGAAGCGCGCCCCCTGTTGCCTGAGCGAGCGGACGATCCCGAACGGCACGAAGGGCAGCGCCGAGCCGATGACCTTCCACGGGACGACGATGGGATAGTACGCGAGGTCGATCGCCAGTCCCTTCAGGCCATGATCCAGCGAGCTTCTCTCGTGGAGCGCACCATTGGCGAACTCACGCGTCTGAGCGAGAAAGCCAAACCATCTCCCGTCGACGGGCCTGCGCAGGGCAGCCCACGACAGGATGATGACGACGGAGACGACGACGGGCGTCCACGCAAGCACGCCTCGTACGGTTCCGCGCCAGGTCTCCCACGCCAGCACGGCCGCGACGACCGCGAGCGCGGCCCACGCCTCGTACCGCAGCATGACGGCCAGCGCGAGACTCGCGGTAGTCGCGGCGGTCCACCGCTTCTCGAAGGCGATCGCGGCGGCGAGGATCAGCGCGGCGAAGAGAGGTTCCGGCTCCGCGGTTGTGCCCATCTGCATGGCGATGGGACAGATCGCCGCCCACAGGGCTGCCGCGAGTGCGACCGCATCGGAGGGGATTCTCGCCGTTCCTGTCCGAGCGGTGGCCCGGACGTACGCGAACAGCATCAGTGGAGGCACCGACCCGAGCACGACGTTGGTCCAGCGCACGAACTCCATGGTTCCGCCAAGGACGACCAGGGGGACCTGGATGTAGTGAAAGAGCGGCAACCAAACCCAGTGCACGGCCAGATCGCGGGGGTCCGCCAGAATGGCCCGCGCAATCATGTGGTGCGCGTACGCGTCGGTGTCCTGATCGGGGCCGGCTACGACGCAGCGCGCCCTCCACAACGCCAGTCCTAGGAGAACCACCGCCAGCGTAAGGGCGGACCATCGGGTCGAGCGCACGGCGCGCGTCATACCACCGACTCCCTATGCCTGGGAGCCGCGGAATCGGACACCGCGAACGAGTCCATGTCTTGGCGCGCGCGGCTGCAGTGCGGTAAACGCGTCGCTCTCCAAGTGAGCAAGTCCCAACCTGACAGCGCGCGTGAAGGGGTTCACGACGCCGCGTATCTTCGGCCAACGACGGCCGTGTACTGGCTGTCGGTAGCCCTGATTGTGGCCGGTCTTTTTGTCACGAAGCTGCTCCCTTGCGTCGACTACCCGCAACACCTCGCGCTGAGCGAGATCGCTCGCCGACTCTCCATCCCGAATTCCCCGGAACGCGACGCCTATCAACTCAACTACCTCACCTACAACGGTCTCTTTCATATCGTCGTGGCGCGCCTCGCGACCTGGATGCCGATCGAGCTCGCTGGTCGCCTCGTCGTCGCACTGTCCATCGGGGGTCTTGCCGCCGCAGTAGAGGCGCTCGTCCGAGTGCTCCGTCGCCCGCCGGAGCACGCCCTGCTCTTCCTGCCGATTCTGTTCTCGTTCTCGCTCGGCTGGGGGTTCGTCAACTACGTCCTCGGTACCGCGATCGCCGCGTGGACTCTCGTTTTCGTCGCCGCGGCCGCCTCGCGTCCTCGCTGGGGTCCGATCGTCGGAGTTGCTGTCATGGGTCTCGCGTGTGCCGTGGCCCACGTGCTGGCGATGTTGATCCTGTGCATCGCCGCAGCCACGCTGGGACTGGAAGTCGCCTGGCGTGCGAACCCGCCTCGGGGTCGATGGTGGACGCGCGCCGGGCAGACCGTCGTTCGCGCAGCCGTGGCAGTGGGTCCGCTTCTGATCGCCTGCGCCTACTGCATCTACGTCTTCCAGCGCCAGTACGTCTGGGACCCGGGCATGTACCGGGACCCGACGATGGAGGGCAGCGTTCCGCCACTCTGGGAGAAGCTAGCCTTCTTTAGCGCCTTCGCGACCGACCTCTACACGGATTGGACCGACCAGTTCGTGCTGTGGGCCTCGATTGTCATCATGGGCCTGGCGACGTTCCAGCGCTGGCGACATCGTCACGACGAGAAGCTCGGTTCCACCCGGACTGACGTTCCCATCGTGACGCCGTTCCTGGTGCTCTTTGCCGCGTACCTCGCGACGCCGATCGTGATCATCGGTACCCACCTGGTCTTCCCGCGGCTCGGGCAATGGGCGATTTTCGGCGCCATCCTCGCGATCCCGCGCTGGACCGCATCGAGCGAATCTCGGGCGCACGCATGGATGCGAGTTGTTGGCCTCGCGGCCGGCGTCAACACGCTCGCCCACTGCCTCCTCTATTCGTGGGAGACGTTCGATGCTTCCGCGGTGATTGACGACCTGCCACCCGGACAGGCGGCGAGCGCGGTGATCTGGGAACCCGGAACTTGGGCCTTCAGAAACGAGACCCTCGCGCATTTGGCTGGCTACTACGCAGCGCGCAAACACGGTCAATGGGCGTTTGCGTTCGCCCGTTACCTCAGTGTTCCTGTTCGATTCAAGCCCGGCTCCCAGCCGGCATGGCCCGCACGGGGCTGGGAATTCGCTCCATCCGATTATGACGCTCGCTGCAAGTACGCGAGGGCCTTTCCTCTCGTGATCGTCAAGGCGCCCGCCGAGCTACCCCGCGACGCCTCCGGCGAGGTCGCGGTTCGAAGGCTCGTCTTTCATGGCGACTGGTCTACCGTTCGATTGATGTCCCACCACGGGCGATACTGGGCCTTCGACACCCAGGGACTGCCCGAGGACGGCGTTCTCTAGGAGTCTGTCGGGCTTTTTGCAGGAGCAAAAAGTCCCGCCAGCCTCCGTCGTGTCGGATCACGTTCGAGG
>Ga0326728_10008626_pt1 | contig 25175 bp, 4 predicted proteins | sample MB3enrmetagenome_FD_207602 | JGI IMG/M metagenome (GOLD analysis project Ga0326728, IMG submission 207602) | Lab enriched peat soil microbial communities from McLean, Ithaca, NY, United States - MB31MN | ecosystem: Environmental > Terrestrial > Soil > Wetlands > Peat | place: USA: New York... | reverse complement strand
TTTAAAACCGTGCCCGAGGCTGGGGTGTAAACGAATGTTCCTGGGACGGTCGCTCCGGCAATTGTTGCCGTGGCATCCAGTTGGATAGTGCTCAACGCGGTGCCGTAGGTGATGGCTGCTGGGGTGGCCCAGGTAATGACGGGCGTGGCTTGTTTGACGGTCATCGAGGATGTCGCCGAAGCGGAGACTGCACTCGCGGTATCTCCGCTATAGATGGCCTCGATGTTATAGGCGCCGAGGGGCAAAACCAAGCTTACGGAGGCCGTGCTGGTGGTTGTTCCCTGGGTCAGGGCGACCGTGGCAAAGACCGCACCGTTGACCAGGAACTGCACTGAGCCGCTAGGACTGGCGCCGGTTACCGTGGCGGTGGCCGTGACTGGAGTGTTGTAGATGGTGGTGCTGGGCACGCCGCTCAGCACCGTGGTGGTACTGGCGCCGCTGCTGGCGTTCACCGTGACCACATATGATCCAAAGGTCTGATCGATGCTGGGAATGGCGTAGTTGGAGTCTCCAGTGTAGGTCGCGGTGAAGGTATGGGTACCGGTCGCGAGTCCCGACAGGGGAATCGAGAGGGTGTCGCTGCTGCCGGAGAGGGTTCCGGTGTAGGTTTGGCTGGCTGAAGTATCGGTCAGTGTAACCGTGCCGGTGGGGTAGGTGGTGGCGGTTCCCGAGGTAGAACCGGCGCTGCTCATGGCCGGGGTAAGAATGACCACTGCGGTGGCAACTTCGCCTTGCGCAATGGTCTGCGAAAGGCCGGCGGGGCCGGTCAGTTCGGGGGCCAGGGCGGTGAAGTTGCAGGTCGGTGGCGTCAGGCTGGTGGCCTTGATGTTGTTGGTCGCGGTATCGCCGTTGGCGCCGGCAAAGTTGCCCCAGGCGGAGACGAAGTTGCTCGATACAAAACCGGGGCCGAAGCTCAGTTGTGCATTGGTCTCGGTTCCGGCGCTGCCCGAGGTGACAAAGTTGGAGGCCGAGAGGGCGTTGAAGCCCACGTTGTCCAGTGTGACCATGAGCGGATTGATGGTCGATCCATTGACGGCGCCGGTGAACTGTACCTTGCCTTCAGTGAGGAAGGTCAGGTTCTGCAGCAGGATGTTGTTGAAGTTGGGCGTCGCGCTGCCGGTGTTGGTGTTGTAGAGCGGGGTGAACTGAATCTCGGAGTAGTGGTTTTGGAAGCACGAGTTCGAGTACTGAATGCCGCTGACCACGCCGCCGCGGTCGTTGGCTGACTTGATGCGAATGCCGGTGGAGTTGCCGTCAACGCTGGCGTTGCCCCACAGCATGTTGCTGTCGAAGAGCACGTTGCTCACGCCCGCTTGGGTATAGCTGCCGATGGACTCACCATGGCCGGCGAAGAAGTGATTGTTGATGACCGAGATATTGGCCGCGGCATTGGAAGAACCGGAGCCGGAGGCGCCCACGGCGATATTGTCGTCGCCGTCCGAGATCCAGGATTTGTTGATGGTGAAGTTGGTAGCGCTGCCGGGATCGATGCCGTCGGTATTACGGGCACTGGTGGGGGTGACGATCTTGATGTCCCAGGCGGTGAAGTTGGAGAACTGCCCAGTGGTCGAGATGTGGAACATGGGCGAATTGAGCAAGGTGATCTTGTACAGGGTCAGATTGCTGCCGCCGCTTTCGAGCTGGATGAAGCGGGGGTTCTGCTGATTGCCGCCGCTGTCGTTGTTGGCCTGCGCGGCCAGGTTCCACCAGCTATAGGTCGAGGGGGGCGTGTAGCCGCTGGTGGCCGAACCGTTGAGCAACGGGTCGCCGCCCCGACCGTCCAGCTTGCCGTATCCCATGATGCCGACATTGGTCGATTTTTTGGGAATATCGATCAACGGCAAGCAGCTATTGGTAGCGGTATTGCCGTTGATGGTCCCGCAGGTGGCGGAACCGTTGTTGTAATCCGCGGCATTGCGGGAGAAGAACAGGGTGACGCCAGGATCGACCAGCAGCGTCACATTCGCCGGCATGGAGAGCGGTCCGCTAAGGAAGGCGTTGTTCAAGCCGTTGATCGAGAGTTCGACGGCCTTGCCGGTGCCGGAGCAAGCGGTGAGCGCGGCCTGAATGCGCGCCCCGTCGGGATTGGTCGTGGTGGCGTCAAGTGCGGTGGGAATGTCGTTGTTGACTGCGGCCAGATTGGCAGTGAGTTGCTGGCAAACGGCGGGGAATGAGGGCTCGGTGACGGTGCGAGCGTCGCCTGTGGCAACAGCCGCGGCGCCCATCACGGTTAGAGTGCCGCTGACGAAGGTGAAACTGTAGTTGGCGGCCACAAGCGTGCCGGCGGTGATGGTGATGGGATAGGAACCCTCGACCGTGGTGGAGGCAGAGCCAATGCTGAATCCCGGCGTTCCGCTCAGTACCGCGGAGGTGTCCGAATTCACATAGCCGTTGGTGCTGTAGGTGAAGGTGGGCACGCTGCCGCCTACGGTCATATTCAGGCTGTTGGCGGTGACCGTGAGGTTGGCTGGGGAGATAGCGATGGCGATGCCGTTGGAAGTGCTGCCGGCAAAGTTGCTGTCGCCGCTGTAGACGGCGTTTAGTGTGCCGGAGTTGGCCACGGCGGCATTGCTCAGAGAATAGTTGCACAATCCGCTGCTTAGGATGCAGGATCCCAGCTTGGTGGCGCCGGAAAAGAACGAGACCACTTCATTGCTGGGAGCCGTACCCGAAGCCGGATTCACGGTTACGGTGCCGGTGAGGACGCCGCCGTAGGTGATCGCGGGATTGTTCACCGTCAGCGTCGCAGTGGTGTTGACCGTCGGCGGAGCTCCCACCACGATGGAATAGGCTGAGGACGTGCTGCCGGCAAAGTTGCCATCGCCGCCGTAAACCATGGTGATGGTGTGGGTGACGCCGCCGGCCAACGAACTGGTGGTGAGATAGGCCTCGCCGCTGGCGTCGAGCGTCCCTGAAGCCAGGGTTGCGCAGTTCGATGAGGCCGCGGTGCAGGAGGCGCCGGTCAGGCTGTCGTAGAAGGCATACGAGCCGGTGGGAATCACACCCGCGCCTGGCGTCTGGGGGCGGCCCAGAATGGTTACGCTGCTGCCGTAGTTGAGGGTGCCTACGCCTGCTTTGGGAACAAAGGCGTTCACCTGCGCGGCCAGCGCGTTCACCGGGTTCCAGGTGCTGGGCATGCCGGTGTAGGCGGTCAGTTCCGCCGCGGGGACGGTCGAGCTGAGGAAGTTCACCGGGTAATACTGCGCCGCCTGGCCGCCAGTGAGCTGAGTTTTGCTGACATTGGAGGCTTCGATCGTTCCTGGATCGGTGGAGGTGGTTTCACGCAGACTGAAGTTGGTAGCGCCGGAACCGGTATTGCCGCCGCAGATATATTGGTACGCGGTGGAACTGCTGCACTGGGCGACAGTTCCGGCAACTAACTGGCCGCCGAAGAGGGAGGTTGGATAGAAGGGAATATTGACGTCGCTGATCGCCTGGGTGCCGTACTCCGCATAAGTCGAGGTGGTGAGGTTGGCATCGCCGAAATCGCTGCTCGGCGTGGTGCAGGAACTATCTGTCCAGCCCAGCCAGCCGCAAGTGTTCACTTGATCGACAAAGGAGTTGAGCAGGACGAAGGTCGAATAGGTCTTCCATGGGCGTCCATAGTACAGGTTGGTCATGCCCGGAATCTGCGACATCAGGGTGCATCCGTTGCAGATGAATCCGCTCAGGTAGTCGCTGCTGCTGCCCGTCTGCTCCTGCTTGCTCTGTGCTTCGATGGTCTCGCTGCCCGTCAATGTGGTGTTGTTCGACAGGTTGATGTGCAGGGTGGTGAAGAAGTTGGTGTGATCGAAGACCAGGGCTCCGTCGCCAAAGACGTAATCCACGTCGCCGGTGATCCAGCCCTTCCACATATATTGGCGGGCGGGGAAGTAAGTGCTGCCGCTGCTGCCCTGCGATTGCGCCTCCAGGGTATCCTGCTGGCTGGTCAGGGTGACATTGTTCAGAATCGACTGATCCGCGGCGATATACAGTGCCAAAGCCTGGGAACCGCATTCCAGGTTGTTGTTGTAGAGATACTGCAGGGTATTGGGAGTGGTTCCCGTGGTAGAACAAGTACCGCCATTGCCGCTGGCGGTTACCGTCCAGGTGGTGGTGGGGTCGGTGTCGAAGGTGTTCTGGATGGAGAGGTTCTCGGCATAGAAACCAGTGGGTAGCGTGGAAGCGCCGGTGGAAGTGGTTCCCATGAATCCGTTCTTGCTCACATCCAATACTGCCGATCCCTCGTCGCCGCCCTTGCCCGCCGGGCCCAGGGTGAAGGGTGCATACACGGCGGTGAAATTGCCGTTCTCCCCGGTCAGGATCACATTGGCCGCATTGCCGCCCAGGCCGCGCAGTTGCACGTTGGGATAGCTGATGGCGTTTTGGCCGCTATAGGTGCCGGGACGGATATAGATGGTGCCGCCGGCCGCCGGCAACGATTGCAGCGCCGTGGTCAGGCTGGTGAAGTTGCCGCTGCCGTCAGATGCGACCACATTGGTGGACGCGCCCACGGCGGCGGTGGTAGACGCCTGGGTCACGCTATATCCAGTTGCAGTGGCTGAGGAAAGGGAATAATCGACAGTGTCGTTGGGATAGAAGGTGGTGTTCAGCGTGTACGTGCCGATGGGCAGATAGGTGGAAGCATCGACCGTGGTGGCGGCATAGGCCGCACAGGCGGTGCTGGGGTTGCTGCTGGTGCAGGTTGCGGTGTAGGCGAAATAGCCGGGGACCGCGGGAAGTTCCGTGGGGTTCAACACGCCGCTGGTGCCCAGCGCGGCGCTGACCTGCTGGGTGAGTTGCGTTGAGGCCGGTGTCCAGGTAACTCCGGTCGTGACCTGGGCTATGGCCAGGCTGGCAGCGGTGGTCGATGAACTGGCGGTGAAACTCCCCCCGCCGCCGTAGTAGGCGTTGATGTTGTAAGAGCCGGCGGTCAATCCGCTCACGGTTACCGTGCTGGTGGCAGTGGTTGTGCTTCCAGACTGAAGCAGCGCGGTAGGTGTCAGTGCGATGGCCGTGCTGGAACTGGAGGTGCATACCGTCGTTCCAGGGCAGACCCAAACGTTGGGGGTTCCTGCCGGCGCGCTGCTGCCGGTGTAGCCGGAGGTCGAAGTGGGAGCCACCGTCACCGTGTAGGAGGCTTCCGTGCCGCTGGCCAGATAGGTGGTTGAGGAAGTGCCGGTGACGGTGGTGGTGGTGGGGTAGGTCGCACCGGTCATGGTTCCTTCCAGCGTCAGGCTGCCTACGGTAGAAGACGGAGAGAGGGTGAGGGTGTTGACTTGATTCGATCCCGTTCCGGTCATGATGGCGGAAAGGGTGCACGACGCGCCCTGTGCCAGCGACCCAATCACATTGTTCGCTGTCCCGCATCCGGACAAGGTGAAGGCCGGGGGGTTGGAGTTGCTGGTGGCGGTTAAATTGCCCGCATTGGTCAGTGTGGCGCTGCACGAAGTGGTTGTGGAAGAAGATTCCGTGCCGAAGTTGCAGACGCCGGCATCGCGCACCAGCTTGAGAATCTGGCCATTCAGCGTGTCGGCCAAATAGACATTTCCAAGACCGTCCACGGCCAATCCGTTGATGGTCAGGGTCGTCGGGCTGCTGAACAGCGTTATGCTGGATCCCGAGACCGGCAGCATGAACAACGACCCGGTCGTTTTGTCCACAATGTAGACATCGTTTGCCGGATCCAGCGCTATTTGGGAGGGAGCAACCGAGGGCAGAACGCTCGACAGCGATCCCTCTAGAGAATAAGAGCCGGTAACACCCGGCATATATTCGTAGCCGGTTCCTGTGCTGGTATCGCCGACATACACATTGCCCAGTCCATCGACACCGATTTTGCTGATTTGGGTGAAGCCGGAGGCAACCGTGATCTCGTTGATCAGTGCATTCGGAGCGAGAGAGAGCATATAGACGGTTTCCGAGGTGGCATCGCCCACGAAGAGATTGCCGGCATGATCCACGGCCACGGCCACCAGCGACGGCGTTCCGCTGGGGATGGTGACGGGGATGGTGCTGAGGGAATAGGTGAGCGGGCCGCCTGAGGTGGTGGGCGCACCGGTTACCACCAGTTCGGTGATGGTCTTGGCGCCCGTGGCAATGTAGACATCGCCCAACTGATCGATCGCAATCTGGCCTTGACTGACGGCGTTCGCCAGCGCCCCGATCTGCACCGCCGCGCCGCCTTGCACCGACTCCCAGATCTTTCCTGTGCTGCCATCCAGCGAGTAGACGTTACCCGCTCCATCCAACGCCACGCCTTCGGGCGTGAAGCCGGACCACTTCATGACGGTGCTGGTATTGAGCGGGTTGGGCGTAGTCGCGCCACTGGTGGTGGTTGAAATGTTATCCGCGACCAGCAGCGAGCCGGATACCACTCCGCCCAGCGCAATGGTCTGCGAGGGATTGGCCCAACTGCCCGAGGGCAGGGTAACGGTCAGCGTTGCCGAGCGCAGGCCAGCAGCCGAAGGCATAGCCGTCACAGCTACCGTGCAATCCACGGAGTTGTCGGCATTCTGGGTGCAGGATGGAGAGGCGGCGGTGATGTCCGCCGTGCCGGAGATAGAGGCAGAGGCTCCGGTCACGGTTCCCGACGCCGACTCGGGCAGATGCACCATCACGGTCTGGGTCAGGGTGGTTCCGGGCGCCTGCTCGGCCAGCCCTTGGGCCAGAATCTTGCGCACCACCGAAGTGGCGTCGAGGGTGTAAAGATTGCCCAGGGCATCCACAGCCGTACTCAGACCGTTGCTGTTGCCAAAGGCCGCGTCAGCCGCCGGACAGCCATCGCTATAGGCGCTCAGCGACTTCTGTCCGGAAGTCCCGCTGCAATAGGCGCCCGCAGCGACATTTGTTGCAGCCGTTAACAAGATGCGAATATAGCCCGTATTCATGTCGAGAAACAGAACCTTGCCGCTATCGCCGATGTAGATATTGCCCTGCGGGCTCACATGCACCTTGACATCGGCGGTTTCCGTCGAGGTGATGGTCGCGGAACCCAGTGTCGGCGTGGTGCCCAGAGCCGTGCTGCCATTACCCGCCAGCATGTAGGTGTAGCCGCGTACCGGCGCGGATACTCCCTCCAGCGCCAGCACCGCCTTCATCTTGGCGCCGGCCGTTACCGCTTGCGACGGCAAGCCGGCATCGGTGCCATCGGAGACAAACAGCACGCGTACGCCGTGCGAAGGATCGGTATAAATCACGTTGCCCGTGGCATCTACGGTAATGCCCTGTACGTAGCTGGATGAACCCTCGGATAGCGTAGTGTAGGTAAACAGGCAGCCGTCGCCGTAGGTGTCCAAGGTGGTTCCGTAAGCATTGCCGGTGCCGCAGGAACTGCCCGAAGAAGAGGGCGTCAGTGCATTGCTGCCGGTGGCGATGGTGTAAACATAGCCGGCCTTGGCCGTCCACGCGGAATTCTTGCCGATCACCGCATACATCGGATTAGTGATGCCGTTGTAAGAAGCAGGCCCGAGGACTACGCGGTAGCGGTAGCTGGCGGTGTCGCCGTAGTAGACGTTGCCGTAGATATCCGCCGTTGCGCCGCGGGGAGAGTCGGTCTCGCCAAAGGTGGCACAACTTCCACTGGTGGTGTTGGTAAATCCAGACGCGTAATAGTATGGGGAGGCAACCGAAACGGAGAAACCGGGAGTGTTGTCGGTTCCAACTCCGGCGGCGCCGTGGCTTCCCGTTCCATAGGCGCAGCCCGCCAAGAGACCCATGGTTCCAATCGCGATCTGGATGGGATTGGCGGCGGTAGGCGCGGGAGTGCCGGCCACGCAATAGGGCGCTGGATTACGACAGACCACATGGATCAGGTCGTCGCTGTAGCCGGCCAGGATCGGGTTGCCATAGGGATCCACGCCCATGCCGCGTGCTCCAGTAATCCCTGACGGAGTTCCCGTCGCCGCCACACAGCCGTCGCCGGCAGTGTCCAGTTTTCCTGCCGCTCCGGAGGTGCCCACTGCACAGATCGTGCCACCGCCCTGCACGGCGGTCATGATCCCCGAGGACTGGCTGATCATGTGCAGTACGCCTGCGACATCGTCGTCGACGTAGATGTTGCCCAAGGCATCCACCCCTACACCGCCGCGCTCGCTGCCGCTCAGGCTGGCGTTGACGGCCAGACAGCCGTCGCCGTATTTGGTCGTCGATTTTATCCCCGACGGCAGGTTCGGGCATTGCGTCCCCGCGGCTGTAATCAGCGAAGATCCCGTCCCCGTCAAGGTGGTGACGGTGTAGGGCAGCGCCACGGGCGCCTGGGCGCCGGCATTGAGCACGAAAAAGAGAGACAGCACAGGCAGCAGCACGAGGGCAAAGCGGGTACAACGCGACATGATTTTCTCCGAACGCGGCATTGGGCGAATCTTTATGCGGAAACCGGGGTTGACCGCGCAAGAGGTTCTTGCAGGCAAGCGTGGTCAGACCTCAGCAAACCCGCAAATTATCACTATCCGCCCATATCCGTGTCAAGAAGATTAGGGGAAGAATCTTTGGAGTAGCGTATGTGCTTATAATCTCAACGAGATAAAAAGATGAAAAAGACGGTTTTGGTGGTCTTACCACGGGCCGGTGAATTTCACGCCGAATTCCGCTTGTCAAACAGTGGAAAGACCACTGGAGAGAGGCGGAAATCGGCCATGACAGGCAAAAAACGCATTGCGCGAGGGATGAAAGCGGGCCGCGCGCGAGGGCGGAAAATCGATTTTCGTAGAGATATTGCACGACCGAAGCGCAAAAAAACGGGCCGCACGAAGCGGCCCGGGCAAGAGGGAGCAACCGAAATCTACTGGACAACGACGGTCAGCGGCACCACCTGAACGGTGCCGGCGGTGATCTCCACTTGGATGTTGTAGGTGCCCGCCGGGGTCTGGGTGGCGGCGCTGCTGCCGCCACAACCGGTCATCCCGGCCATGGCAGCCATGGCAACGACGAACAGCGCTACGGCCAGCAGAGAGTGCCATCCCTTGCGGCCTTTGCCGAATCCCAACAATCCGGCGAAGAGGCCGGGAATCCAGAGTCCTGCCATCGCCAGCAAGGGCATCGAGCCGGAGCCGCCGGGATGCTGAGGCGCAGTCAACTTCGCCGCCGCGGTAGCGGCCGCGGGCTTGGTGGAGATGGTCAGGGTGGTGGTTGCGGTGGTGCTGGTTGCGGTGAAGGTGGCGGTGGCCGGGGAGAAGCTGCAACTCATATCCGCGGGCAGCAGCGCGCAGCTATAGGTTGCAGTGCCGGTGTATCCGCCCACCGCGGCGATGCTCAGAGTGACCGTGCCGCTGGAGCCGGCGGTTAACGAGAGGCTGGAGGTGGAGGGTGTGCCGGTCACGATGGGCACGACCACGGTTTCGGTGAGCGCCGAAGAGGTCGAGCCGACGAAGTTGCCGCCGCCCTGGTAAACCGCAGTGATACTCTGCACCCCCACGGCCAGTGTGCTGGTGCTGTAAGTGGCAACTCCGGCAACCAGGGTAACGGAGCCCAGGGAGGTGGTTCCGTCGGAAAAGAGGACCGAACCAGAGGGGGTGCCGCTGGTGGCGGAGTTCACGTTCGCGGTGAAGGTCACGGTACTGCCTTCTGCAATGCTGGCCTGAGAGGTGGTCAGCACGGTGGAGGTGCCGGCTTGGGTCACCGTAAGCGTGCCCGCGGTGACCGTGCCCAGAATGTAGTTGCTGGCCGAGGTTCCGGAGAGCGAAGCCGCGGTGACGGGATAGCTGCCCACCGCGGAGGTTACGGTTGCCGTGGTCGAGTACACCGCGGCTACGTTATCGGAGCCGACCACGCCGGTCAGGGTTCCGGTGAAGGTGGGGTTGGCCGCGCCATAGACCCGGGTGGCGCTATTGACCGCAACGGTGAGGGTGGCCGCACCCAGGGTGACCACTGGTGAGTTGCTCAGCGCGACGGTGTAGTTGCCCGCCGCGGAACCGGTGAGCGCGGGCGAGGCCAGGGCGATGGGATATTTCCCCACCGGCGAGGTGGTGGTAGCCGCGGTGGTGAAGTTGGCCGTAACGTTGGCCTGATCCGCCGCCAGAACGCCGGTTATGCCGCTGCCGGAGATGGCGGGAATGGCGATGGGCGTGGTTTGTCCATAAGTCGCCGTCACCGAGGGCGGAGCTACGGTGACCGCCAACGCCGTCACCGATAACTGGCCGTTGCTGACCGTGCCCAGCGTATAGTTGCCGGCTGCCGTGCCGCTGAGCGCGGTGGCGGTGATGGGATAGCTGCCCACCGAGGATGTAGAGGTGGCAGTGGTGGAGAAGTTGGCGCTCAGATTGGGCAGATCGGCCGCCAGCGCCCCGGCAAAAGTTCCAGTAAAGCTGGGCAGAGCCGCGCCGTAGGCCTTGGTGGCGTTAGCGATGGTCAGAGTCACGGTTGCCGCCTGGATGGTTACCGTGGGCGAATTGCTCAGCTTGACGGTGTAATTGCCCGCCGCGGAACCGGTGAGTGCCGTTGTGGCCAGGGTAATGGGATAGCTGCCGACGCTCGAGGTGTTGGTCGCCGTGGTGGAAAAATGGACGGTGAGATTGGCCTGATCGGCGGTAAGAACGCCGCTTATGTTGGTGCCGGAGATGGAGGGAACGGTGATGGCCGCGGTCTGTCCGTAGGTTGCGGTTATCGAAGGCGGAGCCACGGTGAGCGTGATCGCCGCAACCGTGAAATTCTGCGCCAAAACCGCTTGGGAGTTGCTGTAGCCGGTGGGCGTGAAGGTGGCGCTAACGGTATGAACGCCGGCCGCCAGCCCGGAGACACTGAGGATATACGAACCGCTGCTCAAGGTAGCCGCCTGGGCCGTGCCGCTGTCGATGCTGTAGGCGAGGGCGCCCGCGGGAGTAGTGCCCGAGCTGGCACTTACGGTTGCCGAGAAGGGCGCGGATTGTCCATAGACGGCCGCCGCCGGAGGGGTGACGGTAATGGTTAACGGCGCCACCGTGAAGGTGACGGGCGTGGTGGTGGCCGAAGCGGTGAAATTCCCGGTGGGCACGTAAGAAGCCGAGACGGTATGCGGACCTGTTGCCAGACCGCTGAGAGAGAGCGTGTACGATCCGCTGTTCAGATTGACCGCCGCTTGCGCAACGCTGTCCACGGTAAAGATCACGGAACCGGTCGGGCTGCTGGTTCCCGTGGTGGGTGTAACCGTGGCGACGATCTGCACGGTCTGCCCATAGGAGGGAGCAGATGGCGTCGGATTGCCGAGGGCGGTGGTGGTTGCGGCAACCTTGGAGGCGTTATAGCCAGTCAGTGTCAGCGTGGGCGCGGTGAGAATCGAATTGCCGGCGAAGTTCACGATGTCGGTAAGATTGCCGGTGCCCACGGGGGTGAAATTGGCGGTCAACGCACAATTTTCTCCAGCGTTGAGCGAGATCGCGGTGAGGCCGCTGCAACCATTGCTGACCGCATCGATGACGGTGAAGTCGGTGCTGTCCGACTGGGTAATGCTGGAGCTGGCAAAGGGAAGATTGCCGATGTTGGTCAGCGTAGCGCTCAGCGTGGTGCTGAGGCTGGCGAAGTTTTGGGTGGAAGTCAGGCGGTTGTAATAGCCGATGCCGGTATTGGCGCTGTCGGCCACATAGACGCCGCCGTTCTGATCCAGAGCCACACCGAGGGGGGTGGTCAGGCCGGTGACGATGGCTGAGGCCGCGCCGCTGAGGGGAATCTCGATTGCCTTGTTCAAAGCCGAGTCGAGGTAGTCGATATTGCCCGCCGCATCGACCGCCAGGCTCACGGGAGCAATGCCGCTGGCGACCGGGGTGGGCGTGACATTGCCGGCGGGGATTTTGACGATCTCGCCTAAGCCACTATCGGCCACGTAGAGGTTGCCGCTAGCATCGAGAGCCACGGCCACGGGGGTGGTAAAGCCGCTGCCCAGTACGGTCAGAAGGCCGTTGTTGCGGGGTTGGAAGAGCACCCGGCTGTTGCCGGTGTCGGCGATATAGAGATTGCCTTCCGCATCGACAGCCACGCCCTTGGGCGCATTGAGGCCGCTTACGGCGGCGGTCGCCGCCGTCGCTCCCACGGCGAATTCGGCAATGCGGTTGAGGCCGGTGTCGGCAACGTAGACATTGCCCGCGCCGTCGACGGCCACCTGGTGGGGATTCGAGGTGTTGCCGGCGATGGCCGTGGCCAGGGTTCCTGCCGGGGAGCTGGAGACGGCGCCGTTGGCCCATGCAACATAGGTGTTGCCGGTGGCATCGGTAGCTACGCCCTGAGGTGCGGTTCCCGATCCGATGGTGGTCGCGGTGGTGGGGTCGATCACCAAGGCCGCGGCATTGCCCACACCGGTCAAGATGGTGGGCGTCATGACCACGGTGCTGCCATTGATGGTCGCGGTCACCTGCACGGCGCCGCTGCGGGCGCCGGCGGCGGACGGTTTGAAGGTGACGGGAACCACGCAGGTGGAGATCGCGGTGCTGGTACTAGTGGTTCCGACGCTGTTGCTGGGGAAGCCGGTCAGTATGGGTGTTGTGGCGAGCAGCGCTGGGGTGCAGGTGTCGGCGGTACCGCTGGCATTGATGAACTCCCCATCGGCGGTGCCCTGGGTCAGAATGGCGACGGGAGTGCCACTGCCGCTGGCGGTGTAGCCGGTGGTGCCGGAGGATGCAGCGGTCAGCAATTCGAAGGCGAAGTCCTGCGTTGCAGAACTGCCCACGGCGGTAGCCGGAAAGGGGCCGGTGAAGGTCAGTTTGCGGATCAGACCGTAGCCGCTGTCGGAGAAGTAAAGATTGCCAGAGGCATCGAAGGCGGGATTACCTTCCAGGTGGTCCTGCTTGCTCTCGGTGGCCGGGCAGCCGTCGCCATAATTGTCGGTCATGGTGGGACCATTGCCGGCCGTGGCGCCGTTGGCGCAGTTGTTGCCCAGAGCCAGGGTGCTGGGCGAGCCTCCAGAGATAAACGTGAGCAGGCCGGTGTTGGCGTTGACTTGGGCAATCAGGCCCGAACTGCTGTAATCGGCGATGTAGATGTTGCCGTGGCTGTCGAGGGCCAGACCCTGGATCTTCTCGAATCTCACCGTGCTGGAGGTGGCCAGTGCGCCGTTTCCGGTAGCCGCAGTGGAGGTGCCGGCGTCACCGTAGCCGGCTAGGGTGTAGACGTCGTTGGCTACCAGCGAAGCGGCGCAATTCGAGATGCTGGGATTCTCCACGCAAATCAGATTGGCAACCGGGTTGTTGGCGCCGCCAGCATAGATCACCCGCACCGTGGAAGGCACGGTGGTAACCGCCGCGCTATTATCTCCGAAATAGACGTTGCCGTAAGAATCCACGGCGATTGCCAACGGATCGAGGAGCGCCGCGGAAGCATTGGAGCTCGATACCGCAGGCACACCCGAGCCTGGCGCACCGCTCAATGCCGTGCATCCGGTACCGCTGACACAGTTGTAACCGGCAATGGTATGGATGTAACCCGGGCCCACGCCGCCGCTGTTGGCCATCGAACTGGTGGTGTTCGGACCGTTAATCATGCGGATGGCGTCGTTGGTGTAGTCGGCGATATACAGGTTGTCGCTGGCGTCGACGGCTACGCCGTAGGGAATGCTGATGGCCGCACTGGTGCTGGCCAATACCTTGTCGGAATAGTAAGGGGTAGCGCTGCTGCCCGAGGCGAGCTTGTAGATGAATCCCACCTGGGGCGCGGTAATCGCCGGGTTCTCCAAGGTTACCAACTGCGCGCCCAGGCTGGTGGGATTGGCAACGACTTCATAGAGGATCTTGTTGCTCTTATCGACGATGAAGAGATTTCCAGCGCTGTCGACGGTGGGCGAATAGGGACCGCTTATATAAGAATAGGTTGCCGGGCAGTTGGCGCCGTCGGCGGTGCCGGCCACCAGGCCGGAGCCATTGTTATAGCAATAGTATGGGGCCGCGGAACCGGCCAATACCCCGGTATAGCCGCCGGCTACGGCATACACATTGCCGGCCACCGGCGTCACACCGCGGCTTCCGTAAGCGGCGCCAATCATGGCGCCAGCGGGATTGAGAACCCCGCCCGCGGTGACCGGCCCGGCATAAATCACACGCACGTACTTGTGTCCTTCATCCGAGAAATAGACGTTGCCCCACGCGTCCACGGAGTTGCCCCAAGGGGTGGTAACAATCGCCTGGCTGGGCAGGCAGCCGTCGCCGTAGTTGTCGGCAGCCGTAGGAGCGCCGGTGGTGGAATTCCCCATAATGGGCAGGCCGGTGGTGCAGCCCGCCGGCAATGTTGTCGCAGCAGCTCCGGTGCTGGTGATGTTGCCCACCGCTACGCTGACGTACGGCACCTGTACCAGCATGGGGGGAGCGACCTGAGCCATTGCCTGGGATGCGCCCAGCAGGATAGAGGCGATGGCGAACACGGAGGCAAAGAACGACCGGGAGAGCGGTGTGCGATTCATAGGCGGCTTAAATCCTTGACGAGCGACTTGGTGGTCTGACCACGGAATACTAAAGTTGCGCGCTTAGGACTGTCAAGGGATTTCTCGGCGGGGCGCAGGGGGCGGGCAATCGATCGCATTTGCGAGAGATTGCCGAACCGCCCCGCTAATGCTGCGATGGCTCTCCCACCCACGCCGCAAATGGCGCCGCAGAGATCGGACAAGGGGCGCCCACGGGTGCCGGCCAGATCGAGAAACATGACGGAGGGAGGCGCAGCAGCGAGACGGCCGGGGCGCGGGAGGGGCCGGAAGGGCGCCGAATGAGGTCCGACCGCAAGGCAGGCGGAGAGAATAAGATCAAGGACAGCATTCATTCCGGGCCGGCGTCGCGCCCGATGCACGGGGAGGGTTATCCGCTTGTTTCGCACTCCGCACTATCTTCTTAATCTCTTCGCTCTGGGCCTGGGAACGGGTCTGGCCGCGGCCGGACAGGTTGCGGCCCCCAGCGCACAGCAGAATCTGAAAGAAATACCCACGCTCACGCAGACCACGCGGCTGGTGGTTCTGGATGTAGTCGTGACCGACAAATCCGGCCGCATCGTTCCCGGATTGGACCGAGGCGATTTCACCGTTCTGGAGGAGGGCCGTCCGCAGGCGGTGCGTACTTTCGAGGGGTTGGAGGAGCACCGCCTGCCGGCAGGGGTGCAGATCGATTCCACCGCCGATCTGGGCAAGGCTCCGCAGGCGCCGGTGACCATTCTGGTGCTGGACGAGTTGAATACCGCGTTTACCGACATGAGCTACGCGCGCGAGGCACTCAAGTCCTATATCGAGCGCCAGCCGGCAACCTTGACCCAGCCCACCACCTTGCTGGCGGTCAGCAATACCCGATTTCAGGTGCTGCAGGACTACACCCTGAATCGCCAGCAACTGCTGACGGCGTTGCATCATCACTTTCCCGAGTATCCCTGGCGTCTGATGCACAGCGGCAAGGGGGGGCCGGGAACCGCCGAGCGTCTGGCGCTCTCGCTGGGCTCGCTGGAGCAGATTGCGCAGGCCTCAAGCGGTCATGCCGGGCGCAAGAATCTGGTGTGGGTGGGACGCGGCTTTCCCGCCATCAACGTTCAGGAATCCACCGATCGCGACGCCGTGGTCTTGCTGCAGGGTCTGCGCCACGCCACCGAGGTGCTGCGCGAGGCGCGCATTACCTTGTCTTCAATCGATCCCACTATCGCCTCTTCCGGCTCGGTGCTGATCGAGACTCCCGACGACCTGGATGCGGCGGAGAACGAGAACGGCAGCGACCCCTTTGCGGGAGAGATGAACTTTCAGCTTCTGGCGCCGGCGACCGGGGGCCGCGTCTACGCCTCGCGCAACGATGTGGACGCCCAGATCGCCAACACCATCCGCGATGGCGGCAACTACTATACCCTGAGCTACACGCCCGACAACAGCAGCGACGCCGCCCAACCCTATCGACGCATCCAGGTAAAAATGAATCGTCCCGGCCTGCAGGCAACCACGCGCAACGGCTACTATATGCAGCCAGCGGTTGCAGCCAGCGCGGTTCCCGGCGAGTCGAATCTGAACCTGAAGAAGCTGGCCTTCGATCTGGGCTCGGCCGCTAACAGCAATTTGGCCTATACCGGGCTGACCGTCAGCGCCCGCCGCCTGGCAGAGAGCGAAACCTTTGCCGTTCTGGTGGCGAGCAAGGATCTGAGCCAGCAGGTGGGGAACCACGGCGATTCCGAGGGCGAGATCACGCTGATGATCGCCAGTTTCAACGGCAGCAAGATGCTGACCCACCAAATCGGAGAGATGAAGGCGCACTTTGCCGCCGCCACTCCCTTTGCGGAGTTCCACCTGCGGGCGGCGATTCCCCCGGAAGCAAACCGGGTGCGGGTGGTGGTGCGCGACGCCGGCAATGGCAAGATCGGGACGGTGGACCTGGGCCGATCGGAGTTTATCGATCCGGCGCATAAATGAGGTTGAGGCACCCCACCCTATGACCGCTAAAACGGCAGGTCAGTTGTGGTACTGAATGCCTGATATTCACTCAAACACATATTCACCAGGCCCTAATTGAACAGACACATCGATGGTGTCGAGGTTTGCCACCCTTGCGCCAGAAAACAGACGCCAAGATACGGGTCTTTGCATTCTGGAAAGCGCCGAACAATACCCATAGCCCAAGTGAAAGGGCACGACCGGAGTCGTGCCCTGTATCAAACCTCTGAAACCACAGTTGCAAAATTACACTTACCAGAATCGTCCAAGAGCATCCTAGGTCATTCGCTGGGAGCGGTTAGAAGCCGAGGTGCAAGGCCGCGGCCGCGGGCATGGCAGCGGGCAAATCGACCTGGGCGGTGACCGGGGTCGCCGCGACCACGGTCAGCGTCAGGGTCTGGGTTTGGGTAACGTTGTTGGCGCCGGTAAAGGTGACGGTGACGGTGCTGGTTCCGGCGGGGGTGACGGCGGCTGGGGTCTGGGTGATGTTGCTGACGCATCCGGAGAGCATGGTCAGCCCGGCCAGCAGAACCACGGCAAAGACCGCCATCCAGGGCAGGTTTCTCTTTTTACGAGAGAAGAACCCGGCCAGGAACAGGGCGGGGAAGAGCGCCGCCAGGGTGAGCAGGCTGCCGCCGCGATCCAGCGGTGTTGCTCGTGCCTGAAGCGATGCCGGGGGCACGTTGGTGGCAATGGTTAGCGTGGTGCAAGCTACTGCCGCGGTGGCATAGACGCTAGCGCTGCCCGAGGGGGTGCAGTTGGGCACTGTGTTGGGATTGCCGCCCAGGTTGAGGGTGGTGGGATAGAAGGTGCAGTTGGCGTTTGCCGGCAGCCCCGCGCAACTCATGGTCACCGTCCCAGCGAGGTTGCCCATGGGGGTGACGGTCAGCGTGGCCTGGATCGAACCGCCTTGAGGAATGCACAGTACGGTGGGCTGTCCGGCCACGCAGACGGTGCTGGGAACCGTGCTCACGATCATTCCCGCGGGAATGGGGTTTACGGTCAGGGCGGAGGAGGCCGAAGTGGAGGTGGCATAGTTGGGATCGCCAGAATAAACCGCGGTGACCTGATAGCTGCCCACGGCCAGCGCACAGACGGTGGTAGTGGAGGTGCAGGCGGTGAAGGAGGCCACTCCGGCGGCGTTCAGGGTTCCGCTGCCCACCAGCGTGCTTCCGGCGAGGAACTTGACCGAGCCGGTGGGGATTCCGGTGGTGGTGGAAGCGACCTGGGCGGTGAAGACGATCTGCACCCCTTGGATCGGGGTGTTGGGCGAAACCGTGAGCTTGGTGGTGGTGGTGGCCTGCGTCACCGGCGCCGAGAAGGTGGTGTGCGAGGCGGCATAGATCAGGTCGCCGCTATAAATGGCGCCAATGGTGTGCTTGCCGACGGGCAGGGTCTGCGTCAACACAGCTTGATCGTTGGAACTCAGGGTGATGGCCGGCTGCGAGGCGCCATCGATGGAGAAGGTCAAGGTTCCGGTGGGTGTTCCGCCTCCGGAAACCGGGGTGACAGTGGCGGTGAAAGTGGCAGCCTGACCGTATTGAATGGAACCGTTGGCCGGCGCGGTCAGCACCAGATTGACATTGGTGTCGATCAGAATGACGCCGGTACCGGTGAACTGGATATTGCCGGTGGCCTGATTGGCGGCGTTGCTGGGCAGGGTCAAGGTCTCGGCCAAGTCGCCGGAAACGGTGGGATCGAAGGCCACGCCCAGGGTGCAGTTGGCGCCGCTGGCGATGCCGCTGGCGCAGGCCGTCGAGGCGGTGTTATCGAGGAGGTAATCCTGGGTGGGATCGCCGGTCAGGGAGTAATAGGGCGCGCTGGCGGTGAAAGTGAGAGCCAGGTTGCCGATATTGCCGAAGGTGGCGGTCTGCTCCAGCGAGGCCTCGCCGACGTTGCCGCGTCCGAAGGCCAACAGACCTGCCTGACGGTTGTCTTCGATCTCGCGGCTATTGCCGGTATCGGCGATGGCCAGATCGCCATGAGCGTCGAGCGCCACAGCCGACGGGGACGAGAGCAGAAGCTGGCTGGCCACGCCGCTGCCGCCCGCCGCGCCCGCCGTCCCGCCCAAGCCGAGCAGGGTGGAGATTTGACCGGTGTTCGCGCTCACAGTGCGTACCACCGCGTTGCCGGTGTCGGCGATGTAGAGATTGCCTGCCGCATCCACCGCAATGCCCTTGGGTGCGTTCAACGAAGCGGCCGTCGCGGGACCGCCGTCGCCGGTAAAGACCGATTGTCCGTTGCCGGCCAGCAGGGTAATCAGGCCGGTGCCCGAGCTGAGTTCGCGAATCACGTTATCGCCGCTATCGGCCACATAGATGTTACCGCTGGCGTCGCTGGCCAGGCCGGAGGGCGCGTTGAACAGTGTGGCCGCGGAGAGCAGCGGGCAGCCGTCGCCATAGGAGTCGGTCGAGGTGCTGCAGGTCACCTTGCTCTGCGGGCCAGCATGGAGGTTGATGATTCCCGAACCGAAGTCGACGCGGCGAATGAGGTTGTTGCCGGTGTCGGCGATGAACAGGTCGCCGTTGCTGGCGACCGTCAATCCAGCCGGAGCCTTCAGCGTTGCCTGGGTAGCCGGGCAGCCGTCGCCCATGGCATCGACAGAGATGGCACTGGGGCAGCCGCTGGCGCCGCTGCCGGCATAGGTGGAGATGAAGCCGTTGGCCGTATTGACCGCGCGCACTACGTTGTTGCCGGTGTCAGCGATGAAAACCGTGCCTGCCGCACTGACTGCGACGGCAGTGGGTGCGTTGAGTTTGGCACTGGTGGCGACGGCGCCGTCGCCGCTGTAGCCGGCGGTGCCGGTGCCCGCCAGGGTGGTTTGGACTCCGGCGGCAGTGATCTCGACCACGCGATTGTTGCCGGTATCGGCGATGTAAAGATTGCCGGCCGCGTCAAAGGCCGTTCCCTGGGCGGAGAGCAAGCCGCTGCCCTGGGTGGCGATGGTTCCCGGATCGAAGGAAGTCAACGCGGCGGTGCCGATACCGGTCAAAGGGAAGGAGCGGCTGCTCAGCACGCCGGTCACCATCAGTGAAGCCGTGCGTAGCCCGGGGACCAGGGGAGCAAAGGAGATCGAAAGCGTGCAGTTGCTGGTATTGTCGCTGGCCACGGCGCAGACCGGCGCCGACGAGATGGAGTAATCGCCCGACTTGGGATTCAATACCATGCCGTTGCTCGCCGCCATGGCGTCGGCTTTGGAGAAGTGGAATTCCAGGGTCTGGGTCACGCTCTGCCCAAGGGCCACGGAGGGGAAGTTGAGGTTGCTGGTAACCTCGCGCAGGCGCTCGTCGTTGGGATCGGTAATGTACAGGTTGTTGCGGTTGTCGATGGTCATGCCCAGGGCGCTCGATCCCTGATAGAAGAGACTTTGCAGGGCCGGGCAGCCATCGCCCAGGGAGTCGGTAGCGGCCGCGCAGGTGGTGAATCCGGTATAGACGGAGTTGAATCCGTAGCCGTAGGTGCCGGCAATGGGAGTGATGGTCTGGGTGGAAGCGTCGTAAAAATAGATAACGCTGGTGCTGGAATCGTCAAAGTACAGGTTGTTATAGCTGTCGATGGCCAGCTTGGTGGGATTGCCCAATGCGGGGGTGGTGGCCGCCGTGGGCCCCGGCCAGCCGGAAGGCTTGGGCGCCAGCGTACCGCTGGTCACCGCTACGCTGGCGGCATTGTTGCCGATGACAGTGGAGATATTGCCCACGGTGGCGGCCGAGGCGTTCCATGTTACCTCGCGGATCACGTGGTTGCTGGCGTCGGCAATGAAGGCGTTATTCTGGCTGTCGAAAAGAATGTCGGTGGGTCCACTCAATTCGACGGCGGAGGTGTTGGCTGTGCTGCCATCGCCCAGATAGCCGGCGGTGGAGGCCGAGGTGCCGTTGGTATTAGCGCCCACCAGGGTATTGATCTTGCCGGTGGTGGCGCTGATCATGCGGATGACATTGTTGCCGGTGTCGGCGATCCAGATGTTCCCGTAGTTGTCGATGCGCACGCCGCGGGGCTTGTTCAGGCCCACATAGTTGGTGGCGCTGGGCACGGTTCCATCGCCGCTGTAGCTGGCTGTGCCCCCGGAGTGAACCCCGGCAGGCACGCCGGCGATCAGCGTCATCATGCCGGTCTGGGCGTCTATGCGGTGGATCATATCGTCGTTATAGCCGGCGATGTAGAGATTGCCCGCTTTGTCCAGGGCCAGGCCGCGGGGACCGTTGAGCTTGGTCTGGGAGGCCAGGCAGCCGTCGCCGTATTCGTCGATCTGGTTGGTTCCGCAGCCGGAGATCACATTGCCGCTGGAGGCGGTATAGCTGCCGCCGCCGGCGATGACGGAAATGATGCCGGTGGCCGCATTGATCTCGCGGACTTCGTTGTTGCCGCCATCCACGAAGTAGACATTTCCCAGTCCATCGACGGTCACGGCGCGGATCTCCGAGGAGAGTTCGGCAGCGGTAGCCAGGCCGCCGTTGCCGGTACTGCCGCTGCTGCCGTTGCCGGCGATGGTGTTGATGGTCTGGGGAATCGCAATGGGCGGGGTCTGCGCGGCGGCGGTCGAGGCCAGCGCCAAAGCACCGCAACCGGCGACGACCGTCAAGGCCGCGCAAAGGAACGTGGAAACGTCAACGGACAAATGGAAAGCAACCCTCATTTCGAAGCTCCAGACAGATCTTTTTGTGTTTCTCGCGGGCGATGAAGCGCCGCCGAGGCCGTTCTTCGCCCCAGCCGCCCGCAATTCTCATCCGGTCAAGGTGCGCTCCGGTCGGGCTCAGGGCTGAAAAAGCCAAGAAAACTTTACCTGCAAACGCAGATTCGGTGACCGATGTACTCTTATATGGTCTGACCATTGCTTGTCAAGAAAGATCGCCCCGGGGTTTGCGGCGGGGGTGCGGAGGGTTGCGGAAGGGCATCCAAATGTCCCCCATTGTTGCCCCATCGCCCCGGTCCTCCCGCAAATTCCACTTGACAGGAATGCGCCTGGATGGGGATACTTGCAGCGCAAACGTGGTCTGACCTGTAGCTATGCAATTTCCCTTGAGGTGGCGATGCTGAATTTTCCGTTTATGCCCCATGCGCCTGTTCCCGGCGAGCGGCGCAGTGCCGCTGTTTTATCGCTTTTCCCGCTCTCGATCGGGGCCCGCATCGGGCGCTGTGCCGCCGTCTTTTGCCTGCTCACCGTTTTGATGGCCCTGCCAACTGCCTGGAGCCAGGGGCAAAATGCGGGCTCGGTCAACGGTAATGTGAGCGATTCGCAGGGCGCCCTGATAGCCGGCGCCCAGGTGAGCCTGAGTGCGCCGGATCGCGGCTTCGAGCGCATCGTGACCAGCAACGCCCAGGGCGGGTACGTCTTCAATCAGGTGCCGGTGGGCACGTACATGCTCAAGGTGTCTTCGCCGGGGTTTGCAACCTACGAGGCCAGAAGCGTGTCGGTCGACGCCAACCAGGGCGTGCATGTCAACGCGGTGCTGAATCCCAGCGCGGTGGCCGATGCGGTTACCGTTACCGACACCGCCGGCAGCACCATTGACACCACCTCCGCCACCCTGGGCGAGCTGATCGACAGCAAGCTGGTCGAGGATCTGCCCGTCGATGGAGGCAACTCCGTGGCCATGGCCGGGTTGCTCCCCGGCGTAGTCAATGTGAATGCGCCCACCACCTTCACCGGCGAGCGCTCCGGTCCCACCTATAACGTGGCCGGCTCACGCAATACGCAAAACCTCATGCTGCTGGACGGCTCGATGTGGAACAACCTGTTCTTCAACACCGGCCTCAACTACCCGCCCCGGCAGGGACTGCAGGAAGTCAGCGTACTGCTCAACAACTACAAGGCGCAGTACGGCAGGAACGTGGGCAGCATCTTCAACGTGGTCACCGCCTCCGGCAGCAACCAATTCCACGGCAAGCTCTGGGAGTACGCGCAGAACTCGGCCTTCAACGCCGCCGACTACATCAGCCAGCTCAATCCCAAGCTGGTGCAAAACCAGTTCGGCGCCACCTTTGGCGGGCCGATCATCAAGAACAAGCTGATGTTCATGGCCACCTTTCAAAACATCCGCGTGGCCCAGACGGCCACGGGCATCGCCGACGTGCAATCGTATCCGCAGCGCGGCCTTGCTCCCGACGGCAGTCCGCTGGCCTGTACCACGGGCGGGGCCTTTACCGGGCAGTATTGCGCCAGCTTTGTGGCCGACGCCGCCACCGGCAAGGCCAGTTCCTATTTGAAGAATCCGCTCTACGATGTGGGCAAGGGCTATGTGCCGATCGTAAACAGCGTCTTCAATACCGCCTATCAGGTGGCCGGCGGCAACGGAACCTCACCTTGCATCGCCGAACTTGCGCAAGCGCTCGCCGTATACGGCGAGTACCTGCCCAACTCCGAGATTCCCACCACCTGCTTCAATCCCGTAATGTTGAACGCCATCAACAAGTACGTTCCGCTGCCCAGCACCACGGCCAACGCGTCGTTTGTACCCACCTATACCAATGCGCCCTATCCGCGCAGCGAGTACGACGGCCTGATGCGCGTCGATTTCATCCGTGGCAATCACAATATCGACGCCCGCTATTACATCTCCGACAATGCCGATCTGCAAGGCAAGGGGGTGAGCAGCAGCACCGCCCAGGGGCTCTCCAATTACGAGATCCTGGCCAATAGCGGACTCAATAACTTCGGCAATATCGGCGATACCTGGGAACTCACTCCCAACATGCTCAATGTGCTGCGCATGGGCTACAAGCGCTATGCCAACATCAATATTCCCACCGATCCGACCACCCTCAATCAGTTGGGCGGCGTGCTGCAGAGCTTCGGGCCGGCGGTCTTGCCGGAGTTCAACTTCAACCTCTTCGACGCCGGCAATACCACCCAGGGATATACCAACATCGTCAACGAAGACATCGAAGTCGACGACAGCCTCTCCTGGACGCGGGGCAAGCACAATATGCAATTCGGCGGCAGTTGGCTGCGCCTGCAATACCTGAATGCATCCGAGTACCCCAGCTATATCCAGTTCAGCACCACCTTTTCCGGCGACGCCTTTGCCGACAGCCTGATGGGACTGGTCAATACGCTGCGTGTCTCAAACGTGGAGAACCAGGCGGGCATCGAGCACGAAGCCTTCGCCTATGCCCAGGACGACTGGCGCATCTCCCCGCGCCTGACCTTCAATCTGGGACTGCGCTACGAACTGCCCTTTGTCTGGTACCAGCCCGACAAGCAGAGCTCCACCTTTGTGCCGGGCTATCAATCGCAGGTCTTTCCCAATGCACCCTCGGGGCTGGCCTTTGTGGGCGACAAGGGTATTCCCCGCGGCCTGGTCAACACCGACTTTGTGGGCTTTGCGCCGCGCGTGGGCTTCTCCTACAACCTGACCAACAGTCCCAACCGGCCTTCGGTAATGCGGGGAGGCTTCGGCGTCTTTTTCGACGCACTTAACGCCAATGTCATCGGCGTCGGCGAGCCCTTCTATGACCGCTTCAATTACTCGACGCCATACGGCGGAGCCTCGCAGCCGCTGCTCGGCCTGCCCGCGGTGCCGCTGGCATACGATCCCAAGAATCCGCAGTTCGTGGGCCCCTTCTCGCTGTATTTCCCGGACAAGAACTTCAAGACGCCTTACGTCATGGCGGTCAACTTCGGTGTGCAGCAGACACTGACCCCGACGGCTAACCTGGAGATCGATTATGTGGGGAAATTCGCCCGCCATCTGACCATGCCGCACGACATCAATCCTGCCATTTACGATTGCAGCGGTGCCTACTACCAGGTCAGTCCCTCGACCTATTGCACCGGCGCCACCAACACCGCCGCCTCCTATACTGCCCGTTCGCTCTATCCCGGTTATAACTACGGCGGCCAGGGGCTGGTGGACTTCGATTCTGTGGCCACCTCTAGTTATAGCGGCCTGCAGGTGATGTTCAACCAGCGCGCCGCGCGCTCCCTTACCCTGATTGCCACCTACACCTATTCGCGCTCCATTGACATGGACACCAATGGCCAGGACGACACCAACGAGGTGCCCAACATCTTCAATCTGAAGAGCGAGAAGGGGCCCTCCGATTACAACGTCAAGCAGAACCTGACCGCGGGCTGGGTATACTACGTGCCCAAGATGCAGCGCGGCGATCGCGTCAGCCGCGCCCTGCTCAACCAATGGCAGTTCAACGGAACCTATCAGATCCGCTCCGGCCTGCCTTTCAATATGAAGGTGAACGACGATCCGTCGTTGAGCGACGAGCCGAATCAGAGGCCGATGCTGTTGCCCGGAGTCAACCCCTACTTGCCCCGCAATCGCCCCAAGTCGCAGTTGATCTCCGAGTACTTCAATACCCAGGCCTTTGGGTATCCCGAACCCGGCACCTTCAGCAACCTGAGCCGCAACAAGTTTGTCGGGCCTGGACTGGTGCAGGTGAACCTGACCGCGGGCAGGAACTTCCCGCTCAGCTTCCGCGATGGTGCGATACTGGCCTTCCGCGCCGATGCCTTCAACGTCTTCAACTTCGTCAACCTGGCCAACCCCAACGGCACCTTCGGTTGTTCCAGCACCACGCCGATGATCCCCTGTTCGAGCCCCATCTCGTCGAGCACCTTTGGCAAGATTCAGAGCACCTACGGCGCCAACACCTCGCTCACATCCAACGGCCGCAAGGTGCAACTCTCGCTCACTCTCAGCTACTAAAGATCCGGAGACAGCCGGATCTTGTTTTGGGCAAAAGGTACGTTCGCAGCCGCGAATGTACCTTTTGTGCGTGCGCCCAGCATGGGCGCACTCTTACGGGTGGAAGTCCCGTCGTGAGCTGGTCACAGTGAGCGAAGTGAAGCGCAACTGCATGAGGGCGACCGATTGTGGGGAGGAAGCGTGGATCGAAGCTG
>Ga0326728_10008625_pt1 | contig 25177 bp, 30 predicted proteins | sample MB3enrmetagenome_FD_207602 | JGI IMG/M metagenome (GOLD analysis project Ga0326728, IMG submission 207602) | Lab enriched peat soil microbial communities from McLean, Ithaca, NY, United States - MB31MN | ecosystem: Environmental > Terrestrial > Soil > Wetlands > Peat | place: USA: New York... | reverse complement strand
CACGCCCTGGCGGCGGCGTTGGCGAAATCGCCGTCACTGTCGCGGCTCTTCGTCGCGCCCGGCAATCCGGGTTGCGCCCCACAGTGGCCCTGGACCCGCCTGCGGCAACCTTCATCAGCCGGCAGCCGCCGGCCCTGGCGCTCGAACCCACCTCCTGCCTGGCGAACCCGAGGGGCGTCAAGGGTGACCAACTCCGCTAAACAATTCCGGGATTTCGGGGGCGGCGCTGCCCTCCTCGCGGCAATGGGTCCCATCAGAAGGGATCCGTGATTGGGGGGGACGACTACGCCCTTGGCTCCTCTCGAAATGGTGGACTCGCTGTCCCAGGAAATTTGCCTCTCTGCTGAAGTATTATAAGTAGATCTCCGCGCGCCTTATTGGTGTCGTGCAAACTCAAGAAATTGGGCCGCGGGTTAGCGTATCCTACGCGAGCATGCGCGCGATAAACGCTATCTCCATCGTCGATAACACAAAATGCGCCGACCGGTACCGGTGTCAGGTGGGGAGTCTTGTCCCGCATCGTGTTTCGCGCCGCAACGATGGATCGGATCTCACCGGCGGTAGCCCAATTATACCCTTTATATTCGAGCGAATGCTGTCCACTAAGTTGTGGCTTTACTACTATTTCATACATCTCCATAAAGGTGCAATGAGATGAACGACAAAAACTCTGTTGTTTATCTTTGAGCTTGTTGTTTTTGAAAATCTCAACTGACTGTTCGTTAGTGGAGGGGGCAAGCACCAGAGCGAAGACAACCGGTTCTTCATCCGCCACGGTTCCTGGCGAATGAGGCGTTTGCTGCTCACACTCTTCCGGGCAACCGCAACGGCTCATAGTTGGGCGAGATAATCGTTCAGGTCGTCAAATACCGCGACGTTGATGTCGTTAGGTGAGACGCCGGGCTCAAATCGATCGCCTCGCTTCATTGCATACCCAAAATTGCCTCCGCCTTCGAAGCTCACAATCGCGTGCTTCTCTCCCTTGATCCACTCAAACACGACCTCGCTGTCTCCGTCGGTCCAAATTCGTGGAACTGCTAGTCCCAGGGGCAGTGCTGACGCAAATTTCCGTGCATCAGCGATTTGCGCCGCCACTGATGAGTTGGCTTTTTCGATGACGCTCAGATTTCGTAAAATGTTGATCGTAGTAGCGTAATCTTGAATGCGATCAAACGCAATCAGTCCGGACGGAACAAAGCCGTCGTGGCTAAGATGGTGGTATTCGTCACCGCCGATGTACCCCGCATTGGTACCTACCGAGTGTATGGCCCGCGTGATGGGCTGCGTGGGTGCTGAAGTCAAGCTCGTGAAGCAAAATGCGAAAAGCGCCACTCCAGTCGCGACCGCCACCCCTAAAGAAACCGGCGAGCCACTGGGGCCTATCTTTCCGCTAACGCATTCACGCTTTGGCGGAAGCTGCCTTTTGGATGGCATTTCTAAGCACCTCTTTGAATTGTTCATGCGCGGCATCGAGCATAGGCCCACTCGCGCCCAATTGTTCTATCAACATCCCGAATGCTTCCATTAGGGCCACAGTAGGGATTGTTAAGCGAGAAAATATTTCGCGCTCTTCAATATTTTGAGTAACGCCTTTGACGCTCTCTTGCTTTACCGAAACCGTACGATAAAGTTCTATTTTAGTTAAGTTAGGACCCGAAAACATCCTACCAGTACCGTCTGCTTGAAAGTCGTCAACGTCCCGAGCCAAGTAAATATCAAACATGCGACCCGGACTTCGCTCACGAATAACTGGCTTTCGATCGGGAAAATTGGACATAGGATTTCGCACCTCCCTAGTCGAACAGGCTACGATAGATGATCAAGCTCTGCAATCCGTTAGTCTGCCCCGCAACGCAAAGGGACAGGCTTTTCCAGGGTGACATGGGAGGTCGCGACGAAACCGCCGCGCCGAGGCGACGGAATTCGGCGCGCGTCTGCTGGCGGCATGCCGCGATCGGCTCAGCGGCCATCATCGACGGCTCGCTGCAGCGCTTCCCGCGGAAGGGGGCGGCGGCGTCGAAGCCTGGCTCAGCCGCCTCGCCGATATGCGGGTTTGACCTCGGCGCGCGGAATTGCTCAAACCGCGACCGAATGCAGGCGCGCCGCGCGGTCGCGACAGGAGCGGCAAGGACAAGCGATGAACGTTCTCATTCTCGGCGGCGGCGGCCGCGAGCACGCCCTGGCGGCGGCGTTGGCGAAATCGCCGTCATTGTCGCGGCTCTTCGTCGCTCCAGGCAATCCGGGTTGCGCCGCGGTGGCCGAGACCGTCGCGCTGGCGATCGACGATCACGCGGCGATCGTCGATTTCTGTCGCACGCGCGACGTCGGCCTCGTGGTCGTCGGTCCCGAGGCGCCGCTGGTCGCCGGCGTCGCCGACGATCTCGCCGCAGCGGGGATCCTCTGCTTCGGGCCGAGCAAGGCGGCGGCGCGGCTCGAAGGCTCGAAGGGATTCGCCAAGGACTTCTGCCGCGAGTTCGGCATTCCGACCGGCGATTATCGGCGCTTCTCCGATGCGGCGTCGGCCGTCGCCTACATCCGCGCCAAGGGCGCGCCGATCGTCGTCAAGGCTGACGGCCTCGCCGCCGGCAAAGGCGTCGTCGTCGCCATGACGCTCGACGAAGCGGAGCGGGCGATCCAGTCGATGTTCGCCGGCGCCTTCGGCGGGGCCGGGGCGGAGGTCGTGGTCGAAGACTTTCTCGACGGCGAGGAGCTGTCGTTCTTCGCCTTGTGCGACGGAACGCGCGCCGTTCCCTTCGCCGGCGCGCAGGACCACAAGCGCGTCGGCGACGGCGACACAGGCCCCAACACCGGCGGCATGGGCGCCTATTCGCCGCCGCCGCTGCTGACGCCCGCCCTGAGCGAGCAGGTGATGCGCGAGATCGTCGCGCCGACTGTCGCCGGCATGGCCAAGCGCGGCGCGCCCTTCCGCGGCGTACTGTTCGTCGGGCTGATGGTCGGCGCGGACGGCCCGAAGCTGATCGAGTTCAACGTCCGCTTCGGCGATCCGGAGGCCGAGGCGATCCTCGCCCGGCTCGACGACGACCTGCTCGAATTCCTGCTCGGCTGCGCGCGCGGCGCTTTGCCCGACCGCGCGCCGCGCTTCTCGGACGAGGCGGCGCTGACTGTGATCATGGCGGCGCGCGGCTACCCTGGCGCGGCGCAAAAGGGCACGCTGATCCGCGGGCTCGAGGCGGCGGCGCGCGCGCCGGGCGTATCGATCCTGCACGCCGGCACGCGCCGCGACGGCGAAAAGCTGGTCGCCGACGGCGGGCGCGTCCTCGCGGTCACCGCGCTCGGCCGCGACGTCGCCGAGGCGCAGGCGCGCGCCTACGCCGCCGTCGATCGCATCGACTGGCCCGGCGGCTTCTGCCGGCGCGACATCGGCTGGCGTGCGGTCGCAGCGAAGAAGGGGGGGTGAATGGACGCGGGCGCGAACCCGATCCTCGGCCGCGGCGCCGTCTCCGAACCGATCGTCGCCATCGCGCTCGGCAGCGGCGGCGCGCGCGGGATCGCTCACATCGCCGCGCTCGAAGCGCTGGACGAGCTCGGCGTCACGCCGGCGGCGATCGCGGGAACCTCGATCGGCGCGATGGTCGGCGCCGCCTACGCCGCCGGCATGAGCGGACGCGAGATCCGCGCCTATGCGCTCGGCGCGCTGCGCAACCGCCGCGAGGTGATGGGCAAGCTGCTGCGCGCGCGGGTCGGGCGTTTCTCCGATCTCGTCCTGCACGGGCGCGGCAATCCGGTGCTGCTCGACGGCGAGGTCTGCCTCGACCTGTTTTGGCCGGAAGCGGTGCCAGACTTCTTCGAGGACCTGGTCAAACCGTTGCTGGTTGTGGCGACCGATTTTTACGATCGCAGCGAGCTGGTCATGTCGAGCGGCCCGCTTGGACCGGCGGTCGCCGGGTCGATGGCGATTCCCGGACTGATTCAACCCGTCGCCTACAACGGCCGCTACCTGATCGACGGCGGCGCGGTCAATCCGCTGCCCTATGACCTGCTGTTCGACCACGCCGACATCGTCGTCGGCGTCGACGTCACTTTCGGCAGCCGTCGGCGCGAGCCGCGTCGCCCCGCGCCATTCGAGTCGATGTTCGGCGCGGCGCAGATCATGCAGGGCGCGATCACCGCGCAGAAATTGAAGATGCGGCCGCCGGACATTCTCGTGCGGCCCGGCGTCGAACAGTTCACGGTGCTCGATTTCCGGCGCGCAAGTCAGATTCTGCGCGCCGCCGAGCCGGCGAAGGACGAGCTCAAACGCCAGCTCAGCGCTCGCTTCGAAGCGGCGCTGAGGGATTGAATCGCGCGCCGACGTCGAGCTTGGCGCCGCGCATCAGCTCCGCTCCGCTCATGACGGTCTTGCCTGGGCGCTGGGCGGCGACGACGCGGATCGCTTTGTCGCCGCAGGCGACGACCATCGACGGATCGACGACGGCGCCGGGCGGGCCGCGCCGTTCGAACACTTCGGCGCGAAGAATCTTGACCCGCTCCAAGCGCCCGCCGATCGCAATTTCGCCGTATGCGCCGGGCGCGGGCGAGAGGCCATGGATGCGATTGCGCACTGCGGCGGCGTCGGCGCTCCAGTCGATCGCCGCTTCGCTCTTGTCGATCTTGTGCGCGTAGGTCGCGCCCTCGACGCTCTGCGGACGAAAAACGAGACGGCCGGCGGCGAGTTCGGGCAGGGATTTGCCGATCAACCGCGCGCCGAGCTCGGCGAGCCGGGCGGCAAGTTCGCCTGCAGTTTCGTCGGGGCCGATCGGCGTGCGGATCTCGCGCGCGACCGGTCCGGTGTCGAGACCTTCCTCCATGCGCATCAGGTCGACGCCGGTTTCGGCGTCGCCGGCCATGATCGCGCGCTGGATCGGCGCCGCGCCGCGCCAGCGCGGCAGCAGCGACGCATGAAGGTTGAGGCAGCCGAGCCGCGGTGCCGCCAGCGCCGGCGGCGGCAGAATGAGGCCGTAGGCGGCGACGACCGCGACATCGGCGGCGAAGGCGCGGAACGTCTCTTGCGCCTCGGCGCTGCGCAGGGTCGCAGCGGTCACGACCGGCAGGCTGAAGGAGTCGGCGAGGCGGTGGACTGCGGTCTTGGTCAGCTCCAGGCCGCGTCGCCCCGCTGGTTGCGGCGCGCGGGTGTAGACCGCGACAACCTCGTGGCCATGCTCGACAATGGCGCGCAAGGTCGGAACGGCGAAGTCCGGCGCGCCCATGAAAACAACCCGCATGGGTGGGCGCATAGCATCGCGCCGTCGGAGGGTCAAAGCCTGAGACGCGCCTTTTCGCGGGCGCCGTCGGGCGCTAGTTTGCCCGCGCGCCAAACCTGGAGCGCATACGAGATGAACAAACCGACGCCCTTTCACGAACTCGCGGTGCGCGTCTATTACGAGGACACCGACTTCTCCGGGCGCGTCTACCACGCTTCCTATCTGCGCTTCATGGAGCGCGGCCGCACCGAATGGCTGCGCGCGCTCGGTTACGAGCACGGCGCCCTCGCCGGCGAGCAGGGGGTGGTCTTCGCCGTTCGCAGACTCGCGATCGACTATCTCGCTCCGGCCGCCATCGACGATCTCTTGCGCATCGAGACGCGCGTCGCCGCGGTTCGCGGCGCGGCGATCGACTTCGCCCAGACTGTGGCGCGCAGCGGCCTGACGCTCGCGACCGCGACGATCCTCGTCGCGGCGCTGCGCAACGGGCGGCCGATGCGCATTCCGCCCGAGTTCCGCGCGCGGCTTGAAGGGCAATCGTAAGGCGATTTCGGCCTCACGCGTCGATCACGCGGTCCAGCCGCGTCGCGAGCGCTTCGAGTCGTTCGGCGATGTGCTCCTCGAGGCTGCGCAAATCGGCGCGCGTCGGCAGCGATCCAATGGTCTCGCGCAGACGAAAGTGATCGTCGTGCAATTGATCGAAGCGTTCGGCGAGACGCTGCGACGCCGCCTCGCCCGCCTGGCGCGTCTGATCGAGATCTTGCCGCGCGCGGGTCAGCGTCGCTTCGATCGACTCGAGGCGCGACATCAACCGCCAAACGAAGGCGCCGACGCTGGCGAGCAGCGTCGCGAGCCCAGTGACCGCCCATTCGACGAAACCCCAGGCGGTATTGACGGAGGGCGAAGTGACCGACATGAGCGGCGGGCTCCCTTTGGTTGAGTCGTCGGCGCTGACCCGCACGCCGCCGGCGCTCGCTCAGGGCTGCGGCGTCTTCGTCGGCGGGATCAGCTTGTCGGCGCGGGCGATGTCGGCGAGCGCGGAAGCGACCGCTTGCAACCGGCCGGCAGGCGTGTTCGGCGTCTGCGAATCCTTGCAGACGATGTCGGCGTCGCGCGCCAGTCGGTCGGCCGCGGCGGCGAGAATGCGCTTGGCCGCGCTGTTCGCCTTGGCCGCGTCGGCGGCGTCGGAGAGGCGATCGAGCGCCGGGTCGGTCGCGGCGCAGATCGCCGGCAGATCGGCGTAAACGGCCGCCGCGTCGCGATCGACGACGATGATCGTCACGCCGAGCGCCCCGTGGAAGACGCCGGCCGGCAAAGTCGCGCCGGTCAGGAACGCGACGAGGAAGCTGACGAACGGCGCGGCCATCGGGAGCTCCAGGGCAGCCGGCGGCGGGCAGCCGGAGGAGGCGGGAGAGCGCCGGCCGCGCGCGGGCGGCCGGCGAGGCGCGGGCCGAAGCCCGCTGCGCCTCAACTCGCAGTCGCCGGCGCCACCGCGGCGGCGGGCGCGGCGGTCGCCGGCGTCGACGGGTCAAAGCCGGCCGCGGCGCAGATGTCGGACGCCAGCGCGCCGGTCGGCCCCGCCTTGGTCAGGAACGTCTGCACGTTCTTGGCGACGTTGGGGTCGGCCTTGATCGCCGCGCCGAGGTTCACCGCGGCGTTGACGATCGGGCAATAGGTCGCCGCCAGGGCCTGGGCGAGCTGGGCCTGGTTGGCGATGATCGTCGCGTTGAGCTTCACCAGCGCGGTGTTGACCGTGCCGATTGCCGCAGCGTCGGCCGAGGCGTTGGCGGCGAACTGCTGGCTCTGCGTCGCCGAGCACGCGGCGAGGCCGAGCGCGAGCGTCATCACGCCCGCGAGAGCGAGTGTCTTCATGGGATGATCCTTCGGATTGTGAGAGCGCCGCCAGTTCCCCCGCCCGGGAAACCTGATGGGAGACGACCGCGCCGGAGGCCGTCGGCGCGCCAGGCGCGGTCAGCCGATGGCGATGCCCGAGCCGCCCATCACCGTTTCGATCGCCTGCACCACCTGCACCACCGCCGCAGGGGTGTTCGCCGCCGACAGCGCGGGCAGCAGGTTGAGCACGGCCGCGGGAACGTTGGGGATCTCGGCGATCTGCTTGACCTCGTCGGCGATGACCGCCGGATTGCCGCTGTTGGCGAGGATGGTCGTCAGCGCCGCCTGGATCTTGGCGTTCGGCGACATGCCGGCGAGCGCCGAGACGGCCGCGGTGAGCGTCGAGCCGCTAAGGCCGGCCGACGTGAGCGTGCTGACGAGCGAGTTGAGGCTGAAGGGCATGGGTAGGCTCCGTTTTTGGCATGGCGAATGCGCCGGAGGCCGCCGGCGCGCGGGAATCACGTTTTCGTTTCCGGCTCGGCGGAAATCGCCGTCGCGATCGCGGCGGCGAGGGCTTTGATCTCGCGCCTGAGCAGCGCGTCCTTGGCCGCGCCGCTGCGACAGCCCGCCGAGTCCGAAGCTGACAATCCCGAACGCGACGACCAGAATGAAGGGCGCTTGGATGGTCATGGAGCCTCGCTGGCGAGCGCGCGTCGGGGATCGGGGAGAGGGGTTCACGCAGCCTTCGTTCCTGGCGCGGCGAGGTCTGCGGCGTAGCGGCTTATCGCGTGGTCGCCGATCGGGTCGCCGCAATCGACTCCGATCGCGATCCCGCCGCTGACGTGGCGGAAGATCGGCCGCGGCGGCACGCCCGGCACGGGATCGCCGGCGCGGCGATATTCGGCGAGCTCGAGCGCGTCGCGGGCAAAATGCGACAGCGCGAAATTGGCGATGAAGGCGACGCGCGGCGCGCCGAAGGTGACGATGCGTACGCGCTTCCCCGCCGCGATGAGCCGCGCGCCGACGATCAGCGCCATCGCGCCGCCGAGCGAGTGGCCGACGACCGTGATCAGCCGCCCATCGTCCCTGAGGGCGGCGCGCACGCGCTCGGCGATCGCCGTGCCGCCGGCGCCGAAGCCGGAATGGCAGATCCCGATCGTCGGGAACGGCCACGGCACGGCGCTGAGATCGCGGATCCAATCGAGAGGGTCGTCGGGATGGGTGCCGGGAATGGCGACGACGAGCTCGTTGTCGCCGCGCGGCAACAGGTCGTATTCGCAATCGAGCGCGGTGACGCCCGACCACGGCTTCGCATAGGATCGGCCGGCGAGGCCGGCGAGTTCGGCGTGGGACAGCATGTCGGAAGTGCCTCGAGCGGCGAGCGAGGAGCCGATCGCGTCGAGCGCGAGCGCGAGCGCGATCGGCGCCACGGCGACCGCCGCGGCGATCGCCCATTCGAGCGGCGGCGTCTGGCGGGCGCGTTTTGCGGGGAGGCTCACGCCTTCTTCGGCGCGGCGCCGTGCGCCTCATTGACCATCGAGCCGATCAGCGCGGCGGCGCTCTGAGCGAGCGGCGCGTAAATGCCGAGCGACGAATAATCGACGTGGGCGATCGCGGCGACGGCGGCGGTCGCCGCTGCTGCGGCGATCTGCCAGCCGAGATGGCGCAGCACATTGGCGGTGACGAGATTCATGATGAGACTTCCTCGATTGCGCCGGCCGGTGCGAAGAAACCGCGCGGCGCCGCCGGCCGGGGCGCGCGCTGCGCGGAATTTGCAGAAGCCGTCAGAGAGCGCCGTCGACCTCTTGATGAGCCTCGTCTTTGCTGGCTTTCCGAGCCGTCAAGGAGCTTCGCCCGCCGCAGGCGGCGCGCAAGGCGCGCCCGTGACAGCCCGGAAAGCTCGGAAGTCGGATCATCCAAGAGGTCGACGGCGCGGTGTGCGCCTGGCGCGAAGCGGCGGTCAGGCGCCCTTTGTCGCCGCCTCGAGCGCTGCGAGCGTTTTCGGCCCGATGACGCCGTCGGGAGCAAGCCTCTCCGCCGTCTGAAAGGCGATCAGCGCGGCGCGCGTCAGCGGCCCGGCGTGGCCGTCGACGTCGAGCGGCGGCGTCGCGCCGGCCTTGTTGAGCCGCCATTGCAGGTCGGCCGCCGAGCCGCGCGGAAAGCCGGAGGCGGTCGAATGCGCGGCGACGTCGCCGTCGTCCCTGCGCGGCGCGCCGCCGTGCGACGGTTCGGGCGCGACGTCCGGCGGCAGCTCGACCTGGTGCGGCGCCGGCAGCCCGTGCAGCGTCCACGCGGGCAACGGGCCGTCGCCGAAGCCGTCGTATTCGGCTTTGACCAGGCCCTCGAACTTGACCCACGTCGCGTCGTTAACGCCGCAGATGTCGACGTGGCCGCCGCCAGCCTGGCCGAGATCGTGGTGCGAACAGAAGCCGCGCCCCTGGCCGCCCTCGGCGTGCTGGCAGGGAATGCCGTAGGCGCGCAAGTGCCACGCGGTCGCGCGAGCGAGCCCCAGCAGCGTCGCGTCGGCGACGCCCTTCGCCGTGAAGCCGGGCGCCTCGATCGAGACGCCGCGCCCGTTGAACGCGCATTCCGCCCACGCCTTCATCGACAGTGGGACGAGCTGGGTGAACTCGGAGCCGTCGTCGTTCATGCACAGGTGCGCCGACGCGCCCGCGCGGGACGAGCACAGCCAGGCGACCGAGCCGGCGTAGCCGCCCTCCATCAGGTGCACGATGACCAGATCGTGGGCGATCGGCGTCGGCGAATAGTTGGGCGACGGGACTTGCTTCAGCGCGGGCATCTGCGTCATCGGATTGCCTTCATCAGTTGGAACACCGACCACAGCGCCAGCGCGCCGAGCGCGCCGTCGACGGAGCGGCAAAGCATGGCGAAGGAGATACCGGCGACGAGCGCTGTATCGATCGCACGGGCGACGGTCACAGTGGCGGCCCCGCCGGCGAGGCGCCGGCCTTGTCGAGCGCGTCGAACGCCGGCATGCCGCCGGGGGGCAGGATGTGGATGCCGCAGGCGCGGCCGTCGCTGACGAACACGATGACCGTCCGCCCATCGGGGAACGGCGCGGAAAGCACCGTGTCGGCGAGCCACGCGCTGATCGCGACGTCCTTTTCGGCCATGCCGCCGTCATAGGCGCGCAGCGCCGCGCGCGCGCATCGGGCGTTCGCAAGAACGCCCGTCATTCGACGGGCTATGGCGCCCCGCGGCAGGCGAGGATCGGGCATGACGGTCCTTTCAGGGGAGCGGGAAGGGGCGAATGGCGAGTGGCAAGTGGCGAATGGAAAGCCGCGGCGGCGAAGCCGTCGCCCCTATTCGCCACTCGCCATTCGCCACTCGCCTTCTGTCACGGAATCGCGACCGCCGCCGCCGCCGCGACCAGCGCCGCGACTTGCGTTGCGCTGAGCGGCGACGGAACGGCGGCGGCGAGGGCGATGAGCGTCTTGGAGTCGGCCGGGATTGGGTTCCCGACGTTGAAGAACGCGGTCAGCGCGGCGTTGTTCTGCGCCGCGACCGCCGCCTGCACCTCAACCCAGGTCGGCGGCGTGAAGTCCAGCGAGGCGGGGGCCGCGTTGCAGACCGCCTCGACCTGCCACAGCAGCGCGGTGGGAACCGGCGCGGGTGGCGTCGGCGCGGGATTGGGCGAATTCCCCGCCGCGACCCACGCCTGATAGGCCTGCCAGTCGACGTTGCGCGGGTCGGCGGGGATGCAGGCGCCGTCGGCGTCGCGGACGACCGAAGTCGAATTGACGGTGAGAGTGTAGGTCATTCGGCGCCCTGCTTTAAAGTTCTGCGTTGGCGGAGACGATCTGGCCAAATCCAGCGTTCGTATTTGCGCCTGTGGACGTTTTAAAACCGTAGAATCCGTCAACGGCGTATATTCCATAGTTCGCCGCCCCGGTCGGGAAAGAGTTGGCGTATATATCGGATATGAATGCAATCGTCGGCGTCGCGCGTTTCGTCGTCTTATAATATCCTTGGATCGAAAGAACTTGCTCGGAAGCGTTTATTGCGCCGCATGTTTGCGAAAATGACACGACCTCGAAATATCGTTGGCTCAGCGCCGTTTCGACGCCGATTGGCCGCCGCTCGAACGGCGTCGCGACTTGGCCGAGTTCGAGCTGGAACTCGCCGATCGTCCACGTCCCGCTGGTCTGCGCGCCGACCGAGAGCACGATCTCGACGCCGGTGGTCGCGGCGGCGGGAATCGCGATCTGCGCGCTGTAGCGCGTCAGCGTCGAGTTGACAGTGAACGAGCCCGCAGCGATCTGCGTCTTGGTTGGGCTCGCCAGCGTGCCGAACGTGTCGGCCGTGGCGGCGTAATAGGCGGTCCAGTTGACCGTCGACAGCAGCGAGTTCGCCAGCTCGACGGAGAGCGTCGCGGTCTGGCCGGCGAGATCAAAACTGTTGGCGGTCTCGATGCGCTGGCCGAAGCCGATCGCCGTGACTGAGGCCGCGCCGGTGAACTGATAGAGGAATTGGTCGGGCGCGGAGCCGCCGATCCGCTTGCCGACGACATTCGCGCCGGTGCAATAGCCGTAGCAGCGGTCGACCGCATAGGCGAGCGCCGCGCCGGCGACGAACGCTTGCCCTGCGCCGGTAACGGCGCCCGGCGAGCCCGACGAGAACAGCGTCTGCGAATTGTTGACGGTGTAAGTTCCCGTCCCGCCTGTCCCGGTTCCGAGGGCGGTGATGGTGGTTCCCGCCGTCATGCCGGTCGCGCTAAGCGCTTGCCCAGCAATGAGGGCGCCTGATGTGACCGCCGTCACGGTCAGGATGGTTCCCGAGATATAGCCGGTGAAGCTCGACGCGCTCGACGAAATCGCGCGCTGGTCGATCGCCATCGCGCCATTGATGACGCGGTTGCGAAAGCCGGCCATCTGGCCGACCCACGAACCGCCGGCGCCGAGCACTTCGTTGCATTGCGCCGCGCTCGCCGGCGGCGCCGGGACGTAGCCCGCCGCACCCCCCGAGCCCGAGTCGCCGATCATTGCAACCTGGTTCTGATCGACAATCGTCCAGGCGTTCGAACCATTGCTTTCCAGACAGAGATAACCGTAGGCGGTCCCGAGAACCGCGGCGGCGGCGCCGTTGATCGTGTCGGACCCCGCTCGCGCGGCGGCGACGGTCTTGCTCGCCGAACACGATCCAGACTCGTCGACGATCAGCAATTGCTGGCCGGCGGCGAAGCTCGACGCCGCCGGCAGCGTCACCGTTCGGGCCGCGGTCAGCGTCGTGTAAGCGACGGTCGAGACGCCGGCGGCGACGGTGGCGTTGGCGTCCGAGACCGCGACGCGCTTCAGCGACAAAGTCGTGAACGCGCCGGCGGCGGGATTGCTCAGCCCGATCGTCGCGCCGGCGATCGTCCCCGACGTGATGGCGGCGACAGGCGGCGAAGACTGGTCGACGATCGTCCAGGCGTTGGAGCCGTTGCTCTCCAGCGCGACATAGCCGTAGGCGGCGGCGATGATGAGGCTGGCCGCGCCATTGATCGTGTCCGATCCGGCGCGCGACAGTGTGATCGTATTGGTCGCCGAGCAGGCGCCCGACTCGTCGGCGACGACGAGCCGCTGGCCGGGCGGATAGCTCGCCGCGGCGGGCAGCGTGACCGCGCGCGCCGCAGTCAGCGCGGCGTAGGCGACCAGGCGATCGGTGACGAGCGCGCTATAGCTGGCGTCCAAAACAGCCGTGCGCTGGTTGGCGAAGGTCGCCGCGCCGGTCGCCGCGTCGAGGAGAATCGCTGTCGTCCAGGTCGATCCGTTCGGCGAGACCTTGAAGCTGAAATTGTCGCTGCCGGCGAGGCCCATCTGGGCGCGGCCGGAAAAGCCGTCCTCGAAGATCAGCGAGGCGGTGTCGGAAGAGCCGCCCGCCGAGCCGCCCTTGTTGATCGTCAGGTTGAAGTTGCTCGCGCTGTTGAGTAGCGCCGCGGCGCCGTAGACCGAAAGCGGGTTGTTCGGATCGGGCGCCGTGCCGACGCCGACGAGCGAGGCCTGCAGACTCGGCTTCGGCGACAGGATCGTCCAGGCGTTGGCGCCGTTGCTTTCAATCTCGACCCCGCCATAACCGCTCTCGATCGCAAAGCCCGGCGCGCCGTCGATCAGTTCCGAGCCGGCGGCGGCGACTGCGATCGTCTTCGCCGCCGAACAGGCGCCGGTCTCGTCGACGACCATCAGCCGCGCGCCGGTCGGAAACGCCGCCGCCGCCGGCAAGGCGACGACGCGGGCGGCGGTGAGCGCCGTATAGGCGACGAGCCGGTCGGTGGTCAGCGCTGCGTAATTGGCGTCCGCGACCGCGACGCGCGTGTTGGTCACGACCTCGGCGAGTTTGGCGGCCGGCCAGCCTCCCGCAGTCGCGCCGTCGTTGATCACCGCGCGATTGTTCGTCGTGTCGACGACGAGCTCGCCTTGTGCGCCGGTGAAAGCGGCGACCTGCGCCGCGGTTCCGCGTCTCAGTTGCAATTGTTCGGTCATCAGGCCAATCCCAGATCGAGCGCGCCGGAGACGGCGCCGATAAGCGCGCCGAAGTCGTCGGCAAGCGCCGGCGCGGCGGCGACCGCGCCAAGGTCGAGCGGCACGCCGCCCGCGAGCTGCGCGGCGATCGGCGCGCCGACGCCGACGCCGAGCGGCGTGAACGGGTAAGCCGCGCAGGTCGAGAGATCCTGGAGGCCGGCCCCGAACAGATTGAAGCTTTGGAACTTGAAGAAGAGCGTCTGGCCGATGAAGTTCGCCGGCAGGTCGTAGGCGACGACCGCCTGGTCGAGCCGCGCGAACGGCGCGCCCGCAGCGTGCGCGGCGCCGGCCGTCCCATAGAGCCCGCGCTGCAAGCCGGTCAGCGCGTAGGCGTAGGCGCCCGTCAGCGTCGCGCTCTCGTAGGCGAGGATTTCGCCGTCGACCAGCGAGCGCGTGGCGCCCTGCTGCGCCGCGGCCGCCGTGGCGCCGCTGAGCGCGGCGCCGCTTTCCACGAGGTTGACCTTCAGCGTGTCGGCAGTGTCCCAGCCGCTTGCGGACGGCAGCGCCGCCGTGAGCTGTCCCTGCCGCAGCGGCTGCGCAATCGTCGTGATCTGCGAATAGCTGACGTCGTCGAGCGACAGCCAGACGTTGGCGCCGCCCCAGTTCGGATCGGCGACGCCGTTCGCGCCGCCCGAAGCTCCGACCCAGATTTGAGCGGCGCCGCCGGTCAGCGCCGCCGGCGGTTCGTAGATCAGCGGCGTATTGACCGAATCGGGCGTGACGCCGCGATTGGGAACGGCGCTCGACGTCGATGCGTTGGGATAAAGCGCCGGCGTCGAAACGCCGATCGTCAGCTCCTCGGCGGTGACCGCGAGCAGCCCCTTGTCGTCCTCCTCGATCGAAACGATGCGCACCGGGCAAGCGCTCAGCCCGAGATTGGCGTCGTTGATCGTCACGACGTCCATCGGATCGAGCAGGCAGTATTCCCATGACAGCTTGAACGCGTAGTGCGCGCGCACGTAGAGCTGCCGTTGCAGGATGGTCTGCGCGACGATCGGCCCGACGTTGATCTCGTCGCAGATCTCATGCGCCTGGATCGTCGACCCGACGCGCATGCCGTAGAGCTCGATCTGCGACTGGTCGCGCGCCTCGACCGGCCGCAGCGTCGCGGTCGAGTCGATGTCCTCGAAGCCCTGCGCCGCCGCTTCGGCTTCGAAGGTCACCGAGTCTTCCTCGCCGAGCGTCAGATAGGGCGCGACCTGCAGCGCCGCCGAATACGACATGCTGGCGGTGCGCTGACCTTCCGGCACCCAGCCCATCGCGTCGAAGCCGGAGCCGGCGATCGAGCTGATGGTGCGCCAGCGCGCCGCGTCGCCGGGGTTCGTCCGCCCGACGCGCGGCAGCGCGTTCCTCAAGGGCGTGATGATCGGATAGAGGTTCTTCGCCGGCGCCTGGAGGTCGTAGGCGGTGAGGCCGGTGGCGAGGGTGACGGCCTTGGTCAGCGATTCCTTGACCAGGCCGAGGGTTTCTTGCGTGGTGTGGGCGATGTCCATGGGGGCTTTCCTGTGTGGGTTGGGGGGCGGGCGTGAGGAGAGGAGGGCGCGCGAAGGCGCGCGCTGCGGCGGGCGTTAGCGAATTGGCGCTCAGTGAAGGACGAAGTTGCGGCGTTTGGCGCGAAGGCGAGCTGCGCCTAGCAGACGTGTATGCCCACCATGGCGTATGCCGCGCTGCAGCGCAGATCGACCGCTACGCGTGGACTAGGGAGAGCGAGCCAGCGCCGCGTCGGCTTCCGCCAGCGTGCGATCGACGAACTCCTCCGCGGACGGCGCCGACGTGTTCGGCGGCGACTTGAATTTTCCAACGTGCGAGACGAGCTCGGATTTCAGCGAAGCGGGGTCCCGGCCGAGCTTGCGGCCGAGATAGATGGCCATCGCGACACGGCCGCTGTTGCCCCAAGCCGACCACGGAAACGGCTCTTTATCGCCGATCGCCAAGTCGAATAAGGCTATGCAGTCGCGGACGTTTTGAAATTGAGCGATAACGCTCTTGCCGACGGCCGCGTCGACGGCTTGCGAGAAATCGCTCAGCGTCATCGCGGCGCTGTCGAGCGTCGACCGCGGCCATCCGGCCGGAGCGCCGAGATCGAACGAAAGCGTGCACTGCCACGCCGGCTCCCGCGCGTAGATTTCTCGATAGCTCTCGGGGAGGTAGCGCAGCATGGTTTCGTTGGCGAACGCCTCCGCCGGTGGATGCCCGAGGCTGACCGACGCGTCGATAAATTGGTTGGGCCGGCCGTGTGAACGAAACGCGAGGAAATGCGCGACCTCCGAGGAACTCCAGTCAGCGCGGAAGCCATAAACGTTCAAGTCTTCGACCGCTTGGCGTCTGGCCGGCGCGTAGCCGAAGCGTTTGAGCGTCTCGTTCAACAGCGCGACGAAATCGACCGGCTTCGATTCGTCGGCGAACCACATCGGGATGGTCTTGCGAATCTTGGCCGGCTGCTCCTTTGGCAGCGACCGGCGAAAGCGCTCGAAATCGCCGAAATGGCGCTCCAACATTGCTTTCGCTTCCGCCCGCTCGGCATCGGAAACGCGACCCTCGCGCGCGATAAAATGAACCATGTAATGCCGCAGCGCGCCTTTGCCCGGTGCGGCTTCCCCCGAGGCAGCCGACACGGCGGACGGCGTCTCGATTTTCGGCGGCTGCGAATTGGAAGGTTCGTCGTCGGGGGTCGAGTTGGTCATTGACCGCCCCTCCAAATGTGGTCCCTGGTGTAGAACGGAATGCCGGCCAGCCACAAGCGAAAGCGGAGATAGTAGGTGCGCACCCTGAGGTTTTCGCAGCCGTCGCAGGCGGCGTCATAGGCGACGCTGGTCAGGCGGTATACGCCGAGCGAGGGGATTTTCACGTCCACTCCGCCGAGCGTGTAGACCGCGACATCCTTTTCGACTTGAAACGGGTTCAGGAGTATCGCGTCGAATTGGGTCGACTTCACTTCGACGCCGACAAGCTCGCCCGTTTCAGGGTTGAGCGCCACAAAGTCATAATAGCGCGGCGTCGGAAATCCAGGGATGGTGACCGCCATGGATTTCCCGCCGTTGAGAATGATGAGACCCAAGGAAGCAAAATTCGCCTCGCTTTCCGCTACGGCGCGGGCGTGCTGATCGTTGGGGCCTACGCCATTGAAAGGCGCGCCGGTGCGTTCGGCCGCGTCCGCGGAGTCGACCGGATTGAGGTACTGCGCCCAATTCGCTGAGGCGTCCGCGACTTGGACCGGTTCAGCGGGTTGGGCGTCGCCGGAATTTGAGGGATGCTCCAGTTCAGGCGCCTGTTCGCTCTCGCTCGTCTCGTCCGCCCAATCCCCGCTCGTCCACTGGCCGCTCGGCCGGCCGTTGCCGGCGGGTACGCGCGGCTGGTCGGGGTCGTAGGCGCGACCAAGATCGGTTGGTGCAGAAGGCGCGTCGAGCGCGGCGACGATCGTCGACGGCGCCACGCCTGCCTTCATCAGGCCGTCGGCGATGAACAGGCGGCGGGCGTCTTCGCGCGGCTCTGTCAGGCGTCCGGCGCCGGCGAGCGCCAGGTGGGTCAGCGCCAGCGGCGCGTCGCCTTCGCGCGCCTTGGCGAGCGCGCGGCGCACGTGCGTCGCGGCCGAAGCGTTGAGCGGGCGGCCGAGAGCAACCGAGACCAGCGCAACGGCGCGCTGGCTCTCCGCCGCGTCGTCGCGGCGATCGGCGCGCGCTTCGGCGAGCTTCGTCCCGGCGCCGAGCGTCAGAGCGCCGTTGGCGAACTCGGGCAGCGCCGAGACACGCGCCTTCGCTCCGCGCGCGGCCCAATCCGCGCGCAGCGTTTCGAAGAGCATGACGGCGCTCCCGGGCTGAAGGACTTTCGAAGAGCGAGAGAGCCGGTCAGAACCGCTGCGGCTGCGGGCGCGCCAGGCTAAAATTTCGTCAGCGCCAGCGCGCGCGCGTCGAGCGGGAGCTCGGCGCCGTCAATTCGGATGGGCCGGCTTGACCGGCGTAGCGCTGGGATCGAAGTGGATCCAGCGCAATTCAATGCCCATGCCGGCTAGATAACGCGTCAGATTGTTGACCAGGTTTCGTCCGTCCTGGCTAAGCTCGAAAAGCGAATAGATGACGATTGCGAACTGCCGTCCATTCGTCAGGGGCACGCGCCGATACAACTCCCCGGACTCAATCCCATCAAGGTATCGGTAGACCTTTGTCTGCAACAACTCGAGGTGTCTGCCCTCGTCGACGTCCCACGGCAAGTGGTCGCTGACGAGCAGCACGGCCTTTCCCGTTGCATGCTCGATGACGATCTTGTCGACTTTGTCGGCGTCTTCGATGGTCATGGCGGCGTCCAAAAGGTCAAATCATCCAGGTTCGAAGGTCGGATCACTTCGACCCTGGTCGGAGGAATGATCGTTCCGCCGGGAAACCCCGGCTTTCCCGCGCCGACGACCGTCGCCCCGCTCGACTCGATTTCAGGAAATGCGACTTCCTGGTTGGGCGTCAAGGGCGCCGTCTCTGACGCTTTGCATTCGACGCAACGGATCGCATTGGTCGTCGGATCGCGGAACAGATAGTCCAAACGCGTTTTGGCGCCGCTCATTGGCTGCTTCCCTTCGGGTCGTTGATCTCCCAGCGCACGTCAATACTCATCGGGCCGAGATGCTGTCTCAGGCTGTTCACGAGGTTCGTCGCGTTTGCGCTCAATGGGTAAAGGAACTTGATCAGGATAACGGACTTGGTTCCCGCGGACTTCGCGACCTTTCTCAGCAGTTCGCCGGATTTGACGAAGTCGACGTATCGATAGATTTTAGCCTGCAGCATCTGCAAGTGGTCGCCCTCACTGTAGAGAGGGTCGGGATCGTCGATGCGCCAAGGCAAATGATCGGAGATGACGAGCAGCGTCTCGCGATTGTCATGGTCGATGGCGGTGATGTCGATGACATTGGGTTCGTCGACCGACGCGACGACCTCCTATCGCTTTGGCGGCCATTCAGGGCCAATGAGGATCTGAACGTCCGACGGAGGAATCGTCGTTCCGCGTGGAAGTGCGGGGACGCCGGAGGTGACGACGGTGGCGCCGCTTTGCGGAATTTCGGGGATAGCGACCTGCTGTCCAATGAACTTCAAGATGACTTCAATCCGCCAATTCGCTGCTCTAGCGCGAAAGAATCGTTCGCCTAGCGTTGCGCAGTCAATTCGGACGATTCGGTTTGGCCGGTGTGGCGTTGGGATCGAAGCGGATCCAACGCAGTTCGATTCCCATGCCGGCGAGGTAATGCGTGAGTTTGTTGACCAGGTTTCGCCCGTCTTGGCTCAGCTCGAAAAGGGAGTAGATGGCGATTGCGAAGGGACGTCCGCGCGTGAAAGGGATCTTCTCGGCGACCTCTCCCGACTCGATCACATCAAGCTGACGGTAGACCTTGGCCTGCAAGAGTTCGAGATGGCGTCCTTCGTCGACGTCCCAGGGCAAATGATCGGTGATCACCAGCACGGCGTGGCCGGTGCTGGGATCAAGGTAGGTTCGGTCGATCTTATCCAGCTCTTCGATTGTCATGGAGGCGTCCAAAAATTCAAATCATTCAGGTTCGAAGGTCGGATCACTTCAACCTTGGTCGGAGGAATGATCGTTCCGCGGGGAAACGCCGGTTTTCCCGCGCCGACGATCGTCGCCCCGCTCGACTCGATTTCAGGAAATGCGACTTCCTGTTTGGGCGTCAAGGGCGCCGTTTCCGACGACTTGCATTCGACGCAGCGAATCGCATTGGTCGTCGGATCGCGGAACAGATAGTCGAGACGGGTCTTGGCGCCGCTCTGGGTTTGCAGCGTCACTTCGTTTCCCGCATCGACCCCGAAAGCCTCAAGCTGATCTCCGGCCTGATTTTCGAACGCCTCGCCCGCGAGCTTGTTCGCCGCCAGTTGAATGGCGCGCCGGTCGCCAAGCGTCAGCGTTTGTAACGCGGCGCTTGCCGAGGCCGAGACGACCTCCGCTCCGGTTGAAGCGACGCGGGCGGCGGGCACGAGAATGAGAGCCGCTTCGAGCGTCGCCGCGCCTTCATAGAGGGCGAAATTGAGGTAATCGCCGCTATGCCAAGCGTGGACGGCGAGAGCGCTGTAATGGGTTCCCGGAAGGGCGTTTCAGAAGCCCGCCAAAAGCGACTGCAGCGCTGAAGGCGATTGAGGCGCGGAGGGCGCCGCCGATGTCGACGAAGCGTCGGACCTGACTTCGTGGCCCTGCGTCGAAGAGGAATCCGCGACTTGGTCGCCCGACGCTCGGGCCGAGCGATCGTCGCTAACTTGGCCCGCGGAATCCCCGCTCGTCCACTGTCCGCTCGGTCGTCCGTTGCCCGCCGGCACGCGCGGCTGGTCGGGGTTGTAGGCGCGGTCGAGATCGCCTTGCGTCGGCGGTTCGCCGAGCGCGGCGAGAATGGTCGCAGGCGGGACGCCAGCCTTCATCAGGCCGTCGGCGATGAACAGACGGCGGGCGTCATCGCGCGGTTCTGTCAGCCGGCCGGCGCCGACGAGCGCGAGATGGGTCAGCGCCAACGGCGCGTCGCCCTCGCGCGCCTTGGCGAGCGCGCGGCGCACGTGCGTCGCGGCCGAAGCGTCGAGCGGGCGGCCGAGGGCGACGGAGACCAGCGCGACGGCGCGCTCGCCCTCCGCCGCCTCGTCGCGGCGATCGGCGCGCGCTTCAGCGAGTTTCGTCCCGGCGCCGAGCGTCAGCGCGCCGTTCGTGAACTCGGGCAGCGCCGAGACGCGCGCGCTCATTCCGCGCGCAGCCCAGTCGGCGCGCAGCGTCTCCAAGAGCATGGCGGCGCTCCGGGCTGAAGGGTTTTCGAAGAGCGAGAGCGCCGCTCAGAACCGCAGCGGCTGCGGGTGCGCGAGGCTCAGCTAGGTCAGCGCCAGCGCACGCGCCGATCAGCTACGGGTCGACGAAGCCGCCGGAGTGGGAAGGCCGAGAACCAGCATCGGTGCGGCGATCAACGCTGATAACATCGCTAGGTCTTTCACGATGCTGCGAGCGCCGGGAACCTGACTCCTCCCGTCATTGCGCGTTTGGCAGATCATAGACGCCGCTAGCGCCGGTCTCGTGACCGAGCACAGCATACGCTCGCGTCTCTTCATCAAGGCCGGAAGCGCGGCGGTCCATTGCGCGCCGCTGAGCGAACCCAATTCGCCGCGCGCCAAAAGCGCTGTGCTCGATTTCTCATCCCTGACGATGCGCCACTGCGGCTTCCGCATCGCTGAGAATATGGTCGACATAGCTTTCGGGCGTCAGCCGCGCCGTGTCGATGCCATTGGCGAAGAACGCAGCGTGCTGCATCAGAAGGCTTTTCGTCTCTTTCGGCGGACGACCGACCATCGCAGCGAGATAGGCGACGAGAGCTGCGAGGTAATATGCGCCGCCGGCGAGCCAAGGAAGCCGTTCGTCATCGCGCTCAACAAAGTCGAGCAAGGCGGCGATCGTTCGGATGCCGCCGAGCAGCGGCAAGAGCTCGGAGCGCACTCCCGACGCAAGTGTTGTCGCGATCTGGTCAGGTGTGCAGCCTGCTAGGCTCAGCGAGGAGCGGCGACCCCAACGGAGCAGCGAGCCGATCGAAAAGTGCAATGGGAATAACCACGGCGATCGCTTGCCGCTCACCTGGCTCAGACATTGCAAGATCAGCGGACTGGCGTATCGCTGTTGGCACTGTGTCGCGAACGCGTCCGCGTTGGCGTTGCGAAGACACGCGTCGCCGACAAGGAATTCCTTGGGGTTGCCGTAGGTGTCGAACACCAAGACGTGTTCGACGTCTGCCGTGCTCCAGTCCGCGCGATAGGTCAGCTTGTCGACTCGCGCATAGCCGATCGGCGCGAGCGCTTCGCCCAGAACATCGTCGAGTCGAGTGCTTGAACCGTCAGGCTTGGCGATTGGAATGTTGGAATCGCTGTTGGCGTAGGGAACCCAGCTCGCTTGGTCAGCAGGAACGCTGCGAATAGCCGCGAATAGCGCCGTCGCTGTCTGCGCCAGCTCTTGGGAGCCTTGCGCCGGCCGTGCGTCTGGTGGCGCATGGACCGCAATGGCGATGTGACCAGGCGCGAAGAGCGATTGGCCGCTCCCGCCCTCCGAAGGTTGTTCGGGAATTGGCGCGCCGTTCTTCGACGGGTCGGTCAAGGCGGAGGCTCCACGATCTCAGTGATAGTCCGGACGGCTTGGAAGATACTCGAACCAGATATGGATTCCCGCCCGTCGCAACGCGTCCCATAGGCGAAGCGGCCGAAGGTCGATGAGCCCACAGCCGAAGCAATGAGCCGAGTAGGCGACGCGGTCAACTCTCATGCCCACTGGTCCGAGACTTGGCGCAAATCCGCCGAACCGATCAACCGCAAGATCCTTCTCGACCTGGTCCTCGTTTAGGAAGATGACATCATAGATCGTCGTCTTCTCCTCGTCGCCGATGACAAGACCGGTCCTGGGGTCGAGCGCAACGCAATCATAAATTCGAGGCGTTGCAAAGCCGGGGACCGACACGGCGACGGGAGTTTCGGATAGAATGATGAAACCATTGTCGCGGAATTTCTGAACGGTCAGCGCGACGCCGACGTCGTGCCGAGTGTTCGGAGCTTTGCCTGTTGAGTCGTCCCAATTCGCAGCCTGGGCTTCGCTGACTGGGTTGAGATACTGCGGCCAATCGTAAGAAGCGTCAGCAATCTGAATCCCGTGAGACCCGTCGGCGGCGACGTTTTTCGGGGCGTCGGGAGGCGAGGCCGTGTTGTTCGCGGCGCCGTCGCTCGTCCAACTCCCGCTCGTCCACTGTCCGCTTGGTCGTCCGTTTCCCTTTGGAACGCGCTTCTCTCGAGGGTTGTAGGCGCGGTCGAAATTGGCAGGTGGAGACGCGGGCGCGCCGAGCGCCGCAAGGATCGTCGCAGGCGTCACGCCGGCCTTCATCAGGCCGTCGGCGATGAACAGGCGGCGGGCGTCGTCACGCGGCTCCGTCAGGCGGCCGGCGCCGGCGAGCGCGAGGTGGGTCAGCGCCAGCGGCGCGTCGCCGTAGCGCGCTTTGGCGAGCGCGCGGCGTACATGTGTCGCGGCGGAAGCGTCGAGCGGGTGGCCAAGGGCGACAGAGACCAGCGCGACGGCGCGCTCGCCTTCCGCCGCATCGTCGCGACGATTAGCGCGCGCCTCGGCGAGCTTCGTCCCGGCGCCGAGCGTCAGCGCGCCGTTGGCGAACTCGGGCAGCGCCGAGACGCGCGCCTGCGTCGCGCGCGCAGACCAATCTGCGCGCAGCGTGTCGACGAGCATGGCGGCGCTCCGGGGCTAGGCGACTATTGAAGAGCAGCAGGACTGGCCCTCACCCCAGCCCTCTCCCGCAAGCGGGAGAGGGGGCGAAGCCCTTCTCCCGCCTGCGGGAGAAGGTGGCCGGACGAAGACCGGCCGGATGAGGGCGCGTCAGAACCGCAGCGGCAGCGGGTGCGCGAGGCTCAGCTTGGTGAGCGCCAGCGCGCGCGCGTCGGGCGACAATTCGGCGAGGCGCTTGATCGCCTCGTCGACGCCGAACGTCGGCTCGTCGGCCAGCGAAGCGTCGGCGCGTTTCGACGTCGCGCGCAGAGCGGCGCGGGCCGGCTGCGGCAGGGCCTCGAGCGCGGCGACGCGCGCCGCGAGCGCCGCGACTTCCGGCGCCAGCGCGCCGACCGATTTGCGCAGGGCGGCGTTCTCGGCGATCGCGCGCTCGAGCCTGTCGGCAGCGAGCGCCAGCGCCGAGGCCGCCTTGACGAGCGCGGCCGAAGGGGAGGGCGCTTCGGCGGCAGGGCGGCTCTCGGCGCTGGCCAGCGCGGCGGGCATGGCCGCGCTGTCGGCGGATGCGAGCTCTGCGGCTTCGCCCGCCGGTTCGGGTTGCGGCGCATCGGCGCGCGGCGCGAAGGCGCGCTTCTCGACTGCGCCATCTTTGATCACTTCGAAGGTCGCGCCGGGCAGGCAGGGCAGGTCGACGAGCGAGATCTCGCTCGGCTCGGCGGTGTAGCGGGTGAGGCCGGAGTCTGGGTCGGGCCAGCGCTTCACATAGCGTCCGCCCTGCGAGAAGCCGGTGTAGACGCCCTCCTGCACCTTGCGCCATTCGTCGTCGTCGACGATCTGCGCCGAAACGAGGATGCGCTTCGCCTCGTCGTCGAAGGCGATGTCGGTGAGCTTTCCCGCCGCGACGCGTCCGTGCATCGCCCGCACGGCGCCGAGCGATTTGCCGCCGCTCGCCTTCAGCGCCTCGGCCGACCAGGCTTCGAAATAGGGCTTGGTCGAGACGTAGTCGCAAATCTCGCCGGCGCGGTCGGGCGCTTCGGCGGTGGCGATCCCCTGGATCAGCCGCTTGTCGACGTCGACCTTGGCGAGCGCGAGGAAGAGATCGAGCGTGGGCATGATGGGGCGAACTCCTGCGAAGGGGAGAGAGCCGCGCGGACAGGCGTCCGCGCGAGGAGGTGTCGTTCGAGAATGTACGGTAAGAGCGGAAACGAGCGGTTCGCCGTGCCGCGCAATCCTGCGATGTTGGGGACCACCGTCGCTTGCCGCGTAAGCCACAAGAAAAAGTTCGCTGAGCCCCGGCGCAGGCCACTCAGACGAGCCGAAGCCGGCAGCCTGAAGGGCCAGACGGATCAATGAACCTGTCGGTGCGCGACGTCCGGGGGCGCCCAGTCCTGCGGCTTCAGCTTGAACTGGACATCAATGTCCAGCTGGGCGGCGATGGGCCGGACCGCGGCGATAAACTTCTCGCCTTTGGCGCTGGGCGCATAGAGCCCCCAGATCTGCAAAACGACTTTTCGGCTCTTCGCCTTAGGAAAATCGCTGATGAGCTGCCCGCTTTCGACGAAGGCAAGACAAGTATTGATCTTGTCCTGCAACATTACAAGATGATCGTCCTCATCGATTTGCCACGGCAGTTGATCGATGATGATGAGCAGCGCCGTCCCGTCCTTGTTTTCTGGGACGACGAAGTCGACCGTATTCGATTCCATGACGCTCATTGCGGGCCTCGCCGCGGTCGAATGACTTGGTATCGTACGGGCGGTACGGAGGCGCCGCCTTCGAATCCTGGCTTGCCCGAGCCAACGATCGTGGCCCCGCCCTCTTCGATCTCCGGATAAGTCTGCCTTTGGTTCGCAGTTAGTGGCGCAGTATCTGACGACTTCACCTCAAAGACGTCAATCTTTCCTGTCTCAGGGTGGCGAGTCAGGAGATCCGTTCTGACTTTTGCGCCGCTCGCTGTCTGAAGCGTGACCTGTTCGCCGACTTGCAAGCCGTCGTTCGCCAGTGATTTCGCGGCGTCGATTTCTGCCTGCCTGCCAGCGGCTTTGTTGATTGCGAGCTGTGCGGCCTTGCGTGCGGACGCCACCTCCGCCGCAGAGGCGCCGTCGGTTCCGATTGCTAACCCGACGTCCAGTATCGCCGCCGCTGTCAGGATGGCGGCGTAGGTGTAGTTGCCCTCATCGAGCTGCTGCGCGGCGAGCCGTCCGTAGAAGAGGCCAGGCGTCATGTCACGGACGAAGGCGGCAGTAGCCGCTCCGAAATTGACGATCGCGGCGCCGACGTCCGACCAGGACCAGGAGCTTCCACTCTCGCTGGCGTCCGAGCTCGCGCGGGCGCCGCCGCCGCCTTGGTCCGCCGAATGATCGTCATGCAGGGGAGCATCGGACGGCGGCTTCGGCG
>Ga0326728_10008624_pt1 | contig 25178 bp, 22 predicted proteins | sample MB3enrmetagenome_FD_207602 | JGI IMG/M metagenome (GOLD analysis project Ga0326728, IMG submission 207602) | Lab enriched peat soil microbial communities from McLean, Ithaca, NY, United States - MB31MN | ecosystem: Environmental > Terrestrial > Soil > Wetlands > Peat | place: USA: New York... | reverse complement strand
ACCGGCTATTCCTCGGTCAGGTTGCTCTCCAGCAGGGCCTGCCTCCGCTTCACCGGATGGCAGCAAGTGTAAAGGATGTCCGGAGACAAAATGTAAAGGATGTCCCGGCACTTGACACCCTCGCTTTCGGGGACCGGGGACTGAAGCAATCGGCTTGTATCGCCCCCTGCCCCATCGTTTCGGAAGTCAAGAGCCCATTTCTCACGCCAACCGAATCCAAAGGGCTTAATTGACTTTTTGCACTGCAGATTAATTCCGCAAATTCCCTAAGCTTGTCTTAGGCCCCAGGGAGAGATCGGGAACGGACCGAAAATCCTTGAGCTTTGCAGCCCCGTAGTCCCTGGTATATATCCGGCCCGTAAATCCTTTGTTATCAAATATGGAGGTACGGCATATAGGGGCAGGGGTGGTCGTTGCGCAAAGGGGAGAAAATGAAACCCAAATGCCGGCACATCATGCTGGCCGGCAAGCTATGCCGCGCTTACGCCTTCAGTGGTTTGTATGGGCATGGGGATTCGGCGAAAGTGAGAACGACCGGTATGAACTTTGGAGAATCGACTGAGAAGCAACTGGGACCGATCCTCATTCTGCATCGGACACGCGAATTCCGGCGATCGGCCCGGCAGTTCCGGGGCACTCAAATTTTTGCCGCCTGGATGTGATTACGCATACTGAAATGCGCGGCCCGGGCGGCGCGGATGCGCGGCAGGCGAGCGCCGGCGTAAACTAACGGTGACCCCAAAAGCCGGTCCGGCACGCTGGACCGGCTTCGTTGTGTCGGGACGTGCCGCAGCCTGGTAGAGCATTCGCTTGGGGTACCAAAGGCGCATTGCTAGCCAAACCCCATTGGACCGTTTGCTAGCTGAGAAAGAGATTATAACGACGCCCGCATACGTTAAGGAGCGCGCGGCAGGTTAGGCAGATCGATGGGCCCTTGCCGACATTCGAGCACTTATTTCGGCGAGGAGCCATAATCAGCAGAACACAAAACGATTGTGGCAATTCGCGGTGACCCAGGAAAACGTTCGAGATGCCAAAGTCCCGGTTCTACGGCGGTTCTCCAATTCCTGTGGAGTTATTCGATCGTGCAGTGTGGCGTTTTCTTAAGGGAAAACGCCACTTGGCCGCATCAGCTTCGCTCTACACCAATTGGAGAACCGCTATAACCCGTCCCTGGTTGAGTGTATTGGCGACTATGAACTTAATGACACCTTCTCGGGTGATCGCATCGAGTTCCCCTGAAGCAAGTCTGAATCTGCTGCACCATTTCCGGCGTAAAGACTTTCGGCAACGCCAAGCGACGTTTTCATTCAGACGTATTTGTATGGATCGATGCCGAATTTCTTGATTCGAGAGATGAGGGTTGTGCGATTGATCCCCATGCGGGCTGCGGCTCCATCCCGCCCTCCGACGCGCCCCTTGCATTCGATAAGTACTCGAATGATCTCGTCGCGCTGCTGTATCGCGCGCTCGTTCAATGGGCGCTTTGTGTTCAGCGCGCTGATGGTATCTTTGACGATCCGCGCGATCTTTTCCTCCTCCATTGCTGTGGCGGGCTGCGCAGGCCGATCGACGTTCACCTTGTGCAGTTCCGAAAGGGGCGCCTCAAGTGTCTTGCCACGCGTCAGGATCACGGCGCGCTCGATGAAGTTTTCGAGTTCGCGAATGTTTCCGGGCCAATCCCACGCCGTCAACCCCTTGATGACACTTGTAGGAACGGAGTCGATCTTCTTTTGCATTTGCATTGCGCTCTTTTGAACAAAATAAGTGGCTAGCAGAGGAATGTCTTCCCTTCGCTGCCGCAGTGGAGGAATCCGGATCGGGAACACGTTGAGACGGTAATAGAGATCATTCCGGAACTCCCGGTCGGCAACCATCCGTTCGAGGTCGCGGTTGGTTGCCGCTACCAGCCGGATATTCACTCTGCGAGTGTGCGTGCTTCCGAGGCGTTCGAACTCGCGCTCCTGCAGAACACGCAATAATTTCGGTTGGATTTCGGTTGGAATGTCTCCTACTTCATCCAGAAACAGCGTGCCCTGATCGGCGAGTTCCATGCGCCCGACTTTCTGAGTGATCGCGCCCGTAAACGCTCCCTTCTCATTCCCGAACAGTTCGCTCTCGAGAAGCCCCGTGGGGATGGCGGCGCAATTGAGCTTCACAAAGGTGCGCTCTTTGCGCCGGCTGTGTTCATGGATTGCACGAGCAATCAGTTCTTTTCCCGTACCGGTCTCGCCAAGCAGCAGGACGGTGGAATCACTGGGAGCGACTGTCTCGACCATGTGGAGGACGTGTTTCAGCGCCAGGCTGCTGCCAATAATCTGCTCGAACCCCATCTCGGTGCGGATTTGTTCTTCGAGATAGAGCTTCTCCACGGCAAGCTTGTCCTTCAGCTGAGCAATCTCTTCGTAGGCCAGGGCGTTTTCGATGGCGATGGTGATCGGGCCTGCGATCTGGCTGAGGAATTCGACCTCCTCCGGAGCAAAGGGGTTTTCCGTCGTTCGAACGATCGAAAGAAGGCCGATTGCGCGACCGCGATTCACGAGTGGAACCAGGCAAATGCACTTGGCTCCCTCAATAAACGCCAGTTCTTCGTGCACCTCAGGAGAAATCTGGTCCATATCGTTAAGGCTTGCGATCACAGGCTTCAGCGTTTCGAGAGCCCTTCTCCCGGCGTTGCTGTTTGAGAGCAACAAGTTTTCCCGTGCGAGTCCCTTGCCCTGCGGATAATCGAGAACGAACAGCCTGAATTTTCCCGATGCTGCGTCGGGTAGGGTAACGGAAACAACGTCCCCACGCATGGCTTCACGGATTTGGGCGGAGGCTGATCGCAAGACCTCCCGCAGGTCCAGGTTCGATGTGATCTGCTTTGTCAGATGCAGGAGAAACTCGAGCCGGTCATTGCGATGCTGCAATTCCCCCTGCGCGGCTTGCGCCCGCCTGAGATTGAGATGGTCATCGATTTCAGAAGCCACAATGCCCTCCAACCACTTAAGTCTCGAATCGACTTCCCGGAACTGACGCCATTCTCTGCGCTTTGCGCCACTGCTTGAAAGCTCAGTAGTCCCATGCGTAACTTGACGGTTGATTCTCATCGAACTTCGAAATGGGTCTTAACTGTTCGTGTCCGCCAAGGGAATAACTCCACTCTTCACTTCAAGGCCTCTAACTTGTAAGTCCAGTTCATTGATGACGTTGCTAACTTCTTCAAGGCGTAAAAGTGCATGCCGGACGTACTCCCCAAACCGGGGGCTGCCGACCAGTTCAGGTCTGACAGATAGGGTAGGACTCCCTACGGGAACAGGAAGCGAGCGAACCAAGGCATTCGCCAGAGCCTCCAAGCGTTCCGCTATGGTCTGGCGCATCTGGATCAATTCAGGATCTCTGAAGAAATCATCGTCCTCCGGCGTGTTGAGGACAACCAGTTCGTTCCAGAAAAGAGCGACCGCTGCCAACGAAGCTCTGAGCATCGTTTCACTCTGGCGGACATACAGTTCACGATCCTTACCGAATTCGTATTTCACGGTGTCGTTCAGGGTCTGAAGGTTAGCGATCGTCTTTCCAAAATCCTCGCGCAGAATGTCCGCACGGTGCAGCAGGGCTCCATACCTTCGGCCATCCTTGCATAGCTGAAATAACCCGCTTGTGTCACGCAAGGCCGATGCGAGCGCCTCGCGCATTACAGTAACGCTGCGTACCGGCCATAACTGATCGAAGACAACCCACATAACGAACAGCGCAATTAGGATACCAATGAGACGATCCCTCGCCGGGGCCAGTGCCGTAGGCGCGTGTGCCCCCGTAATCGCAACCAGATAAAAGGAGAAGCACATCTGCATGCCGATATAGCTGAATCGTCGCCCTTGAGCGACGTATGCCGTGACAAGTACCACTGACGCCACGATGAGCACAACTCCAGTGAGCGAATCGATGTTGGGAAGAAGAAGGCTTTCGACTGCAAGTCCCAAGGCTCCGCCCAGAGCCGAACCTATAAAGCGGTATACGAACTTCTGCTTCATAGCGCCGGAATTGGTGAGCCCGACGATCAGGACCGTCCCGCAACAGGTGGAGATTCCGGGCCAATCGACGGCAAAATAGAAGATGTAGCAAAGGGTGGCGCAAAGACTCAGCTTGAGCGCAAAGGCGACCGATTCTTTGTTGGTGAGAGCCGCCTTGTTGATAAACTCTATTTTTCTGGCAGGCAACGCTGCCAGTTCCTTGTTGGCCAGAGAGGGTCTGTTGCGAGGCATGACGAGAAGTTCATGCAGCGTCTCCTCAATGCGGTCCAGCAACGTTGAAGGCGAACCTGGCCTCAGCTTCAATTCCTCCTCGCTGGGTACTGTGGTCCCTAAATCCGCCAAGGCGCCGCAGTGAGCCGCGATGGCGGCGCAACGGCCACGCAATTCCGGGTCGACGGTCTCCGGATTCTGGGCGGCAAAGGCTGCAGAAAGATCCAGCAGCTGCAATCCCAGCGTGATTCGAACCTTGGTTCCTATTCGAAGATCCCCAGGGTCGAGGTTGCGGGCCACGAGGGACTCATATAGTACCTCGACTTCCCTCGGGCCGGCAGCAGCGAAGCGAGCAACCTGCGACACGGCTTGCGGCCACTCGCTCGTCATGGCTCCTTCGGCGTAGAGATTGAACAATTTCTGCAGCGCCCGATACCGCATCGCGATCTGTTTGCGCAAATCGGCAGCGGGATCGCGAACGCCAAACAGGTACTCGACAGCCAGTGAGCTGCCAAGCGAAACAGAAAGAGTGGCAATGAACCAGAGAGAGTCCTTTACGAGAGTGTCTGCGGGCAAATGCAGTTCCCACAGGGCAATCAATGTAACGAATACAAATCCCCCGCCCACAAAAAGAAAGGGGATGGCACACGCCTGGATTCCCAGTCCGCAGACGAAGCCAATCGCCGCAATACCGAGGACACGAGCCATCGGATCGTTGCCCGTGAGGCCTATGAGAACGAGCGAAATAGCCACCGCTATGGCTCCCGTCACCAACATAGCCATGTTGAATTTGAAACAGATCGCGGGGCTTTCATGGGCAACGAAAAAGAGGATGTAAAGACAGAGCGGCAAATACATCATCTGCCAGACAAGAATGCACACGAGTGTAATGACGGAGGCAAGAACAATGCGCAGCACGCACTTGATCCGCTCCGGAGAGGGCTGCTGATCCCGCCAGAATTCCCGTATCATCAATGGGACATCTGTAGTCATGCTCTATCTCACCACGGTAACGGCGGTTGCACCAATGCGAAAGAGTTCCGGGTCTGGGTCCTGAATCCGGATGCGTACCTGAAACCGTGTCGAGAGGTGTACCCAGTTGAGGGTGCGTTCGATGTCCGGCAGGCCGCCGACGATCTTTGCATCCTCCGGAAGGACACCGTGACCGACGCTCTCCACCACCCCATGGAACTTTTTGTCGGGATGGCCCATCAGGTAAACGTCGACGGGGCTTCCATTCCGTATTGCTTTAACCTTCGTCTCCCGATAGTTGGCAATCACCCACCAGGTACGCGTATCGATGAGAGTGAACATCGGCGCACCGGGGTGCGCATAAGCGCCTTCGGAGATATTCATATTAGTGACATAGGCATCGAAAGGCGCAACAACCCGGCAATGCTCCAGGTCGAGCCGCGCCTGATCCACCTTCGCCGCCTTGGCTGCTCGCAGGGACATCAGAGTGTCAACCGTATCGATGTTATGGATGGCCTGGCCGAATTGGGCCTCGGAGACCGACACAAGCTCGTCCGCTTCCTGTCGTTGGAAAACCGCCTGGGTCTCCTGCGCCTGCTGCTGCGTGAGAGCCGCAAGGGCTTCGTCGTAGTTGCCTTGTGCGACGCGCACAACCGTACGCGCATGGTCGACCTGCTCAACGGTCACATAGTGCTTTTCGAGCAGAGGTTCTATGCGGTGCAGGTCGTTGGTGGCAAGCTTAAGCTGCGCTTCCGCGGCTGCAACGGCGGCCTGAGCGCGGGAGACGGCGGCCTTCGCCTCATCCACGCCGCTGCCGGCCGTCTGGATCCCTGTCTTGGCGTGGCGCACTCCGTTCCGCGCCGCCTCTGCAGCACTGTTTTGTGCCGCAATCCTGCGTTTTTGGTCGATAATCTGATTTTCCAAGGCCGCCTGATCTGAGAGCGCCATTTGCAGCGCATATTCATAGGGGCGCGGATCGATGACGAAGAGCAGATCGCCTTTCTTGACAAAGGCATTGTCCTTGACCGGCAGTTGGATCAGACGGCCGCTGACTTCTGGGGCGATTTCAATGAGATTGGCTCTCACGCTGGCATCGTCGGTGCGGGGATCCCGGTTGGTCTCCACAAGGGTGACGAGCAAAAGCAGGATAGCGCCTGCAACAGTGACAATGCCAATCCAGCGTCCAAGAAGTTTTCGATTGTGGATTTCACTAGCCTGTTCCATATGTGCCTTCCTAACGGAAAAAAATGAGCCAAAGAAGTGCGCTGAAGAAGAGCGCGGCGCTTGGGTAAAAGAGCGCCGGCGGACCCACGTGCGACTCAAGGCGATAGTGCGTCAGTACGCTCCGGGCGACGAAGGTGAGAACCACGCCAATCGACAGGCAGAACAGCCAGGCCGGGAAGAAGGAACCCATAACACCTATGGAAGGCGCTTGCGCACAGCCTGCGCAGAACAGGCAGACTGCCGTGATGCAAATCAGACTCTTTTTCTTAACATTCATGGTTGAATACCGCTCTGTGTTGGAAGTTGAGTTGTCAATGGCTTGTTCCGCAGCAGGTTTCCAGTCACAAATTCCAGATTCACCGCCTCGAGGAGAAGTTGCGACCGCGCCGATACGTGAGCGAGACGGGCTTGCGCCAACCGATCCTCCGCCGTGACGACGTCGACCAGGTTCCTGACGCCATACTTATATGCGTCCAGCGAGGAGGCATAGGAGACATTTGCCGAATCGAGCACCGCCACCGCGGCCTGCTCCTTGCGCAACCCGGTGAGAAACCCGATGTAGGCCGTCCATACTTCCCGAACGGCGTCATCATGCTTTGCTCGCATCCCATCCTGTGCTTCGCGGCGCTGCGACTCTGCGATGGCGAGGCCATTCTTTCGTGCACCGCCATCGAAAATGCGCCACTCCACGCCGAGCGTTGCCGTCCACGTGGGCTCGCTCGCCTGGCCCAGTTTTCCGTAATCCAACGAGGGCCAGAGGGAGCTCTGCGCTCCGGTGGCGGAGAGAGAGATCCTCGGGCGGTATTCGGCTTTGGCGGCCTTGACGGCATCGTTGGCATCGCGAATCTTCTGTGCCTGCGCCTTCAGATCCTGCCGGTCCGCGATCGCAAGATCGATCAAAGCGTCAATGGGAGCGCTCAGGGCCTGAGGAAGACTTGCGTCCGTTTGCGAGGCGATCTTGATGTCCGGGGAGGGCTCGACACCGATCAGCTCAGTGAGCGCAACCCGTGCGACTTTTTCGTCGCCCTCGGCGGATTCCAGATCGAACACAGCTTGCGCGGTTTCAGCGCGGGCTTGTAACACATCCGGGAGTGTCGCTCGCCCGTTGCTCATCTGAGCTTCGGCTGCGTCTTGGGTGGTCTGCGCGGTCGTCAGTGTCTCATGCGCGGCTTGCAATCGCTCTTCTGCCGTCTGCAGGTTGTAAAAAGCGCTGGTTACGCGAAAAGCGACATCTTGATTGGCCTGAATGAAATTGGCGCCGGAAACCAGCTTCTCTGCGGTCGCGGCGTCGACCATGGCTTCGCGTCTGCCGAAATCGAAGATTAGATATTGAAGCGCAAGTTCAGGTTGCACGAACAGAGCCTCTGCCGTAACGTAGCCGCGTGGCGCCAGCGGTTCCGGGAAAGGCACGATAGCGCGCAGGTCACCGGCTGCGGCCCGACCTGCCAGAACCGGGAAATAGGAACTCTTTGCTATGCCAAGCAGACCCGCCTTCTGCTTGGCCTGTTCCCAGTACACGCGGGTTACGGGGTTGTTTCGCTCTGCAATGTCGATCAGTTCAGCCAGCGTGTATGTGTGGCCGGTATCGAGTTTCGCGAATCCATCTAGAGGGGTCGCGTGCGCGGCGCAATCGGCGGCCGACTGCGGAGTGGAAGCAGTGCCGGCGCACTGCGCGATGGCCGCCGTCACCGCCAGCCACCACGACAACAAAAGAATCAGTGTTGCGGCCGATGACCTTCCTGGACAACGTAAGCGGAAGGTCGCGCGGAATATGGCTGAAACGGGAGCGCGCTTGAACACTGAACTACCCTCTCATTGTGAGGACCGGGCACGTTGCCTCACGATTCGCACGGTTGGTGATGGACCAGGGAAGCCGGGTGGCCCGGCAATTGAACTTAGTTGGCAAGAACGAGTTAGTCATGCTGAGCTCCTTTTAGCGTGTGATGAGAATCGCCGGGCAGAATGCGCGGTTCGGCGATGTCGAGATGCAACCGTTCGAGAACGTGGAGTGCGTACGGGTTGTCGGCTGCGAATTTCGCTCCGAGCTGTCCAAGCCAGCGCAGTGTTTCTTTACCCGCGTGGTCGATATAGGTGACTTCAGCCAAGTCGACGCAAAGGTTCGACGGGGCCGGACGGGAACCCCAAAAGATCTCCACTTCTTCGCGGCATCCTTCCGTCATACGGCCCGACATTCGGAGAGTGGTTGTGCCCAAAAGATCGATACGTAACATCGTTTGATTTCCTATGCTTACGCCAATGGAATGGCACGTCATGGGCCATTTGGACTGGAAGGCGTAACACATTGATATTGAATGGCCAAAGGGAAAGAAGCGCCGCCGGTCGTCGACTTTTATCTCGTCAATTTCGACATTTGCATGGCCGAATATGGCCACAATGGCCAAATGCGGCCACCGGGGGGGGGTAGCATGAATGCAGGCAATGGAGACGCAAAGGATCAGAGGGGGACCGATGTTCGAGCAAGATTCAATGAGTACTGAATCCTGGAATGCAGAGGCGCTCAACAGGTATCGCACCTTGCTCAAGCTCTCCTCCGCAATTGCCGTGCAGCCGGATGGAAGGAGAATGCTTCGCTGTGTGCGTGAGCATTTGTCCAATCTTCTTGCGCTCGACGGCATTTTGGTGGTTCGTCTGGAGGAGGACGACACGACTGCGCAGCTCATCGCATGGGATCAGAGAGCGGGCGCTCCCTACGTGGAGTTGGGAGCCAGAATTGAGCTGAAGGGAAGCGCTACAGAAAGGGCACTGGCCCGATTGGAGCCGGTGTTTATTCCAGACTTTCACCGGGCAATGCTTGCTGTTCCTCAACTGGCCAATCAGGCGGTCCTTGGGCTGCGGCGTTGTGGGTACGTTTTTCCTATTGCCACTCCGCGCGTGCAGCTTGGCGCACTGGTATTTGTAAGTGCAGAGGGCAAGCAGTTCAGCGGCGACGACGTGGAGCTGATGGCCTCGACAACTTCGCAGATCGCCGTGGCCCTGGAGAGCGAAATGGCGGCCGGCGAGGCATCGCGTTACCGGCAGCAACTGCAAGAAGAGCGCGACCGTCTGGGCCTGCTTCTCGAGATCAACAATCAGGTGGTCGCGAAAAACGACCTGAATGAGCTGTTCCAGTCGGCGTCCCAAACGATCCGCAAACACTTCGGAAACGACTGCACCGGTTTCTGGTTGAGAGATGGAGAATCGCATCAATTCGATTGTGCGGTCCTCGATTTCCCGAGCCGCCAAGGATCTCACGAAGACAATCCAGTCCTGGAGCCTGCAGGAGACCTTCTTGAGCAGATGGAAGACCGGCTTCCCCGCATATGGACCGAAGAAGAAATTGAGACGACCTCGGCCGGCGCATTGCGCGCCTTGAAGAGAGAATCGATCAAGTCTCTGATCACCGCTCAGCTGGTTACCGCACAGGGAGTGGTAGGAATGATGGCGCTGGGCAGCCGCCAGCCGTGCCATTTCGCTCAAGCCGACCTTGACTTGCTGCTTCAGGTGGAAATCCAGATGGCCCTAGCGCTGGACAATGCGATCGCCTACGGGCGGCTGGATGCGTTCAAGAATCGTCTGCAGAATGAGAAGCTGTACCTGGAATCGGAGATCCGCACGGAGCTCAAGTTTGAAGACATCGTCGGCGACAGTCCGGCGTTGCGCAAAGTATTGGACCAAGTTTCGATTGTGGCCCCAACGCGCTCGACGGTGTTGCTGCATGGGGAAACGGGTACCGGTAAAGAACTCATCGCCCGGGCAATTCACAATGCGAGCCCGCGTAGCGAGGGGACGTTCGTAAAGCTCAACTGCGCTGCGATCCCTTCTGCTCTGGTGGAAAGCGAGTTGTTCGGTCACGAGAAAGGAGCGTTTACAGGCGCGGTTGCTCAGAAACGCGGAAGATTCGAAGTCGCCGATCGCGGAACGCTGTTTCTTGATGAAGTGGGCGATATCGCCATGGAGTTGCAGCCGAAGTTGCTGCGCGCTATCCAGGAGCAGGAGTTCGAACGGCTGGGAAGCAACAAGAGCATTCGCGTGGATGTACGCCTTGTCGCGGCAACCCACCGGGATCTGCCGGCAATGATCCGGGAGAATCAATTCCGGGAAGATTTGTTTTACAGACTGAATGTATTCCCGATCGAAATACCGCCGCTGAGAGAACGGCGGGGGGACATTCCCCTGCTGGTGCACTATTTTGTGACGCGCCACTCGCGCGAAATGCAAAAATCCATTCGCCGCATCCCCAGAGACGCCATGGACGCCTTGACTGACGCTCCCTGGCCCGGCAATGTGCGGGAACTCGAGAATTTTATCGAGCGCGCGGTGATTCTCACCGGGGGTGAGGATTTGCAAGTGCCGGTTCATGAACTGGCGGAGCCGATCATGATCGGTACGCAAGCGGGAGACTCCCCGGCGCTGACGCTGCGTGAATCGGAGCGAAGGGCAATTCTGGCCGTGTTGAAGGTTACGGGAGGAAAGGTCTCGGGCCCCGGTGGCGCCGCTGAGCGTTTGGGATTGAAGCGATCCACACTGCGCAACAAGATGCGCAAGCTCAACATCAGCAAAGCCGATTATCGCGCCATATAAGCATCTCTTCCGGATGTTCCCCGATACTGCGGTTCCTTTCCTGAGGAAGCGCTTCCAGCAGCACAGGCGATTCTTCCCCGCGCGGCTGTTGCCATAAATCGCGGATCGGTGCCGCTGAAGAACAGCGTGTTGCTCCATGTGGCGCGCCAGCTTGCGACTTCAACCAATACCCTGATTCAACTGCGTTTAAGATGTCGCGCTAGGATTACTAATGAAAAAACGCCCATCCGGCATGGAAAGCGGCTGAAGTGATTCACCGTTCCGGTTGGTTTACCGCTAGCAAACCGGAAACTACGTCTCGACCTCCAGATCAGACCTGGGCGTTTTGTTGGGATTGAAAAGCTCCGGGCCGGAGCAGAACCTCTAAGGCCGATCATTCTTCTTTCAGATCCCTCGCCAACCGCGCTCAGAGGATTGAGCAGTTTCGCAAATTCCATGAAAGCATTGAGGAGATTCAGGAGCCGGACCGGCCCTGATCTCTGACCCCTGATCCCTGTCTTTCTCACACCCGCCAGTAGTCGGCGCGCCAGTCCTTGATGCGCTCCTTGATCTGTTTGCGGTTCAGGTTGTGTTCGAGCGCCTGTTTGGCCAGCTCCACCACCTCATCGTCGGCGGCAAAACGCAGCCCGATCAACTGGTCCTCGGTGAGGCGGTAGATCTGCGAGTGCCACTCCGCAGGGGCCAGCGCCTGCAGGCGCAGCCGCTCTTCGAGGCGGATGACTCGGTCCTGCACCTTGAGCGGGTAAAGGCGCAGCTTGAAGACGAGGATGAATACGGCAAGGGAGAGCACCACCAGCCAATAGGCATAAAAATTTCTATTGTGGTGCACCAGGTGGACGATGGCGACGATCAGGTTGGCGACCAGAATGAAGAACAGAACGAAGTGGAAGGACGGATCAAATCGGCCGTGGCTCTTGAGATTTTGCGGTTCAGACTTACTCATTGGCTGCTCCAGTTCCACGCAGGCCGGGATTGGCTCCTCCCGCCTCATGCGTTGGCGCAGGGCCGCCGGAAACAGCGCTGGGGGCCTGTACGCCTGCGCTCAATCCCACTGACGAAGAACTGTCCGCAGAAACCGCTGCGCTTAAGGAATTCTGCTGAGTCAAGGCCGGCGCTGTCAACGGAGATAAATTGTCGGGCCCCAAAACCTCGGGATGCTTGGGGATCGGATGATAGCGTCCGCGCACCAGATAATCTGCAAACAGCCCGCCGGCGAGATAAGGATTCAGCAGCACGATCGGAATGGCGTAGGGAGTGGTGAGCAACGACTCGTCAATGCCCTTGGGCGAGTGGCTTACTCGCCGGTAGCCCGGGATCTGCGGTATTTCGAAGACCGCAAGGCCCGTCTCCGGGTGCTTGCGCGCATACTTTACCAGTTTGTGGGTGATCTGCTTCGGCGTGGTCATTCCCGCATCGGGAAAGACATTGCGCCGGAAGGTACCAGGAAAATAGGAGTTGAGAATCACCCGCGCAAAATCCGCGCAGTTTTTGAAAAGCAGGTTAAAGCTGGTGCGGTTCGGTCCCGCGTTCATGCGCGCCATCAAGGCATCGTCCTGTTCGGGTGTCGTATCGAAGCGCAAGGCGTAGATGCGCCGCTCATACGCAGCACCGACCAGTTGCGTCCAGCCGCCGCGCACAATGCTCCCTGCGCGCAGCTTCAATCCCAGGCTCTCAAGATGGGCCTCGCGATACCGGTCGCGTAGCCGCCTGACCTGCTCGCGATCCACCTGCGAGGGAACTTCAGACGCATTTTCGACCGAGTAGAGGTAGGGAAGAAGCGGGATGGCTACCCAATCGTAGCCGTCGATGCCCTGGTACCTCGCGATGACCGCGCCCATCTCGCCCGGCTGGCAGGGCCGCAGCTTCACCGGCGTTTCCGCGCAGATCCGCTCGAAATAAATGGCATTGTGGCCGGTTGGATTGAGGATTCCAAAGAAGCCGTACGGCTCCTCCATGAGCAAAGCCGCCTGCGCGTGCCCTTGCGAGCGGCAAAAGGCCGCTAAAATGATGAGAACAAATGGTACGATCCGTGATTGGCGAATCGAAAGCATCGGCTCCTCTCACTCCAGATTGTTTGGCCCCTCTCCCCTTCAATATGCTCCAATTCTCATGAGAGGTCGATGAAAAACGGCCTCGGTATCTCAGATGCCAACTACGCCTTGATGGACTCTTTATGCAGCCACGCGATGACAGTGGAAAAGTGAGCGGTCCACATGCCGGCCATTCCTAAATAACCCATTTTCAGGCGAAATGTTGTGTTTCGGCGTGCATACCATCCCCGATACAAGCCGAAGTCTCACTCGGGGACGCATTTGTTGATGAAGCATTCATGGCTGGACCGGATCACTTTGTAATGCCGAAACCTCCCGTTCTAATCGGTTGAGCCGTTCAACTGCCGACTGGACAGCGGGAGTTCCTTCTTCTTTGATATTCCGAGCCCGGTCAAGTGCCTGTTCTGCAATGCGGCTGATTTCGTGCAACAGCTTGCGAATCTCGACCTCCAGGCGGTCCCGGCTTTCCTGAATGCGATTGAGAACATCGTTTTGTATGCGTGAGCCGTTCACTTCCAAGAGATGCCGCAGAAATTCTCGAGCCTCGTTCGTGATTACTCTGCGTGCACCCACGAGCGGCAAAAAGATGTCGGCGAGCCAGCGCAGCGGCGAGGGAGGCTGTGCAGTTCCGATGAATTTCTCAAAAATGAAGCTGGAACGCACGCGGAAACCTTTCTCCGGATCGAGCGCATGGGGCATCCGGGTGAGTTCGTTGAGGCCCGCACTGGCGAGTCCCTTCAGGAAGCTGTTTCCCATCTCCACAAATCGAGTGGCTACGGCCCGATATTGGCGCTCGCCCTCCTCTTGCTCAGGTTTGAGCCAAGGCATCACCTTGCGGCGCGAGATCTCCTGTGCGAGATGCATCACGCGCCGCCGGTAATGCGGGCCAAACCCGGCGGGTACAGACAGCAGTTCCTCATCAAATTCTCTTTCAGATTCCATCCACGAGGAACGGAAAAACTCCCGGTGCCTTTCGACGAAGAGATCCGAAATCCGGTGCTGCTCCGCCATAAACAGAAAGCTCAGCTCACGCATGGAGCGCTCAGCCTCATTGATAGTTTCCTTCATTAGTTCGATGCGCCGTTCGGATTCTTCGATTGGCCTCTGAAGCGCGTCACGGTCCTCGCTGATCATAGCCAGCAGTTGTTCGCTCAAGCGCTGGAGGCCCCGGTCACAAGCGGCACGAACCAGATTTCTACCCGAATCGTCAACGAGGTGATACAAACTCGCCAGTAGTCTTTCCCAATCCCGTAATGGGCCGCGGTTTTCCATGCGTTCAGACGCGCTGACCTCAAAAACCTCGCCCATGGAGCGATGCAGCCGCTTTTCCAGAACCTCGCGCGTGAACTTAGCCGCCGCCTCACGCTCCGGATCCGTGGTGCGGTCTGCTTTGTTGATCACCAGGATTAAGTCCCCAACTTGCCTGCCCACTGCTTCCGCCAGCGCCAGCTCCTCGCCTGCAATCGGCGGATCGGCTCCGACCACGACCAATGCTGCATCAATGTGAGGAATGAATGCCTGCGTGGTTGCCGTATTTCCAGTAAAGACGGAGCCCAAACCCGGCGTGTCCACAAAACACATGCCGGAGGACAACAAGGGGCTGGGCACGAATACCTCCGCGCCGTCCACGGCCTTTTTGTTTTCAGAGTTTCGTTCTTCGGTCACGTATTCCTTCAAGTCGGGCATGGCAACGTCAAGCCAGGCCCCGTCTCGCATGCGAGCGCGCGCGTGAAGTTCGTTGCCGAACCGAACCACCGTAGGCACCGCCGTGACCGGAACAAACCCGATCGGAAGAACTTCGTGGCCGACCAGAGCGTTGAGCAGAGTGGATTTGCCTCGCTTAAATTGACCGACGCAAGCGACATAGAAACGCCCTTCGGAAACCCGCGCTGCGAGCTCCCGTGCTTCCTCGGCGACAGGTTCAGCCCCAAGTTCCTGAGCCAGACGGCCAAGTCCCAACAGACGGGAGGCGCCATCCATCGACACGGATGTCTCAGCCGGGAGGCCGCTGTAATCTGTCACTTTCGAACTGCTCTCGTACGTCTGCATATGTTATGACTGGTGAACGCCTTGGATCACCTCGACGTGGGAAACGGCGTTCAATCCTTCATCGACCATGGTGTCCAAGCGAGGGATTAACCTGTTGATCTGGTCTGACCCAATACCTGGCTATAGAGCCAGGCGAACCGCCAACGCAATGAACAAGTACTTCTGCGACGTTTATCCATCCTTGATCTCAGCCTTTCGGGCAGCCACCTTCTGCTGGATATAGAGTTCCATTCCGCGAGTGACAGAACGAAGATCGCGAATTACGCCATTCAGCCCTTCGATTGCGCCTTCGGAAACGGCTCCGCAGCCTCGCAGATGCCTGGGCGTTAATTCCTCAATCGCAATGTCAATGAAGGTCAGGCTTGTGAGCGCCGCACGAGTAGCGGGAATTTCGGGAGTATCCGGCTTCATTTGTTGCCATGCAAGGGTGCGGAGAAGTTGTTCGCGAATACGGCGAATGTGTTCTTCCAGTTGGCCAACTTCCGCCAGAGTGAGATCGGCGACATAACGCGGGAACGGAGATAACGAATCTGCCTGATGCAGAGCATGTTCCAGATCGCAGAGAAGCCCGTCGATGTACCGGCAACTCGCGTACAAGCGCCTTTGTTGAGCCTCGTTGAGCTTCTCTGCGTCCTGCATCTGTACTCTCCGGACTCCCTCAGTCATTTCAGTGGACAATCATCACCGGACAATGCGCGTACCGTAACACACGCTCCGAGTTCGATCCGATCATCCAGCGATGCAGAATCGTATGACTGCGTTTACCCATCACGATGACGCTGGCTTGCATCGATTCCGCCTTGTGAATGATCTGCTCTGCCGGGTGGCCTACAACAACTTCAGTTTCGAGTTCGATGTCTTTTTGCCTGGCGCGTTCCCGAATCGAGATAAAGCTTCGCTCATACTTCTCTCGCCCTTCGTCAACGACGGCATGAAACTCGGCGCTTTCAGCCGGCTCTGGAGGCCGAATCACAGAGATAACAAATAGCTTGGCTTTCATGTCTCCTGCCATCGACAGGGCAACATCCATCGCGTGCTCCGCATGAGGAGACGCATCATATGCAACCAGAATTCTTTGAAATCCGACAAAAACCGTGCTTCCCATGGTGATCACCTATGCCTCTTCTGCAGCAGTGGCCCGCTGCGTTGGTTGTTCCGCTGTTTTGATTGCCTGTGGATGCGCATGGGGAAGAAGATGCCTGGGGAGGAAGAACCCATTTGCGATCATTGTCGGTATCACGGCGCTTGCGATCACCGTGCCGACGAGAAATGAGTACTGCTCCTGGGTGATGATGTGATGGTTGAGGCCGAAGAGTGATGAAATGGTGCCAAACGTCAGGCCCGTCGACATCATCAATGTGTAGTAAGCACCCGCAGAGCCGTCATACTTGTGCGCACGAACGGCCGGATACACGGCTGCGGCTTTGGTGAGCGACTTCGCCATGAAGAGAATCAGCAAGACCGCCGGCGCTGCGATGAGCGCTTGTACTGACACAAATGAGCCGGCGCGGATGAAGTAGAAAGGCGTCAACAATCCAAAAGTGAGAGTGCGCAATCTGCGAATCAGCGTATGATCTTTGCCCACAGTTCCAGCGAGGACCATGCCGATAACGTAAGCCGGAAGGACTGCCTCGCTTCCCGCCCAGGCGGCAAGACCTCCGAGCGCGAAGAGCATAAAAAGGATGTATTTGGCTTCGATCTCGGATACGCGGCCACCATATTTTCGGAAGAACCAGGGCGTAAGAAAAGGAAGGACCGCTAAGGCTGCGACGGATACAGCAACGAAGATCAGCGTCTTGATCGTGAACGGCGAGAAGATCAGCCCGAGTGCAATGACCGTTCCGAGATCGTTGATAAAGCATGCGGCCAGAATCGATTTACCGTATTCCGTGACGTTGAAGCCCAGCTCCAGCATCACGGCGTATACGACCGCGACCGAGGTCGTCGACAGGGCTACGCCGGCCAACCAACTGGACATGACCGACCAGTGCAATATGTAATACGCGATCGCAGTGCATCCCAGAAAGGGACCGAAGAATCCAGCCAGGCCGACGATAAGGGTTTCACGCCACTTGGTTTTGAAAATTACAGGATCGAGTTCGGCGCCGGCGAGAAACGTGAGCACAATGGCCCCCGTTCCGGCCAGGAACGCGATCCACTGCGTATTGCCCTGCAGACCCCCGGCGCCTAGGGTGACAACAAGGATCAGCTGGGCGACGGTGCCAACGATGATTTCGGAAAGCGCCGACGAAACTTTGAACCAGATGGCCAGCAGCGTGGCGACCAGCGCCAACCCCACCCACAATGCCGCAAGGGCCCATGCAGTCGCCATGGATGTACGCTCCTCAAAATGTGTACTCGGGGATCGCGCCGCGACATGACTCCGCAACAGGATTCCCTGTTAGGAGTCATCATCTGTCCGGCATGGCGTAGAGGACAGCGGTTAACGGCGTTTTTCCAATTTACGTGGAGTCTCGGGCATTGTGCGAGGTGGCGTTTTCTTAAGGGAAAACGCCACTTGAGCGCATCAATTAAGCCCAATATCAATTGGAAAAACGCAATTGGGTGAACTCCTTCACCACTGCTTCAATTACAACCTGAGGCGAACATGCGTGTCAACCTATGCTGCAGCAGAGATCAAACGACGGCGCCGTGCCGGCGGGGCAAAAGAGGGCATCAGCGCTTCTCCTGTTTCCGCGCTTTGTCTCCGTGGGAATCTTCCAGCGCGACGCGGGTTGTGCGCGCGGCGCCGGCCACAGCGAGCAGCATGTTCTGCATCTGCGGCGTGAATGCGCGGCGTTCGGCCTCTTTTTGCGCGAAACTGACGATCCAATACAGGAGGGAACAGAGGAAGCTGCCGATCGCAAGCTGGTTCAAGTGAACATACTGCGCCGAGGTGCTCAAATGGGGTTCAACCATCGAGATGGTAAGACTCACAAGGGAGTAGAACCCAAGCCCGGTGGCCACTTGCAGCTCGCGATCACGCCAGCCGATCGACAACAACTGACTGCACACCGCCAGCAGCAGGAATAGCAGAATTCTGAGCATTGACACTGTGCGCTGCAGATGGAGGACGATGCGGAGTTCGAAGGTGTAATGAGCGAGGTTAGAGAACGCCGCTAATGGCCATAAAGCTGCTCCAAGAGCCAGAATCACCGCGCCAATCACCACGAGAGTGGATCGAGAAAGAGAGGAACGAATGGGGCGGAGCACTGACCAAGTGAGTTCGACCATAACGCCGAATTGCAGGGCGGAGTCGATGATGGTTTGTGCAAGATAAGTTGTGAGGTACCCGGAATAACCGGGATGAAGAACACGGGCAACGGCGTAGCTGATGACGTTGCTCAGCAGATCCCAAATGCAATAAACCAGGAAAAGGGGCAAAAGTCGCCAGACGCGCCGATAGGCCAGCAGTCCGACAAGGGCTGCCTCGACTGCGATGTACACAAACCAGAGTAGGTTGTCGAGGCTCACAGTTCGCGACCTGCCCTAACGCGCCCGCGCAATGATTTGAGTCTAGCAGCGATCTTAGAGAAGCGCCGCGATGTTTGGTTAAGAGTTACCCAAAATGAAATACCCCCGCAGACTGGCGGGGGTATTTAAGAGGAGATGTGAGAATCCGGTCTGCGTCCTAGGCGTTGGACGGCGGCATCGGCAGTGGACCAGCCGGGATCGCGTGAGGAGGCATTGGTAGCGGACCGGCAGGAATTGCGTGAGGCGGCATTGGTAGCGGGCCAGCAGGGATCGCAGCCATCAAGCGGGAGGGCGGCATCGGTAGCGGACCAGCAGGAATTGCGTGAGGCGGCATTGGCAGCGGGCCAGCCGGGATCGCAGCCATCAAGCTGGAGGGCGGCATCGGCAGTGGACCGGCCGGGATCGCGTGAGGCGGCATCGGCAGCGGGCCAGCAGGAATCGCGAACGCCGTGCAAGCAGTTACGAGAAGCAGTGCAATGAAAGCAACTTTCAGAAGATCCAACGTGCTCGTACGCATAAAAGGGACACTTTCCTGGCGGCAGATTTCCCGCCATAAAACTATGCAAACTTAGAGTACCCCAAAATATGTAGGCGATCTACCACAAAAGTGCTATTAGAAAGATTTTCTTCCAATAGTAACTAGTTTTTGAAATTAAAGGTAACTAAACATAAGTTACTATTCCCAGTCTTCGACTTCTCTTCGCCAACGTGCGCTGATTGTGCGCTCAACGCAGGCAATTTCACCTCGACTTGTTGGCATTGCGGCATGGCGCAAAGCGGTCCGCTGCGGCAACGTGACTGCCCGCTCTCAGACAAGAGCAGAAGCGAATTGGACGGTGCTCCAAAGAAGGGAAGCTCAATGTGAACCCCTGGCGCCACCGAAGATGGTGACGAATGCGTTGGAAGAGACATACCCCAACGTTGCGACGACGGCCCGCAAGTGGTTACCTGTCTGAAAACTTTAGTGCCCTGTGCTAAATGAGCAAAATCCGCTACATTTGCAAATGAGCCCGATCTTCTATGGGCGCTGTGTATGAGCTCTCTTAAACCAAATGTGCCGGTTCCGTCAGACGCTGCGCCCCGCGCGGTGGGGTGGCAAGAGGTGCGTTGCGCTGTGCGATTCCCTCTTGCACTGCCGGTGGTGCTGTCGACTGTAGACGGAGACATCGCTGCTCTGACCCGGAACATTTCCGCCAGCGGGGTTCTGTTTGTGTTAGATAGGGCGTTACGGGTGGGCCTGGAGATCCAATTTTCCATGCGGATGCCGCGTTCGGTCCTGGGCACCCCCCACGATGTTCTGGTCCACTGCAAGGGACGTGTGGTACGCTGCTCATCAAGCCACAAAGAGCACCTCGCTGCGGCCACAATCGACGAGTACCGATTTGCGGAGCAGTGAGAGCCCGGTTGGCCTAACGTAGCCAACTATGGAAATTCTGGACGAAAACCCCGAGAGCGAGAGCATCGAAAAGCCGGTCAAGCCCGGCGCCATTCGCATTATTCTTGCGGATTCCCAGGCAATTTACCGCGTGGGCATTCGCAAGGTCTTCGCTCTGGAAGACGATATCCGCGTGGTGGCGCAGGCCGATTCGCTGGAGAATCTGCGCGCCGCCATCGAACGCTACCCAACGGACATTGTTCTTTTGGAGGGAAGCATGCTGGCCGGCACGGCCAATGCGATTCCCGAGCTGCTGCGGCTGTCTCCGGACGTGAAGCTGATCGTGCAGGCCGTAGCGGCTGACGAGAACCACACCGTGGAACTTTACCGGCGCGGCGTCCGCGGCATCGTTTCCCGCTCCATCTCGCCCGATCTGCTGGTGCGGTGTGTGCGACGGATTGCCGCCGGCGAAACGTGGATTGACAACCAGTCGGTCAACTGGGTCATCGATGCCTATCGCGCCCAGGCCGCAGCCCTCGTGAGTCCGCGCAACCAACCGCGCCTTTCGCCCAAGGAAATGTCGATCATCACCTGCATCACCCAGGGCAAGCGCAACAAGGAAATTGCCTTTCAGTTGGGCACCACCGAGCAGGTAATCAAGAACTACCTGCGCAAGATCTACGACAAGCTGGGAGTGTCTGACCGGCTGGAGCTGGCTCTTTACTGCCTGCACAACAAGATCATCCAAACCGAAATGGACGAGGAGCAGGTGGCGCAAAAGGTTGTCACCACCTAAGGCGTTTCCGCTCGTCCTCCCCTGTCCACGAAATCTGTCTTCGATTTTCCGGTTCCGTAACCTCAATGGAGCAGCTGTGCGCAACCGCAAGGCTAGCGCGCGAGCTCCAGCAGCCGGATGAATTCGGTCAATTCAGCGCGACTCATATGCCCGAGGAGTTCGATGGGCGCGCGCTGGATCACTGGATCCATGGCCCGCAACAGTTTCAGTCCGGCATCGGTAATCTGCGTCAAAACCACGCGGCGATCCTGACGGCCGCGGTGCTGCCGGATCAGCTTGAGGCGTTTCAGGCGCGCCAACAGGCGCGTGATGTCTGGCTCGGCCGCGATCATGCGTTCGCCGATGGCGGCGCAGGCCAGCCCCTGGGCTCCAGCGCCGCGCAGGATGCGCAGCACGTTGTATTGGGTCGAGGTCAGGCGCCAGCCGCGGATTTTCTGCTGGAAGGCGCGATGCAGGCAATCCGAGGTGCGCAGCAGATTCAGAAATGCTTCTTCCTCCGCGCTGGAGAAGGGAGGTTTCTGCGCAATTTCAGATTTCAGGCTTGCCATCGGTAAACTCTCCAAACGATTGCCGATCCGGCCCTGAACGAGGGTATGGCAGGCCCGCGCGCATTCTCCTCGGCGCGGAATGCCAAGGAAATTGCGAGTGCGCAGGCGGGCAGGGCCGCATTTCACTCATTGCTTCGCGGCGTCGATCTCGATGGTGAGCGTCACTTCGTCGCCCACAATCGTCGTGGGCGTTTTGGGGCCAATGCCAAAGGCCGTTCTGCTGATGGTTGTTGTGGCCGAAAAGCCGACGTGGGGCTTGTGGTCCATGCCTTGAACCGGCCCGCTGGGGCCCTCCACGTCCAAAACCGCGGGCTTGGTGACGCCATGCAAAGTCAGATTGCCGGTCACCGTCAGTTTGTTGCCGTTCTTCGCTACCCCGGTGCTGGTGAAGGTTGCGGCGGGAAAGCTGGCCACTTCGAAATAGCCGGGACTTTTGATGTCATTGTCTCTGAGTAGGACCCCCGTGTCGACGGTGTCGACGCCAATGGTGGCCGTAACGGTGGATTTGGTTACGTCGGCTTCGTTGTAAACGATTGTGGCCTTCACATTTCCGAATCGGCCATGGACTTTGGAGATGCTCATGTGGGTGATGGTGAAGTCAACCTCGCTGTGATTCGGGTCGGAGACCCAGGTGGAGGTTTGTGCGAGGGCGAGCGGCGCCGCGAGCGCCAGAATGCCGGTGATCATTGCCAGTCGTTTCATGCGGGGAAGCTCCTTTTCAGTGCAGGGCCGTTACAGCCGTTTTTGGATGGGGTGTAGAGGCAACCGCGCTCTCACGCCGGATGCCCAAGCGGGAACGCCGGGGAATGCCGCTAAGCTTTGGTTACACATTTAGGATGCCGCAAGCAAGATACTCGTTGCAACTAGGATGCGGCAAGCAAGATACTCGTTGCAACAATTATTTTTCGGCGATCCGGATTTGGGGGGCGCCGTTTCAGCCGTCCACGCTATGCACCGATTGAAGAACCGCTACTGGGAGCGAATAACGGCGCCATAACGGCTCATGAAGCATCCGCCGGCTCGCCGGTCCTGGAATGAGCGGTGGCCGGAAGCTCGCGATAGGACCCCTTCAGGCTGCAGAACAGATTAAATTTCAGGATGTACCACAGCGCCACCAGCCCATCAGAGAAACCAATTTTCTTGCCCTCTTCATAGGTGCGGCCATAGTAGGAGATCGGGGCCTCGTAGATGGCGCACTTGAGTTTGGCAATCTTGGCGGTGACTTCGATCTCAAAACCAAAACCGGAGCTCGTAATGATCATGTTGCGGATGATTTCGCCCCGGAACGCTTTGTACCCCGTTTCGACGTCCGTCATATTGACGTTGGTAAGCAGGTTCGACAGAAACGTCAGTCCCCGATTGGCTATGTAGTGATAGAAGTAGAGGACGCGGGCGGCCTTGCGCACCAGAAAGCGCGAGCCGTAGACAACATCGGCATGGCCCGCCAGGATGGGAGCGATCAAGTCGTCGATCTCCGCGGGGTCGTACTCCAGATCGGCGTCCTGGACGATAACGACGTCGCCCTCCGTCAGGGCAAACCCCGTCTTCAACGCATCGGTTTTTCCGCGGTTCTTCGCGTGGTGTGCGACCCTGACTTTGGGATGTTCTCTGGCTAACTCATCGGCTATGGCGCCGGTTCGGTCGCGGGAGCAATCGTCAACGATCACGATCTCGCGCAGCGAATGGAGAGCCAGCACCCGGTTCACTACGTCGGCCAGCGTGGACTCCTCATCGAATGCTGGAATCACGACTGATAGGGGATTTGGCAGGTTCATTCAGAAAGGCCTGACTTGAAGATTCAATTTCTCAGGGTCCATTTGCTCGAATTATATCGTTGCGCCGTCGCAGGGCGAACGCAAAGCCGCAATGGTCACTCGAACTAATGTTGCGTGACCCCGCTAGGATACGGCTGAATCTCTTCCTTCCCAGAGACAGGGTCGAAGGTTAATAATTGGGCCTCGCGGCCGGGATAGTAGTTAAGGAGGGCTTGATCCTTTTCCGCCCCCAGATCGAGGGCAAAGACGACGCGCTGACGATCGATATCGGCGCTGTTGTACACCCATTCCTGAAGGATGCGCCAGTCCGGGGCGGGATAGCGGACGATGACCAGTTGAGGCCGGAGATGGGGCCGTTACGCGTCCATCAGGGGCGGCGGCGTTTTCGGCAGGCGATCCTTGCTTGAGAGGTCAGCCCGGATGCGGGCGATTTCCTATACTTCGGTTAGTATTCAACCAAGGTATGTTGGCCATTTCATTGTGCGCTGCCGCACGGGATTTTGCTGACGACAGTCGCGGGAAGGTCATGGAGGCGCACGACGATGCCACAGGCAGGAATAACGCCGATCAACCGGACAGCGGCATCGGCGAGTAGATTAGTCTGGTTGCTTGCGGCGGCCTTGCTGCTCGCTTTGGCACTGGCTAAGTTTGTTTATCACGATACGCTGCGGCTGGAGTATCCGGTGAACGACCTAACGAACCCCTGGGTTGCGTCTCAGGCGTTTCTTCACGGGAAAGATCCCTATGGCGACATGCAAGAATTCGCCACGATCTGGGCTGCGCGCGGTGCGCCTCCGTCGGCGCAGTACCAAGACTACAGTAGGATTCTTGCGGATCTGCCGATGCTATACCCCCCAACGACGCTGGCGCTCATTGCGCCGCTTGGGTTGTTCCATTGGCACACGGCTGTCTGGATCTACGTAATTGGGTCAATAACCCTTTTCATATTTGGGATTGTCGTGCTGGCGCGGAATTTTTCGCTCCCCTGGAGCGATCCGCGGAAACTCTATTTTGTCGCCTTCGTCTTGGCGATGGCCCCGTTGCATTTGGGCTCTCAATGCGCAAACTTGATTACGTTGACCGTTGTCTGCGTTTGCGTGGGAGTGGCCCTCGAGCCCAAGAGACCAACCTGGTCGGGGATTGCAATCGCGATCGCAGTATGCCTCAAGCCGCAGGTCGCCATCTGGTTCTTCGCCTACACGTGGCTGAGGAAGAAATGGAAAACGGGAATTGCAGCACTGGTCGTGTGCGTGATCATTTCTGCTTGCAGCTTGATGTGGATGGAGATTCACCATGTCGAATGGTTCAGAAGCTTTCTGAATGCGCTTTTGCAGTCCACAGCTCCCGGTGGTGTTAACAGCGTCTCTGCTCCAGGCGCATTGAAGTTTCAAATGATCAACCTGCAGGCTCTGACTTTCCAATTCACTGGCAGCCTCCGTTGGTCGGGGATCCTGGCGTGGGCGATCTTTCTTGTACTCGCAGGCGCTGCCGCGTTTTTGATTCGCTCCCGCGTCTCTGACCGGAACGAGAGTGTTGGCATTGCAATCGTTGCTGTCCTGACGCTTCTACCGGTCTACCAGCGCTTTCACACGGCCGAAATTTTGCTGTTTGTCGTGTATTGGGCGGTGCAGAACTCCCGATTAAAAGGCGCCAGGGCCACACTCCTCCTGATGCTGCCGTTGCTTTTCCCGTTCGTTCCGTGGTTGGTGGTTTATGCGGGCGTGCCGTTGCAGTTCCCGTCTCACCACGCATCCTTGGCGGCAAAGGTTGCGGTAGCAGTCGAGCGATTCGTCAAAGGCCAGAACTTGAGCCAAAGCATCCTATGGAATGGATTTGTGTTGCCACACGTGATCTGGATCGAGCTGATTCTGCTTGTCATTTTATTGGCCAGTTTGTACCGGCAGAGCCCGATCGCCAGCGCGCCGCCGCTGGCCGCCGCCGAGCCTCCCCAATAAGAGTTCGTCCAGTACATTCCCGGGCGAAAGAACCAGCCCGAACAGCACAGAGACAGCCACCGCCCACCGTGCAGGCGCCCAGACAAACAGCATCATGCAGAACGTGAACAGCATGAGCGCATTGCCGATGAGAACCCCGTAAAACGGCGCGC
>Ga0326728_10008622_pt1 | contig 25180 bp, 20 predicted proteins | sample MB3enrmetagenome_FD_207602 | JGI IMG/M metagenome (GOLD analysis project Ga0326728, IMG submission 207602) | Lab enriched peat soil microbial communities from McLean, Ithaca, NY, United States - MB31MN | ecosystem: Environmental > Terrestrial > Soil > Wetlands > Peat | place: USA: New York... | reverse complement strand
CTATCCACGCATCGGCTTCGGCGATCGAGGAGATGCTCGCCTCGCTTTCGAACTCTTCGTCGATCGCGAAGGCGAGGGGAGAGGCCCTTGGCGCCCTCGCCGACACGGCGAGCTCGGGCCGTCAAGCGCTCGCCAAGTCGCTCGCGGCGATAGCCTCGATCCAGGAGCGGGCAAAGGGGATAGAGAACCTCTCCTCTGCCATCGCCGACATCTCGGAGCAGACGAACCTGTTGGCCATGAATGCCTCGATAGAGGCTGCGCACGCGGGCCAAGCGGGCAAGGGTTTCGCCGTCGTGGCCAACGAGGTCCGCAAGCTCGCGGGCCTGACCGCGAACAACTCGGGCGAGATACGATCGACGCTCAAGACGCTATCGGGCAGCGTCGATGAGGCCGTTTCCCTCTCCGAGGAGTCGAATGCCAAGATCGGGGAAATATTCGAGGACCTCGGGTCCACGAGCCATGGGCTCGAGGAGATATTCGGCAACCTTTCCGAGATCTCGGCGGGAAGCCAGCAGATCAGCAGCGCCCTCGAATCACTCTCCTCGGTTTCGAAGACGGTCGACACGGAACTCGTCGCGCTCGAGAAGATGCTCAAGCTCATGATCGACGAAATAGGTGAACTCTCACGAGAGTCAACGACCAAGATTAAAGAGCTCGGCGCACAGGCGAAGCTCGAGGGCTAGTGTCCCGCAAGAGTCGCTTAGCTTCAATTTCCTCGCCACGCTTTGCGTGGCGACACCTCGCAGAGGTCAAAAACAAAAACGGCCGCCTGTTATAGGCAGCCGTCGTATTCGTGGAGGTGGAGGGAGTTGAACCCTCTACCTTTTGAATGCCATTCAAACGCTCTAGCCAATTGAGCTACACCCCCGAATCGAACGAGAGGCATATTATCGGAGCGACCGCGGAGTGTCAAGCCAGAGCTCCGAATTATCGTTCTTGTGCCGAAGCCTCGTTACAGTCCATACTATAGGGGTGAAATCACCTGAACACGGCTTGGCCCTCTGCGCCCTCGGGCTCGAGAAGGTCTGCCAGAACGAGATCGAGAAGATAGGGCTTAAGGCCGAAGGCCACCAACCTGGCCGCGTGCGCTTCGCCTTGGGCGAGGGCGAGAAGGCGGGTGCTTCCCTCATGCGCGCGAACCTCTGCCTGCGCACCGCCGAGCGCGTGTTGATCGAGGCGGGCTCCTTCCGCGCCCTGGACTTCGACCAGCTCTTCGAATCGGTGCGAGCCCTCCCGTGGGAGCTTTACTTCCGACGCGAGGACAGGCTCGTCATCGAGCGTGTGCGCATCAAGGATTCGCAGCTCGCCGCGCAGACCTCGGTCCAGTCGATCGTGCACAAGGCTGTCTACGATCGGCTCTGCTCGATCTATAAAGTCGCTCGCATGAGCGAGACAGGCAAGGAGCGCTCGCTGCGCGTCTACCTCGACTCGGACGATTGCCTGCTCGGCCTGGATTCCTCGGGCGATGCCCTGCATAAGCGCGGTTACCGCCTCGCGGTCGGCCAGGCTCCATTGAAAGAAACGGTCGCCGCGGGAATCCTCCTCCTCTCCGGCTGGAATCGCCGCCTGCCGCTGCTCGATCCCTTTTGCGGCTCGGGCACCTTCGCTATCGAGGCGGCCCTCTTCGCAATGGACCGGGCGCCCGGCCTCGGCCGCGCCTTCTCTATAGAGGACATGCCTCTCGCCATGGGCTCCTCCTCGTCCTCGAAGGCGCTCTCCGACGAGATTCAGGCGGCCAAGGCCCGCGTACAGCGGGACGCCGAGTTCCGCATCATGGGCAGCGACGCTGACTCGGGCGCCATCGATGCAGCCAGGGCCAACGCGGCCCGAGCCGGTGTGGCGGCCGGCATAGAGTTCCGCATCGCCAAGGCCGAAGACGCTGCGCCCGACTACGAGGTCGGCAGTCTCATTTGCAATCCTCCGTATGGCGAGCGGCTCGGCAGCGTCGAGGAGGCCGAGGCTCTCTATCGCCGCATGGGCGAGGTCGCTTTACGCTTCTCGGGCTGGAATCTGGGCTTCGTCACGAACCGCTCGGACTTCGGCGACTTTTTCGGGCGTTACGCTCCGACGGTCAAGCTCATCGTGAACGGCGCGGAAGAGCAGTGGTTTCACTGGTATCCCGCGCACTCCGAGGGCCAAGAGGGCCATAAGCCCGCGGAAAGGCGAGCGCGCCCGCACGGCCAGTTTCCGCGCCAGCAAGGCGAAGCGTCGCGCTCAGTGTCGCGCGACGCTCCGAGAGGGGCGCCCCCCCCGCGCAAGTGGGTCGGGCCTGACAAGCCCGGTTGGAAGAGCCGCCCACGCTAATTTTCAGTATCTTCGGTGATCGGGGCCCGCAAGGCGTTATGCGCGAAAGCCAGTAGTCCCCTGGAGGTCCATTAGTGTCCGAGCAGAACGCGATCGCCAGTTGCTGCGACTTGGCGGGCAACGCCCAGCAGCCAGAGGACGCAGTCATCGTGATCTTCGGCTCAACGGGAGATCTCGCCCGCCGGAAGATTTTCCCGGCCCTTTACAACCTGGAGCGTATGGGCGTGATGCCGCCTAACGCAGCCATCGTCGGGTTCGCGCGCCGCGACCTTTCGGGCGAGGCCTTCGTCGCGATGGCGAGGGAGTCCTGCGATCTGTACTCGCACACTAAGCCCATCGAGCCTTCCGTATGGGCGTCCTTCGCTCGCCGCCTTTCCTATGTACGCGGCTCCTTCGACGAGGATGCCTCCTACACCGAGCTCGCTCGCCGACTTTCCGATCCGGCTCTTCCTCCTAATGCGCTCTTCTACCTCGCTACGGCCCCCGAGGAGTTTTCCGTCGTCGCGCGGCGTCTCGCTGCCGCGGGGCTCGGATCGGTCGGCCGCGGCTCGGCGCAGCTCTCGCCTTTCCGCAGGCTTATCGTCGAGAAACCCTACGGCTCCGACCTCGCAAGCGCCCGCGTTCTCAACTCGACGCTGCGCAGCTGCTTCGACGAGCGTGACATTCTCCGCATAGACCACTACCTCGGCAAGGAGACAGTGCAGAACCTCCTCTACTTCCGCTTCGCCAACTCGATCTTCGAGCCTCTATGGAACCGCGAGCATATCGAGTCGGTGGAGATCGACGTGCTCGAGACTGGCGGCATAGGCGAGCGGGGCGGCTACTACGACAAAGCGGGGGCGGCGCGCGACATGCTGCAGAACCATCTGGTGCAGCTACTTTGCCTTGTCGCCATGGAGGCGCCTGCGAGCCTCGAGCCCGAAGCCGTGCGCGACGAGAAGGTTAAGGTGCTCAAGTCGATCCGCGATTACAGCATCGAGGAGCTCCTTTCGCGCTCGGTCCGGGGCCAGTACGCCGCCGGGCTCTCGATCGACGGCAAAACTATGCGCGGCTATACGAGCGAATCGCGGGTGTCGCCGGATTCCCGAACCGAGACCTTCGTGTCGCTACGCCTCGAGGTGGACAATTGGCGTTTCGCCGGCGTACCCTTCACTCTCCGCACCGGCAAGGCGCTCGATCGGCAGCTCTCCGAGATTCGCGTGACCTTCAAGCGTCCGCCAGCGACCCTCTTCGCAGGGTACTGCGGGGATTCTCTCTCTCCCAACGCGCTCACGCTGCGGATCCAGCCCGACGAGGGCCTGTGGCTGCGCTTCAATGCCAAAGAGCCCGGGATCGCACGCGTCGCGCCCAAAGAGCTGCGTTTCGCCTACCGCGAGAGCAACGACGCATATTTCCCCGAGGCCTACGAGCGTCTCATAGCCGACGCGCTCTCGGGCGACTCGACCCTTTTCATCCGCGCGGACGAGACCGAGGAGTCCTGGCGCATCGTCGACGCCCTCGAGGCGGCATGGAATACCGAAGGGCCGCCGCTTCCGTATCCCGCAGGTTCCTTCGGTCCCGATCCTCGCGACCGCGAGGCGGGCGGGCCATGGTAGTTCGCCAATTCGCGGACGAGCTTTCGTGGGTCTCCGCCGCCCTGGGCGAGTTTCGAGCTGCGGTCGAAGACGCTCGCGCAGAGGGCCGTCCTTCCCTCTCGCTCTGCCTTGCGGGCGGCTCGACCCCCGAAGTCGTCTATCGCGCGATGGCCGCCATTACTCTGGATGGCTTGGCCGTCCACCTCTGGCTCGGCGACGAGCGGGCGGTCGCGCCCGACGACAGCGCCCGAAATGGCGCGATGATCGGCCGCGCCTTCGCCGGCTGTGCCTGGGCTCCAGCGCCCACGCTTCATCTCTGGCCCGCCCTCGTTTCGCACATGGCGCTCGAGAGGGCGGCCGCTGAATATGAAGCGGAGCTTTCTCTCTCTCTCGGTCCCCGCCCTGCCTTCGATCTAGCCCTCCTCGGGCTCGGCGTCGACGGGCACACGGCGAGCCTTTTCCCTCTCTCGCCGCTCTTGAACGACTCTTTTCCCCCCTCGGCCCTCGCTTCTCCCGCCCGCTCTCCCGTTCCGCCCTTCGATCGCTTAACGCTCACCTTGAGCGCCCTCTCGGGCGCCCGGCGAATCGCTTTCCTCGTCCGTGGCGAGGAGAAAAGGGATGCTATAGCCCGTGTAGCTAGAGGCGATCCCGCCGCTCCTGCTTCGAGACTCGCAGGGGAGGGAAGGATAGTCCTCAGTTTAATCGAATCTTAACAATTCTCTGATGGTGCTGTTTCCAATGGCTGCGATACTCTGCATCGGAGGATCTCCGATGAGCGAAACTGCATTGAACTCCGCGTGGGAATCTGTACTCGAGGCTCTGCATTTCGCCTTCCAACCCATAGTCCGATCCTCCGGTGGCCGTGCCTATGGCTACGAGGCGCTCCTCCGCGGCTGGAAGGAAGCGGGCTTCTACGATATCGCCTCGGTCTTCGATAGCGCCTACCTCGATGGCGTGCTCGCGGAGTTCGATGGCGTTTTGCGGGCGCGAGCTATTCGGGACTTCGCCGCCTGGGCCCCTCCGGGCACTAAGCTTTTCTACAATATCGACAACCGGACATTCCTCTCCTCCTCGGCGGCGCTCGACGATACCATCGCTGCGGCCCAAACCCTCGGCCTTTCCCCCTCGCGCATAGTGCTCGAGATATCCGAGCGCCACGAACTCGAGGGCGACGCGCTCTTCGACCGCGTGCTCGGTCTCTGCCGCGAGAGAAGCCTGCGTATAGCGATCGACGACTTCGGCACGGGCTACGCCGGCCTTAAGCTCCTGCGCATGTCCGAGCCGGATATCGTGAAGATAGACCGGCACTTCGTCGCGGACACGGGATCGGAGCCTCGCAAGGCCGCCTTCCTCGAGAAGATAGTCGGCATGGCCCACCTCATGGGCGTGTCGGTAGTGGCGGAGGGCATCGAGACCGATGCCGAGCTCTGTGTCTGCCTCGAATCGGGTTGTGACATGCTGCAGGGTTTCCTTCTCGCCAGGCCCGTGGTCGGCGAGGCCGCCTTCGTATCTTCGTTCCCGGCCATGGGCGGGAAGGGCGGCGAGTCGCGGCGCGGGCGCTCGAGACTCCCCGGCATTTCGAGCTCGAGCGTCCGCGTCGTGGCCCCCGCTCTCGTCTCGGATGGCTTCATTGGAGTGCTCGACCGCTTCCGCAAGGAGATAGACCTCGACATTCTGCCCGTCGTCGATTCTTCGGGCGAACCCGTGGGCGTCTACCTCGAGCGTGACTTTCGGCCCTACGTCTACTCGCCTTACGGAATCGCCCTGCTCGAGCATATGGAGGCGGGCAAGGGCGCCAGGTCCTTTCTCCGAAAGGCCCCGGTGGCCGCCATCACCGCGGACTTAGGCCGTCTCCTCGAGGTGTTCGGAGCCCAGCCGGGTTGTGGCGGCGTCCTACTGACGAGCGATTCTTCGTACGCAGGACTCCTGCCCGCGGCCGAGCTCCTCTCGCGCGTCGCGGAGCGCGAGCTCGCCGAGGCCCGCGACCAGAATCCCCTCACGCGCCTTCCCGGCAACTTGCGCGTCGCCGAGATCATCGCCGAGCGCATGGCCGATTTCACGCACGGCAGAGCCTTCGTGTATTTCGACTTCGACGATTTCAAGCCCTTCAACGATCGCTACGGCTTCCGCCTTGGCGACCGCGTAATCCAGCTATTCGCCGATATCTTGCGTTCGACCTTCGCCCGTTCCGGCTGCTTTATCGGCCACTTGGGCGGTGACGACTTTTTCGCCTTCACGTACACGCCCTCTATCGAGGCGGTCATGGGGACTGTGCGCGAGGCATCGGAGCGCTTCCGCAGGGAGGCCGCCTCGTTCTACACGGTGGAAGATAGGGACCGCGGCTGGATCCTCGGCAAGGACCGCTCGGGGGCCGAGCGCCGCATGAGCCTCATCGGCGTCAGCGCCGCGGTCGTCCTCGTGCCCGAGGGCGCCTTCATCGATTCCGAGCCGCTCTCCGACCTCCTCGCCTCCCTCAAACGCGAAGCCAAGCTATCGGAGTCGCATACCGCATTTAAAATCGTCGATCACGTCTCGCTCGGGGCGCCGGGAATTCAGGGTGCGCGAGTGGGGCAGGGTCCCGCCTTTGCGGTCTTCGCGCCCGCGCTCTTAACCTCGATATAAGCCTACTGCAGGCCTTCCCTTACCAATGGTCCACTCGGATACGGCTGGCTATCGGCCTAGGGGGAACTTCGTGCGCCGCCGCTCCGCTCTCCGGATAACCGAGGGCGAGGTAGCAAGGGACTTCCCTGCCCTCGGGTATGCCGAGGACCCGCCTGATGATTGGTCGCTCCTCGTCGAATGGGATGCGTGTGACGCCCTGAATCCCCTCTGAAGCCGCGGCAACGAGGATATTCTCGATGCAGCACCACATCGACGCGAAGGGGTTAAGGGCCGATAGGCTCTCGGGCTTGAGCAGGCTCGGGACCTGGACGAAGGTGGGCACGACAAGGGCTCCGGCGGTGAGGAGCATGCGGTATTGCTTGGGTACCGCCGTGAAGTACATCTCCCGCTGCGCTTCTTCGAGGGCCCAGCCCTCGAGGAAGTCCGCGACCTCGGCCTCGCCGACCTCGCGCTTGATTCCCGCCAGGAGGGACATCCTCTGCTGAGCTCCCTCGACGAGGACGAAGTCCCAGGATTTCGTGTGGTCGTTGCTTGGCGCCGCTATCCCTGCCTCGAGTATCTTTTCGAGTAGGGGCCTCGCGATCCGTCTGCCGTCGAAGTCGCGTATCGTGTGCCGCGTACTTATCGCTTCGTAGACGTCCATAGCCGCATGAATGTTTAGGTTTCCGCTATCAGCAGAGTCTTCGCATCCAGTTTGAGCTTCAGGTCCTGGGGATTCATGCGACCATGGTCCTTGACGACCGTGAAGTGGATATACTCGGCCTTCGGCTCGAGGAGAATGAGGACGGAAATGGAATCGAGATACTCCCTGAGGAGGAGGGGAACATTATCCTTGCCGATCTGCGGCTCGTCGCCCGCGAGGGTCGCGGAGTACCATACCTCGAGCCCGGTTTCCTGGGCGAAGGTTTTTACCTTGGTGAGGCGTTCGGCCGAGGCCTTGGAGAAGTCGTAACCGTCGACGATGAGGGTCGTGGCCTTGAAGCCGCCATCCCCGATCATTGCCCTGAGGGAGCTAATGATCTGGTCGATCGTGACCGCCTCCTGGGCGAAGTTCATGATGACGCGATTCTTGACGAGGGTGTCCTTGATATCGCCGAGCTTCTCGAGGTTTTTGCGCCGGGCGAGCTCTCCGAAGATGTTCTCGTACCAGGAGATGACGTAACTCGCATGGGCCGTGAAGGACACGTGTATCACCTTTTCGCCCTGGAGGAGCTTATCCAAGGCGAGCTGGACCAGAACGCTCGTCTTGCCAATGCCCTTGCGACTTGCGATCACACCGATGTTGCCTGCCTTCAAGCCCCCCTCGATGGACTTCTCAAGCAAGCGAACTGGACTCTTAGCGATCAGTTCCTCTTTCAGCATGTGGACTCCTTGGTTTCATTATAGCCCTAAAAGCGACATCGGGCAAAAGACTTGTTTCAGATTATTTCAAGCAGATCAATTGAAAACGATGAAGGCACGCGCAAGCGCTGCGATTTAATACGCAGGCCCAGCGTGCCTTCGATTGCCTTGCAGAAAGGCCCTTATTTTTGCTCGGCCTTGCGCTTCTCGAGGTAATCCTTGCGGAGCTGCTCGGAAACGTTGGCCGGCACTTTACCGTACTTCAGGAACTCCATGGTGAACTCGGCCTTGCCCTGCGAAAGGGAGCGGATCACGGTGGAGAAGCCGAACATCTCGGAGAGCGGCACCTCGGCCTCGACCTTGCAACCGACTCCCTCCTCGCTGGAGGAGGAAATCACGCCGCGCCTCTGGTTGATGGAGGCGAAGAAGTTGCCCTGGAACTCCGAGGGGCCTTCGATCGCCACCTTCATGATGGGCTCGAGAATAACCGGCTTGGCCTTCTCGTAAGCCTCTCGGAAAGCGCCGATGGCGGCGAGCTGGAAGGCGATATCCGAAGAGTCGACCGGGTGGGAGGCGCCGTCGTTGATTGTGCACTTGGTGTTGACGATGGGGAAGCCGATGAGACTGCCCTTCTCGATGGCCTTCTGGAAGCCCTTATCGCAGCTCGGGATGTACTCGTTCGGGATCGCGGCGCCCTTGATCATGTTGACGAACTCGTAGTTCTTGCTCTCGGGGTGCGGCTCGATGAAACCGGCGACGCGGCCGTACTGGCCCGAGCCTCCGGTCTGCTTCTTGTGGGTGTAGTTGAAATCGGCGCGCTGCGTGATCGCTTCGCGGTAGGCTACCTGGGGCATGCCCGTGGTGACCTCGCACTTGTACTCGCGCTTCATGCGCTCGATGTAGACATCGAGGTGGAGCTCGCCCATGCCGCGGATGATGGTCTGGTTCGACTCGGGGTCGACGTGCACCCTGAAGGTCGGGTCCTCTTTCGTAAACCTGTTGAGGGCCTTACCCATCTGGTCCGCGGATTTTTTATCCACGGGCTCGATGGAGAGGGAGATGACCGGCTCGGGGACGTACATCGAGGTCATGGCGTAGTTGAGGGAAGGGTCGCAGAAGGTGTCGCCCGAGGCGCAGTCGACGCCGAAGAGCGCGACAATGTCGCCGTTGTAGCCCTCGTTGATATCTTCCATATTATTAGCGTGCATGCGCACGAGGCGGCCGACCTTGAACTTTTTGCGCGAGCGGGTGTTGTAGAGCTCGTCGCCCTTATTGATCTCGCCCTGGTAGACGCGCACGTAGGTTAGCTGGCCGTACTGTCCATCCTCGAGCTTGAAGCCGAGGGCCACCGTGGGCTGGTTCGGGTCGGCCTTGAGGACGACCTCCTCCTCGTTCTTGTCGATGTTGAGGGCAATGTTGGTGACCTCAGTCGGGTCGGGGAGATAGCGCTCGACGCCGTCGAGGAGGAGCTGGACGCCCTTGTTCTTATATGCGGAGCCAACGAACACGGGGACGATTTGCTCGGCGACGCAGCCCTTGCGTAGGGCTCGGATGATCTGTTCGTTGGTGGCCTTGCCCTCGAGGGCGGCTTCCATGAGCTCGTCGTCGAACATCGAGGCTGCTTCGATGAGTTCCTCGCGGTATTTCTCCGAGTCGGCCACAAGGTGGGCGGGTATCTCGGCGTAGCGCAGGTCGACGCCGCCGTCGCCGTCGAAGTAGACGGCCTTCATGTCGAGGAGGTCGACCACGCCCTCGAGCTTGTCCTCGAGGCCGATGGGAATTGTGAGGAAGACGGGATTGAGCCCGAGCTTCTCGGCGAGCTGGGCCTTCACCTTATAGGGATTGGCTCCCGTGCGGTCGCACTTGTTGATGAAGGCGAGACGGGGAACGTGGTAGCGCTTGAGCTGGCGATCGACCGTGATCGACTGGGACTGGACGCCCGCGACCGCGCAGAGCACGAGAATAGCTCCATCGAGGACGCGCAGGGAGCGTTCGACTTCGATCGTGAAGTCGACGTGGCCTGGGGTGTCGATGAGATTGATTTCGATATCTTTCCAGCTGACGTGGGTAGCTGCCGACTGGATTGTGATCCCACGCTCTCGCTCGAGGTCCATCGAGTCCATCGTGGCGCCGACTCCATCTTTGCCGTGGACCTCGTGGATTGCATGAATTTTGTTGCAATAGAAGAGAATGCGTTCAGATAGCGTGGTCTTGCCGGAATCGATATGCGCGCTGATTCCGATGTTTCGCACCTTGTGGATGTCGATTGCCATATAGATCTCCAGGAGTGAAGGTTTACGCCTTCTTAGAAAGCTCTGCGGTTTTTCGCTATTTATTAGAAAAACCTCAGTTAATTTAGAAGTATAGTTGAAAAGTCATATAGCATCAAGTCCTATGCCTTGCTGGGGCCTTGCGCGCAATGTTACGGAGAGTATAATGATGGACCCGCGAGGAGCTCTGAGCGGTCCTTGAGCGCCTCGTCATCCGCGTCGCGGCGGACGTGGAAGCGCTCAGGGCGCGCTAGTTGGCGATCTGCCGTTTTTCGCTCAAAACTCGCTGTAGTCCGCGTCGCTCGCCTTCGTCCCCGCAGTGGCCGCCCGGGACGCGGTCACGCCCTGCGCGGTCGCGTCCCGCGCGACCGGCTTGATTGCCGTGGCTTTATTTTCTGGCCGCGCCGTGTCCCACCCTCCCGCTCGGAGTTCTTCGAGGAGCCGCGACAAGAGCTGGGGGCTGAGCGAGGCCAATGCGGAGGGGGAGGCCTCTTCGCTCCGGAGTTTGAAGCGCTCTACCATAGACTTTAGCTGCCGGGATTGGGCGGCCAGCTCTTCGGCCGCTGCTGCAGACTCCTCGGCGCTCGAGCTGTTGCTCTGGGTCACCTGGTCGATCTGTTCTATGCCCGTGCTGATCTGCTCGACGCCTCGGGTCTGCTCCTGGCTCGCGGAGGCGACGTCCTCCGCGATGGCCGCGACGCGCGCCGAGCCTTCCGCGATGCCTACGAGCTGGGCGGCGGTCAGCTTTACGAGCTCGTTGCCCTTGTCCATCTTCGCGATCGAATCCTCGACCATCCGCGTCGTCTCCTTGACCGCCTCGGCGCTGCGCACGGCCAGGCTGCGCACCTCGTCGGCCACGACCGCGAATCCCTTCCCGTACTTGCCCGCCCGCGCAGCCTCGACGTTCGCGTTGAGCGCGAGGAGGTTGATCTGAAAGGCTATGTCGTCTATTGCCTTTACGATCTTTTTAACGTCTTCGGAGGAGCGGTTGATGTCGGCCATGGCCGTGACGAGCTCCTTCATGCGTTCGTTGCCGGCCTCCGCCTCCTGGTGGGAGGACTTGGCGAGGCCGTTCATTTCCCGCGCGTTGTCGGAGTTCTGGGCAGTCTGCCCGGCGATCTCGGTCAGCGAGGCGCTGATTTCCTCGATCGAGGCAGCCTGCTCGGCCGTGCCCTGCGAAAGGGTCTGGGCGGCGCTCGATACTTGGCTCGAGCCAGCGGCCACCTGCTCGACTGCGGAGGACACTTGCGAGAGCAGCTCGTTGAGCGAGCCGAGCATGGTCCGGAGCGAAAGGCCGACCTCGTCCTTCTCCGAGGCAAACTCGACCTGGACCGAGAGGTCGCCCTTGGCTATATGCTTCAGGGCTTCCGACTTCGCCTTGAGCGAGGCCACCATCCCGGCGAGGCTCCGTTGAATGCCGCTGGACTTCGAGATGTCGCCGAAGTCCACAGAGAGATCCCCGCGCGCGACTTGGTCCGCCACCCTGGCTATCTCAGCGGGCTCGCCGCCCACGGACTTCGTGATGCGCCTGGTGATGCTCAGCGCCGTGAATATCCCGATGAGGACGACGATGAGGAGGTCGAACAGCATGAAGAGCGATGTATTATCGCCCTTTACTCTGTTGTCCCCGGCCACCGAGGCAGCATACTTCACCTTGGCTTGCACTAAGCTATCGATGGCCGCTTGCTCGGCCTCTGCCGCGGCGGAGCCTTTCCCCTTCATGAGCGCCGCGACGGCCGCCTTGTCGCCTCGTTTATCGGCGGCGATGATCTCGTCGAAGACCGCGTCGTATCCCTTGCGGGCCGCCTCGAAGTCCGAGAATATTTTTCGTCCCTCGTCCGTGACGAGGGTCTTGGATAATTCCGAGGCCGCCTTCTCCACGTTCTCGCCTTTGGCGTGCGCCGCGGCGAGGCGAGACGACTCTTCCTCCGTGTTCGTGGCGTTCATCGCGTCCATCGCGTCCCTGAGACCTATTCGCTGGCTTTGGAAGTTCTCAGTCATCGCGACGAGCTGAACCATCGGCTCGGTCGCGTTCGCGTAGAGGAAGCGGTCCGCGTCGTTAATGTTCTTGATAGCGACGATGCCGGTGATTCCGATGCCGATGGTCGCGAGCGATACGATCGAGAAGCCGATGACGAGCCTAGTCCCGAGCTTCATTTCGTTACGCAATTTGCCCCTCCGACGCTCTTCTCGAGCGACTCTTTGACGTCTTCCCCGATTATTTTCTCGATATCGAGGAGTATTTTCACTTTGTCTCCCGCCTTGCCTATCCCAGCTAGGTAGCTCGCTTCGCCCGAGCTCGTCCTTAGCCTCGGCACGCTCTCGATATCGCTGGCGGGGATCTCGCAGACCTCCTCGACCGTGTCGACGGCGAGGCCGAGCTCGATAGCCCTGCGCTCCCTCCCTTCGCCTTCGGCCGGTCCTGCGGGGATCTCGGCGACGATAACGCAGCTGCGGTCGTCGTAGGGCCGCTCGGGCATGCCGAGCCGGAGGCGCAAGTCCATGACGAGTATCACCGAACCGCGTAGGTTCATCACGCCGCGCACGAAAGAAGGCATGTCGGGGACCGGCGAAAAGGCCGGCAGTTCGATGATCTCGGTGACGAAGCGTATGGCTATGCCGTACGACTCTTCCCCGAGGCGGAAGGAGAGGTACTTATCGGCCATGACGTCTTCCTCGCCGTCGTCCAGGAGAAAGTCACCATCGCTAGTTCCTGCTTCCATTCGCGTCCTCCACGGCCATGGCCATGGCCCGGCCCGTATCTACGATAAAAACCACGCCCCCGTCGCCCATCACGCAGCAGCCCGAGAGGCCCTCGGTTTCGCCCATGTGGTGGGGCAAGGGCTTCACGACGACTTGCTGTGCGCCGACGATCTGGTCCACCGCCAGGCAAATGCGCCTGTCGTCCCGCTCGAGCACCACGGCGACCTTGCCCTCGATACTTCGCGATACTTCGCGTAGCGAAGTATCGCTTCGCGCGCCGCGGCCAATGAGATCCTCGAGCTTCAGGAGGGGAAGGAATTCCCCGCGTAGGGCGAGCCTTGCGCCGCCCGCGCTCACGAGTTGCGAGGAGCTGGGCCTGAAGAACTCTCCGATCTCGACCATCGGGATCGCGAAGCCGTAGGGCCCCGATCTCAGGATCATCGCCTCGATTATCGCCATCGTGAGGGGGATGCGGAGCGCGAAGGTCGAGCCCTCTCCCTTCTTCCAGTCGAGTTCGATGCGCCCGCGGAGTTTCTCGACGTTGCGCTTCACGACGTCGAGTCCGACGCCTCGGCCGGAAACCTCGGTGACTTCCCGGGAAGTGGAGAAGCCGGGCATGAACACAAGCTCGCGTATCCTCTCGGGTTCAAGCTCGCCTTCGTCCGCCTTCGCGAGACCCTTCTCGACGGCCTTTCGGAGCACCGCCTGGCCGTCGAGACCCGCGCCGTCGTCGGACACGGAGATGATGACGTCCGAGCCCTCGTACTCTGCGCAAAGTTCAACGCGGCCTTTCGCGCTCTTGCCGACCTCTTCCCTCGCCCGAGGATCCTCGAGGCCGTGGTCGACGGCGTTTCGGACTAAGTGGGAGAGGGGATCGGCCAACTGCTCGATGGCGTTCTTGTCCATCTCTTTGTCCGCGCCCGAGACGGCGAATTCGATGTCCTTGCCCAGCTTGCGGGAGGTGTCGCGTGCGAGCCGCTCCATCCGGTCGAAAAGACCTTCCAGGGGCACCATGCGGATAGACATCGTCGTCTCTTCGATCTCCCGCGTTATCTTCCCGAGCGAGTCGATGGCCTTGGCCAGGCGGGCCGGCTTCTTAGCGGGCAGGTCGGGGCAATGAGCTAGGAAGGACTCGGCTGTGATGAGTTCTCCTACGAGGGCGAAGAGCTGGTCGAGCTTCTCGGTATCCACCCTGAGATTCCTTCGCCCTTGGTCCTCGTAGCGCCCCGCTCTCGCGCTCGGCGCTGGAACGAGGGCTTCGCGATTAGGGAACTTGAGCTCCTGCGTAGGGTCGAACACCACGAAGAGCAGATCGTCGGCTGAGAGCTCCGAGGCGAAGAGCAGGCGGAGCGCGCACTCCCTGCCTCGGGGAGCCTCGCAGCGCTCGGGGCGGACTGCGACGATTCTGCCGCAGCCACGTATGGCCTCGAATATCGGCAAGGAGGCCACTTCTTCGGGGCCGAGCGACCCGTCGAGGAGTTTTTCGGTCAGATAGATGTGCGCTCCCGAGGTCGATTCGCGTTCGAGCGCGGCCTCCTCATCGCCGGAGAGCGCGAAGCCCAGGCTCGCGGGGCCGGACGCATAGGCGGCTGCTCGTTCGCTCGCTTTCGCGATGGCCTCGAGGGCTTCGATTAGTTCGAAGTCGCACTCCTCGCTCGAGGGGGCGCCCGACAAGCGCTCGCGTATCCGGTCGGTTCCCGCCAGAAAAGCGTCCACGAGCTCTCGCGTCGGCTCAATTTTCCCCGCGCGCATGGCGTCGAGCGAGGTTTCGATGCAGTGCACGAGGCGCGTGGCGCCTTCGTCGCAGCGTATGGCCGCCGCGCTCTTGAGGTTGTGCGCATTCCTGAAGAGGGAATGGACCGCGTCGCGGTCGACGCCGCCTGATTCGAGGGCCCGGTCCATGGCGAGGAACTTTCGCTCGAGAGCGTCGAGGAGCTCCAGGTCGGCCGAGACCTCGTCCGAGTAGTCGGACATAGGCCTGTGTGACGTCGCTATTTAAGCGACGAATCCGGCCTTCGCCAGAGCGCCCTTCATGCTGTCCAGGGTGAAGGGTTTGACGATATAGGCCTGCGCCCCCAGCTTCTCGCAGCGGAGCTTTACGTCCTCCGCCTCGAGGGAGCTGAGCATTATGACGGGAGTCTTCGCCGACTCAGGATGTTTGCGGGCGAAGGCGAGGAGTTCGAAGCCGTTCATGTTCGGCATTTCGATGTCGCAGACCACGAGGTCGAAGTTCCGCGCCTCGAGCTGGCCCTTCGCCTCGAGCCCATCGCAAGCGAGGACCACGTCGAAACTGCTCAACGATAGGAAAGTCTTTGTAGCTGTCCTGATCTCGGCTTTGTCGTCGATGACGAGCGCCGTCTTTCGTGTAGCCATAGGGACTCCTAAAGAATATTTTGAACTTTATTAAAAGCTGGAGATATCTAGATATATCTTCGATTGTTGGAAACGTCAAGGAGATAGAGGCTACGAGCGCGAGCGGTATTCCCTCGTCGTCTTGCGCCGACAATTCCTCTCGAGGTACGATGCTCTATTGCGGAGGTAAGCCGATGGCTCTTTGGTCCGATGAAGATGTCGAGGCTGAGTCCCGGAAGCTCAGAGAACGATCCGAAAACGCAGGCTTTCTCCTGCCGCGGATACTAGCCCTGGTCGCGCTCTTTCTTGTCCTGGTCATTGCAGCCGGGACGATCTATGGTTTCGCCTCGGGCACACGGCAGAAGAAGCTCGAGCGAGAATCAGATCGGGCCCAGGTCGTCGCCGATCTCGCTGGGCGCAGCGCCTATACCGCTATCGGAACGATCCGAGCGAAAAGCGCAGATCCGAAGAGCGCCGTCGTCGTGGCTACGATAGCCTTCCCCTATGACGCCGAGGACAAGAGCTTCGCCGAGGAGCTCGGGCGCAAGTCGAGCGTGCTCAAGGCGGTCGCGTTTTCCGTCCTCTCCGCCAAGAAAGCCTCCGAGCTCGCTCCGGCCTACGAGGGCAGTCTCAAGGCCGCCCTCCGCGATGCATTCAACGCCCGGCTATCGCTCGGCAAAGTGACTGAGATCTGGCTGTCGGACTTCGCGGTCATTCAGTGATGGCTACGTCCTGTAGCCTCCCGCTAGCTTTTCCAATCTCCTCCCGCGTCTATTTCGTCTGAACTGCGAGAATCCCGACATTTCTGGCAACCCGGCGGCGATAAGAAAGGCCGGGCTATGCATTATATCGCGCGTCGCTCAGTCTGGGCGCAAAATACCGCGCCCAGGCCGAAGCTATCCAGGCCGGAGCCTAGCGAAGCATCCCCTCGGCCCTTTTAAAATGCGAGCCCCATGCTGAATGAGAAGTAGTTTCCGATGCTCGTCTGGCCCGCGATACATTCGTTGTTTGCAATGTATTCGAAGGTGTAGCCGAGGCTCGTGGTAAATGTCCCCACAGCATCGATATGTTTCGTATAATCGATTGAGATGCCAGCCTGGGCGCTGATCTGGAGCACCGATTGAGTGAGGAATCGCAGATACATGGGCCAGGTTCCGGTGTTATAGTCGCCCTGGAATATCCATTCGTAGTTTGGCTTTGCAGCTGTCCCTACGTTGATGACGCCCGGATCTCCGAGGTCGCCGGAAGCATCGCCGCTTGCGCTGGTAGAAGAGTTATAGCCGTTAACGCCCGCGGAGTCGTTTCCATGACGGATTAAACGAAGAATGCCGGAAATCTGGGCTCCGTCTATCGTCTTGCTCTTTGCCTGGAGCGTGATCCTGTCGGAGTCCGGTTCGAGATCGGGACCAATATTCTGACCGCCGTTCGTATAGGCGTTGGCTCCGAAGTAATGATTGCCCGAGGCATCCGTGCCGGTTTCGTCATATTCGTAGGTGTACATGTAGGGTAGAACCGCCGTGTAATCCAAAGAGAGGCGCTGCACGATAGACGACTCGGGCGCCCAGGAGAGACAAGCCTGGGCTGCCAGCTTCCATTTGGTGTCCCAGTCGCCGTGAAGAATACCGACAAAGCTGAGGTCGTCCACATAGCCCACAACGTCGAGCTTTAGCGAATCGGGCAAATAGACACTTGTCGATATCCCCGCATGGGCTTTATCGACGTAGTTCGAAAAAGAGTGTGAAATGAAGTATTCCGACAGAGGGATAAAATAGAGCGGATTTACGTCGCCGGTCCACACCATAGATTCGAATATTCCGAGCTCGAGCCAGTTAATCGGCGCCCAATTGAGGCCGTGTATCACGAGGTATTTTCCGCTATTGAGGCCGATGGGATTGCCTTCGGGGTCAGAAAGGCCGGTTGAAGTAGGCCACCCCTGCTGAAGCATAAAGAAGCCGAAGTCAGTCGTGAGCGTAGGCGTTCGCCAGGAAAAGGTTAACTGCCCCGACTCGGGCGACTGGGGTCCTATGACGACACCATCGTCGTAGATTGGTCCCCACGAGCCGCGCATAAAGCCGGCCTGTATGCCGAGGTTCTCGTCCCCATAACTCGCGTCGCTCACGAGATCTTGGCAAACCTCGAGAGAATGCCCCAGGCTGGAGCCGGAACCGTAGAGAAAATCACGGTCGTAGGCCATGCCGTATGGGGTGAGCGACGACACCTTGTCGCCTTTAGCGAGCCATACATCCATGCGGGCCGATACTCCGAGATGGCCGTCGATGATCGAGTTTACCGCCAGTCCGGGAGCCGCCATGACTACGGCTTGCGTTCCGGATGAACCGAGAGCGGCGTCCGCACGGACATCGGCACGCGCATGGACCGCATGATCCTCGAGGATATCGAGGTAGCGCTGCGCTTCCTCGACGTCGGCCGCGCCGCCGGAGGCGACGACCTCGTGCAAAAGGCCGACGGTCATCGTCATCGTATAGGGACGAAGGCGTGGAAGATTCTTTAAAAGCCCCTTGGTGGCCCAGGCATCGAAGTCAGCGTAGATGTGGTCGTTAGGGTCAGCCACAGTAGTCTGCGCAGCAAGGGGAATCAAACAAAAAACTTCGAGAATAGCAAAGGCGAACAACAAGGACTGTCGTGGAATTGTATGACTCATGATAACCTTCTTCCTTGCCCGGATGCCTTACAGCAAGGTCAGGGCGGCGAACGCGAGGATTACGAGAACTACGCATGTCCCCATAAACGCGATGATCAGCTTATTGCTCGTCTTCATGACTTATGCTTCCTTCCGGCCGCGCGGGCCTCGAATCGCTTAGCTATCTCCTCGGGGCCTATTCCGAGCTCGTCCATCCTCTTGAAGAGCCGCGGCAGCTCTTCGTCGAAAAAGCGCTTCTGCCGCTCGAAGCGCGCGAGCTTGGGGCCTGAATCGGCGACGAAGTAGCCTGTGCCCCGCTCGCAGCGCGCCAGCCCTGCGTCCGCGAGCTCCTGCAGCGCCCTCGCGGCGGTGTTCGGGTTCACCTCGAGCGAGGAGCCCAGCTCGCGGGCCGAGGGAAGCCTGTCTCCCGGCGCGAGGCGGCCGTCCACGACCTGCTCGGTCAGGAGCTCGGCGATCTGCTCGAAGATCGGCTGCGAGCTATTGAACCTCATCTCGCCCTTCCTTCTCGATCACCTTCGCCATTCCGAAGAGGATCGCGAAGGCTGGTAGTATCGCATAGCGCGCGATATCGAAGAGGAACCTGACCGCGGACTGGGCGCGCTCCGATACCATGGAACCGTCGAAATTGAGATCGCCGATGAAGTGGCCCGTGTGCATCGTCGTGCCGTTCTTGCCGCCGAAGAGCGCCCAGGCTCCCGCCATCAGGAGCCCGACCGCGACGAGGCCGAAGACCGAGGCGACGCCGACGGTCTTTAGTATGGGAATTTTCCGGAAGCTCGCCGAGCCCGCTAGGAAGACGGCTGCGGCTATCGCGTAGTAGGCCCAGGCCTCGAGACTCCCCACATTCAGCGGAAGCCATAGGTCGCCTCCCGCGCCGCCGAGCGCCCTGCCGATCAGCGCGAGGACGGCCGACATCGCGATGCCGCCCAGAGACGCGGCGATCGGGAAGGCGACGACGATGTCCAGAAAGGCGGCCGCGTACTTCTCGAGCGGGGTCGCGGGCAGGAGTATCCACTCGGTGCCTGTTTTGCCGTCGTGCATGCTCTTGAAGGCGCTCCCCGCGATGAAGAGGCCGCCTACGATTATCGTGGCGATCCACGCTCCGCCATGGAATCGCGGAGTATTGAAGAAGGCCTGGCGCGTGCGCCATAGCGAGAGCAGATTGTTGACGAGGACGATCGCCGCGACGATGCCGACCGCCGGGGCCTCTTCGTGGATCCTGTTGCGCACTAGAAGGGCGACGCGCTCCATGCTGAAGCGGCGCTCTAGCGTTTTCGCGTTCATGTCAGTTCCTCCCCGCGGTGGAGTCCTCTGAATAGGGGCCGAGCTCTTGCCCGGCGACCGCGGCCTTGAGCCGACCGCCATCGGCGAGGGCCGCGTTGAATACCATTTCCAAATCCGCCGAGCGGAGCTCAGGCGGGGAGCTCGCCCCGACCGCGTCCGACGTAGCGACGAGGGCATTCCATCCCAAGGCGTCGCGCTCTGCGTGGACCACCTGCATGCCCTCGAGGCTGGATACTCTCGCCGTGGCTAGATGCTGGGCCATCTCGTCCGAGCCTAGCTCGAAGGCCAGGCGCCCCTTGTCCAATATGAGCACGGGGTCGATCAGGCTTTCGAGGTCTCGTACCTGGTGCGTAGAGACTACGATGACCCGCTCCGGTGCGATCGATTCAGCCAGGGCCTTGCGGAACTGCATCTTCGAGGGGATGTCGAGGCCGTTCGTCGGCTCGTCGAGGAGGATCGAGCGCGAGCCGCTCGCGAGCGCCGCGGCGAGGGCGAACTTTTTGCGCTGGCCGTAGGAGAGCTTCTGCAGGCTCTTATCCTCGACCAAGGCGAAGTCGCGGCGCAAAGCCTCGAATCTCGCGTAATCGAAGGCGGGCCTGAAGACCGCGTAGCGGGCGAGGTAGTCGTCGACCTTCACCGGCGGCAGCCAGGGGTCCTCGGGGACGAAGGCGGTGTCTGCCAGGCCTGTCGCCTCGCGCTTCGCGGGGACGCGGCCGAAGGCCGTGATCGTACCTGAGCTGGGCACGAGGGCCCCGGCCATTAGCTTTAGGAGGCTCGTCTTGCCCGCCCCGTTCAGACCGAGGAGGCCGTATGCTCGGCATCCCTCGAGCCGAAGGTCGAGATGGTCGAAGAGCTTCGACCTGCCATAGCCGAAGTCTAAAGATGCGATGTTCATCATGATCGCTCCTTGTGTACTAATGCACTAATACACTACTTATTAGCGGCACTAGAGTCAAGGTCGCGCCGACCCGCTCGCTACAAAAAGGGCGCTGCCCTTTCGGACAGCGCCCTTTCCGCTCGGAAGCGAGCCCGAGGCGGCTCTCTATTTCTGTATCTCGACCGATTTCGATCCGTCGCCGGAATCGACGATCCGTATCGAAAGCTCCTTGAGCTGCTTTTCATGCGCGAGGCCCTTGCGGGCCCCGCGCGTCGGCAAGGAATTGTATTGTATGCGCGGAGAAGCGCCGCGCGGCGCGAACGACCTCGTTCGGGCAATCATGCGGGGCTATTGTTCATCCGCTTTCTTTACAATTGCGATGTGCAGCTCGTCAATTTGTTTCTGGTCGACTTCGTTCGGACAATCGTCCATTGGGGAGCAGGCGAAGCTGTTCTTCGGGAAGGCTATGACTTCCTTGATCGAGGTTTCGCCGGCCATGAGCATGACCAGGCGGTCGAGCCCCGGCGCTATGCCGCCGTGGGGTGGGGCACCGTACTTGAAGGCCTCGAGGAGAAAACCGAACTTCTGAACGCCCTCTTTTTCGGTCATGCCTACGATGTCGAAGATGCGCTTCTGCAGCACGGGGTCGTGGATGCGGATACTGCCCGAGGCGAGCTCGAAGCCGTCCATGACAAGATCGTAAAGGTCGCCCTTCACGGCGCCGGGATCGGACTCGAGGGTAGGGTGGTACTTCTCCTGCGGCATCGTGAACATGTGGTGGGCGGTGTCCCACTTGTTTTCGTCCTCGTTCCACTCGAACATCGGGAAGTCTACAATCCAGGCGAACGCGAATACCTTGGGGTCGCAGAACCCGAGATCCTTGCCGAGCTTGGAGCGGACGGCGCCTAATGCGGTGCAGGCGATCCTGTGCTTGGAGTCCGCGACCATGAGGACAAGGTCTCCCGGCTTGGCGCCGAGGTAGGAGACGAGCTCGGCTTCGCACTCGGTGAAGAACTTCGATGCACCACCCTCTATCTTGCTGTCGGCGTTTATTTTCAGCCAGGCCATGCCCTTAGCGCGGTAGATCTTGGCTTGGGCCTCGAGTTCTTCGATTTGCTTTCGGGAGTAGTCGGCCTTGCCTTGGACGACTATAGCCTTTACGGCTCCCCCCTCCTGCGTTATGCCCTTGGCCTTCGCGGCGGCCTGCCTGGCCGCGCCCTCGTCGAGGGCGTCCTTGAAAGCCTGGAAACTCGAGCGGCGCGCGAAGGCCGCGACGTCCTTCATCTCCATACCGAAGCGGAGGTCTGGCTTATCTGTGCCGTAGAGGTCGATGGAGTCGTCGTAGGCAATGCGGCGGAACTTGGCCGGGAGCTCTACGCCGAGGGTTTTCTGGAAGACGTAGCCCATCATGCCCTCGACGAGCTCGAGGATATCGTCGCGCTTGACGAAGGACATCTCGATGTCCACCTGGGTGAACTCGGGCTGGCGGTCGCCGCGGGCGTCCTCGTCGCGGTAGCAGCGGGCGAGCTGGAAGTACTTGTCCATGCCCGATACCATAAGGAGCTGCTTGTACAGCTGCGGCGACTGAGGTAGGGCGTAGAACTTGCCGGGATAGAGCCGCGAGGGCACGAGGTAGTCGCGGGCGCCCTCGGGCGTGGAGCGGATGAAGGTGGGCGTCTCGATCTCGTAGAAGCCCTTGCCCGAGAGGTACTCGCGGACGGCGAAGGCGACCTCGTGCCTGAGGCGAATTTTGCGCTGCATGGAGAAGGAGCGAAGGTCGAGGTAGCGGTACTTGAGGCGGAGGTCTTCCTTCGCGTCCGACTTCTCGTCGATCATGAAGGGGAGGGTCTCGCAGCGGGTGAGTACCTGGATCGAGTCGGCGACGACTTCGACTTCGCCCGTCTCCATGTCCTTGTTGACCATGCTGTCGGGCCGTTCGCGCACGCGGCCGCGCACGGCGATACAGTACTCGAACTTGAGCTCGGCCGCTGCGGCCTTGAGCTCGCTCGATGCATCGGCCTCTACGACTACTTGGGAGATCCCGTAGCGGTCCCTTAAATTAATGAAGGAAATGGGACCGTGATCCCGCTTCCGGTGGACCCATCCATTGAGTATGACGGTCTGCCCGGCGTCGGCTTTACGGAGGGCTCCGCAGGTCGTAGTGCGCTTCTGGTATTCCATAGCGGGTATTCTACCCGTTATCGCGCCGGCCGTTCAAGCTTGACCTATGGTCTACCCGCACCTACAGTTAAAGTATGTTACGGCGGGCTTCCTCATGAGCGTTCGTCAGTTTTTAACCGCCGCGCTCATAACTACGGGCATCTTGCCCATACTCATCTTTGTCCTGGCCTTCCGGCCTATATTAACAAAACATATAGACGACGAAATCCGCCTGCGATCCGACGTCATGCTGCGCGTTCTCTCGGCGCAAGCGGGTTCGAGCCTTCTCGACGGGACGCGCAAAGACCTGCCCACTCTCCTCATCCTCGCCGAGTCCCTCTCCTCCGACTCTCGCCAGGCGGATCGCGAGAACGAGCTCCTTAGTTCCTTCCGTCTTCCTCATACCGAGTATTCCCTCCTCGTCGTGCTTGACGCGTCCGGCAGGATCGAGGCTTCCACCTCTTCCCTGGGGAACGTGGGTTTCTATTACGCCCTGCACGCTTCTCCCGTTCCTGGCTCCGTATCCTTCTCCAATCCTTTCCTATCGGTGCTCTCTGACGCCGTCGTCGTCGAAGCCACCTACTCTAATGGGCACAAGACGGTCGTCGCCCTCCTCGACTTAGGCGAGATATCCTCCAAACTCGTCCTCATAGCGCAGTCCCCGCGGGATAGGCTTGGCGTCGTGGACGGAGTAGGCCGCTACCTCGCCTGCTCTGATCCTTCTCGGGCCCAGAGGCTCGAGAAGGTCAACTCTGCATTCCTCGTCGCTGGTCCCGTCCTCATTCGGTCCGAGGGCCGCATGTATTACGCCGGCTCGCGACCGGTCGTTGGTACTGATTGGCGCCTCCTCTATCTCCTGGACGCCGAGACCGCCGACGCGCCGATGACGGCCTTTATGCGTAGTATCGCTATCCTCGTCGTCGCTGCGATCGGCGGTATCCTCGCCCTATCTCTTTTCGCTCGTCGGAACATTTCGACGCCGCTCTCCGCTCTCGTCTCGCGAATCGGGCTCATAGCGGACAGTAGTTGCTCGGACCGCATAGATAGGCAGCTCTTCTCGGAGTTCAGCGAGATAGGCCGCGCCTTCAACGAAATGGCCGATTCGATCGAGCTGCGCGATCGCGCACTGCAGCGGAGCGAGGAGCGCTACCGCCTCCTCTTTTATCGCAACCGCGTGCCCGCACTCCTCCTCGTCCCGGAAAGCGGCCGCATAAACAACGCGAACGATGCGGCGATCGACTATTACGGCTATTCGAAGGCCGCTCTCCTCGAGCTATCGTTCACGTGCCTCGACGAGAGCCGGCCAGAGTTCCTCGATGCCGAGCTTCTCTCCGCCTCCCGAGGAGGGCAAGGCCGTTTCCTTTCGCGGCACCGTCTTTCCTCCGGGGAGATTCGAGACGTCGAGCTCTATGTGAGCCCTATCGAGTTCGAGGGGGAGGCCGAGCTCTACTGTGTGGTCTTCGACGTGACCCAGCGCAGAATGGCGGAGGAGAGGACGGCGAAAGCCCTAGCTGAGCGGACCCTCCTCCTGCGCGAGGTCTATCACCGTGTCAAGAACAATCTGCAAATCATTTCAAGCCTGCTTAACCTTCAGGCCAACGGAATCGCTGACTCGATCGCGCTCTACGCGCTGCGCGTGGCCCAGGACCGGGTCTACGCGATGTCCGTGGCGCACGAGCTCGTCTATCAGGTGGAGGACCTCGCATCCCTAAGAATCGACGAGTACGCCGAGCGCATAGTCTCCAATCTGCAGATCGCCTATGGCGCTCCCGAGGGCTCGATCCATATGAACTTTCTGCCCATGAAACTCGAGCTGGAGAAAGCTATCCCCTTCGGCCTCGCGTTGAACGAACTCGTCTCCAACGCCTTTAAATATGCCTCGCCCACGGCCGCGAACCCTGTGCGCATTTCGCTCGAGCTAGGCTCGGAAGCGAGGGGGCCGCAGGGGGTGCTTTTCGCCATCGAGGACTCGGGCCCCGGTATGACCGCGGAAGTCCTCGGTACGGGGGACAAGCTCGGCTCCCTCGGCTTGTCGCTGATTCGCGCCCTTGCCGAGCAACTCGGCGGCCAGGCGAGCTGGTCGGTCGGCGCCTCGGGCTTGGGGACGCGAGTAGAGCTTCGCTTTCCGACAAAAGGCGGGGCCGCTCTCGCGAAGGAGTCGCCATGAGACGCTTTGCGCTCGCCCTGCTTGTCGCGGTCTTCGCCTCGCCTTTGGCCGATGCACAAATCACGCTCCGCTACGCCCACATGAATACCGCCGACAGCAACCCAGGCCTTCAGGCCAGCTTCTTCGCGAAGAAGGTTCACGAGTATAGCGACGGGGCCGTCGTCGTCGAAGTGTATCCCGATTCCCAGCTCGGGACTCTGCAGGACCAAGCCGAAGCTGTCTCGTCGGGCCTTGTCGCCTTCCATCATACTACGGCTGGCAGCCTGGGCGCCCTTTATCCGGACTTCGGCGTTTTGGACACGCCGTACATCTATAGGAATGTGGATCACCTGCTCAAGGTCGTCGCGCCTACTTCGAGCGTCATGTCCAAATTGAGCGCGGGCCTTTCCAAAAGCAAAGGGGTCCATGTCCTCTATACGTTCTACTTCGGAACGCGCGAGCTTAGCTGCGATCGGCCGATAAAGGAGCCTAGCGATCTTTCAACCCTCATGATACGTTGCCTCCCCTTTCCGATTTATCAGACCGCCGTCGAGGGCCTCGGGGCCATCGCCACCCCCATCGATTGGGCCGCGACGCCCACCGCCCTCGCAGCGAAAGTAGTTAACGGGGAGGAGAATCCTGTGGACATCATGCTCTCCTCGAAGCTCTACGAGTTTCAGCCTTATCTCATGCTTACGGGCCACATAATGGCCGCGGAAATCGTCGTCGTGAATGATGATATTTGGCGGCGGCTCTCCACGGATCAACGCGCCGCGATAACGAGGGCCGCTGCGGAAGCCTCGGCTTACGCGACTAAGCTGACCCTCGATACTGAGGCCGCCGATCTCGCGGCGCTCAAAGACCATGGGATGAAGGTGATCGGGC
>Ga0326728_10008621_pt1 | contig 25183 bp, 26 predicted proteins | sample MB3enrmetagenome_FD_207602 | JGI IMG/M metagenome (GOLD analysis project Ga0326728, IMG submission 207602) | Lab enriched peat soil microbial communities from McLean, Ithaca, NY, United States - MB31MN | ecosystem: Environmental > Terrestrial > Soil > Wetlands > Peat | place: USA: New York... | reverse complement strand
GTTCACACCTTCTGAGGACTCAAAATTGCCACCGAAGAGAAAACCGCGGTCAGAACCGGAGCGAGCGACCGAACGCCCTAACCCTGCTTCCGTCGCGCTCGATGCGAAGAGCGCGCTCGAAATCCTGCGCATCATCAACCGTGAGGATCGGAAGGTTGCGCCTGCCGTCGCCAAGGTGATTCCTCACATCGCGCGTGCCGTCGATCTGGCCGCGGAAGCGATCGCCCGTGGCGGTCGCCTCGTGTACCTGGGGGCCGGCAGCAGCGGGCGGCTGGGCGTTCTGGACGCGATTGAATGCGTTCCCACTTTCGGCACGACCAGTGTGGTGGGTGTGCTGGCCGGCGGACCTAAGGCTATGTTCGAGGCGGTCGAAGGCTCGGAGGACGATGAGCGGCAGGCCAGGCGCGATCTTCGCCGGATCAAGCTAAGTCGCCGCGACGTGCTGGTTGGCGTCTCCGCCAGCGGCCGCACACCTTACACGCTCGCCGGCATGCGCTACGCCCGCAGCCTCGGCGCGAAAACCGTCGCCGTGTGTTCCAACCCAGGCTCCCCGATGGAGCATGCAGCCTCGGTCGTCATCGTGCCGGCCACCGGGCCGGAAGTCATCGCCGGCTCGACTCGCATGAAGGCAGGAAGCGCGCAGAAGCTTGTCCTGAACATGCTTTCGACGGCCACCCTGGTTCGCCTTGGCCGCGTGCTCTCGAACTTGATGGTCAACGTGCAACTGACTAATGAAAAGCTGCGGCGGCGCGCCCAGGCGATCGTGGCGCGAGAAGCAGGTGTGAGCCCGGGAGCAGCAGCCCGCTCCCTGCGACAGTCCGGTGGGAGCCTGCCCATCGCGCTGCTGATGCTCTGGAAGCGCATCTCAAGAGACGAGGCGGCGCGGCTTGTGGCCGGCGGAGCAAACATCGCCGCGGTGCTGCGAGAAGCGAGAATGAATGATGAATAGTGAATAGTGAATGGTGAATAGTGAATACAAGACCCTTTACAATTCACCATTCACCATCCATAGTTCGGAGGTGGACAATGGTGAATGGAGGACCTTTGTAATTCACGATTCACTATTCACAATTCACCATTCATCTCATTATGGACAAGTTTCTCATCAAAGGTGGCCGGCCCCTGGAGGGCCGATTGGTGATCAGCGGCGCCAAGAACGCGGCCTTGCCCGCCATGGCCGCAGCCCTGCTCACCGACCGGCGCGTCGTCCTCCACAACGTGCCGCGCGTTCGCGACATCGGGACGCTGCGGATGCTGCTGGAAGAGTTGGGCGTCGACTCTTCCGTGGAACGCGAAGAGTACGGCAACCGGGTGGAGATCCAGGCGCGCCAGTTGGAGGAACCGCTGGCCCCGTACGAACTGGTGAAGCAGATGCGCGCCTCGGTTTTGGTGCTCGGACCACTCGTGGCACGCGTGGGACACGCCCGTGTGTCGCTGCCGGGCGGGTGCGCGATCGGGTCGCGGCCCATTAATCTCCATTTGAAGGGTCTCGAGAGTTTGGGCGCTTCGATCAAACTCGAGCACGGCTACGTGGAAGCGATGTCGTCAGGTCTCAAGGGCGCACCTTTCTACTTCGATACGATCAGCGTCACGGGGACTGAAAACCTGATGATGGCGGCCGCGCTCGCGGAGGGTGAAACCGTTCTGCACAATGCGGCACGCGAGCCCGAGATCCAGGACCTTGCAAGCCTGCTGAATGCCATGGGCGCTCACGTTGAAGGCGCCGGCACCAACTCCATTCGCGTCCGCGGCGTCACCAAGCTGCACGGCGCCGAGCACACGATCATCCCCGACCGCATCGAGGCCGGCACCTTCCTGGCCGCAGCGGCAATTACCGGCGGTCGGCTGACACTGGACCATGTCGAGCCGGGTCACTTGGCAGCCGTGGTCGCGAAGCTGACAGAAGCAGGCGTCGAGATCACGGCAACTTCTCCCAATCGGCTCGAAGCGAGCTCCCGCGGAGCCCTCCAGGCGCGCGACATGGTGACCCAGGAATACCCCGGCTTCCCCACCGACATGCAGGCGCAGTACATGGCGCTGATGACGCAGGCCGACGGCTCCGCGGTGATTACCGAGACTATCTTTGAGAACCGCTTTATGCACGCGCTGGAGTTGCTGCGCATGGGCGCCGACATCACCATCGACGGGCGGCGCGCCGTGGTACGGGGCCGCACCTCACTCGGCGGCGCCAGCGTACAGGCCTCGGACCTGAGGGCCAGCGCATCGCTTGTTCTTGCCGGCCTCGCCGCAACCGGCGAGACGCTGATCGACCGGGTCTACCACATCGATCGAGGCTATCAACGTATCGAAGAGAAGTTGACTCAGGCGGGCGCCAGGATTCGGCGAATCTCAGAAGCGGGCTGAACCTCGAGGCATCGGACCAACTGGAGTCTATGGCGGAGGCTTTCTTCGTGGTAGGGGCTGGGCTGCCCCTGGGAATTCCCGTAGGTGTTCAGAAGGCAGCCGATCTGGTGAGACGCGATCTCCGAGAACATCACCGCCTCCGTCGCAGCGGCGGCCGCGGATAATGCAATACCCGGGGATGCTGCGGCGTTCGCTGTGCTGTTCGCCGCCTCGAGCACCCGAAGCGGAAGGGGCGGCACGAGCCGTGACTCGTGCCGCCCGCGATCGGAGCAGTTTCGGTTCTTAACAGCAGCAGTCTGCCATCGCCGGACCGCCGCTCATAGAGCGCGCCTCAGCAAGCCCAAGCTGCACCGTTACCCGCCGCTTGCGCAACTGTAACCGGGGGGAGGCATATAGGGGCTGGCATATCCCGCATCGTTGGCGAGAACGTTCACAGCGCAGCCCGCCGCGTTCCCAACACCGGCAGCAGCATTCGCGTCTGCGGCCGCAGCATTCGCCGCCGCGGTAGCCGCCTTCGCATCCGAGTCGGCCGCATTCGCCGCCGCCTCCGCCGCGAGCGCATCGGTCTTGGCGTCGTTCGACCGCGACATCCCGATCCCAGCCAGAATCGCCGCTGTCACGCCCGCTCCCAAGGCGCCGGCAGCCAGCCACTCGGTGCCGTTACCTCCGTAGTGTTGAGTGCCGCCGGCAGCTTGCGGCGCGCGGCCCGTACGAGGCTGGATGGTGATCGCCTTGCCCTCGGCCACTTCTACGGGCGCGCCGTTCCCTTCCACCCGCACCGAACCCTTCTCGGCGGTCACCACGATCGCGTTACCCACCATCGCAACCTGGCACAGCGTCTTGAACCCGCTCGCCGCCACCACCGAAACGCTTCCCGCCTGCACGCGCAACCGCGTGCTCCCGTTCGGCTGGTACAGCGAGACATTCCCCTGCGTCAGTTGCAGGCTAACATCATTCTGATCGCGCGAAAATGATGCGCTCGTGTCGCGCCCGAAAACCATACGAGCTCCCGTGTTGGTTGCCACGACGGCCGCTCCATCCTTCACCCTAAGGCTCTGGCCCGCGAAAACCACACTGTTGGGGAGGAGTGGCTGACCCTCCAGCGTCGCATTCATACTCCCGGCTACAGACCCTACGACGGCCGAACCCGCAAACGCCGGAACGGCAGCGCTGATTGCCAAAAGCAAGACACAAACGAGCGAGGACACCTTGTACGCGTTCTTCGACATGAGTAACTCTCCTTTTCGCGCAAGTGCGCTGGTGCCACTTGCCGCCAAATATAAGTTTCCCTCAAATCCAGCTGCGTGCTTACCGCCGCCGGAAAACAGAGTCTACGGCAGAGCGTTCAGGCTTGTCAATAGCAAAAAGCAAAAAAAATTCCTCCCCTTTCCGGGGCGGGGACGGTCAAGAACGAGCACAACCGAAGTCTCCTGAGCATTGACCACAAACCCTTCCAGGGGGCTTTCTATACGCGGCACAAGAATCTCAAAATTCCTCTAACCCAAAAACCCGCTCAGTTTAGGCGACCGGGTAGCCATTGTCAAGAAAAATTTCTTATGTTGGCGATCTCTGTTCTTCTCGTTTCTTGGTTTCCCGCCCGCCGGCTGTTGCACAACTCGCTAAATCTCAACGGGCGTCAAAAACTCGTTTGGTTGTGCCTGATGGCTGCCGCCGACCTCGCTGAGTCCGCCCACTCCGCGTCCTGGTCTTGCGACCTTGGCGGCGATCATCCTCAGCGCGGCACACCCCACCAACGAGCAGCCTGCCTATGACGCACTCTCCATAAGACGCTGGATGGCCGCCGCCACGCCGTTCGCGGGCGGATTGAACACGGCGGAGCCTGCCACTAGGACGTTCGCCCCGGCTTCGACCACGAGGCGGGCCGTCTTTTCGTGAATTCCTCCGTCCACCTCCACTTCGCAATCGAGGCCGCGCGCGTCAATCTCCCGGCGCACCTCGCGGATCTTGCCCAGCGTCTCTGGTATGAATTCCTGTCCGCCGAACCCAGGGTTAACCGTCATCACCAGCACCAACTGAAGGCTCCCCAACACCTCGGAAAGCAGGCTGGTGGGAGTCGCGGGGCACAGGGCCACACCCGCTTTCTTCCCCAACCCGTGAATCTGCTGGATGACCCGGTCGAGGTGCGGCGTGGCTTCCTGATGCACGATCAGTGTGTCCGCGCCCGCCCTGGCGAATTTCTCAATGAAGTCCTCCGGCGGCTCGACCATAAGATGGACTTCCAGCGTCAAGCGGGTCAGTGGCCGCAGGGCTTCGACCACCTGCGGTCCGAACGTAATGTTCGGCACAAAGCGGCCGTCCATGATGTCAATCTGGACGCGGTCCACGCCTGCGGCTTCTACGGCGCGCACCTGCTCGCCCAGCCACAGGAAGTCTGCCGAAAGGATGGAAGGCGCAATGCGGAATTGGCGATTGACGATTGACGATTGACGATTTGAAGAGGAATCTGTCGAATCCATGCTGCCTCTTGAGAAACTCGAACTTCGAAATTAGTTTAGAACATACTGCCCTGGCGTCAATCCCCCAGCATTACAAACACGAAACCCCTCCGACGGCCGAGTTTCGAGTTTCATTTTTTCAATCGTCAATCGACAATCAAAGCAGCCGGGCCGCCGCCCGGTCCACATACCAACTCAGTCGGCCCCTCGACGGGCAGATCCTCTCGACCGGGTATCGTTGCTGGCCGTCAGGAGCCTGGAGCACGTCGCGCAAGGTTTCGGCTTTATCGTTCCCGGCCACCAGAAAGACAATCTCAGCCGCGGCGTTAATCACCGGCGCAGTGAGGGTGAGCCGATTCGCGTCGAGTTTCGCAACGTAGTTCGGCGAAACCCAGAGCTTCAACTCAGCAAGCGCCCGCGTCCCGGGAAACAGCGAGGCTGTGTGCCCATCGGCACCCATGCCGAGTAAGATCAGGTCGAAGCGCGGCCAGTCGCCCGGCTTCGGCTGGAGGACACGCTCCAGTTCCCCGGCGTACTCCCGGGCCGCAGCGTCAAGATCCGTCGCTTCCCCGCGCATCCGGTGGAAATTCTCCCGCGGAATTGGAGCGCGGTCAAGCAATGCCTCCCGGACCATTCGGTAGTTGCTGTCCAGGTCATCCGGCGGGACGCACCGCTCATCAACCTGAAAAAGATCGATACGCTCCCAGCGATTGGGACCTGACAAGCCGGCCAGCAATTCGTAAAGGCGTTTGGCCGTGGAGCCGCCGGACAGAGCGACCGAAAACGTCTTCCCCTCCGCGGCGAGGCTCCCGGCCAGCTCGCAGAAATGCTCGGCAGCGGCGGCGCTCAGTTCCTCGAGATTTGCAAAAATCCGAACGTCGGCTTGTGCCATCAAGGCCCGCTGACATGAAACTCGAAATTCGAAACTCGAAATTGGAAACTCGAAACTAGCCCGCCATCAACTTCAGCGTTCGGCGTCCGAGGTCAGCGGCACCTCTGGCCGGGACTTAGAGCTCAGGCTCGGTCTTGCGAGTTTCGAGTTTCCAATTTCGAGTTTCGAGTTTCCCATCACACTTGGTGCCAGTGGCGAAGGTCGCGCTCGATAAAGGCATCGGCTTCCGGCGGCCCCCACGTCCCCGCTTCGTAGAACGAGAGCCCCTTGCGACCGTCCTGCTGCCAGCGCTCGAGAATAGGCGTGATGAGCTCCCAGGCAAGTTCCACGAAATCGGCGCGGGTAAAGAGCATCGGATCGCCCAGCATGCAATCCAGCAACAGGGTCTCGTAGGCCGTGGGCGGCGCCTCGACGTGGAAGGTCTCACCATAGCGGAAATCCATCGTCACCGGGCGAATCTGCATCGTGGTGTCAGGAATCTTGGCGTTGAACTTGAGAGAGATGCCTTCATCGGGTTGGATCCGCACCGAGAGCAGATTGGGTTCGATGGTCTTGGTCAGCGTTCCCCGGAAGAGCAGGTGCGGCACGCGCTTGAACTGGATGGTGATTTCGGAGACACGCTTGGGCAGCCGCTTGCCGGAGCGGAGGTAGAAAGGCACGTCGGCAAAGCGCCAGTTGTCGATGTAAAACTTGAAGGCGGCGAAGGTCTCCGTGGTGGATTGCGGCGACACCTTGGGCTCGGCACGATATGCCGGCATCTTCTCGCCGTTCGACCAACCCTCCACGTACTGCCCGCGCACCGCGTAATCGCTCAGCCGGTCAAGCGGGATGGGGCGCACGGCCCGCATCACTTTGGCCTTCTCGTCGCGCACCGCCGTCGCCTCGAAGATCGCCGGCGGTTCCATAGCAATCAGGCTCATCACCGAGAGCACGTGGTTCTGGATCATGTCGCGCACCAGGCCCGCTTCCTCGTAGTAGGAACCGCGGTTCTCGATGCCAAATTCTTCGGCCACGCAGATCTGCACATGGTCAATGTAGCGCCGGTTCCAGACAGGCTCCAAGATGCCGTTGGCGAAGCGAAAAACCAGGAGGTTCTGGACGGTCTCCTTGCCCAGGTAATGATCGATCCGGTAAATCTGGTTCTCGTGGAAGACGCGGGTGACCGCTTCGTTCAACTCGCGTGCGCTCTCCAGGTCCCGGCCGAAAGGCTTCTCGATGATGATCCGCGTCCAACAGTCGCGGCACTCTTCCGGGCGCGACAGGCCCGCATCACCGAGGTGCCTGACGATGACGGGGAAGAAACTCGGAGGCGTGGCCAGATAGAAAAGCCGATTGCCACCGGTGCCGCGCTCCTTATCCAGCCTGGTCAGCAGCTCCTTCAACTGAGTGTAAGCCGCGGGGTCGCCGAAGTCGTCGGCGATATAATGCAGGTGGCTGAGAAACGCATCGAGGACGGGATCGTTGGCGGCCGGCAGATTCAGGTATTTGGCGACAGCCTGCCGCATCTTCTCGCGAAAGCTGTCATCGGTGTAAGGCGTCTTGGAGCAGCCGACCACCGAGAAGCCATTTGGTAGGCGCTTTTGGCGCGTCAGGTAATAGAGCGCCGGAATCAGCTTGCGCTCCGTCAGATCCCCCGAGGCGCCGAAGATCACCATCACACTGGCCTCGGGAACGCGCTTCTCGTGGACTGCGCCGGACTCGGTCGCTGGGATCAGAATCGTCTCAGCCATTAGCACCTCTTGTAGAACAGCGGCTAGTGGCTAGTGAAAAGGAAACGCAACCACGGGTTGGTGGACCCTAGGCCCCTTCTCCCGCTTCGGTCTGCCGTTCCACGCGCAAGCCTACCACCGGTCTTCACTAGCCACTAACCACTAACCACTCTTTTCCAGCCACTGCTGTCACGCAACCGCCCCCGCGCTTGCCAGAATCGCGCTGCGTTTTTCCGCCAGCGCCTTGAGCAGCTTCTCGAAGTCGCGCGTGAAGGAGGCCACCCCTTCGTCTTCGAGTTGCTGCGTTGCGGCTTGCAGGCTGACCCCGACCTCCGCGAGCTGCTGAAGGACCCGGTGGGCGCCGGCAAGGTCCTCTTCCAGCGAGAGCCGCACTTTGCCATGATCCCGGAAGGCGCTCACGGTGGCTGGCGGCAGGGTATCCACCGTGTCGGGTCCAATCAACTCCTCGGCATAGAGCACGTCGCGGTACTTGGGATTCTTGGTGCTGGTGGACGCCCAGAGGACGCGCTCGACGCGCGCGCCCTTGGCCGCAAGGGCCCTGAAACGCTCGCTCCCAAAGATGGCTTTGAACTTCTCGTAAGCTGCCTTGGCATTGGCGATGGCCGCCTTGCCCAGGAGCGCCGTAATCTTGTCACGCTCGGCGGGGGTCTTCGCCTCCCGCAGCTTGGCTTCGAGTTGTTGGTCTACAAGTGTGTCGATGCGGCTCACAAAGAAGCTCGCCACCGAGCCGATCCGGTCGATCGGCTTCCCTTCCCGCACGCGGCGCTCGAGGGCCGCGATGTAAGCGTAGGCGACTTCCTCGTAGCGCTCCTGTGCAAACAGGAGCGTGATATTGATGTTGATGCCCTCGGCCAGGCATTGCTCGATGGCCGGCAGACCTTCTTTGGTTCCCGGAATCTTCACCAAGATGTTGGGACGGTTCACGGTCTGCCACAGGCGCCGCGCCTGAGCCATCGTCGCTTCGGTATCGTGGGCGAGGTCCGGAGCCACCTCAAGGCTGACGTAGCCATCCTGGCCCTTGCTTCGGTTGTAGGTGGGGCGGAAGAGGTCGGCTGCCATCTGGATGTCCTCCACCTCCAGCCGCTCGAACAGGGGCGCCCCACTCAGGCCTTCCCCAACCAGCTTCGTAATGGCCGCGTCGTAGTCCTTGCTGCCGGCAATCGCCTTCTCGAAAATGCTGGGATTGGAGGTAACGCCGGAAACGCCATCTTCGTCAATCAGGCGCTTCATCTCGCCGGACAGGAGCTCACCCCGCCGGATGTTATCAAGCCAGACGCTCTGGCCAACCCGATTCAGTTCGCGTAAAGGATTATGATCCATGGTTCCTATTCCTCCTGAAGTACGATGTCGGAGCCCGTTCCCCCGGTTCAGGTCTGTCCGACTGTCTGAAAGTCAGCACGTTTGTTCCTTAACTTCCTTCGCTGCGCAACCCCGGAGGCGTCGAATCTGCAATAGGACGCTGAGCGGAACCATTGATCCTATTGATTCAAAAGGACATTTCGGTTTCGTTCCTCGACCCTCTTTTCGACCGTCTTGGCGCGCTAACGCTAGGCGCCAGACTAGCGTTCGGGATCGCTCTCCCTCTCGACCGTTGCGATACCTCGCAATCTGCAATCGGACGAAGGCATCCATTCAAAATTCCCCGAAATCGGCCTTGAAATCGCTGCAATCAACTGATAACAAAGGCGATACTCGCTATGGGTTCGTTCTTGTCGAAGACGGCCTATCTGGCTGAAAATAAATGCCTTATCCTTATGGGTTCGTTCGCCATAGCCGGACCCGATCTCCGTCCTTTTCGATTCTGGGGCCTCCGAGCTGCGCTTCGCCGATTCGACTATCGGATGACCATCTCTTGATCCAGCCATCGTAAGGTGCTTCCGTGCCCGTTGGGTTTCGAATTGCCGATTTACGATTGATGATTGCCGATTCTTGGAGAACGAAGGCCACCCTGCTCTCCAATCAGCAATCGGCAATCAGCAATCGGCAATTCGGCCCCCTTTTTTGGTTGCGGCCCAGAGGCCGCGCTGTGCTTCTTCTCCGTCCGTCCATCATGCGCTGGCATTGCCGGTTCGCGCTAGGCGTCAACGCCTCTACATTGCCAGGGGAGTTCATTGTCCCATAGCGTAGTAAGCTTGTCAAGATTTTTATTGTTGATTCGGTGACCTCCAGCCTTCGCCATTGCGCCTGCTCTATCGTACTAACCTTGAACTCCTTTTTGGCTCGCGCCGATTTTTCTTTGTTCGCCACTCGCCACTCGTCACTAGCCACTTAGTCCAATTTGGTTGCGTCCAGAGGCCGCGCCGTCATCATGGGTTCGTTGGCGTCCCCGGCCGCCCCAGCAGATTGTGGGCCTGCTCCACGACGTTTGCCAAAGTAAACCCGAACTTCTCCGCCAAGACCTTATAGGGCGCAGACGCTCCAAAGCGGTTCATCCCGATCACCGCACCCTTCATCCCAACGTACCTCTCCCACCCGAACGGAGCGGCGGCCTCGATGGCCAGCCGGGCCGTCACCGCCGGCGGCAGAACTTCGTCCCGGTAAGACTGCGGCTGTTTCCCGAACAGGTCCCAGCTTGGCATGCTGACCACGCGGACGACGATTCCCTCCTCCTTTAGTTTCTCGTAAGACTCCAGCGCCAGCGCGACCTCCGACCCGGAAGCAATCAAAATGATCTCCGGGGTCTCATTCTCCGGGCTACCCAGACCGCCAGCATCAATGGGATGAGAAAAACCGGACGAATCCGCCAGCACATAGGCGCCGCGCGCGACCCCCTCGGCCGGGGCGTACTTGCTGCGGTCGATGGTCGGCAGGTTCTGCCGCGTCAGGGCCAGCAGAACTGGCCCGCCCCGATGTTCGATCGCCACCTGCCAGGCGACCGCCGTCTCATTTGCGTCGGCCGGCCGGATCAGGCAGATGTTGGGAATGGCCCGCAGCGCCGGGAGCTGCTCGATGGGTTCATGCGTCGGTCCGTCTTCCCCGAGAAAGACACTGTCATGCGTGAACACGAAAATGGAGTGCGCTTCCATCAGCGCCGCCAGCCGGATGGCTGGCCGGCAGTAGTCCGAGAAAATCAGGAACGTCGCACCGTAGGGGATGAGGCCGCTGAGCGCCATGCCATTGAGGATGGCGCCCATGCCGTGCTCGCGGATTCCGAAATGGAAGTTCTTGGCGCCGTAATTGCTTTTGGCAAAGTCGCCCAGGCCTTTCACGTAGGTCTTGGTGGAAGGTGCGAGGTCGGCCGAACCGCCGAGGAAGAACGGCAGGCCAGGCGCGATAGCGGCCAGAACCTCCTCGGACGCCGAACGCGTCGCAATGGGCTTGTCGCCGGCCTTGAAGGTGGGAATCTTCTCCTTCCATCCCTCCGGCAGCTCGCCTTTGACATAAAGATCCCAGTCCTTCGCAAGGTCCGGCAACGCCTGCCGGTACGCCGCCAGCTTCTGCTGCCACTCTGCTTCGGCCTTCTCACCCCGTGGGACCGCCTCGCGAAAGTGGGCGAGCGCCTCGTCGGGAACATAGAAAGCCGGATCGAGAGGCCAGCCCAGGTTCTGCTTGGTCAGCCTCACTTCCTCTTCACCCAGCGGCTCGCCGTGGGCGGCGGCCGTGTCATGCTTGTTGGGACTGCCGTAACCGATGTGCGTGCGCGCCACGATAAGAGACGGCTGACCCCGGTGCGCCTTAGCAGTGGCGAGAGCCTGGGTGACAGCTTCGACATCGTTCCCGTCCGTCACCCTTTGCACGAACCAGCCATAAGCCTCAAACCGCTTCCCCACGTCTTCCTGGCTGAACGCCAGGTCGGTTGAACCCTCGATGGTGATGTGATTGTTGTCGTAAAGGAAGATGAGGTTGTCGAGGCCGAGGAATCCGGCAATCGAAGCCGCTTCCGCAGAGACGCCCTCCATCAGGTCGCCATCGCTGCAAATGCCGTAGATTCTGTAATCAACAATCTCGTGGCCTTGCCGGTTGAAGTAGGTAGAGAGATACTTCTCGGCAATCGCCATGCCGACGGCATTGCCGAAGCCCTGCCCGAGCGGCCCCGTCGTGGTCTCAACACCCGGGGTCAGCCCGTGCTCCGGGTGGCCAGGCGTCCTGCTGCCCCACTGGCGGAATTGCTTGATGTCGTCCAGGCCGAGGTCGTATCCCGTCAGGTGCAGCAAGCTGTAAAGCAACATGCAGCCGTGGCCGGCGGAAAGAACAAACCGGTCGCGATTGGGCCATTGCGGGTTGCGCGGATTGAAGCGAAGGAACCGCGTCCAAAGGGCATACGCCATGGCCGCCACGCCCATGGGCAGCCCGGGGTGGCCCGACTCGGCCTTTTGAACCGCGTCGATCGCGAGGCAGCGGATGGTATTGATCGAAAGCTCGTCGAGCGGGCTGGCGTTCAGGGCAGATTTGAGGGGTTGAAGAGCGGCTTCTGCGCCCACAGGTGATTCTCCTCTGTATTGGCCACGGCCACCGCCTGCACGCCCCTTGCTCGCGGGATGAAACTTCGGTGCTTGGCCCTCTACCAAATGTGATGAAAAGCGACGACATTTGGCTGCAAAAGCGGATTATACACTACCGCCAAGCCTCTGGCTGAACCGGCTTCGCTAACCTCGCCAGTTTGCTTGCCATGAAACACTCTCACGATGTGCACTGTTTGCTCTCTGACTTGATAGACGATGATGAAAGGAAGCGAGCGGACGACCACCTCTCGTGTGCCTTCTCTCTTTCCGGGTCGGCCGCGGTTCGGAAAGGTCGTTATCGCGGAGACTGCGTCATATATCCTGCGCACCAGTTCTTCTGCTCTTCCGGGCGCGTGCTCGTGCAGGTAATCGGAGATGCTCTTGCCGTCTTCACGCAAGAAATTCTAAAGCCATTCGACACTCTGGAGGTGCCGGCGAAAGTTAAAGTCGCGTGGAATGACATCGTGAAAAAAGTCGTGAGGGCGTGATCCTACGAGATGCAGGATAATTGACACGGTGGAGCGATGAAGAAGGTGTGTGTTTACATGATTAAATGCCATGTTGATGGCAAAGGGAGAGACGGGAAAGGTTCGCGGGGGAAGGTGCAGCAAGGCGATTGCCATCGGTTAGTAGCCAAATAGATGAACCGCGTTGACGTTCACGTAGTTCTTCGGCTCGAAAAACACGCCCAGCCTCTTTTGGACGTGTCGAAAGTGTCTGAGCACAGTGCCGTTACCGCTAGGTCGCGCCTGCGGAACGAGGAGAAACAGATATTGCGCATGCTCGCAGATGTGGCACTTCCACAAATCAAGGAGGTCCATGTTGTTAGTAGTGGTTTTTCCACGCTCGACCTCCAGAAGAATCCCAGTGTTGGCGACACGGCAGTAGTAATCGGGTCTTAGTCCGGGCACCTTGTAGTTTGCGAAGAGTCCTTTTTTCTCGTTCTCGAAACCCAGCTCGACCGCCTTCTTGAGGATCACCTCTTGAATTGCCGCGCTGGAGGCGCCGAGAACGTGCCGTTCGCGAATTTGCTGCTGTATGTCAGGCTGTTCAAGGTGATCTCGCAGCTGCTCGGCGATTTGATTTGCGAGGCTGAAAGACTCCAGGTGCTCAGCGTCAGCCTTTTTTAAAACAGCAAAATCAATTCCCATTGCGTGACGCCTTCTGGTGCATCCCCTAAATCGCAATCCGCTCGACTTCATCGAGTGAAATCTCATCCTCGAAGTCGTCGATGCGTGCCGGCGTCCAGCGAATGCGCATCAGGGCCTTGGCTGCTTTTCACGCAGCCGCTCTTCCATGCGCGCGCCTACCTCTTCATGCTCCACAAGCTCGCCGCGTTCAATTTCGGCCAAGCCCTTCTCGACTTCCTGAACAAACCACTCGTCGTAATCCACAAAACGCTCTCCTGGCTAACTGCTCCTTCGGCGCCTCAGGTAGATCACTGGACTACCGTAAAGTTGCCCATTCAGGCAATCGAGAGTCTTATGTTCGATGTCCTCGAAGTCTCCAAGCTTGCTGGTCCAGTAACCATTGGGCAGTTGCCTGGCGGCGTGAGTCGGAACGCCGATGAGATCGACGTACAGTGCTATTTTCTCGAACCCTTTTTCCAAGTCAGGACCGGAGCAGGGATGGTAGTTCAAGGTTCGATAAGCTGCGATGAAGGCGTTAAGGGTTTCCTCTCTCACCACGCCGGGAGGCCAGTAGCCATAGCCGATTCGTGGGTCGTCCGGCCACCACCAGCGTTGGGTATCCCCTGCAGCCCACGCGATGCAGTTATAAAGTCGTGATGCGGCGCTCGTGATCTCGTGGTCTGCTGCGCTTAGATTGGGAAAGTCACCGGGCAGCCAGCTACCGGACATAACCTCGTTGCCTTCCCCATTCCAACCAGATTTCGGCCATTTCTTTCATGTTACCCCGACGCTCGGGGGGTACAGGGTCCTCGCCGGTGATCGCCTTTAGCGCCCAAAACCAGTGGTCCAGTTCCCGTCGAAGTTCGGCCAAAATCAATGGAACCGCCGGCAAGCCGAGCCCTATGATTCTCTGGTAGGCAGGATGCATCGCAATCATGACCGACGATGAGGTAGCTCGCCTCTCGTTTTTCCATGTTCTTACAAGATGGCGGAACTCGGCCTGATCCCACCGGGGTCGCAAAGTGTTCCGCGGACTCGCCACCTGGGCAGCGCTGCCTTTCGTACGGCCGATTTTCGGCCGCCCAACACGCACCGCGCGTTTCAGTTCAGCCTCCGTCGATTCCGGTATGTCGGAAAAATCGATTCGGCTATCCGGCATATGCCTTGCGCTCCTTGCGGCTCGCCTGCCGCGCGGCGTGAGCCGGCTGGTAGAGACCGTGCGCTTTTGGTTGAGCAACATGCTTTTGGATGAAGAGCTTCTCTTCCTCGAAGGTCATGCCCTCGACCTCGTTACTCAGCCGGTCACGAATCTTACGCATCGTGCCGACAGCATCAAATTCCCTCTTGGCTTTTCTCATCACTCCTTCTCACATCCCGCAACGGGAGTCGCAAGGCCTGTGCGGATCGACTCGCGCATACCCGGCAGCGAAAGCAGGTAGAGGGTCTCCTGAATGGCGTTCCAGTCTTCTTCGCCAACCAGCACGGCGTTGGTACGAGGTCCGGTAATCAGCACCGGTTGGTGCGCCTCCGCCGTCTCATCCAGCAGGCGGTCGAGCTTATCGCGCGCATCAGCGGCGTTCAGGCTATTCATGCCTATCAGCCTACTCTTTCTCACCGGATGTCGCAAGCGCGCGAATTCCCGTCCACCCTGCGTGATTTAAATCATGCGGTCACAGTCGGCGTGGGAGTCTATCCAAAACCAAGTAACCGTTGAGCCGTCCAGGACACCCAGGGCCCGGTATCCGAGTCCGATGCGAACCGAATACAAGTTCTCCACCGGGTCCACGTTTTTGAATCGAAGGCTCGGATGAGACGGGTCGGCCCGAAACAGCCGGTAAGACCGGCGCGCCTGCGCTTGAATCTCCTCGGGCAAAGAGGCAAACGCCACTCGGAATGAACGAGAGGTACGTGACTCGATCACAGGATGTCATCGAGCGGAAGGGTCTCACCGCGCCGGTGCTCACGCAGGGCTTCCTGGGCAAGAGTCCTCAGCCTTTCCGTGTTGTGAGCCAGTGTCTCCTTCCAAGCGGCTTCGTCTTCCAAGGTCTCGATAATCTGCGAAGCGATCGCGTCTTGCTCCTCCTGAGGAAGGGTGGCGACCTTGCGCACGGCCTCTTCGAGCAATTGCGTCATAGGGCGAGCCTACCAGAGCGCTTGGACGCGCGCAAGGGAAACCAACCGGTGTCGCGCGAGCAGGTCAAGAAGTACCTGGGCCTTACGGACAAACCAGATGCTGCCTCGCTTCGGGCGTGGTTTCTCAGCCGGCATGCGCTAGTCGTCGCTCGTGAGCTGAGATTCGGCGAACTCGCCCCAGGACCTTTCCCCGCCGCGTTCCTCGGGCGAGAGGGACCGCATCTCTTCGATCGTCTTCATTCTCCGCTATTCTCCGCGTCTCCGTGCCTCTGGGGCCCCGTTCGCCTTCGACCGCGACAGTCGCTCGGAAGCCAGCTTCGCGAAGTGCCCCGCGGCGCCGCCCGCAGCCTTCCCCTCGGTGACGGCCTCCTGCCACGCGGCGCGAGCGGCCCCGCGGTCCCCGGCTCCGTCCAGCGCCACTCCCAGCTCGTAGAACGCCGCTTCGTCGTGGGGTTTGTCGGGCTTGCCGACGCCGAGGTTCACCGGATACTCCGTGGCGTTGCGGAACGCGTTGGCAGCCGCCTGGAAATGCCGTTGCTCGATTTGTCGACGGCCTTGTTCGAGCCTGGCGCGAACGTACACTTGGCGCGCGATCTCCCCGCCCTCCCAGGGCTTAAAGTTGTGCCCGGCCAGAAGGGCAAGGCCCTGCTCGTACTGCTTCTCATCCACCGCCAGCTTCGCGCGATGCAAGCGGACGGCATCGCGATCGAGCACGGACGCCGGAGCGCCGGCAAAGAGCTTGGCGCGACTTGTAACGTCCCCCTTCTGCGCGTAGATGTCGTCGAGGTCGAGATAGAGGCGATAGTCGTCCGGCGCGAGTTGGATGGCCTTGGCGTAGAAGCCGGCGGCGCCGGGCAGGTCCTTCTTCACCCGCCACGCGTAAACACCCAGGTTGCGCTCCAGGACCGAATAGTCAAATCCCTCGCCCAGCGCCTGCAGCCAGAGCTTCGACGCGTCGTCATAACGGCCGTGGGCGAAGAGAAAGTTGCCCAACTCATATTGCGCGTGGGCATCGAGCGGGTTGTGCAAGAGCGCATCCGCCAGCGCGCGCACGTCCGCCAGGCGGTTGGGAAAAACCTTCTCATAGGGCGCGGAGGCGGCCTGCGCGGCGAATGCATCCCCGACCTGCTTGTTATCCTCAGCCCACGCGTTGGATGCAAGGTCGTAGTAAACAAGCGGCGAGACCTCACCGGGCCGCAATTCTTTGAGGGCGGCCTGAAGCACCGCGTCCGACGAGGGCAGATCGCCGAGATCCCGGTACCAGGCGGCCGTCTCCAGGTAACTCTGTACGTTGCGGTCGGTGAAGGGGCTGGCCGGTGCGCTTGAGTCGCGCGAGCCGCTCGCGAGCCGCCAGCGCTCGGCGCGGGCATAGGAAAGGAGCGGCATCTTCTCCAGCGCCTCGTTGGCAGCCCGCGACGCTTCGATGTATCGGAGACGATCGAGACGTAGCGCGACGGCAAGGTCGGCGAGGGCGACCGCGTCGCCGGGGTTGTAGCTGAGGGCCCGTCGCAACAGATCGACGGCTTCCCCATACCGCTGCCGATGTATCGAGATCTCGCCGAGTTCAGCCAACGCCGGGGCCAGTGGTCCGCCGTAATGAATTGAAGCCCAGAAAGCGTCCTGGGCGAGTGTCCAGCGCCCTGACGCCCTATAGATCACCCCTGCCGCATAGTGCAGGGCGGGATCGAGGGAGTTGCGAACCCAGGCGCGCGCAAGGAAGCCCTCTGCACCCCGAAAATCGGCGGCGCGGTAGTGCCACCAAGCCTCCTCGAGCAGTGCCGGCAGGTAACCCGGATCGCGTCGGAGCACGTCATCGAACGTCTGGTGGGCTGCTTCATCCTGGCCGCTTTTCTGCTGCGCGACACCGTGAAGGAAAGACTCCTCCACCGTCATTTCGCTAACCGGCTTCTCCTTCGCCAAGCCCGCGCCCGCCGCCGGAACAAAGTCCGGGTTGCCATCCACGGGGTCCGCCGACAACCAGCGAGCCCGGGTCGCTCCCTCGATGGACTCGACTTCAACGGAGAGGTTGGCGTCGCGGCGAATCTTCGGGTCCGTCTGAAGCTCCTTGGCCGGCACGTCAAAGACGACCGGTTTGAGAGGCTGAAGAATCACCGGCCCGAATTCGCGCACCAGCCGGGAGCCCGACTTCAGGCGAACCTTCACGCCTGGAACCTCAACCACCGGGCTGATGGCGATCCTGAATTGCGGTTCCCCAAGCTTAGCTTGGGGCGGGAAATATGCATTGAGAGCAAAATCCCTGTTCGCTTCCACGAAGCCGCCGCCCAGGTGCTCGACGGGGTACCAGTATTCCGTCCACGACTCCACCCGGCGCGGAGGCATGAACTCGTAATTCAACTGCGTCTCGTAGCGCCCGCTCTGGATCTCGTTGTACGCACCGTCATGATCGGTCAGGATGTCCGTCCAGATAAGGCCATCGCCGGCCACCCCCCAGGACCAAACTTTCTTCCCCGGGTCCTCGCGAAAGTCAGCCACGTGCGCGACGCCATAGTCACCCTTTTCGTAGTAGGCGCCGAAGAAGTCTCGCTGCACTTGTCTCGCGAACAGCGACGTTGGTTGCCGGATGTTCGCGTACCGGCTGTAATCAACCCCGTTCCAGACCGGGTACGGGACGACGAAGCGGGCGTGGGGATAAGCTTCCCGCATGGGGTAGATGAATCGCATGTCGTCGGTGGCTGGTACCGCGGCGTTCGCCCAAAACCAATACAGATTCGGGAGCGGCGTGCAATTGAAGAGGGTGACACGCTGCTCCAGGCGCGCCTCATGCGGTCGCAGCGTGAGAGCTACCTCCCAGTGCATGTTCGTCACTTGGTCGACGTCGCCCACCACCACCGTGGCGCTGCCGTCGAGGTTGCGGCGCTTTGTCCACTGGACGGGCGATACGGTCACCACGGTGTGGCCGTCGGGAAAGTTGAATTCGATGCCGCCGGAGATCCACGCGCCGCGCAGCGCCACCAAGCCGTACTTCACCACGTTGTTCCGATAGAAGACTTCCCTGCCGTCCACTTTGTCGTAGACCGAGTAGACATGGCCGCCCAACTCCGGCAGAACGATCACCTTCAGGTATTCGTTTTCAAGGAACACAGCCTGATAAGTCTTGGTCTCGCGGCGATCCGTCAGATCATCGAGCATGGTGTAGGGATAAATGCGATGCCCCCTCAGCAACGGAAAGACAGGGTTAGGGTCTTCGGAGCCGAGCAAGTAGGTGGGCAGTTCGAGCGGGCCCTCGGAAAGCTGCACGGTTTGCGCCCTCCCCGACAGAGGGAGCGCCAGGAGAGCGAGTGTCGGGAGAAAGAATAAGGTCCAGCCAAGCGCCGGTTTGTTTATCATAGACGACGTAAGTTGTGGCGGGCGCTCTACGAGCGCTGAGCGGCGGCCGGAGCGCAGAAGCGGTCGAAAGCGCCGATCAGATCCTGGGCAATGGCCTCCGCCTCGCGGCCCTCGATGTCGCAGCGCTCCAGCATAAAAACCAGCTTGCCGTCACGCAACAGAGCGACGGAGGGCGACGAAGGCGGGTAGCCGGCGAAGTACGCGCGGGCGCGCTCCGTGGCCTCGCGATCCTGCCCGGCGAAGACGGTGGCCAGGATCTCGGGGCGAGCAGAATGCGAAAGGGCGCGTGCCACGGCGGGCCGCGCATTGGCAGCCGCGCAGCCGCAGATCGAATTGACTACCACCAGCGCGGAACCTTTCAACTGACCCAGCACCTCGTCCACTGCCTGGGGTGTTCTCAGCTCCTGGAAGCCGATGCGCGTCAACTCTTCGCGCATGGGACGAACCATTTCCTCGGGATACATGGGAGCCTCCTGCCGCCCTCGGCGCACCGGATCGAGCTCAACGGCCGGCGGGAACGAATCCGGACCGACGCCCTCGCGATGCGAGTCCCGGACCGGCCTTACGGCCCCTCACGCCAAGGACAGAAGTATAGCACAGGAGCTCTTCTGTGGCTTGTCGGGTGCCAGGTGTGTACTCGTCAGTTACTAGGGGCATGGGCGTCACGATGCTGCGATCCGCCGCCCCTTGCATCTTTCTTCTGCATCGCGACGAGAAATATGAGACAATCTGGCACGCGAAGAACTGGGGACGGCTCGGGCGTGAATTGGATGAGGCCTGCGAAAACTTCCGATCGACGGCAGATGGGGTTCAGTGGCTTTGGTTCGCGAATCGGTCTCCCGGTAGCATCAAGTAACAAGATGGTGCGCGTCTTCAATCAATGAGGAGCAGCGATGAAGAATCTTTTTGTAGGAAACCTGCCTTTCAGCGCGACAGAGGATGGACTGCGAGAGATTTTCGCGCCGTTTGGTGAAGTTCAGCAAGTGAAGATCATGACTGATCGGGATACCGGCAAATCGCGCGGGTTTGGGTTCGTCGAGATGGCGCAGGACGAGGAAGCGGAAAAAGCCATCGCGGCGCTGAACGGGAAGAACTTTCAGGGACGTCCGTTAACCGTGAACGAAGCGCGCCCCAAGCCGGAGCGTAGTGGCGGCGGAGGCGGATTCCGAGGGGGCGGCGGAGGCGGCGGGAACAAAAGGGGCGGGCGTGGCGGCTATGGCGCACGCGAGCCGCGCGAACCGCGCTGGTAGGACGCCCGGCCCATCACAATAGAACGGAAGAGCGCCGGGAAGCTGCGACGGTTTCCCGACGTGTCCCAAGAGAGGAGCCGCGATGGCAGGCAGACAGAGAGCCACGTTCCAAAAACGGCAGAAAGAATTGAAACGCATGGAGAGGCAGAAAGAGAAGGCCGAAAAGCGCGCCGCCCGAAAAGTTGAAAAAGCACGCAGCCGCGAGGCCGGAACCCTGGAACCCGAGCCGAACCTCCAGCCAGACACTTTGGACGAAACGTCGGACGAGACGCCGGACGAGACGCCGTAGTTTGCTCGCTGCCGTCGAGAAACAACTCCGAAAAACAGCCCGCATCGCAAGGCTCGGCAAGGACGCCTTACCGGGTCGGCGTTGCGGTGCGCGCGAGCTCTCGTACGCCTCCTCGGCGTGTGGCGTCGGAATCAACTGGCGCTTCCTGATTCGCGGATGCGTCAGTTGTCCGCGGTGTCCGCGGTCAGTTGCCAAGAGCCGTCAGCTACCAGCCGTCAGCAATCAGTAGGAAGGAGCAAGCTGAAAGCCGAGAGCTGAGCGCTGATAGCTTTTTCGCCACGGACCACGGACGCTTCTCAATCGGCAATCGGCAATCGAAAATCAGCAATTCCATGAGCCGATCAGGGTAGAATTATAACGATGGTGCAAACGTTATTCGGGCCGCCGGAAAAGAAGTCGGGACTCTTCGATCGTCTCAAGCAGGCCGTGGCTTCCACCAAGGCTCAACTGGTGGAGCGCATCGAAGAGGCCGTGGCCGGCAAGACGACGATCGACCAGGCCGTCCTCGACAACCTTGAAGCCACACTCATTACCGGCGATCTGGGCGTGACGACCACGCACGAGATTCTCGCCCACCTGCGCGAGCAGGTGACGCGAAAGCGCCTCACCGAGCCGCGCCAGTTGCGCGCCGCCATAGAGCAGGAGATTGTCTCCGTTCTCGAGAATCCCGCCCGGGGGAGTGCCACCGTTCCCAAACCAAAGCAGCCTCCCGCCGGCCAGCCGGAAGTGATCTTCGTGGTGGGCGTGAACGGCGTCGGGAAAACCACCAGCATCGCCAAGCTCGCCAATTTCTACCTCCAGCAGGGGCGGCGGCCGCTGCTCTGTGCGGCGGATACTTTCCGCGCCGCTGCCACCGAGCAACTCGAGATCTGGGCGGGTCGCCTCGGGATCGAGATTGTCAAGCAGAAGTCTGGCGCCGACCCTTCCGCTGTCGTCTTCGACGCGCTGGCAGCGGCCAAGAAGCGCCACGACGATCCGGTGATCGTCGATACGGCCGGGCGCCTTCACACCAAGTACAACCTGATGTCGGAGCTCGAGAAGATGTGCCGCATCGCAGGGCGCGAAGTCCCGAACGCGCCCCACCAGGTGCTTCTGGTGATCGACGCGGTGACGGGTCAGAACGGCCTCGCCCAGGCGCGCCAATTCCAGGAACACGGCGGCGCTACCGGCATCATCCTCACCAAGCTGGATGGCACCGCCAAGGGCGGCGTGGTGGTTGCCATCGTCCGCGAGCTCGCCCTGCCCATCCAGTTCGTCGGGGTCGGCGAGAAAATCGACGACCTGCTGCCGTTCAATCCGAAAGAGTTTGTGGAGTCGTTGTTTGAGTCTTAAATCAGGTGGACTTGGTGGAACGGTGACGGCCGTTGCCGTAGTTACTGCCCAAGACCTTGATCATGCCAATTCACGCCGTTATTTTGGACTACGGAAACGTCCTCTGCCCCATGCCGCGCGGGTCAGACTTTGAACCGCTGCGATGCCTCACCGGACTCGACGAGCATCAGTTTCAGGATCTCTTCTGGCGCTACCGGCAGGATTATGATCGCGGCACGCTGGATGGGGCCGCGTACTGGCAGCGAGTAGCGCAGGCGAGCGGGAAGCAGTTCTCCAACGAACAGATCCAAGAACTGATCGCCGGTGATATTGCTCTGTGGACTCACCCCGACGCCACCCTGCTCAACTGGGCCCGCGATCTTCACAACCGCGGCGTGAAGACTGCCATCCTCTCCGACATGCCGCGCGACCTCGCCCTTTACCTGCGCCGGAAGGCGGCTTGGCTGCGGTACTTTGACCACGCGGTACTCTCATCCGAAGTGGGACTTGTGAAGCCGCAGACGGGAATCTATGAGGCGTGCCTGAAGGGGCTCAAGGTGCGCGCCGAGGAGACTCTGTTTATCGACGACAACCCGGCAAATGTGGAAGGAGCACGCGCGCTGGGCATCCATGCCGTGCGATTCGAGTCTGCTCTCCAGCTTGCCGCCGACGTTCAGCGTTTCGGGCTTCCGGGCTTCGCTGCCAGCGAGTCAATGGGTGAGTCCTCCCCAGCCTGAAGTGCACTCCTCCGCGGTCCTGCGCGTGAGGTCCGCGAACATTTCAAGGCGCCGACCTCGGCCGGCGTCAGTTCGCGCCACTTCCCCACTTCCAGGCCTTCGAGCGTCAGTGGACCGATGCGGGTGCGCACGAGTTTCAGCACTTTGAACCCAACCGCTTCCATCATGCGGCGGACCTCGCGGTTCTTGCCTTCGGTCAGCACAACTTCCAGCCAGGTATATTTGCCACGGTCTTCCGCGCGCCGCACGCTGATCGGCTGCGCCCAGTCGCCGCGCTTCATTTCAACACCGGCCTTGAGCTTCGCAACGATCTCGTCACCAATCAACTGGCTGGCCTTCACGAGGTAGGTCTTGGCGACCTGAGATTCCGGGCTGGTCACGAAGTCGGCAAAGTCGGTATCGTTGGTGACGAGCAGCAGTCCTGAGGTGTCTTTATCGAGGCGGCCCACCGGAAAGAGCCAGCGGCCGATTTCCCCCAGGTACTCGTACACGGTCTTGCGGTCGGCCGGATCGCCGTGGCTGGTGATGACGCCCTTGGGCTTGTAGAAAAGCAGGTAAACCTTGCGAGCGGGCTTCAGGCGGTTGCCGTCAAGCTGGATAACGTCGCGCCGCGGCTCCACCCAGGCGTCGGGGTCGCGAACGATGCGACCGTTCACTTTTAGTCGTCCGGCGCGAACCGCCTCGCGCGCCGCCGTGCGCGAAGCAAGGCCGTAGCGCGAGAGGACACGGTCGAGGGTCATCGTGGTTTTGGATTTCATCTCGGAAGAAGGAGTCAGGAGCCAGGAGTCAGGAGTCAGAATCCCTTCTCTCTTATTCTGACTCCTGACTCCTGGCTCCTGACTCCTGTTTCAGAAACGACACCTCATCCAAATAGATAAACGCCTGGATGACGGGCTCCTCGGCGGAATCGAGCTGGCTGGCTGGCCCGAAAAACGCCACCCGGCTGTCGACCAGAAACACCACCCGGTCGGCCAGCTTGCGCGCCAGCTTCATATCGTGGGTCACCACGACGGAGGTGAGGCCCGTGGTGCGCTTGAGCTTCAGGATCAGGTCGCCGACCGTCACCGCCATCAGCGGGTCCACCATCGTGGTCGGCTCGTCGTAGAGGATGGCCTCCGGCCCAAGGGCCATGGCGCGCGCGATCGCCACCGCTCGCTTCATGCCGGTGCTGAGGTCGGAGGGCGCCAGGTCGCGCACATCGCTCAGTTCCACCAGCCCCAGCAATTCGTCGACGCGAGCCTGGATCTGGTCCTCGTCGCTCGGGCCCAGCCTGCGTGCGGCCCGCTCCCGCAGCGGGTAGGCGACATTCTCACCCACCGTAAGCGAGTCGAAGAGCGCGCCGGATTGAAAGACCATCGTCACATGGCGGCGGACCTCCGTCAGCTCGGCCTCCGTCATCCGTGAAACTTCCTTGCCCGCCACAAACACTTCACCGGAGTCCGGACGCAGGAAGCCGAGAATGTGCTTCAGCGTGACGCTCTTCCCCACGCCGCTGCGGCCCAGCACCACCACCATCTCCCCACGGCCGACTTCGAAGCTCACGTCATCAAGGACCCTTTGGTCGCCAAACGCCTTGGAAACGTGAACGAACCGGATGTAGGGCTCACCGGACTGATCGAGCTTTGGGCCGCTCCCCATGAAGAAAGTGTAAAGGGTAAAGGGTAAACAGGGAATAGGGAATAGGGAATAGGGAATAGGGAAAAGGGGGTTCTTTTCTGTTCCCTGTTCCCTGTTCCCTGTTCCCTACCTGTTCCCTGTTCTTCTTCAGTATCTCCACAGGAAGTAGGCCGTCATGGAAAAGCCGACGACAATTACGAATCCGCGCACCAGCCTGGGGTCGAGCCTCTGGGCGAAGTGGGCGCCGCCATAGCCCCCCAAGGCTGCGCCCACAATCATCACGATCGCCTGCGGCCACACCACCGCCCCTGCCGCCACGAACGCAACTACCGCCGCACCGTTGATTGCCGCTGCCAGCAGGGACTTGGTCGCATTCATGCTGTGGATGTCTTCCATATGGATCATGCTCAGAAGGGCCAGCATCAGGATGCCGATCCCGCCGCCGAAAAATCCGCCGTACACGGCGATAACAAACTGGACCAGCGTCGCCCCGCTCACCGCCAACCAGGAAGGCGCCCCCGGGTTTCTGGCCACGGGGCCCAGCCATTCCGAGAGCCTCTTGCCGAAGGTGAACAACAGGGTGGCAGCCAGAAAGAGGTAGGGCACCAGGCGCATAAACGTCGCTTGCGGGGTACGAAGCAGGATCAGCGCGCCCAGCAGGCCGCCGATAACGCTGGCGACGGTGAGCGGCGCCATGATGCTCACTCGCCGCGGCAGCTTCCGCCAGTAGGCGCCGATGGCGGCCACCGATCCCGGCCAGAGGGCCACGGTGGACGTGGCGTTGGCGGGTATCGGAGGCACGCCCGTGAAGAGCAGCGCCGGAAACGAAAAGAAACTGCCGCCGCCGGCAACCGAGTTCATCGCGCCGGCCATCATGGCGGCGATGAACAGCGTGATTCCATTAAACAGGGTCATTTTCATTTCAAAGACGTCCCTTGTCCTTAGTCAGTTGTCCGTTGCCAAGCGCCGTCAGCAATCAGCAGGAAAGAAGCTAAACTAGCTGAAAGCTGAGAGCTGAGCGCAGATAGCCTTTTCGCAACGGCGCGCCCCATCCTTTGGCTGGCGCCACCCGCCAGAACATATCCGGTCAGACAGTCGAATCGGCGCCTCATCGTAGTCGCGAATTGGCATCTTAGCGTATTCCTGGGTAGGAGAGAGAGGAGTATATAGTGGGCGCGAGTGACGAGTGGCGAGTGGCGCGAGTGACGAGCAAGAGCAATATTCGCGGCGAGAGAAGAGCCGGGAGCTTGCGCTACAGGGCGTTGTAGGTCAGGGACGCCATCGGACTGTCATTCTGAGCGAGCCGTGGCTTGTCATTCTGAGCGAAGCGAAGAATCTCTCTTGTTTTCTGGTCGAAGGGAAGAGGAAGAGGGATTCTTCGCTTCGCTCCGTCGAAAATCACCGAGCAAGTCACGCGTTTGCAGTGGCTGGCGGTGTGGGCACGATCACCACGTCATAGCCCAGTTTGCGCAAGGCTCGTGCCA
>Ga0326728_10008620_pt1 | contig 25185 bp, 17 predicted proteins | sample MB3enrmetagenome_FD_207602 | JGI IMG/M metagenome (GOLD analysis project Ga0326728, IMG submission 207602) | Lab enriched peat soil microbial communities from McLean, Ithaca, NY, United States - MB31MN | ecosystem: Environmental > Terrestrial > Soil > Wetlands > Peat | place: USA: New York... | reverse complement strand
CCATCTGAAGCAGTAACCTAAATTTCCAGTTGACGCCGGGGCGGCCGGACTATAGATTTAGCGTCTTTTCAGGTGGAATCTGAGAAGCAGTAGACGGTAGACGGCATACGGCAGGCGCGCCGATTTTGTAGTTCCCCCGTTTTCCGTATACTGTCTACCGTCTACTGCTTACTACTGAGGGGGGAGAAACAATATGAAGGTAGGACTCTTTACCGCACTGTTGGCCAATCTGAGTCTCGATGATGTTATCCAGAAGATTAAGCCGCTGGGCATCCGGACCGTAGAGCTGGGCACCGGCAATTATCCGGGCGAGCCGCACCTGAAGCTCGAGTGGCTGCACCAGGCGCCCAAGCTCAAAGAATTCAAGCAAAAGCTCGAGGACGAGGGAATCAGCATCAGCGCATTGAGTTGCCACGGCAACCCTCTGCACCCCAACCGCGAGATGGCGAAGCTTCACGCCGCCACCAGCCGGAAGACCATCCAACTGGCGGAAAAACTGGGCGTCAAGACGGTTATCGATTTCTCCGGCTGCCCGGGCGACTCGGACAAATCCAAATATCCCAACTGGTCGCCGACGGCATGGCCTCCTGACTTTCTGGAAATCTTGAAATGGCAGTGGGAGAAGAAGGTCATCCCCTACTGGACGAAACACGCCAAGTTTGCGGAGGACCACGGCGTGCGCGTGGGCATCGAAATGCACCCGGGCTTTGTGGTCTATAACCCGGAAACCATGCTGCGTCTGCGCGAGGCGGCGGGGCCCGCGATCGGCTGCAATTTCGATCCCAGCCACATGTTCTGGCAAGGCATCGATCCCTGCGCGGCCGTGCGCAAGCTGGGCGAGGCGGTGTTCCACGTTCACGCCAAGGACACGCGCCTGTACGACGTCAATATCAAGGTGAACGGCGTTGTGGATGCCAAACCTTATAGCGACGAGAAGAATCGCTCCTGGATTTTCCGCACCGTCGGCTACGGCCACGACGCGGATTTCTGGTGCGACTTCGTTTCCACGCTGCAAATGGTGGGTTACGACGATGTGCTCTCCATCGAGCACGAGGACAGCCTGATGTCGGTTGACGAAGGCCTGAGCAAAGCCGCTGCCTTCCTCACCCAGGTCGTGATCAAGGAGAAGCTCAAGGAAATGTGGTGGGCGTAAGGACAAATGACGTTCACTCCGGAGGTATGATATGCCAGAAATCAACGTTGCACTGATTGGTCACCGCTTCATGGGCAAGGCGCATTCCAATGCCTACCGGCAGGTGCGGAGATTCTTCCCAGGAAACCTGGTTCCGCGCATGAAGGTGTTGTGCGGCAAGGCGTGCACCGAGGAACTGGAAGAAACCGCGGCGCGGTTCGGCTGGGAAGAATCGGATTGCGAGTGGGAACGCGTGGTGGCGCGCAAAGACATCGACATGATCGATGTTTCCACGCCTGGCTATCTCCACCATCCCATGGTGATCGCCGCGGCCCGGGCGGGCAAGCACGTCATCTGCGAAAAGCCGCTGGCCAACAAGCTGTCGGAAGCCAAAGACATGCTGAAGGCCGCGGAAAAGGCCGGCGTGATGCACATGATCAATTTCAATTATCGCCGCATCCCGGCCGTTGCCTTCGCCAAGCGATTGATCGACGAGGGCAAGATCGGCGAGGTCTACCATTACCACGGCGCGTATTTGCAGGACTGGATCATGGATCCGGAGTTTCCGCTGGTTTGGCGCCTGGAGAAGAAATATGCCGGCAGTGGCGCGCTGGGGGATATCGGCGCGCACGCCGCCGACCTGGCCGAATACCTGAACGGCGAAATCCAAACGGTGGCCGGCCAGATGACGACGTTCATCAAGGAGCGGCCCCTGCCTTCCGAAGGCGAAGGCGCCTGGGGAGCGAAAGGCCAAAAGGGCAAAGGCAAGGTGACCGTGGATGACGACACGAATTTCCTGGCGCGCTTCAAGAACGGCAGCGTGGGGGTTTTTGAGTCGACACGCTTCGCTGGCGGCCGCCGCAATTACAACACGTTCCAGATTTACGGCAGCAAGGGAAGCATTGCCTTCAACCTGGAGCGCATGAACGAGCTGGAATTCTTCGATCGCACCGAACCCTCGGAGCAGCAGGCGTACAAGACCATCATGGTGACGCAGGGCGATCATCCTTACGTCGGCGCGTGGTGGCCCCCGGGGCACATCATTGGCTACGAGCACACCTTCGTTCACGCCATCCACGATTTCCTTACCGCCATCGACGAGGGCCGCTTGCCGGAGCCGAATTTCCGCCACGGCGTCAGGAATCAAGCCGTGCTCGATACCGTTGAACGCTCGGCAAAATCAGGGAAATGGGAAAAGGTGAAAATCTAATGGCATACATGATGGGAATTGATGTTGGAACCACGGGCACGCGAGCCGTCATCGTACGGCCGGACGGGCACGTGATCGGGGCGGCGACGGGCGACCATCAGCCAATGCGGATGGCCAAACCCGGTTGGGCCGAGCAGGACCCGGAAGACTGGTGGCAAGCAACGCTGGTGGCCATTCGCGCCGCGCTGGAAAATGCCGGCGTGAAGGGCGCGGACATCGCCGCCGTGGGTTTTTCCGGACAGATGCACGGCGTTGTGCTGCTTGACAAGGCTCTCGCTGTGCTTCGCCCCTCGCTCATCTGGTGCGATCAACGCAGCCAGGCGCAATGCGATTGGATCACGCAGAAGGTGGGCGCGGCGCAACTTATTCAATATGTTTCCAACCCTGCGCTCACCGGCTTCAGCGCGCCCAAAATCCTCTGGGTGCGCGATAATGAGCCCAAGCTCTATGAGCGCGCCGCGCATTTCCTGCTCCCCAAGGATTTCGTCCGCTACCGTTTGACCGGCGAGTTTGCCACCGACGTTTCCGACGCCTCCGGCACTTTGCTTTTCGATGTCACTCACCGTCGCTGGTCGCCGGAGATGCTCAGTGCGCTCGAAATCGATGCGAAAATTTTACCCAAGGCCTTCGAGTCGCCCGAGATCACGGGCGCAATCACCCGCGAAGTGGCGGTGCTGACCGGCCTTCATGCGGGAACGCCGGTGGTGGCAGGTGGCGGCGATCAGGCCGCCAGCGCCGTCGGCAACGGCATCGTTCTGCCGGGGCTCACTTCCGCCACGCTGGGCACATCGGGAGTAATCTTCACTTACACCGCCGCGCCCAAACTCGACCCGCGCGGGCGCATCCACACGTTCTGCCACGCGGTGCCGGGAAAATGGCACGTCATGGGCGTCACGCAAGGCGCGGGACTTTCCCTGCGCTGGTTCCGCGATAATTTCGGCCACGGGGAATCGTGGTACGCAAGGCAAGCCGATGTGGATCCCTATGAACTGATCATTCGCGAGGCGGAGAAGGTCCGTCCCGGCAGTGACGGCCTGTTGTGGCTGCCTTATCTGATGGGCGAGCGAACTCCTCATCTCGATTCGCAGGCGCGGGGCATGTGGTTCGGATTGACGGCGGCGCACACGCGCGCTCACCTGATCCGCTCCATCCTGGAAGGAGTGGCGTTCAGCCTGCGCGATTCTCTGGAAATTTTCCAGGAGTTGGGCATTCCCGTCGAGCAGATCCGCGCCTCGGGCGGCGGCTCGCGCAGTTTTCTCTGGCGGCAAATCCAGGCGGACATCTATGGCAAGGAACTCGTCACGCTGCGCACCTCGGAGGGCTCAGCCCTCGGCGCCGCCTTGCTGGCGGGCGTGGGCGCCAAGATCTATGACTCGGTGGAAGAGTCCGCGCGCGAAGCCATCCAGGTGAAGGAGTCCATGGCGCCGAAGGCGGACTCCGTGGCGGCCTATCAACGGTACTATCAGGTTTATCGTGGCCTCTATCCGGCGGTGCAGGAGCTCTCCCACACTCTGGCAAAGTTAGGAACGGGCGAGGCCTGAGGCGGGGCCGGCAATAATCGGGGCATCTTAATTCCGGCAAGGCGCCGGATCATTCCGACAGGTGTCTGAACGAAGATCCATCTCTGAGGTCCGCATCATGAAACGACCATGGTCGTTACTCGCAGCGCTCGCACTTTTTGCCGCCGTCGTGGCGGTGGCCCCGTCGCCGCGCAGCCCGGGCCTCACCGGCGCGGCAAGATGCGCCTTCTCATGGTTCTCCGTGCAGCCGGTTCTGGCCGCGCCCCCAGCGTCATACCCTGCCAAGCTTGAACAGACGCAATATAACAGGTGGAATGCTTACAAACTCACTAATGGCTTGGTTTCCTTGTTCGTCGCTCCCGACATCGGTGGGCGGGCCATCCAGCTTCAGCTTGGCGATCACGAATACTTTTTTGTGAACAAGGATCTGGAGGGCAAGGTCCTGCCGGAGTCGGAAAACAATCTCAAGGCCGGCTGGGCGAATTATGGCGGCGACAAGGCCTGGCCGGGCCCTGAGGGTTGGATGAACGATAATGAGTGGGCGAGCGTGCCCTATTACATCCTGGACGGCACGCGTTACCAATCGGAAGTGGTCGCCAACACTCCCGCTGAAGTCGCCGTCCGGGTGACCAGCCCGAAGGACCCGCGCACCGGCACACAATTCATTCGCACTTTCCATGTTTACGCGGACACCACGCGCATCAAGGTAGACCAGGTAATGCGGAACATCAGCCGGCGGGAGATTCGCTGGGGCATCTGGCACCTGATTCAGAATGACGCCGCGGACGCAAACGACCCCTCCAAGCCCAACCCCGATCTTTACCTGTACATTCCCCTGAATCCGCATAGTAAATACCCGGAGGGATATTACAAACCTTATGGAGACACGCGCCACCCCAGCTACGAGGTCCTCCCCGGCGGCCGAATGCTCCGGGTCCATTACTTGTATTGGGTGTGCAAGGCGGCGGCCGATTCCAGCGCCGGATGGTATGCGGTGATCAACGGGCAGAAGAACATCGGCTTGGTGGAGAACTTCAAATACTTTTCCGATCAGGAATATCCGGATGGGGCTTCGGTGCAAACCTGGAATGACGGGCCGGGGACCATTTCCCGCGGGCCCTTCAACCAAACCCTGGCGGACGACCTGAAAAAGACGCCTTACTTTCTGGAGTCGGAAGGCATGAGTCCTTACGCCCAGCTCGAGCCGGGTGAAGAATACTCCTACCCGATTTACTGGTCGGCGACGCGCGTGCCCAATCCCATTGCCGGCGATCCGACCTCGGGCGGAGTCGCCAGCGAACCCTTTACCGCCAAACTCAGCGGATCGACGGTCACGCTGAGAGGTACGTTTGGAGTGTTCACGCCGGGGACCATTCAGGCGGATTTTTTCAGCGCCATGGGTGAGGAGTTGGGCCACGTCACGCTTCAGCCGGTTGATCCGCGCGAGGTGGTCCGGTTGGACAAGGCGGTTCCCTGCCCCGCCAATGCCTTCCGCGTCAGTCTGAGCGCGCGTGACCGTGACGGCGAGAATCGCGGGTTCCTTGGCAACGTCATTTTGCGGCCGCGGCAGTAAATGGTATGACGTCAGGCGCTGAGGTGAAGGGTAAAGGGTAGAGAATAAAGGATCAGGTCTTAGAGACTTTGGCCTTTACCCTTTAACCTTTAAACTATAAACTTCAAAAATCCTTACCAGCTACCCCGAAGGAGGAAAACCATGGCTAAAGTGAAACAGCTTACCGCCTGGGTGGAAAGCAAACCCGGGGAACTAGGCCGCATCGCGGAGGCATTGGGCAAAGCGCAAGTCAACATTTCGGCGATTACTTGCTGGAGTGCCGGCGGTGAAAGCCCGGTTCATCTCCTCGTCAACAGTCCCGCCAAGGCGAAGAAAGTTCTTCAGGAACTCGGCGTGCGCGTAACCGAAGAAGAAGTCCTGCGCGTGACCTTGCCCGACAAACCGGGAGCACTGGGCGAAGTGAGTGTGCGTCTGGGGGCGGGGAATATCAACATCGAGTACGCCTACGCCAGTCTCCCCACCGGCGGCAAGAAGGCGGACCTTATCTTGTCGGTCTCGGACGTGGTGGGCGCTTCTAAGGCATTGCGGGGGTTGTAGGTCGGGACCTACCCCCCGAAGGGATAGCGGTTAAGTTCGAGCGCGCGATCCGCTAGTTGCCGCTTCAAGCCAATTGAATCGGGCGGCGTACGTCGCAGGAATCGCCGCAGGACGGAGAGTTGGGTGCGGAGCGTGTCGCCCTCTGCGATGCGCCCCAGTGCCCGGCGTGCTTCCATTTCGACATGATCCGCCGCCTCGTGGATGCACACGCGCGCCGCGGCAATTCCGAGCTCATCAGTTTTCGATGCAGCCTTCGCCAATTTCTTTTGGGTGCGAAGCAGGACGCTTTCCATGGCGTAGACCGCCATCACCAGGTTGCTGATGACGCCGATCACTTCCTGCTCGTGCTCGAGCGCCAGCATGTAACGCTGCACGGCGCTTCCCGCCACTAGCAGCAGAACCTTCTTGGCCCCTTGCACCAGGCTTGCCTCCTCGGCCAGGGGATTATCGTCATCCATCTCCTCGAGCGGAGCCATCCCCAGGATTTCGTCGGTCAGCTTTTTGGCGGCGGCCAGCAAAGGCAATTGGCCTTTCAGGGAACGCTTCATCAGCATGTCGGTGATCAGCAGGCGATTGATCTCATTGGTGCCCTCAAAGATGCGATTGACGCGCTGGTCGCGGTAAGCGCGCTCCACATCGTAGCCGCGGCAGAATCCGTAGCCGCCGAAGATTTGCACCGCCTCGTCGGCCGTGAAATCCAGCGTCTCCGTACCCATGACTTTTAAGATGGAGCACTCCACGGCGTACTCTTGCAGGGCCTCCAGGATTTGCTTGGGTGCGGTTGCGGCGCCCCGGTCAATCCCCTTCAGCATCGCGTCAATCAATCCACTGGTGCGGTAGGAGAGGCTCTCCAAAGCGTAGATTTGCGCCACCATCTCGCCCAGTTTCTCCTTGATCATCCCGAAGTCGGCGATCTTGCGCCCGAAGGCGTCACGCTCCCTGGCCCACTTCAACGCGTCGGCCAGCAGGTATTTGCAACCGCCCATGCAGCCCGCGCCCAAGCGGTACCGGCCCATGTTCAGAATGTTGAAGGCGATCAAGTGCCCCTTGCCGATTTCCCCCAATACATTTTCGAGGGGCACGGGGACGTTCTCCAGATTGAGTGGCGTGGTGGACGAACCGCAAATTCCCATCTTGTTTTCTTCCGCGCCGGGCGTGACTCCCGCAAAGCTGCGCTCCACAATGAAGGCGGTGAATTTCTCTCCGTCCACTTTGGCAAAGACCACGTAAACGTCGGCGATGCCGCCGTTGGTGACCCACATCTTGGTGCCGTTCAGGAGGTAATGCTTTCCCTCCGCATCGAGCGTGGCTCGCGTCTTGCAATTCAAAGCGTCAGAGGCGGACGTTGCCTCACTCAGACAGTAGGCGCCCACCCACTCCGCACTGGCGAGCTTGGGGAGGTATTTCGCCCTCTGCTCTTCCGTGCCAAAAAATGTGATGGGGAGAATGCCAATGCCTGCTTGCGCTCCCACCACGGTGGCCCAGGAACCATCGCGCGCCATTCTTTCGGCCACGAGGATGGAAGAAATCTTGTCCAGCTCCAGCCCGCCGAATCGTTGCGGCACGTCCGTGGCGCAGAAGCCCAGTTCCGCGGCTTTTTTCAGAAGCTCGCGCAGCAGTCCGGGCTTTTTCTCTTCGATGTCGTTCAGGCGGGGCACAATTTCTTTGTCGATGAATTCCTGCGCCGTCTGCGCAATCAAGCGATGCTCGTCCGTCATGTCCTCAGGTGTGAAGACTTCGCCCGGCGTGCGCGATTCAATCAGAAAGCTGCCACCCTTGATTCGCTGCGCGACTGCAGTTGCTTCTGCCATGTTTCCCCCCTCCGGTTATTGCAAGTTTTCAAATATTCCCGCCGCGCCCATTCCGCCGCCCACGCACATGGTCACCAGGCCATAGCGAGCTTTCCGCCGTTTCAATTCGCCCAGCAGGGTGGCCGTCAACTTCGCGCCCGTGCAGCCCAGCGGATGACCCAAGGCGATGGCCCCGCCGTTCACATTGGTTCTATCCAAGTCGAGCCCCGCCAGCTTGATGACCGAAAGCGCCTGCGCGGCAAAGGCCTCATTCAATTCGATCACGTCCATTTCCGCCAACTTCAGCCCCGCCAATTTCATAGCTTTGGGGACGGCGAACACGGGACCTACGCCCATTTCCTCGGGTGGACATCCGGCCGTGGCATAGCTCACAAACCGCGCCAGCGGCGCGAGACCCAGAGCTTTGGCCCGGTCGAGCGACATCACCACCGCGGCCGCGGCTCCGTCGCTCATTTGCGAGGCATTGCCCGCCGTCACCGTTCCGTGCGCATGAAATGCGGGTTTGAGTTTCGCCAGCGCCTCCAGGGACGTGTCGCGGCGCGGCCCTTCGTCGGTCTCAAACGTCAACTTCCGCGTCTGCGGTTTGTTCCCGCCGTTCAAACTGACGTCGAGGACTTCCAGAGGCACAATTTCTTCCCGGAACTTCCCTTGGTCGATCGCGGCCATCGCCCGCTGGTGGCTGCGTAGCGCAAACTGGTCCTGTTCTTCGCGGGTGATTTGATGTTTCGCCGCCAGGTTTTCGGCGGTCAGCCCCATGCTCAAATAGGTATCAGGATAATGCTCCATCAGGTAAGGGTTGGGGGAGAAATGGTAGCCGCCCATGGGAATCATGCTCATGGTCTCAGTGCCGCCCGCAACAATCACTTCGGCGGAGCTGGCCCGGATGCGTTCGGAAGCAAGGGCAATCGCCTGAAGCCCGGAGGAACAGAAGCGATTAATGGTCATCGCGGAGGTGGTGACCGGAAGGCCCGCACGCAGCGACGCCACGCGCGCCACATTGTTCCCCTGCTCGGCCTCCGGCATCGCGCAACCCAGGATGACGTCCTCTATCTCGCTGGGATCGATCCCCGGCGCGCGCCGCAGAGCCTCGCGGATCGCGGCCGCAGCCATGTCATCCGGCCGCGTGAAGCGCAAAATGCCGCGCGGCGCCTTGCCGACCGCGGTGCGGACAATGGAAACAATGACAGCTTCTTTCATTTGAGGCTCCTCGATTAAAGATGTCCGTGGTCCGTGGTCCGTGGTCAGTTGCCCGTCGATGCCTATGTGCGAAGCACCTTGGACTGCGGCGGCTCGACGCCGCTTTTGCCTTAGGCCCTCCGCGTCATTCGAAAGCGGCGTCGAGCCGCCGCAGTCCAAGGTGCTTCGCACTGCTATTTTCATCAGGCCAGCCAGACGCCTTGAAGGCTTTGGCAATCACAAATCACTCATCGCCAATCACCAATCCCTAATCACCAATGAGTCAGTTCCTCAGCGGTTTTCCTTTTTTCAACGTGAACTGGATGCGCTCGACAGTCTTCTTTTGCCCGCAGAGGCTGAGGAAGGCCTCGCGTTCCAGATCGAGCAAATATTGTTCCGACACGAGTTGTGGTGAGGTGAATTCCCCGCCCCCGGAAAGCACTTTGGCGAGCTGGGTTGCCACCACCACGTCGTAATCGGAAATGTATTCGGCGCGGCGCATCAGGTGCAGTCCCAGTTTCATCTTGGTGAAGGCGGGCTGGCCGAGGGCGCGAATGTCCGTGCGCGGCCGGCCGGGGCGATATCCCAGGCGCACCAGGTCGAGCGCCAATTGCTTGGCGTCGGCAATCTGCCGGTCGCGATTCATGCTGATGGAATCCTGCGGGGAGAGATAGCGCAACCGGCGCGCTTCCTCACCACTGGTGGAGACCTTGGCCATGCCGATGTTCAGAAACACTTCCTTCACAAAGGTAAAGGGGTCGGCTTCGGGATCCGCTGGCACGCCGTCGAGCGCGCGCAGCAGCATCTCCTTTGTGCCGCCGGCCGCGGGGATCAGGCCGACGCCCGCTTCGACCAATCCCATATACGTCTCCGCCGCGGCGCGCACGCGGATGGAGTGCAGGCATATTTCGGTTCCGCCCCCCAACGTCAGGCCGAAGGGCGCCGCCACCACCGGCTTGGGCGCGTACTTCAAAGCCATGTTGGCATTTTGAAAGGCGCGTACGGCCAGGTTGACCTCGTCCCAATCGCCCTCCTGAATGGCGGTGAGGACCAGCATCAGGTTGGCGCCGATGCAGAAGTTCGGCCCTTGATTGCCAATCACCATGGCGTCAAAATTTTCGCCGAGGGCCTTCAGCCCCGCGTGCACCATCTGGATGGTGTCGCCGCCCACGGTGTTCATCTTGGAGTGGAATTCCAGGCACAGCACGCCGTCGCCCAAATCGATCAGGCTCGCTCCCGCGTTCTTCTTCACTTCCTTCTTGCGTGCCTTGAGCGCCGGCAGAAGAATGACGCCAGGCCGCTCGGGGAGCGGGCGATGACCGGCGGATGCCATGTCAAAATACGTGGTGGTTCCGTCTGCCTGAACGTAAAAGGATTTGCCCCCCGTGGCCCGCAGTTTTTCCACGAGTGGCGGAAGGGACCGCTTGGCCTTGATCCAGTCATCGACGATGAGCTCGACGCCGCGTGCGTCCCACAACTCGAAGGGGCCCATCTCCCAGCCAAATCCCCACTTCAGGGCGTTGTCGATGGAGACGATGTCATCGGCAATCTCCGGCACGCGCATGGCGGCATAGTGGAAAGCGTCAGAAAACAACTTGCGATAAAACTGGCCGGCGCGATCGGGGGCCTGGAAAAGTATTTTGACGCGCTCGCGCAGATCTTCAATATTTCGCGCCAACTCGAAGGAGGGAAAAGAGGCGCGTTGGCGGGCGCGATAGTCGAACGTGGCGAGATCGAGGGTCAGGATTTCGCTTTCCTCTCCACTCTTCCCCTTAACCTTTTTGTAAAAGCCCTGCCCGGTCTTGTCGCCCAGCAACCGGCGCTGGAGCATCTGGTCCACAAAGCCGGGGACCTGGAAGAGGGCGCGGCACTCATCCTGGGGCAATGTTTCGCGCAAGTTTTTCACCACGTGGGCCAGCACGTCGAGGCCGACGATGTCGAGGGTGCGAAAGGTGGCAGATTTCGGCATGCCCAGCACCGGGCCCGTCAGCGTATCAATCTCTTCGATGGTGTAACCGTCCTCATCCATCATGCGCAGCGCGGTGAGGGTGGTGAAGGTGCCAATGCGATTGGCAATGAAGTTCGGTGTGTCCTTGGCCACCACAATGCCCTTGCCCAGCACCACGTCACCGAAGTGCGAGATGGCGCGAGCGGCCTCGGGCAGCGTTTCCGCGGTGGGGATAATTTCCAGCAGACGCAGGTAGCGCGGGGGATTGAAAAAGTGGGCGCCCAAGAGGTGCCGCCGAAATTCCTCATCGAATCCTGCGGCGATGGAGGAGATGGAAATTCCCGAGGTGTTCGAACTGACGATCGAGCCCGGGGAACGAACTGCCTGGATTTTCTCCAGCAACGCGCGCTTGACGGCGAGATCCTCCATCACCGCTTCGATGATCCAATCGCAATCCTTGAGTTGACCGAGATCGTCAGCAAAATTCCCGAGGGTGATTAACCGCGCCGACTCCGGCACGAAGAAGGCAGCAGGGCGAGACTTGAGCGCCGCGTCCAAGCCCGCTCGAGCCAGGCGATTGCGAACCGGCGGCGACTCCAGCGTGAGCCCCTTGGCTTGCTCGTCGGGGGCCAGCTTTTCAGGAACGATGTCGAGCAGCAGGCAGGGAACGGAAGCGTTGGCGAGATGGGCGGCCAGGCGAGCCCCCATCGTCCCCGCACCCAGCACAGCCACTTTGCGGATGTCGCGCATGAGTCCCCCCCGCCACATGCAGATTAAAAATGAAATTCATTATCGCGGATGACCGGAAGACGGTCAAGTTTTGAGGACAAATGGCGACCTTGACCTGGCAGGAGGGTAGGCGCATAATTCTGCGCAAAGGTAGCGTTTAAATCGGAAATTCCGGCTGATCTCCCTCTGCGGGGGGAAACCATGCGCAGTATCGCTGTTCTGCCGTTCTGTTTCCTCTTCTTCTTCTTGAGTATAACTCTGGGCGCAGCCCTTCCCCTGCAGACGTCGGCACCCAAAGCTGCTGCGACGGCTCAGAAAGAGTTCCGCAGCGCCGACTCCCACTACCGCCGGGGAGTTGAGTTGGCGCGGGCTGGCCGCGACGATGAAGCCGTTCAGGAGTTCGAGCGCTCCATCGAACTTGACCCGACGAGGTTCGAGGCTTACAAGGGGCTCGACGACCTTCTCTCCAGAAAACGCGATTGGCCCACCATCATTGACTACTGGACGCGTTACCTCCAACAGGCGCCGAACGATGGCCGCGCGTATGATGAGCGCAGCGGCACTTACTCCCACCTGCGTGACATGGCCAGCGCCGTTCGTGATGCGGATAAGGCGTGCAGCTTGGGGATTGTAGAAGCTTGCCAGGCGGCGGCGATTTGGCGGCGGAATGGGGCGCGAGCGGTCCCTCTGGCCCAGGCCACCCAATCCGGGAGGGGAGACTCGCTGGTTCCATGGGCAGTCTTGGCGCTGTTCGCCCTGATTCCCATCGCGATCATTGTATGGCTGGTGTCTTACCTTCGCTCGCGCCAGCGGGGCGTTACGGCGCCCGGGATGCTCTCGGCCAAAGAGATCTCAATGCAGGACGGGCGCCTTGTCTTGTCGACGCCGAGGAGCGTCGGGGTCATAACGATCCTCGGCATGCTCCTTTTTGTCGGCGTTGGGGTTTGGGGCTTGCTCAGCAGTGTTAATCAGTCTTTTAAGTCTCCCGGCGAGAAAATCAACGTGGCGGTCTTTTTCGTTATTTTCCTTGTCGCTGTTGCAGTGGTAATCCGCAAAGCTTTCCCCAAGGTGGCCCGCCTCGCCGAAAAGGGCGAAGTGATCGTCTTTGATCGGCAACGGGACGTCTTGGTCAAAGATAACCAACCCTTAGCCCATCTCTCAAGTGTGAGCAAGGTTCAGATCAATATGTACGTGAAACCGTTCACGTCCGGCTCGGAACGGTTTGACTGGAGTGTCTCCGTCTTCGGCCGCGATGACAAAGAACTGGTGGAAATTAGGGCAGGCTATCAGGGTGAGGCACATAATATCGCGCAGTTGATTGCCGAATACACTGGGACCCAGATCACCTCGGCGCAACGCGAAGGCACTTACTTTTGATCGGCCAGAAGACCGAAGGTCCGTAGAGGAACAGTCATGCCTATAGCACCATGTAAATTTCAGCGGGTAGTGCAGCGCGGCCAGCGGCCCCGCTGCGCTGGTATCTTGTTTTTGCCATGCTTTCCGGAGGCATTGAATCCACCCGCTTCCAGCTCAATCACTCATTCCAGGAGGAGTCCATGACAACTTTCATTCGCACCGTATTTGTAGCGTGTTTATTGCTAGGCCTATGGGCACCTTTCGCGGCAGGGCAAGACCAAGACCTGGAGGGAAGCAAGGACCATCCCTTGATTTCGCGATATCCCGGCTCGTTTATCACGAAGTATCTCACCAAAGAATTCGATGAGTTCACCCTTCCGCTGGGCGAGGTCGCTGACGAGGGGAAATTTACCAAAAGCCAGCCTCTGGAAGGGAAGATCACCCGCATCGTTTACGTGGCGCCTGCGGGACGCACGGTGCTGGAGGTCTTTAGCAACTATCAAGGCGCGCTCAGAAAGGGCGGATTCGAGACGCTCTTTACTTGCGGCCCGCAGGGTTGCGGGAGCTCGATTGCAAATGCGTACGCCAACAGCGGCGATAACGCCGATTACTGGGGACCCCAGCACGGGATTCATTACGTTTCGGCGAAGCTGGCGCGGCCGGAGGACGACGTTTATGTGAGCTTGCTGATTGACGACCAAGGCCCGGATTCCCGAACCAATGCCGAGCTCTACGTCATCGAAGTGAAGCCGATGGAATCGGATCTCATCACCGTGGACGCCGCGTCTCTGGCCAATGACATCCATCGCACCGGCCACGCTTCCGTTTATGGGATCTACTTCGACACCGGCAAGGCCGACATCAAGCCGGCGTCCGACGCCACCATGAAAGAAATCGCCAAGCTGCTGCAAGGCGACGGCATGCTGAAACTCTATGTCGTTGGGCACACCGACAACCAGGGCACGCTTGACATGAATATGGACCTTTCGCGCCGGCGCGCCGACGCCGTGCTGGCCGCGCTCACCTCCAAGTACGCGGTTCCGGCCGGCCGGCTGCGGGCTTATGGATGTGGGCCCTACTCTCCCGTGGCGTCGAACGACCGCGAGGACGGCCGCGCCAAGAACCGCCGCGTCGAACTGGTGAAGCAGTAAGGCCTGGCGCCAAGCGTTGAGGCGGGTGGGGATGGGTCGCGGCCGAAGGATTTCATGACGCCCCGCCGTCCACGAAAGAAGCTCGTGGCCGCCGATTCGTCCGGGTGTAGCGTGCTGCCGATCCTGAGCGGCCAAAACGGAAACCCCAGATGGGGGGAATCATGGCTTCACGCATTCGAATCATGGTTCAGGTGGTCCTGATGGCCGGGTGTCTGTGCGCGCGCCTGGCCGCATCCTACCCGCTATGCGGTGTCGACCAAGCGGGCAAGTTCACGTTACATCTCGACTACGGGGGCGCAAGGGATTTCCTCCGGTCGAGCCCTGCCGAGAAGAGCCGCCTCGAGGCCAAAATCGCCGCACTGAACACGCTTATCCAAGGCTCGAGGGTTTTCAACCCGCCGCGGGGATTCACCGTCGAGGCATTCGCCACATACTCGATGGACAAGGATCACCCCGAACGTCCGCTCCAGTCCCAGTTGGCGATGTATACCTATCCTTGCCTCGTTCTGGGCAACGGAGACACCGCGCATGGACCGGAGGCGATGGCCGGTGCGGACATTTACGTCAACTCGACTCGAGAGCTCCGCTACCATCCCTGGCCGCCCGACACGGTCAATAAGTTGCCGGACGGCCGCGTGATCTGTTTCCTGCCGTCCGCAACGTCGCTACGCCTGAGCGGCTTCACCGTCTACTTGCAGCACGCTGGCGGCGCGTTCCTTATCTTGACCAAACGGGATCGCCCTCTCTGGGTGCCCGTTACGCGGGAAGAGCTTATTCAGGCTGCCATCCGCAGCTATGAGGCCCTGCTCCTGCATCATGCCGCGCTCTACGCCGAGCGCCCCACCGCCGCGGAACTCCAGCGATTCGAGGATTTCAAAAGAACCGACCAGCACTTGGCCACCATGCACTCCGAGCTTGAGGCCATGACGCCCGCCGAGCGCACATCGCAGGCTTGGTGGTCTTCGAATCGGGTACATGAGGATTACAAGTCGTCGGGGCTGGTGCCGGCGGACGCCCCGGAGTCACAACCGCTCTGGGCGGAGAATCCCGATTTCTTCGACCGCGCGCGTCCGCGCACCGACTTTCAAATCATCACCGTCTTTGTCGATGGGGGCGGCGGGGATGGGCAGGGCGGCTATCTTCCCCCCAAAAAGGCCGACCAGCCGACCCCCATCGATGCCCTCCACCTTTGGAGGGTGTACGAGTTCCTGACCACCACCGACTGGCAGCGCGTCGCCGCGCTGCTCGACTGAGGGATGATCTTGACGCTATCGATGAACGCATCCATGGAATGCCGTAAGAGGGCAAGCAGAGGGTTAGGGACAAGAATGGGACAAGAATGTTGTCAGTGGGACAGGAATGGTGACAAGAATGGTGCAGGAACCATTTCACGGTCGCCGTCCCGTCACCCCCCTCTAAGGCGCGGCCACAAGGTATCCGGTTCTTGCTTTGGCGTCGTAAGGGCGCACATGGATCTCCACAGTCCGACCAAGCGCCGTAAGCCAGGCGGTGAGCCGGTCGATGGTCACACTCTCCATGCGGCCACGAAGGACTTTGGAGAGCGTAGGCTGGTCGGTTCCGCAACGTTGCGCGGCTTCCTTCTGGGTGAGTTTGCGCTTGTCGATAGTCTCTGCAATAGCGGTGATGAGCATGCTCTTCGCAGTCAGTTCCGCTGCCTCGCCGGGCGTAAACCCGATATCTTCAAACACGTTCCCGCTGCTCTTGTGGAATGTCTCGACCATTTTTCAGTCCTCCCTGTCCAGTGCGCGTGCCGCCTGCAATCGCACCTGGATCAATTCCGCATCGGGTTTGGAAAGCCCGACCCCCGATTTCGATTTTTTCATGAAGGCATGAAGAACATAAAGGGCCTTCCTGAGGCTCACCACATACATTAGCCGATAGGCGTTTCGATCAAAGCGCTCGCGAAGCTCAAAGACTCCCGCTCCGAATTGCGGAAGTGGTTTCATGTCAAGCGGGGTCTTTCCATCCTGTAACTGCCGCAGCCGGTGGCCGAACGAGGCTTTCACAGGGCTGGGCAGAGCCGAAATGTCCTCTTTGCTGCTGCCCATCCAGATGATGGCCCTGCCCGACAATCGAGGCCGGGCCGGCGAATTTGCCGCGTCAGTGGCGCTGCTCTCCGGGGGCGTAGATTTCTTCAAAATCATCTCATAAATATGGTAAATATACCATATTCCGTCAAGTCTCATTTTGCGGTTCGCACCGGATTTTCACCCACCCGGTCCGGCCTATGCTCATTGTACCGATTCATTCCGGCGACGTACCGCGGGGATTATTCCTCCGCATTCTCAAGGACGCCGGCTTCTCCGAAAAAGATTTTCTGGAAGGCAAAAAGGTAAGGGAGAGAGCTGAACCTTCTCGTTATACCGCAATAGAGACAGTTTCCATGTAGACCGTGCGGGCGCGGGGGATCGGGCGGTGGGTGGTGCGACACGCTTCAATATAGAGCCTCATTGCATCTAGAACGCTCGTCTTGGCTTCCTCAATAGAATTCCCCAGTCCGTACACTCCCGGAAAATCCTCGCTGTACGCCCAATACTTCCGGCCTTCGCGTTCCGCGGTGATGGGATAGGTGTACGTGTCCATAGCGAGATATTACCATGAAACCGGCATGGCCAAAACCAAGTCCTTTTGGGAATTGCTGATTTGAAAACCGGCGGCGGAACCGGTACAGTATTAGGCGGGCCAAATCCACCAAAAGGAGAAAACCAGCCATGCCGCTGACTACGGACGAAAAACTGTTGTCCCTTAGCCGTGACATTATCGAAAAATTTGACAAGATCGATGGTGGCATTCATCCCGGGTTCCGACCGGCGCACGCCAAAGGCATTCTGCTGACCGGCGTGTTTACCCCCTCGTCAGAAGCCGCCCGGCTTACGCGCGCGCCACATCTCCAACGGAATTCCACTCCGATCACCGTGCGCTTCTCGGACTTCGCAGGAATTCCCAGCGTCGCCGATAATGACCCGCAGAGCGCGGGCCCTCGGGGTTTCGCGATTCGCTTCCACCTTGCCGAACATATTCATACGGACATCGTTGCCCATTCGGTTGACGCCTTTCCCACGCGCACGGCGGAAGAATTCCTGGGCTTCATCAATGCGCTGATTGCCACGGATCCCGCGGGGCCACACCCCAATGCCATTGAGCAGTTTCTTGGAGCCCATCCCGCGGCTTTGCGATTTGTGCAGACTCCCAAGCCCATCCCCACCAGCTTTGCGAAGGAGTCGTTCTTCGCCGTATCGGCATTTAAGTTTACGAATGCCGGCGGCGTGAGCCGCTACGGGCGCTATCGCATCCTGCCGGTGGCAGGCCATGAATATCTGGACGAGGCCGGTGCGGCCGCGCGGAGTCCCAACTTCCTCTTCGACGAGATCAAGGAGCGGGTGGCGAAGGAACCGGTGAGGTTTAATATCAAAGTGCAGTTGGCTCAGGATGGAGACACGGTTGACGATGCCACCGTCCGCTGGCCGGAGAATCGCCCTCAGCATGCGTTCGGCGAAATCAGTTTGCAGGAGATTGCTCCCAACAACGCCGGCGAGCAGCAGAAAATTATCTTTGATCCCATCCCGCGATTGGAGGGCATTGAGGCCTCGGCCGATCCTCTCTTTGAGCCGCGGGCAAATATCTACTTAATGACCGGGAGACGGCGCAGAGCGGCGGCGAAGCAGTAGACACGGGCCATATTAGCAGCGTAGCGCAGAGTCATTTTTCTCCGAGAAAAATTACTCTGTGCAACGCCGCTCCGGGCTACCCGCTTGGATGCGATGGAGAGCCGCAGAGTTTGAAAGGCACAAACTCTGCGCTGCGGCCTGCTCGCACGCGCGCGCAGGGAGAAACGCAGGCTGAAGCCCGTGCATCCAAAATCGGAGAGTTAATCCAAAGAGGCTGGATGTCAAGAAAAAACCCTTCTGTAAGAGGAGAAGTCTTTTTACTTGGCATCCCCTTTCATAGAACCGTTTCCCCTGGATCTTGCTTCGCTTCACTCGCGACTCGCCACTACCTTTCCCAGCCATCCAAGTCCCTTAGGGAAATCGCAGATGCAAAGGACACGGGTCTAGATAAACTGGCGCACATCCGTCACGCGCGGTTACGGCACGTACCCCCCCCAACCAGTTGCGAGATTGTTCGTCGTACTCCAGACTACGATTGAGATCGGGTCGCCACTCAGGACAGTGTATGGGTTTGAGCCATACTGCCCACCAAACCCACCGAGGTCAATTTGCGAGTCCGACCAGGTAAGGTAATTCACGGTGACTGGGTCCTGCGCGCCGTTGGCGGGGTTGATGAATCCCGCTCGGAACGATACCGACTGCGTCTTCTGCGAAATGCGTCCGGCGTAATCGCCAATGCTCAGGTTGCTGGTCAGTCCGAGATAGGGTGTGCCGCTCGCGGAGCTCGGGACACCGGACGGAGGAGTGCTTCCGAATCCCGAACCGAGGACCGTGATCTGCAAGTTCGCGCCGGTGCCGCTGAACAAAACCGCGGAGATTTGGGGAGTGTTCGAGGCGACAGGGGGCAGATTCCCGGCCCAGACGAACCCTGCGCTCGCCGTCTGCGAAGAATCGTTCCAGATGCCAATCTCAACCGCGTCGCCGGGAGACGCCACGTTCGACCCGCCGTGCTGGCTGTATCCGCCAACGACAATCTGAGAATCGGACCATGACTGGTAATTGAGAGTAAATGCATCGCCGGAGTAGCCCTCTTCACAATGGCCTGGTGTGGTCGCAGAGCAGCTTGCATCGACGACGCTGAAATTTCCCAAGTCTCCTGAATAGGGCATGGGCTGCTGGGGTGACCCGAAGCCTTTGCCGGATATTGTAATTGTGTAAGGTGGTCCGGAAGAGAACTGCACAGATGTGGCGACGGCGGTGCTTGCCAGAGTGAGCTGGACGCTATTTGTGCCAGGAGAGAGAACGACGGAATTAGTCGAGGGTACGTAGCCGGCCTCCAGAGCTTGCAACACGTAAGTCCCCGTCTCCAGGCCCGAAATCGTAAAATCTCCGCTCGCGTTCGTTTGGGCGGTTTGCTGATTAGGACCCAGCGCCGTGACAGAAACCCCTGAAAGGGGATCGCCGAGGCTATCCTGGGCTGTTCCTTGCACAGTGGCGAAGGAGTTGGGAGAGGACGTGCTGATGGCCTGTATGCTGATAAGGTCAAAACCAAGCAGAGGGTTTCCCCCTGAGTAGTTACACACCTCGTAAGATCCGTTCGGAAGATAAGCAGCAATGTAATCCGCGTATGCCTCGGCTGTTGCTTGGTTCGCCAATGAAGGAACTTCCAGAAACTCTCCCACAACATCGAGTGCACCTAGGCTGACTCCCGACATGTCCAAGATGACCGTCGGGAGGGCCGATGAGATTATGAGGGGCGCCACCACATGCGGAACCTCGGCCCCGGGGACAGGATTAGGCGTACATGTCGCTTGGAAATTTACTGCACTGAAAATGGAGACCGGAAGCGCCCACGCGTTCACCCCGGCGAAATTTGACAGAAATGAATTCACGGTATATGGAGGGTCGCCGATTGACCGGCTCGTCGCGCCGCCGGCGGGGTCGTTTAGTGTTTGAATAACTGGCGCGTACTTGCCAACCGGGTCCATGACGGTAACTCCGGGCGCGCTATTCTCCTGCAGTAGCAGTGAGACGGTCATTCCGGGCAGCGGCTGCTGAGTCACGAGATTGTCCACTTGGATCGTGATTCCGGCGTTTGAGAACACGGCCTGTCCTTGGGCATTTGTAGTTGCTTGCTGCGTCGTGACGGGCAGGAATACGGTCAAGGTAGTCGAACCGCCAATCGCGCCCGAAGCCGCAGCAATCGTCGTTTGCCCTACCATGACGGCACTCGCCAGCCCCGTCGTGCTAATCGTCGCCACGGAAGGAACCGACGGACTCCAGGTCACCAAGGAAGTCAAATTCTGCGTGCTGCCATCGCTGTAAGTCCCGGTGGCGGAGAACTGCAATGACAATCCGACCCGAACCGTCCCGTTGGCCGGCGTGACCGCGATCGAGACGAGCGCCGGTGGACCTACCGTCACCGTAGTCGACCCGCACACCGTGCCCGCGCAGGCGCTCACCGTCGCCGAGCCTGCTGCCGCGGCATAGGCCTCCCCGGGATTGCTCGCATCATCGCTGATGCTGATGACCGCGGGGTTTGAGGAACTCCAGGTGACCTCGGCAAGCTGCTCAGTGCTGTTATCGCTGAAGGTACCGGTAGCGGCGAAGTGCAGCGCGGTGTCCAGAGGAACTGTGGGGCTGCTCGGGTTCAGCGAGATGGAAACGAGGTTGGGCGGCGTCAGGGTGACTGCTTCATACTGCTCCGCGCTGGCGAGGATGATGGCGCTGGGGGTCTGCCCTCCGGCAGCCAGCACCGTGCCGTTGTTGAGCAGGGTCGCGGTATGCAATTCGCGCGCCATGTGCATGCTGCCGGTAACGGTGAAGGCCGCAGTGGCGGGATCATACAGCTCTGCACTGGCTTGGGAGTAGGGGGGACTGCTCCCGTTGATGCCCCCCGCCATAAGCACCATGCCGTTGTTCAGCAGTGTCGCCGTATGGGACTCGCGCGGCGCGCTCATGTTGCCGGCGGAGGTAAACGCCCCTGCGGCGGGGTTGTACAGCTCCGCACTGGCTAGGACGCCGCCCGGGCCAATGCCTCCTGCCATCAACACCATGCCGTTGTTCAGGAGCGTCGCTGTGTGATTTGCTCGCGCCGTGTTAAGGCTGCCGGTTGTGTAAGAGAAGGTGCCGGATGCGGGATTGTACAACTCCGCCGAGGCCAAGGGGCCGCTGTCAGTATTGCCGCCAGAGATTAACACCATGCCATTGTTGAGCAGCGTTGCCCTATGCTGATAGCGTGCTGTGTTCAAGCTGCCGGTACGGGTGAAAGTCCCGGTGGTGGGGTCGTACAGCTCCGCCGAGGCCAAGGAACCGCTACTGTTATTGCTATTATTGTTGCCGCCTGCGAGTAACACCATGCCGTTGTCGAGCAGGGTTGCTGTGTGAGACTCGCGTGCGGTATTTAGGCTGCCAGTGACGGCGAAGGTGCCCTCGGCGGGATTGTATAACTCCGCGTCGGCTAAGATCGTCCCGTTGTTAACGCCGCCTGCGATCAGCACCAGGCCGTTGTTCAGGAGCGTCGCCGTGTGGTAAGTGCGTGCGGTGTTCAGGCTGCCGGTAGCAGTGAAAGCCCCAGTAGCGGGATTGTATAACTCCGCAGTGCCCAAGGAGCCGGTATTATTGTCTCCGCCCGCAATCAGCACTAAGCCGTTATTGAGCAGCGTCGCTGTGTGGCTGGTTCGCGCGGTGTTCAGGCTGCCGGTCAAAACAAAGTTCCCGGACGGGCTGTTGACAATGAAGTTAACGGAATTCGAGGACCCGCCGCCTGGCGCGGGATTAGTGACGACCACAGGAAAACTACCGGCAGTGGCAAGATCGCTCGTGGTAAGGGATGTGGTCAATTGAGTCGAACTCACAAGGGTTGAAGCATGGGCAACATTGTTGTAAGTCACGCTGGAGCTGGAGAGGAAGTTTGTGCCATTGACGGTCAACGTCTGCGCTGCTGCTCCCGCCGTGGCCGAGGACGGAGATAGACTGGTAATCGTGGGGACAGGATTGTCCACTGTGAAATTGACGGAGTTCGAGGCGCCGCCTCCAGGCGACGGATTCGTCACAACCACCGCATAGGTTCCGGCGGTTGCCTGATCACCGGCGCTCAGCGAGATGGTCAATTGAGTCGAGCTCACAAAGGTCGCGGTATGGGCAACGTTGTTGTAAGTCACGCTGGAGCTGGAGAGAAAGTTTGTGCCCATGATGGTCAATGTCTGCACTGCCGCTCCCGTCGTGGCCGACGACGGTGAAAGACTTGTGATCGTGGGGACAGGATTGTCCACTGTGAAATTGACGGAGTTCGAGGCGCCGCCCCCCGGCGACGGGTTCGTCACTACCACGGCGTAGGTTCCTAAGGTAGCCTGGTCACTGGCGTTCAGCGAAATGGTCAATTGAGTCGAGCTCACAAAGGTCGCGGTATGCGCAACGTTGTTGTAAGTCACGCTGGAACTGGAAAGGAAGTTTGTGCCCGTGATGGTCAATGTCTGTGCTGAAGCTCCGACCGTGGCTGAGGAAGGCGAGAGGCCGGTAATGGCCGGTATCGGGTTGTTCACCGGAGTGGGGGTTGAAGAGGGCCCGCCACCACCTCCACATCCGAACCCAATGAGGGTGAGCCCGAACGCGAGGGCGATGCATGCTATATGCCGAAGCGGTGCGTGTAACCTCATTTTGTTAGCCTCCCCACTCTTCGATCCTGCGCGTGCTCGCACAGAACTCCCGTGACAGGAGTTTCCATATGCCGGTTGACTTTCCTGGTCAAGCGACATATAACGTCACCTGACGACACGCCTGTCGCCCGCGAGGTTGAGGCTGTTTGGTGCACTGTCGCGGAGGCTGCGCCGATGAGTAACCCCTCCCCGAGCAAGCTTTCCGGCTGGAAAGAAATTGCTGGGTATCTTAATACCTCCGTCCGCACAGCTCAGCGCTGGGAGCAAGAACTGGGATTGCCCGTTCATCACGCCGGCAGCAGCAAGGGGTACTCCGTTATCGCCGACGTGGAGGAGTTGGAAAGCTGGCTTGCAGGAACAGAGGGCAGCAGGCGCCCAACTAATGACCAGCATGGGCAAGCAACTTCAACAGATTCAACGATCCCATCGAGAAGGTCGCCCCGGAAATGGTTAGCCATAGCCGCGCTGGGGGTTGTGGCGGCTGGGTCTGTGATTGCGGTGTTTAGCTATCGCGCCACTCACCCTCCCAAGGTCGGCTCCATCACCTTCTCGGGACGGCAGATGCTGGCATGGAGCAACGGTAAATTCGTGTGGTCATACGATTTTGGCCAACCGACACGAGTTCTTCCGCCCGAAAATCTGCGTCGAAGAGTCTGCATTCTGTCCTCGAAAGGAGACCATGACGGAGAGGTAATCGTCGCGGCCCCGCTACTTCAATTGGAGGCGGGGGAGCTTTCGACGGATGCGATCTACTGCTTCTCATCCACCGGCAAGCTCTTATGGCGCCACGTCTTCACCGACAGAGTTCATTTTGGGGGCGAGGAATGCGGTCCGCGATGGGATATCTCGGATTTGACTGTCAGCGGGGACAGCAAAACTTGGTCTGCCTGGTGCACGGTCTGTAGCTATCCCACTTCGGTTTCCATGGTTGTGAAGATTGACCCGAGCGGGAACACGACCAGGTACTTTGTGAATTACGGACATTTAGGGCAGTTGAGCGAGTGGCACGCTGGGGACGGCTCATATCTGTTGGCCGGCGGAATCAATAACGAATCGAATGAAGGCGCACTGGCAGTGCTGGATGAAATAAGACCTTCCGGTCATTCGCCCCAGGCCGAAGCGCTTTCCGAGTGCGATTCTTGTCCCACGGGACTGCCCTACCGCTACTTCGTTTTTCCCCGTTCCGAACTGGCTCGGGCAACCAGCTATCCATATAATGGGGTCTTGGCAATTCTGGTCACGAATGCGCAAATCCAGGTCATCACCACGGAGGGCACGGACATAGCGGGCGGGGTTTGGGCTTTGTATGGCATTTCGGAAGCGCTCGTGCCACAGTCCGCTTACTTCAGCGACCGTTACCGGTTTTTACACGAGAACCTCAGCTCCGAGGGCAAGATCAAACACCCGCTGGACGCTTGTCCCGAGCGCCTTAAACCCATCGCCGTGCGGGAATGGAGCCCGCAAGAGGGATGGGAGAACATCTTGCTTCCGCCCGTAGAATCCAGGCCCCTCAACTCCGCACTGCGCAGGTAGGTGCAGCGCGCCTTAATCCGCGCGCCCAGGCATAGCCAGGATGGCGATGACCGACAATGGCGGGGATGCCCGTGCCACGCCTTGCGGCGCGGTGATTCGGCCCCGAGTGCTCAGGGTCGGGGCCATGACCCGGTTCGGGCGGGAGAAGCAGCGGTACGCGTTCACAAGGAGTTGAAATGAAGTTGATCGCCGTGGTGTTTGCACTGGCGCTCCCGGCCATGACCCTGGCTGCTTCCGAGCCCGGCCAAACCGGAAGTCGAATCTGGATCACCGACGTCACCATCATCTCTCCGGAGAACCTCGATCACATCGCCGAGGGAAGTGTGCTGATCGAAGACGGACGCATTGTAAGGATCGAGCGGAGAAATGGGACAAAAGAGGGGACGGACGCCACCGTCGTCTCCGGAAAGGGACAGTTTCTTATTCCCGGCCTCATCGATTCGCATGTCCATCTGGCTTCTGTGCCCGGCATGCAGTTGGAAATGAGTACTGGTTCGGATACGGAGAAGCCGCGGATGGTCAAGGATTACTTCAAGCAACTTCCGCGTTCCTATCTTTACTTCGGTTACACCACGCTCGTCGACTTGACGGCGGTGGATCGCCAAACCTTGGACGACTTCCGGCAAGCTCCCCTGCATCCCGACTTATGCGACTGCGGGCCGTCTCTGCCGATTGCCAATGGCTACCCCATGTCATTCGCGCCTCCGGCAAAACGCTTCGAACTCTTTCCCAATTTCATTTACGATCCGAAGCAGGCTTCCAGCATCCCTTCGGAATACCGGGCGCAGGATCACACGCCGGCGGCGGCGGTATCCAGGGTCAAGGACTCCGGCGGGATTTGCGTCAAAACCTACTTCGAGCGCGGCTTCGGAAAAGACAGGAATCTGCCGGTTATAAGTCCGGAAGTTCTTTCCCAGATTCGTACGGCCGCAACCCAAGACGGCTTGGTGCTGATGATGCACGCCAACTCATTTGAGGCGCAGAAATTCGCCGTCGACGGAAATGTGGACGTTATCGCGCACGGAATGTGGAACTGGGGGGACCTGGGAAACCAGCCCGACCTCCCGCCCGAAATAAAGAGCCTCCTGGATCGGGTGGTGGAGAAGCGGATTGGGTACCAACCGACCATTCAGGTGTTGGGAGGGCTGCGCGCGTATTTCGACTCCGCCTACCTGAAGATGGAGGCGATTCCCCAAATCATTCCCGCGGAAATGCTGGATTG
>Ga0326728_10008619_pt1 | contig 25185 bp, 26 predicted proteins | sample MB3enrmetagenome_FD_207602 | JGI IMG/M metagenome (GOLD analysis project Ga0326728, IMG submission 207602) | Lab enriched peat soil microbial communities from McLean, Ithaca, NY, United States - MB31MN | ecosystem: Environmental > Terrestrial > Soil > Wetlands > Peat | place: USA: New York... | reverse complement strand
TCCGTGATATGCGACCATGTCGTTCAGACGATCTCCATGCATGCCTGTTCATTGTACCCAAAGGCTGTACTGGAACAAGTCGGGGGCTACTCATCGCGGTATACTGGTAATTATTACCGGGAGGAAACAGATCTTGATTTCAGAATCCTGAATAAAGGGTATATATTTTATTTTAATTCTGCTGCATTCGGATACCACACACCAATTCCCCGGGGTTCATGGAAACAGATCCATCGTACGATGATAACCTATTATATCATCCGGAATCACGTTGTCTTCGTTATAAGTAACTTTGGTATGCGAGCGCTGTATATGGTGCCGTTTTATTTTTTAACCATTTTTTTGAGGAGACTGAAATAATTCATCGTATTTCCAGAAAGACTTTTTCAATTATTTTTCTGTTAACTTCAGGCAATCCTGAAATTTTTTCTGTACAATGCCGATATCAAAGTCAGAGGTTGCACGAATATATGCGTTTTGAGTAATTTCTTGACAAAAATTTTTATCGGTTAATAAACGTTCAATAGCCTGGGCGAGTAACTCAGGACTTTCCTCATCAACAACAAGCCCACAATTGTACTTTTTAAAATACCATGAAACAAACGAGTTTTTTGGAGCATGAACAAGTATAGGTTTTTTCGATGCGAGGTATTCACCGATTTTTCCCGGGGCTGACGTTTTGATAATTTCAGGATATATGGAATTAAACGCGAGCGGAAGAAACAAGATATTTGCATTTCTTTGTATTGCCGGAATATTCTGATAAAGCTGATATTGATGAAGCAAAACAGGGCCCACAATACCTTTCGTTCCCAGTTGCGCCGGTGACTGGGAGGTATAGAGATGCAATTTCAGCTGGGGGTCATTGATTTTTTTTATCGCTGTAACAAGATTTTTGAAAGCACTATAGTGTGCTTCATAAACTGCACCGGTATAAACGATTTTTACACCGGATGACAGGGTTTCGGGTGTTATCCGGGCATTATGTTCGTATTCCACAATATCTACAGGATTATGAAGCGTCGTTACCAGAACACCATACCTCTTCTTGTATTCTTCACACAGGTATTCATTGGGAACGAAAATACCTGAGGCCCCCAGTACAATATCCCGTTCATGCCGTTCTGCAAATGCACGAAAAGCCGGGTTTTCCCATTGGTGGGAGTAATAATCAAAAATATAGAATATAAACGGGATCTTAAGATTTTTACATGCAGAAAATGCAGCCGGGGGATCAAAGAGATCGGCAGTACAAGCAATTACAACATCTGCCTTCTCCCGAAGAAGAATCCTTTTGATCTGGTATGTTCTAAGGGCCAGAATAATATCGAACAACCGGTGCAGCCTGAAAACGAGCAAAACCTTAACGATTCTCTGGACTGTCTGGAGATCCGGGGATAAATAATAATATTTTGCAGGTAATTTTCCGGAAAAATTCCCCTGAAAGCGACGCGAATTTTTATACTTTTGAGTGATGAGGCAGTACAAATCGGATTTAATATTTTTTAAAAGATGGAAAAGGACCATTGACTGGCCGGATTCTGAAGGTGGAAGCGCGACTGAAATTATTGCCAGTTTCATTTCTCAAATGCCGCCCCTATAATTTTTGAATTTAATTCTGATAAAAACCACATACAATTTTAGTAACTGTAGCGCTTACCTGCATCTCAAGATATTCTGCCGGAACGGTCCATTGGGCGTTTCCCGAAACAGCACTCTGAACACACCGGACAATGTCGTCAGGTTTAACACCGCTTATAATATTACTTCCGCACTCAATTGTTTCCGGTCTTTCAGTAACATCCCGTAGGGTAACATTTGGGATGTGATATAAGCAGCATTCCTCCTGCACAGTTCCACTATCGCTCAGCACGCAAAAAGCATTCTGTTCAAGATGAAGAAAATCAAAAAACCCAAAGGGTTCATGCATAATTATTTTTTCATTCTGTATATCAAGATCGAATTTTTTTATTTTATCTTTTGTTCTCGGGTGAAGACTACAGATAACAGGCATATTATATTTTTCCTGAATAATTTTGAGAGATTCAAAAAGCATAACAAGCCGTTTCCTGATATCTACATTTTCAGCCCGGTGCATCGTCACAAGAAAATATTTCTTTTTTTCAAGGGTGAGGTGGTTCAGAATGTTCGATTGAGTGATCTGATCCTGATAAAAGTTGATTACTTCGAGGATGGGATTTCCTGTGACATAGATACGTTCGTTTGGGATTCCCTCACGAATAAGATTTGCCCGGCTCCTTTCTGTATAGGGCATCAGGATATCACTTGCATGATCAATAATCCGGCGGTTTATTTCTTCAGGAACCCGGTCGTCGTAACACCTGTTTCCTGCCTCCATGTGAAAAACTGGGATACCCTTGCGTTTGGCTATGATAGCAGAAAGACTACTATTGGTATCCCCTAATAGCAGGATGCGATCCGGGCGTTCTTTTTCCATCACTTCTTCGGTTCTTGTAAGAATCTTTGCAATTTGCTCTCCGGCGGTTGTGCCATGGACATCGAGAAAGTAATCCGGCTTCCTTATAGTGAGATCTTCAAAAAAGATATCGCTTAAATTTTTGTCAAAGTTCTGGCCGGTATGAACAAGAATGTGAGTGCAGGTTGCATCCATTTTTTCAATAATCCTGCTCAGACGGATGAGCTCAGGGCGCGTACCCAGGATCGTCATCACTTTCATCGCAGGAATTCCCCATTTCCATTTCCGTTCTCTTTTACCAGAAGATCATACTTTTTAAGGGCGTCTGCAAGTTGTCCTGAAGTCATAACATTGTCCTTTGAGGAAAATTCACGGCCCAGCGGTACATCTTTCTCATCCGCATTGCAGAGTTCGGGGAGGATTGGTTGGATGACATAGTAGTGACCGCGCCCAATCGTCCGGTACGCTTCTTCCTCGGAAACAAGGATCTCATGAATCTTCTCCCCGGGCCGGATCCCGGTGATCACGGTTTTGACCGGGCGGTCCCCGATAAGGCTTTGCGCAATATCGGTCACTTTTGCTGAAGGAACCCGGGGAATGTAGGTCTCTCCCCGCCGGGCTTCTTTCAGTGCCGCAAATATGGTATCCACAGCCTGATCAAGACTGAGTAAAAAGCGGGTCATGTCCGTCGTTGTAATGGTCACCGGGCCACCGGCACGGATCTGCTCATGGAACAACGGGATTACCGATCCCCGGGATGCGAGGACATTGCCGTACCGGACGCAGATAAACCGGGTCTTCGGGCAATCGATATTTGCCGTTAGAAACACCCGCTCCTGGAGGGCCTTGGTCATCCCCATAACATTGACCGGCTTGCAGGCTTTGTCCGTTGAGATCCCGACAACGGTTTCAACAGGAAGCCGGAGTTCACGGATAGCCCTGACAATATTTTCGGGGCCGGATATATTTGTCATGACCGCTTCATAGGGAAAATATTCACAGGACGGGACCTGTTTTAATGCAGCGGCATTGAAGACAACATCCACACCCTGAAGGGCAGAACTGACGCTATGGAAATCCCGGACATCGCCGATGCGGAATTCAAGCAGACGACGAAAATTGTTATAAATAACTTCATCGGTCGGGGCTTTGGTATTGAGATAGGAAACCCGCATCTCATGTTGTTTTGCTTCATCACGGGAGAGAACGATGATCTTTTTGGGCGTTCCCATTTCGCCGGCGAGAAGACGCCGGATCAGGACTTTGCCTAAAGATCCTGTCCCGCCTGTGACAAGAATTGTTTTATTGCTGAGCATATTGTCCCCTGATCACTGCATAGGGTGTTGGATCCTCATGCATCTGTTCTATCATATATTTCCATGATGGAATCTTAATGTTTGTTTCTTTCTTGAATTTTTCCGGGTTCAGGCTGCGGTCATTGATAACCGTTTCATCAGGCTCGATCCTGATAGTCATGCCATATGTTTTCTTCAGCAGGTTCAGGAGATCATACTTGCTGATCGGTTCGGATGCAACCTGGTAGACCCCCGAAATACGAGGATAACGGGAAATAATTTCTGCGATAATTTCGGAAAGGGCAAGCGTGGTAAGGCCTGAAAAGATCGCTTTCTTGTACCCTTTGACGGTTTTTCCTTCGTTACCAAGGAACCATTCAATGAGGCCGTGGGAAGTATCAAGTTCACGACCTATAATGGATGTTCTGATAGTCAGGCAACCCGGATAATCAACTTCACCCAAATATTTTGTTTTACCATACAAATCTTCAGCATCTGACGAATCTTCTTCGGTATAGTAACCTTTCCGTCCCGAGAATACACAATCTGTACTCATATGAATGAGACGGATGTTCTTTTGCCTGCAGATTTGTGCAAGCTGGTGGGGGAAGAGTGCGTTGATGGCGATGCTCTGCAAAGGATCCTGAGCAGCAGGAAGCTGCTTGACGATTCCGATGCAGTTGATAATGACATCAGGATCTGTTTTATCGATTGCAGTGCGGATCGTTTCTAAATTTTCTGCACTGATATTCCCGAGGATCTCCATTTTCGAAAAAACGGGATAATTTGAGAGAACGAATGCATTTCTGCGCACTGTTCCGGTAACCTTATGTTCCTTTGAGAGTACCTGCACCAGTTTATGGCCGAGCATGCCGGTGGAGCCGAGTATCAGGATGATCATTTTAAACCCGATTTGGATGCATTTTTGTTAATATGTTTACATATCATAGATGATAATAATTGAGGAATGTAAAAGATCCCACTTATCCAGCAAATTAGGAAAGGACTACGTACCATGCGGTTCAATCTAAAATTTAATAAGAATACAGCATACACTATTAGTCTGTTTTTCCGTCAATTCTAATTTCAGGTGGTGAGAATTATTACAAATACAGTGCTGACTGATTGTCAAACCTTCAGGAAGCCGAATTATCAAAATGAAATGATGCTGGATTATGCAATTCAAAAAAAAATATCCCCGGTCTCACCACAAATCCCCGTCATTTCTTTAACTCCACAAGAGATTTTTAAAAGAATAGTTCGACCCCCATATTACTTGATTCGCAGCACATTTATTGGAGTAAAATATCAATGGGGTAGGATTAAGAAGAAACTATCGGATAAACAATTCTATAAAAAAGATACCTTGTATGCTTTTTATGATCTTGAAGTGATGTCTGCTTCATTTGATATAATCCCGTTCCTCATTCTTGCCGAAAAATGCCGGATGTCACAGGGATTGAAAGCCATGCATATTGTTATCGTGCCCGGTTCGCAGCAAGGTTTTGCAAAAGGATATTTCGAATACTACAAGAATATGACCCCAGATAAAGAAAAAATTCGTTTTGCATATCTCGAATGGCGTGTAAGAAATATTTTGGTTCCCTGTTGCTGGCTGATGCCATCCTGCAAACAACTAACGGTTTGTTCATCAAGATCGGATGCCAAGGATATAGAAAATCTTCTTGCAGAACATATATTTCCCGATCATTATCTCGTTAATGTTCCTGTAAACCCGAACAAAAATATTTACCAGATGGGAGTAACGCCGGACTATCCTCACATACCCAGTCTCTCTGCAACCCAGACGGGATGCGATTTTGTTTTGAATTGGATGAATACGCACTGCAAGGGAAAAAAAGTCGTTACAATTACCTTGCGTGAGACATCATATGAAATTGACAGGAACAGCAATACCAAGGACTGGATACGATTTGCACGCACTATCGATCAAGACAACTATTTACCGGTCATCATCAGAGATACAGAAGTGGCGTTTCAATTTATTCCGGAGGAGATGACAGGTTTAACGATTTTTTATGAGGCCAGCTGGAATATGGAGATACGGGCAGCATTATACCAAATGAGTTATTTAAACCTTTTTTCCAGTGGCGGACCTATGATACTCTCTTGGTTTAATAACAAATGTCGCTGTTTAATTTTTAAACTTATTACTAAAACCATAGATATAACAACTGAAAAACAATTAGATTTTATTGGTTTGACTGCCGGGGACCAACCATTATATTTTTCGAAATTTCAAAAATTAGTATGGGATGATGATCAGTATGAAGTAATAAAAAAAGAATTTGATGAAATGTGTATAAAAATTGAGGGATAATCAAATGCCATTTAAGGATATACTCACAAATGGATAAACAATTATTATTAAATTTTCTTCCAGTCATTTAAAAACTGCTCTAATCCGACATCAGTTAGTTTATGCTGCATCATTAAACGTATGATGTTCGGGGGAAGGGTTGCAATATGACAGCCGGCTTTAGCTGCATTCAGAATATGCAGTGGATTTCTGATACTTGCCGCAATTATCCTGGTATTAAAAGAATAATTTTCAAAAATTTTTAAGCTGTCTTTCACAACCTGCATGCCGTCAGCTCCCTGATCATCCAGTCTGCCGACGAAAATACTTGCATAGGTTGCACCGGCTTTTGCAGCCAATAATGCCTGATTTGCAGAAAATATCAGGGTAACGTTTGTTTTTATTTTAATTTTTTTCAGGATAATGGAGGCCTTCAATCCCTCTTCTGTCATGGGGATCTTAATAACAATATTTGGGGACATCTTAGCCAGTAGTTGAGCTTCCGTGACCATTCCTTCACAATTTTCGCTGATTACTTCCACGCTGATTGGTCCCGGAACAATTTTTGCTATTTTTTTGATTACTTTATCCATTGGATTTGATGTGCCCAGTTTGGCAAGCAGCGTTGGATTTGTGGTGACACCATCAATTAAATACGCATAGCGTTCAATTTCCGGAATTTCAGCGGTATCAATAAATATCTGCATTTTGCACCTTCATAATCTCTTGATAAACCAGATTCCGGATAATTTTCACGATCAGGATGAAAACTGCGGACGTATTACTGTATCAACTAGTCTGTTTTTTCCCGATAATATACCTGTCTACCGCGTCGAACAAGTCTGCAGCTATCAGGCAGTCCCCGGTTTTTATTTTTAACACTTCATCAGCCCCATGACCGGTCAGCACCAATATTGTCCGGCATCCCGCAATTTTTCCTGCTTCGATATCACCTTTTTTATCTCCGACAACAAAAGAATTTTTTAAATCAATATCATATTCCTGTGCAGCCCGTAGGATCATACCGGGTTTGGGTTTCCTGCAATTGCAATTTTTTTTATATTTTTCGATTATCGCATCGGGATGGTGAGGGCAGTAATAGATGGCGTCGATGTCCCCACCCCTTTTTCTGATTTCTTTTAACAGTGCGTTGTTAAATACAGATATTTGATCCTCGGCATAATAGCCTAATGCTACTCCAGACTGGTTTGAAATTATAACAAGAAGATACCCATTATCTTTCAGGAATCGGACTGCCTCAGCACTTCGGGGGATCAGTTCCAGTTGATCCAGACGATGGGCATAATGAGGGGGATCGCTGTTGAGAACACCGTCACGATCAAGAAATACAGCCCTTATCATATTATTCACCGCACAATTTTGAAGGAACAACGAAATGAACATCACTTGGGTGAGCAGCAAGTCTGGTTTTAATTTTATTTGCCTGCTCAGGGCAGAAAGGAATGAATACGAAGCTGTTTTCCGGAACATTTTTCGGATGATAAATCGGACATCCCAAATGCATTTTCCCAATGCGGTTTGGATCTTCATCTACAAAAAAGGCAACCTCTCCCTGCATTTCACTAAATAACCAAGATGCAGCAATTGAGGTGCCAAATATCCCAAAAACGCCAAGTTTTGCCAAGGTAGCAGAATCATTGATATTTGAATCCAACCATTCAATACAAGTTAAAACTTCTTTTCGCAAATTATCTTTTTTTAAAGAAATTGCCTCGTCTTCTCCGTTCAAATTTTTTACTGCAATAATCGTCAATTCTTTGGGAACCCATTCAGTTGACGTATAAAAAATTTTAAATCCTGATTTTTTTAGTAATACAGATAATGTTTTTTCAGTGAAATGTGTACAATGATCCGCGATTAACAGGTCGTAAGGATTTTTTTTGAAGAAGGGCACTTCGATTATAAGCACTCCCCTATCGTTTAGCTTTCCGCATATTGTTTCCAGAAATTTTTGGGGGTGAATAATATGTTCTAAAACATGAATCATGGTGATACAATCAAATGTGTTTTTTAGATGTTCGGGATCATCGCAGATATACAAAGATTCAACATTCGGAATAGATTCAACAATTTTTTTATATTTGTCGTTCAGTTCCGTTCCATATAGATTCCATTGAGGGAAGATCTGATTGAAATGGCGAAGAAGTGCACCATTTCCACAACCAATGTCAAGCTCCATCCCATAATCTGGTAAAGAGAGCAGAGAATGAACAGAATTCAATATTTTTAATGACCTTGAGGATGAAAATCCTGATTCCTGCTCAAAAGTCGCTTGTTCCTCCCCGCCACTTTGGTAATAAATTGTATATTCCCGATAAATCTGATCGGTTTCCGATTGCCAAGCAGCATCTATTAATTTCTGGACGCACCCGCATGACAGGCATACTGCGAGAGTCCCCCCCCGGACCCATGGTTTGCAGTCAGATGTAACACGGTGAAAACGGGAATATTTTTTAAATATATCAAGATGTGGATTTCCGCAGATGTGGCATTTATGAACGATGTCATGAATAATAGATGATTTTTTGTTATTTTCCGCCATGAAAGAACACCGAATCCAGAGAGGAGATTGCGCCGGGGATCTGAATGCCGACTTTTTTTTCGGTCTCTGTCGAATCGAGCGTAGTAGATGCAGGATTATATTCGATTGCTACGTCAACATCCTCGATAGTAATCGGACTGACAAGATGTTTTCCCACACCTAATCTTTTTGCAATATGATATGCGGCCTCTGCATAGGTAATATCCTTTGGACCGGATACCTGATAGATACCACCATTTTTCTTTTGGGCTATGCGATAAAGGATCTCACCCGCTAGGAGATTTGGTACTGGCGACATGACATAATTTGAGAATGGATAGATTGGCCGGGAGGACCTGAGATTATCGCACCACATGCGGATAAGCTGCATACCCGGATTGATAATTTTTGTGAAGCGGACGATGGCTACATTTTCGCCCAATGAAATCAATTGCTTTTCTGCCTCGGCTTTTTGACGACCATATTCGGTCATGGGAGACCTGTTTTCATCAGGTCTCCTGAAAGGGATAGATCCATCAAACACCAGGTTCGTTGAAGGAAAAATGAAAAAAACATCATTTTCTGTACATTTTTTTGCGATATTGACTGTATTTTCGATATTGATCCTTGCACTGCCTTCCGGGTCCAGACGGCATTTCTCCTGAGATGCCACCGCAGCACAGAGATATACCACGGATACATGTGAGGGAGGACTCCATGAATCGTCCCATGGTGCCGCGAGATCAAGATAAATCCGATCTTTCGAGCCGAGGGTATCTTTTCTACGGGTACTTCCTATAAATCTCTCATCATGGGATTTGAGAGTGGATGTCAGTGTTGAGCCAAGAAGTCCATCCGCTCCAATGATGAGAGATAGATCACGATGTTTCATTTTTAGATCCGTGCCTGGATTTTTTGTTGCAACAGAGTGCGAGGTAATAATGCGCCATGGGATAAAACCCCGTGTGGACAACTTCATCATTCATTGAAAAAATAAAGACATTATGGAAATATTGAGATAATAGATCTTTTAACATTGTATGATCCTTACAGTTGACATGCCCCTCCAGACTTGGGGTGGATGCATATTTCTGTGACTGGAGTGAGGGTGTACCGATTATGAGCACTCCATTGTCCGTGAGACAATCTGCAATATTTTTTAAAAATACCTGTTCCCGATCTTTAGGGATGTGTTCAATTACATCAAGTGAATACGCAGCATCGTATATGCCGGAGATTCTTTCTTTCGTGGGGTCGTTTAGGATGCATTCGTATCTCCAGTGAGGATCCATATTTTCCCTGGCCTCCTGTATAAAAAGGGGATCGAAATCGACAAGGGTTAATTTTCCCACTTCCTGAACAACGATCCTGCTCCCAAATCCATCGGCACATCCAATTTCCAAGACATTTTTTTTCCCGGATAGCATTTTTGCAACAAATTTATACCGTGACAACAAAAATACGAGCCTTTTTGGATCATCATGCCAGACTTGATTACTCATAAGGCCAAACCGCGCAAACCCTGCTTTGCTTTTCAAGTCGAGACAAATCTGATATTGATTCTCTTTAGTTTTTTCTGTCATAAGGCCTCCTGAACCTATTTTGGAGAGATCAGTGTTCCAATAGAAATAATGAAAAATCCATGCTCTCTGATGGAATTTCCGATGAGAACGCCCCTCAATACAAAGTTATTCTCCATGGTTTACATCAACATCTTTATTATGCACACGGTGGTGATTACAGCCTTTAATAATCTACTATCAACAACTATCACCACATTTTTGGATAATCGGTTTGAATCACTCAACCAATCCGATGTAATGTTGTATCATTCACGATATTTCCAACCTTTCTTTTCAGGGTTTATGCATATATTCAAGTGGTTGGCATGAAATTTCATCCCAATTCGCCTCAACCCAGCTAATCACATCCCTCAACCCTTCATTAAGTTGAATTGTGGGACTCCACCCCAGCTCCTGTCGCGCTTTTTGGGAGTCAATAATATATGCCTTATCCTGACCGATTCGTTCTGCCACCGCCGTTGTTGAAGAATTGAAATCCTTTCCCATTTCATTACATATCATTCTGACGAGATTTTTTATCGATATCCCCGAATCCGAAGGGGATAAATGATAGATTTGACCATTCCTCCCGTTGAGCATGGCTAGCAACTCCCCCCGCGAAATGTCCCGGATATGTATGTATGATTTGACTGCGTGCCCCCCGCCATGTAATTCGATGGTTTTTTCCTTTTTCAAAAAAATAACTGCGCGGGGTATAATTTTAAAGAGCTGCTGGTGCGCCCCATACACGTTGGTGGACCGGATCGTAACCAGGGGGAAATCAAAATTCTTCACAAGGGTAAATAACATTAAATCCCCGGCGGCTTTTGATGCCGCGTAGGGGGTGCTTGGATTTAATCGGGCATCTTCACGAACTGTTCCTTCACATGTTCCATACACTTCAGGGGATGAGATATGGACATAGCGTTGCAGCCAATCCTGACTTTTAAGAAAATTTCCCAACTCGGCAATAGCGACCGCATTTGTACGGAACCACTGTTCAGGATGTTCCCAGCTGGGTCCGACTTCACTTTGTGCTGCGAAGTTGATAATAAATTCCGGTTTGACATCGAGGAGGAATTCTTTTAACTTTTGCATATTCTTATTCAGATTCATCTGGTGAAACGAAAACCGGTTGCGATTTGCATTTCCTTTGTAGGGAAGAAACAGGGCAGATTTTTCCGGAGACCGGCTTACCCCGTGAATACGATAGTTTGAATCAGTGAGTGCATGATCGATGAAATCGCTTCCTGAAAAAGAATTACTGCCAATTACCACTATTTTTTCCATGTTACATCCTCTTCCCTTAAAACAGGTCATGAAAACTTCATTTGTTTGTTTATTCGAAATAGATGAAGGAATAATCCCCGGTATATCCTGTTTTTTCAAACCACCACCGCCATTCCCCGGGAGTGAAAAAACATTCACAGGTTAACTGCCAATAGAGCAGGTTAACTTTTTCTTCCTCGTTCCTGTACGACTCAACAACAATATATTTATTCTTCTTTCCAACACGCTCAATCTCTTTTAGTGCTTTTTCCAGATTGAAACAGTAGAGATTATGTAATGTCGTTATGGATATAACAAGATCGAAGGTATTGTCTACAAAAGGTAAGCATTCCGCTCGTCCTTCCTGTAAAAACGGTCGTACTTCCTCTTTTGCGTGGGTGATCGCATACCGGGATATGTCTATACCATATACCTCAATTCCCGGAATGGCCATCATCAGGTCGTACAGCAAAAAGCCCTTCCCACAGCCCACATCAAGAACCTTGTCACCGCTTTTAAGGTGGTAATGGTCCCGTAATGCACAGGCGACAGGTTTCCAGCGGCCATCGTAATAAAAACCACCATAGCCGACTTTCCGATCCCCGTCCCAGTAATCAAAGTCAAATTTTTTCGCGATCTTTGCAGATTCCGCTTTGGGATATTCGGTTACACGTTCAAGATAATTTCGTGTTGTTTTTTTATGAACTGAAGAAATAAAATCGATTTCCGGCATTCTTGTCTTCACCCTCCACGGATGTTTGATATGATATTCATTGCTTTCTTTAGTTGTTCGTCCTTGTTCACTTCAGGACTCAGGAAATCTTTCATAAATGCCCGACGGGATTGTCCTCTTGGCAGGAATTCATTGAGGATAATACAGCACCATTTTATTTTATATACGGGCAGTAACAACTTAATTCTTCTTCGTTGCAGATCCGGGTTGCTCAGATCCCTGACAATTTTTTCTGTGATGGGGGAATAAAACCTTCGGGGCAGAGGAATGTGTGGCTGACAAAAAAGGTCACAGACCACTTTTGCCGGATCATCCCAGCCGGCATATTCAAAATCCATAAAGATTAATATTCCGTCTTTATCCACCAGTGCGTTATGGAATCCAAAGTCAGATGGTGACAGGCGTATGTCACAGTCATGGATTCTTTCATCCAGCACGAGGTTATCAGCATCTGCATGCTGGCAGGCAGTATATTTTACCTGCTCCCACGTCGGCACTAATTCATCCCGGATAAATAGTTCTGCTTTTTTATCGATCCCGGATATTCCCTTGATCGTCTGCAGATTCTGAATACGGCGGTCTGTCAACCGGATATGATCTGCAAGGGTGAAGCATGCTTCAGAAGCGTCCGGCAGGGCTTTGGCACTGTCTGACGCACGCCGGGCATTAATCGCAAAATAAAAATCAAGCACCTGATCGATATGCTGTTGTGTAATTTCAGGACCAGCCAGTTTTTTCCCGTCGATAAAGCTAAAAAGTGCAAGATGGTGAAGAGGGTCAGACGCAAGGGGTTGGGGAATCCGGCGGATACCGTGATCCCAGAGAAAACGGGAGAATTCATAATCTGAAGCTAACCTGTCACGCAGGTTGCTTCCGGAGTGATAATAGTGTTTGATTACCGCAATGATTCGGGAATCGCTCCGTACGAAAAATATCCGGTTATTCACGCCCCCGGTCATCGGAATCAATTCAAATGGGGCGTGATGTCCCGCTGCATTCAGGAGTGCAGCAGCATGGTTCATAAATAGTTTCGAGGTCATATCAGGCAGAATTTTGTTTGAAGAGCCAGTTGAGCAATTCCGACCAGGAATTTACCCTCAGGTCAGCATCTGCATCCGCATGCAGGTCATGAGGATCAAAAAGGATCCTTTGCACGCCACAGGGGAATGCCGGTTCAGATAAAAACTCAGGGAGATCATCGATAAAATGCGTGCACCCTTGTTTTTTTATCCTCATGATCTTTTCTTCTTTTGTTAATTCAAGAAAAACATTACCGGAGAGAGAGAGACCTTGATCATTGAAGAGATCATGCCGGGTGATCCAGCCCAGGGCTGCTTTGTGAAGGTCATATCTTTTCCCGACGTAGGGATACTTTGTTTTGTGACTGATAATAAAAACAACAATGCCGGATTGCCTGCATGCGTGAAAAAAATCAATAACCTGCGGGAATGGTTCTGCCTCATGCATGCATGCCCCGTACACAAAACCCTGAAGTTTGGTCCACGCTTCTTCCTGCCCGTTATCCCGCAGGTAGTTTCGGATCTCATTTTTTGCCGGGGGAATTGAGGGGGGGATTAACCCTTTTGCCAAAGCACCCCGGTAAAACGCGTGATCATAACAGACGACCGTATTATCAAAGTCGACACCCAGTATCATTAAAACCCCTTATTCCCGGGACATATCGATTAACGGGCGGACAGCATGACCCCTCGCCAGATCCGTGAGCGCCTTGTTAATTTCATCCAATGAATAGGGGGGGCTCATGAGGGGATCCAGATTCAATCGTCCATATTTTATGAGCTGACAATATCGTGGAAAATCGACATCCGGGTTATTATCTCCACCCCAGGTTCCCCGCAGTTGTTTTCCCATATTCAGCTGCCGTGGATCGATGACCAGTTTGTCCTTAAAATTTGCATTCCCGATAACAACCGCAACGCCGCCCTGGGCATGCACGATGGTCAGTGCCTGGTTCATTACCTCTGGTATCCCGGTCGCTTCGATGGCAAAATCAAGCCCTCCCGGACAAATATTCATCATTTCTTCGATGAGATTGCCCGTAGTTGAGCAGATGCAGTGCGTAGCCCCCATTTTTTTGGCTACCTTTAACTTTTCCGGATTAATGTCGACTGCAATAACAGGAGCACAACCAGAAATCACTGCACCGGCAACTGAACACAGGCCTATACCCCCGGTCCCGAATATTGCTATACTCTGGCCCGGGCGGGGTCGCGCAGTATTGAGAACAGCACCCATGCCGGTCGGCACTGCACATCCGATTAAAGCTGCTACCTCCATCGAAATGTCGTTAGGGATGACCGTCAACCGGTTTTCGCTGATCACCGAATGGCGACTGAATGTCGTCACTCCTCCGGCATTTACCCGTTCATCCCCCCATTGATAAACGGTGCTGGAAACATCCGCCCCCGACCCCTTAATCCAGGATATGATAACCCGATCCCCGGCCTTTACTTTTTTTACCCCGGTCCCTGTCTCACGTACGATCCCGCTACCTTCGTGACCGAGGCAATGGGGGAGAAACGTATCCTCTCCACGTGTTCCTTGGCACTCAGATAACTGGGTGTGGCATATGCCACTATACGAGATATCAACTAACACCTGGCCCGGTTTTAATGAGGGAATTTCAATTTCCGAAACAACAAGGGGTTTTTGTAACTCGGTCAGTATTGCAGCATCAGTTTTCATGGGATTGTTCCTTTGTCAGTATTAGTGCCTTTTCAACAGATTCTGAAATTTTTTCCGGCGAAAGCCCATAATAATCCCGGGCCTCATTATGGCTGATCGACATATATAAAAATTCGTCACGGGTCCCCAACCGTACTAATTTCACCGTTCTTTTGAAGGTATCAACATACCATTCGGCAACGGCACTTCCCAACCCCCCGATGAGACTATGCTCCTCCAGGGTAATTACCAGATTAAAGTGTGAAAAAATTGTGGATAGTGCCGCAAGATCTAGAGGTTTAACGGTGGGGAAATGTACAACCTGCACAGAAATTTTTTTCTTTTCGAGTAATTCATGTGCTTTGAGGATGTTGGGAAGAATTGCTCCTGTCGTAATAATACAGGCATCGGTACCCTTTTTGCAGGTGATAGCTTTTCCGATATGAAAATCCACAACGTCCTTGTGGACCTCAGGCTCATTTTTTTTGCCAATGCGGATATAGACGGGACCCTTCAGGTTCAGGGACTCCCTGAGACTGCAACGAACTTCAACCGCATCCCCCGGACAAAGAACGGTCATATTAGGGAGCGATCGCATTATTGCAATATCTTCACAGATGTAATGGGTTGGCCCGAGCGGTGCATAGGTCAACCCCCCTCCGAGCCCGATGATGACTACCGGCAGATTCTGGTAACAGAGGTCAACACGGATCTGCTCGAAACAGCGTGCCGTGTCAAATGCAGTAAATGTGTAAATAAAAGGGCGCATCCCGCATATTGCAAGCCCGGCTGCCATGCTTACCATGTTTGCTTCTGCAACACCGCAATTGATAAAACGGGAAGGAAATTTTTTCTGGAATTCATCAAACATTTGGTTTCCAATATCCCCGGAAAGAACAATTATCCTGTCATCGGAGGTCGCGAGATCGGTTATTTCCTGGGCAAATGCGGATCTCATAGTACCCTGAGTTCCCCCTTTGCTTTTTTAACCTCTTCCGCATCGGGAATCCGATAATGCCAGTTATTATCATCTTCCATGAAGGAAACCCCTTTCCCCTTTATGGTATGGGCGATAATCGCTATGGGTTTTCCAGATCCGTCCGGGACTGCAGACAAAAATTTTATTAAGGAACCGATATCATGACCATCGACGTCATAGGCACTCCACCCGAATGACTCCCATTTTTCTTTTAAGGGATTTAATGCCATTATCTCTTCACTTCTGCCGGTAGCCTGCCAGCGGTTGAAATCGATTATTGCAACCAGATTATCTGCCTTCTGTGCCGGAGCGAGCATCGCTGCTTCCCACACGCTCCCTTCATTACATTCCCCATCGCTCATGATGACAAACACGTTGTAGGACACCTTTTTGATACGACCTGCCAGTGCCATCCCAAGGCCCACGGAAAGTCCGTGGCCGAGAGAGCCTGCGGTCACCTCGACCCCGGGCAATGCACCCAGATTGGGATGTTCTGTTAAATGACTGCCTGATTTATTGAATGTTTTAAGCAGGTCTTTTGGAAAAAAACCTTTTTCCGCCAGGATCATATAAAGGGTCATCGATGCATGCCCTTTGCTTAAAAGCACTCGATCCCGTGTGGGAAGAGAGGCGTTTTTGGGATCTAGAGTGAGGCATCCTCCAAAATAGAGTGCCACGAATATGTCTACACACGAGAGGGATGAGCCGAGGTGCATCGCATCTGCAGCATGAGACATCTCCACGATCTCCCCCCGCATCTTCCGGGAAATATCCGCAAGATCTTTATTTGTTTTGGGTATTTCAGGTGAATTTGTCTCAGTCATGATACCAGCAGCTCCAAAACCACGAGAACAGCTATTGCATTAAAATTTGCCTTAAAATTTTAAATTTTTTCCCCATATTCCCTTAAATCTCCTTTTATCTGTCTCTTTTAGGTCCTTAAAAAATCCTTATGTATGAGATCAGATAAAACCCCTGCCACCATGCGATTCAGATAAAATTCACATGAGGGTGAGGATGTTTGAGTGCAGACAGATACCGGTTTGCCGGATCCAACCGGCAACCCTTCCGGCAGGTTTCAACTCCAGTCTCCTTAATTTTTGCGATGACGTCATGACGTTTTTTACTTTGCCAGATTTCAGAGAATGATTTGTTGTATAAATTTCCATAGGCAAATTCAGGCCGGGTGTGATAAAGATTACAGGGAATAATATTCCCGTCGGCCTCTATCAGGGCATAAAAGGGAAGGCCGTAACATTCAGGATACGGTTTTTCCTCAACCACGCGATGGGCGGATTTCTGCCTGAAGATTACCTGGAACGTATCATCGTTATATTCCCCGAGTTTTTCCGCAAGATGATCCATACGGGTTACATCCACGGAATACCGGTTTTTACTGAGCGGGTGTTGTGAATAGGGTTTTAACTGGACATTATCAACACCAGTTTCTTTCATTAACTGGACAAACGGGATGATTTCATCAAAATTTTCTGATATAATCAATAACTGGACACCGATAACCACAGGGTAATGGTTCTGTTTTTTTACCTTGACAGCTTTTCTTATATTCTCCAGTATTTTATCAAAATCCCTTTTGCCCCCCCGGTGGATTTTATAATGGGTATCTGCCGTTCCTGCATCAAGACTGTAGCGTAACCAAGACAGACAGGGGAGGCACTTTTGGATCTTTTCTTCGGTGAAAAGGACACCGTTTGTTGCAATTGCCACGTCAAGTCCCGCCTTTTTTGCATTTATGACAAAATCGCAGATATCAGGGTGTAAAAAAGGCTCTCCTTCACCGGCAAACATTACCGACTTGACACCACATGCACCCATCTCTTTGAAAGCCCGGTTCATGACGACGGGGTCTATATCCTTGTATTCTTTTTCTATCCAGTCGAGAGCGCAGAAGATGCAGTGATGGTTGCATCGGTTGGTGGGCCCAATCTCAATGTAAATGGGATAACAGTCCCCGGTCGAAAGCCATTCGCTCACACGTTCCGGATGATATATTAATTTATGATTCTCAATTTCGATCTTCATAGGATTTACCATTGCACAACGCTTCTCAAGGCCCCCGAAGGGGATATTTGAGGTTCATGAGAGAAGGACATTTATGAATTGTTTATCACCCATTCATGAATCATGTACTCACGGATGCAGTTATACGATCTTTAGCAGCATCAGAAATATAATGCGTCAATATCGAATGCCCGAGCTCGACAAATCCATAGTTTTCAATGGGAACATAAAAATTGATCATTCCTTTATGCCGAAGAGGATTTGAACTTTTAAAACCGGAAAGAGTGATGACTGAACAGCCCTTACTCCGTGCAGCATCTGCCGCACGAAGAATGTTTTGAGATTGCCCGGAACTGCTGATCGCGATCAATACATCACCATTTTCCGCCCAGAGATCCACCAGAACTTCAAACGCCACCATATAACTCAGATCATTTGAAAGAGCACTTAGGAGCGGCGCCTCATTAAACACAAGCGATCTCACTGCCACCGCTTTACACAGATCATTCTGCATATGACTGGCAATTGCAGCACTCCCCCCATTGCCGATAACGATAATCTTTCGCTCCTCGGATTTTTTTGAGAGAATTATGGATGTTACGCGATTCATTCCCTCTTCAAGGGACATTCTCTCCCCAGAGTCCGCGGTCACTTCAATATGGGAAAGCAGGAGGCATAATTCCTGTGCATATCCGGAAAATGTCTGTTCAGTCACGATAGTACTCCGGTGTGTAATAAGTCATTTCATCAGAGTGTTTATATGTTTATACAAAGGGACAGGTTCAATCGATTTCCGGTGACCTACGGTAGCAACAGCCTCACTGGCAACGGCATTCGCAATAAATCCAACAATATCCTTTGGTGCACCTTGGAATGCACACAGAGAACTTAATGATAATACTGCATCTCCGGCACCCATTCTGTCCAATACTTGGGTCGCAAAGGCCGGAGTGTTCACAAATCCTTCGTTGGCATCAAAATATATGTTTCCGGATTTTCCCTGGGTTATCAGGATTTTTGGACAGGACATCTTTTTTGAAACATGCGCAATGCTTTCTTCCAGTTTACAATGCCGGTTCCGTTCTTCAAGGTTCAGCTCGGATCGGTTCAGGGAAATAAAATCCGCTCTTGAGTATTTTGAGATTACGTTGAATCCCCGGTTGCCTGCATTGGACTGTGTATTTACTGCCAGAAATTTTGCGTTGTTGCAGATAGTTTTTATCAAATCTTTTGTGAGCATTCCATGACCATAATCGATGACGATTACTATATCATAGTTAGGGATTTTGTCCCGTAGGACGTCGTCCAGCAATGATTCCTGATCGTGATCGAGCTCACTATCGTTGATTTCATGCAGTTCGAAAAGTTTTTGGGTGAGGTAATTATCAACGAACCGCCTCTTCACTATCGTCGGGGAACTACGTTTATAAAAAAGGGTGGGGGTAATTTTTTTATTGAGATTCTCCCTCACAAATGCTTCATCGGTCTCGAACTCGCCGAGAAGGGTGATGATATCAACAATGTGACAAAAATTTGCCAGGTGGTTTGCAGCAGCAAGAATTCCCCCGGCAAACTTTTCTTCGGAGATATATTTTACAGCGATGATCGGATCCTTGGTGGTCATTCCGATTGGTTCGCAATAATTGTATTCATCAATGATTGTTTCACCGATGACTAATACCTTCAGTTTTTCTGCCTGCCGCAGGTACTGTATCACATCCTCGGAAGAATAGTGGTTCGAGAACTGTGCGAGAAAGGTACGCGTCTCTTCCGGGAAAATTGAGAAATTCCTGTTTAACAATTTCGAAGAACTAAAAACAATATCCTCAGTAAAGACGATATCTCCCCCAACAGCACGTACGGCGTTCTCTTCATCAGTTATTTTACCGGTGATATCCTTTTTTGCATCCCTGTATTCAGACCCCTTTGCGTATATCTCGGGTTTCAGGGTATGGATGGTTTCCACTGCAGTAGGCCATTCATTTATGGCTACGTAATCAACAACATCAAGGGCGGCTATCGCTTCCGCCCGTAACTTCTCAGGGAAGGCCGGTCGTTCCGGACCTTTATTGACAAACCGGTCGGGTGTTACCGTAACGATGAGAATATCACCGTATTTTTTCGCCTGTTCAAAGTACCTGATGTGGCCGATATGGAGCAGATCAAAGACACCATGGCAGAGTACTATCTTTTTTCCGGATCGGATCTTCCGGAGTGTTTCTGCAAGATCTGAAACTTTTTTAATTTTCTTGTTTCCTTCCATCATTTACTCCTGCCTGATTTGGTTATTGTCGTGAGATCCGGTATCTTTGCCCAGATATTTGAACCAGTCTTTTGTCGCTTCCGCGATTGCATTTTTGTCCCAAACGGGGGCATCCCGCCATTCATCGATATGTGCGAGAATATTTTTCACACCAGTTTTAAAATCAACTTTGGGGGTCCAACCCAATATAGTGGTTATTTTTGTAATATCTGCATAGGTACAATCCGGTTCACCAGGTCGCTTTGGAATATGTTCTATCTCTCCTTCAAGGAGGTGCACGAGTTCATTAACACTATAGGTCCCGCCCGATCCAACATTGAATACTTCCCCGGTGATATCAGATTCGGCAGCCCTTACAAATGCTTCAGCAACATCGGTAACATACGTGAAATCCCGTGTCTGGGTTCCGTCTCCCACCACGGTAAATGGTTTTCCCGCGAGTTTCTGGGCGAGGAAAACCCCGAATACTGCACCGTAGGTCCCGGTAGTTCTGGCACGAGGACCGTACACATTGAAAAGGCGAAGCGAGACACAGGGGATATGATAGATCTGGTTCCAGTGGAGAACATACTGTTCCCCCACATTCTTTGTGAGGGCATAAGGATACATGGGCCGAATAGGCGCGGTCTCAGGCGTAGGATATATATCTGGTATCCCGTAACAGGAAGATGAGGCTGCGTAGACAAAACGTTTAACTTTGGCTTTTCTCGCCGCTTCGAGAACTGCAATCGTGCCGTCAACATTTGAATGGTGGTATGGTAGGGGATAGACAATTGAAGGGACGATATCTGCCAAGGCGGCAAGATGGAAAACCCAGTCAACATTTTCAAAGTATTTCTCAATTTCATGGACATTTGAAATATCGACATTAATAATTTGAATGTTCGGATTGTTGCTTAAGTGATTCAAATTTTCATATCGTCCCGTGGTAAAATTGTCGAGGATGGTTATTTTGTTACCTTGATTAACTAAAAACTCAGAAAGGTGACTGCCTATAAAACCAGCGCCACCGGTCACGATTACATTCATTTTCAATAACCTCACATTTGTCTTAAATTATATTATCACTCACGTTGGCTACTTATACTTATGAGTTAATCACACTTTAATTTCATCATTTATTTTCAAATTTGGTTTTCTCCCGTAACAATAATCTTTAACATAATAGTCATATTTTCTTCGTATTCTAGAAATTATTTCATGCGATATTCGATATGTTGAGCTCATAATCGGATGTATTCGTTGAGGAGTATGATCTTTAATTAATCTGAAACCATTGTTCATTTGAGATTCGTCATAAAGGCTATTATTTACTGAAAGATTTTGATAATGATTATGCTTTTCCCAGATCTTTTGATAACTTCCTTGTTGTGGAACAACATTATTAGTAGATTCTCTTGTTTTTGTCGCGATACAAAGCACCCCATACATTGCACCATCTAACCCCCCATATGAATATGGAGAGAAGGCATCCGGGGAATAATTATAAAACTCGAACGGTTCGTTATCTGAATTTCTGCTATGCCGAAACAAATTTATCGTATTTATCTCAAATTTGTTAGCTAAATAATAATCCATAAAAAAAGTAGGAGAGAACATATAAAATCCATGATCCACATAATTACTCGATGGGGAATTATGAATAATTCTTCCTCCGATTTTTAACATATTCACAATATTTTTCATAACATTTGGAAGATGAAATGTATGTTCGATAGTTCCACCATCAAAAATTACATCAAAAGAATTCAGCAAGTGATCTGGAGTTTCTGATGTATTTAAATCAAAAATAACATCGGCGGATTCGTAATTCGAAAAATCAAGTGATGAGACATTATTAAAACCAATAGCTGAAAAAAAATATTTATCATCAATACATTTTCTACAGGAAAATGCCTCTTTAAGATTAAGGGAAATATTTTTAGGTTTTTTTAATTCATAGTTATACCGTACAGCAATTTTTTGAAGGGCATCAATATCAAAACCAATATCTTGTTTCCCTAATTCAAGAATAGATCCTTCAAAAGGAATTCTTTTAGATTCAGCTATCAATGATGATGCAGCATATTTGGATATTCCCATAATTATCGCTCCATTTTTTTTGGATCATTATTAGAAACAATTTGTGTTTCCCATGCTAATTTAGGTCTGACAACGGGTCCAGTCCAAGATCCAAAATATTCTTTTGTCATTTCACCATCATCATAAACTTCAAATGAAACAATGTTTTCTTCAAGAATTTGAGTGTTAGAAATACCGGTTCCTATAATTGCAGTGACATTATAAAGGCCTGAATTTAGAAAGTTTCCAGGTATTGTAATTATTGATTTAAATAAACCACGAGGATGTGGTTTTTGACTCCAAATATCTTCAGTTAATGAAATGTACTTATGATTTGAGGAAGAAAAAACAAATATACCGGAACTAGTTTTTAACCATATAGCCGCATATAATTTCGAATTTTCCGATAAATTCCAATATTGGAGTTCTATATGAATATCCTTTGATATAAGAACATCAGATGTTTCTTGGTCATTTCCTTGCTGGATCACTTTTACTGAATGTAATTTAACAATATGGTTTCCCGGTGCATCCTTTAGAGTATCCCAAACAACTGATCCCTGTTTAGTATTGATCAAATATTGCTGTATAACTTTATCTGGAGTTCCCTCAGTCTTTATTCCCCCCTCTTGAAGTAATATTACACGTGAACATAAAGTCATAATCGTGGACATGTTATGGGAAACATAAAGCACCGTTCGCCCCTCTTTTGCAACATCCCCCATCTTTCCCAGACACTTCTTCTGGAATGCCGCATCTCCGACAGCAAGTACTTCATCAATAATTAAAATCTCCGGCTCTAGGTGTGCCGCAACTGCAAAGCCAAGACGGACGTACATCCCACTTGAATACCGTTTTACCGGGGTATCCAGAAATTTCTCAATCTCTGAAAATTTCACGATCTCATCTAACTTTGCATCAATCTCCCACCGCTTCATCCCGAGGATGGTACCGGACAAGTAGATGTTCTCCCGGCCGGTCAGCTCCGGATGAAAACCGGTCCCCACTTCCAATAAAGAACCCACGCGGCCGTGCAGTTCAACTGTCCCTTCCGTGGGCGAAGTAATGCGGGAGAGTATTTTCAAAAGCGTCGATTTCCCGGCCCCGTTTCGCCCGATGATACCCACGACCTCGCCCTGCTCCACCTCAAATGAGACATCCTTCAAGGCCCAAAACCCTTCCACCGGCGGGGCCCTGCGAAACACATTCATCGGTGCTTTGAGGGAATTGACAATCGCATCACGGAATGTATGGTATGGTTCCTGCGGTCCGCCAAGTTTGTATTGCTTGCTTAAGTGGCTGACGCGGATGGCAGGAGGGTTGGAAGACATATGGATGAGAATTCCTGTGATTCTATAATGGTATGCGATGATGATGAATTAAAGTTTCATCTCCACAAGGACACGGAAATTAATTGCAGGGGGGGAGGATTCAAACTGATGACTACAGACCCGTTTAACCTGGACTCCCTTGACACCAAGGATGTCATGATGCATAGTACACTGCAAAAAGAAGCCCGTATCAGGCCCCGTTTTGCCCGAAAAAACGCCGTGGACAGTAAAAAGAAAGCCTTGTGTCCACCGCAGGAAAAAAATCGGGAATTCAGGACCGGATTGTAAAATGAAGCCGAATTAAAGGAAAAATATTTTCCCTTTAACGGTGTTCTGTCCGGGCAACATTTCTCACCTTAAGCGGCACAGGATCGGGCTACAGGAGGGCTTTGTGGGGGTTTGTTTACGAACCTTTTTCCAAAAATCTGATGAATAACGGTGGGTGCAGGCACCTCAGCCATCAAAGGTGAAAATCCAGACACGCAGATACAGAAAAATCCCCCTTTCACCGGAATTTCGTAGAGATACATATCAGAAAAATTCTGAAATGCAGGAAGCATACGCAAAAATCCTGCTACTGATCAGAATCCGAAGTCAACATGACCGGTAACTGATGAGGATCAATTTTGTTCCTGCAAAATATGGAAAATTTATCGTTTTTCTCTACAGAATCGTCATATATTTGCAGGTTAAAAAAATCCCGTGGTTCAGTCACGCAGATATATCAAAAGGATCCACACGTTAAGTGCCATACGACCGGGAACTTCCCGGGGATGGAACGGCGCAAAAACTCTCCTCTGATCGTACCAGCGGATAGCGTATGCTCTCGTTCACACGGGGAAACACCCGACATATGGCAGAGGGAAACCATGACAACAAAAAAAACAACAGCAATCAACCAAGACTCTGCCCGGTGCACAGGCAGGAGATTAACCTCAAACACCATGAAGGTCCCGGGTATGATAAGGAAGCACCGGGCAGTATTTACAGGAAAACACCTGCAAGCCGTGGTACAGCCACGAGATCACAAACCCGGACCGGTAAAATTCCCATGGAAAAAACTGGTACCTGATCTATCAGCGGGTGATGCCGGATGACCCGGGGATACCGGCCGCTGGTGGCCATCGGCGAGGCAAAACAAAAAGTTACAGCCTGGGGATTTGATCTGATCACGGTGGAAACGCAGAAAAAAATCCCGTTCGATTTTGTGATCGATGATCGGGGCTGCACCAGCCTTGTACGGATCAGGAGGGTCAAGTCCCCTCAGTTCGGGACTGCGGACATAGAGAGAACTTGTGCACAGGAGATACAGGAGCTTCGAATGCTGCCGGTGCGAGAAGGGATCTTTCGCGAACTCTGGGTAAGGGGGCCGGGCCGTGCATGGTACCGGTACCTTGTCCTGCCGGAATCGGTCGATGAACTCCTGACCAGTGATGAAGAGAACAGGGATTATGAAGGGAAAAATGAACCGTAAACTGCAGGATCAAACGGGGATACCGCATCCAAACCAATGACCGGGCAACACGGAGGAGCAAGGGCCGGACTTCCCGGTCTTTCGATATCACACAATATCCGCGTAGTACTGCTCCATCCTTCTGAAGTAAAACATACCCGATACAAGGATCAGGATTACCATCCCTACCGAGACGAGCACCATCGCGCTGGGCGCCCCGGTTCCCAAGAGCG
>Ga0326728_10008618_pt1 | contig 25189 bp, 29 predicted proteins | sample MB3enrmetagenome_FD_207602 | JGI IMG/M metagenome (GOLD analysis project Ga0326728, IMG submission 207602) | Lab enriched peat soil microbial communities from McLean, Ithaca, NY, United States - MB31MN | ecosystem: Environmental > Terrestrial > Soil > Wetlands > Peat | place: USA: New York... | reverse complement strand
TCCCGGTCATCAAGGATCTGGTCTGCAACCGCAGCGCCTTCGACCGGATCATCCAGGCGGGCGGATTCGTGTCCGTTAATACGGGAGGCGCGCCGGACGCCAATGCCATCCCGATTGCCAAGCGCGACGCCGACCGGGCGATGGACGCTGCGGCCTGCATCGGCTGCGGGGCCTGCGTGGCGGCCTGCAAGAATGCGTCGGCCATGCTTTTTGTCGCGGCCAAGGTCTCTCAGCTCGCCCAGCTTCCCCAGGGCCAGGTGGAAGCCAGGGACCGCGTCCGCCAGATGGTCGCCAAGATGGACGAGGAAGGGTTCGGAAACTGCTCCAACCAGTCGGAGTGCCAGGCCGTCTGCCCCAAGGAAATCTCGGTCGATTTTATCGCTCAGATGAACCGGGAATATCTAAAATCATCGGTTTGACACGTCCCGTCGAATATTGGTATTTTTTAAAAAAAGAGGAGGAAGCTGATGGTAACACCGATTGATCCCGATTTCATGAAGCACCGCACCGTCGTAGGAAAAGGTGAGGGCGGCGCGTACGACATCTGGGGCCCTGTGGACCCCCCGACCAAACTCGGCATCCATGGCACTGCCGTCGCTGTGGATTATGATCTCTGCGTGGCAGACGGTGCCTGCATTGACGCCTGCCCGGTGAACGTGTTTGACTGGCAGGAAACCCCGGGTCATCCGGCCTCCGCCAAGAAGGCGCGCCCGATCCGTGAAAAGGACTGCATTTTCTGCACCGCCTGCGAAAGCGTTTGTCCGGTTCTGGCCATTAAGATTACGCAGCCTTAGGTTCAGTTTAGATCACAGCATCCCTCATCTCCTGCGCCGCAGGGGGTGAGGGATGGCTCTTTTAAGGGGTATAATTCTCTCATGATGCGCTGGATGTGCAAATCGAAGATTCACCGGGCAACCATCACCGAGGCCAACCTCGATTATGAGGGGTCGATCACGATTGATCAGGCCCTGATGAAGGAAGCCGACGTCGTTCCCTACGAGATGGTCCAGGTGCTGAACCTCAACAACGGCCAGCGTTTTGAGACCTATGCGATCCCCGGCCCCGGAGGCTCTGGGATGATTTGTTTAAATGGCGCCGCTGCCCGGCTGGGGGTCGTCAATGACAAGGTCATCATCATCAGCGCCGCCTTTGTGGATGAAAGCGACGTCCCATCCTTTTCGCCGAAAGTCGTTTATGTGAACGACAAGAATAAAAGGGTCCCGAAGAAATGACCTCCTGGCGGCAGCGGCTCCTGTGGTTTTTCATCGGGGCCGCCGCTGTGTACGGGATGGTCTGTACGGATGTGATCTTGCGCGCGCGGCACGCCTATCTCGAAGGGGAAAAAGCGGCCAATCCCCGCGACTCCTATGCCTGGTACGAATCCGCCGCGACGCTCTTTACCCCGCCCGAATCCCGCTGGAGTCGCCTCGCGCGGCAGAAGATGCCGGAAGCGAAAGAACGCTGGAAGGCTGATTTACGCGCTCGGCACATTCCGTTTGATGAGTCCATGCTCGAGTAATACCCCTTCACACAGAATTAACATTCCCGACATAGGTGCGTAACAATTGGAAGCTAAACTCTGTTTGGATATGAATAATACGCATTACATCGACAAGTATACGCACGTTAAAATGACCTATGATAACGGGCTGATTTTTAATGCAAAGGCTGTGTCGATCGTCATTCTCGACCGCTGGGGCAAGTCCATTTGGCGGAAAGAGCGCGGCTTCTCTACGGAACCCATCATATGGGAAGGCATTGACAGCTATGGATCGAAAGTGAGTCCAGGTTCCTTCACCTGCAAGATTACCTATCCCGATAAAGAAGTCATTTACGTCCCTTTCGTTTTCATCCAGAAATAATTCATAATTCTCTGCGATGTCCTCGCTTTCTCGCGCGCTTTGCCTCACGTTGGCCGTGGTGAGCAGCGGATCCGCCGCCAAGGAAATTGTGCGCCTGAGCCCGGTCCCCGGCCCTTCCCAGATCCCCGCCCAATGCCGGATCGTGAGCGTTCTCAAGGACTCGCCGGCGGAGAAAGCCGGGATCGCCATCGGGGATGTTCTCCAATCCATAAACGGCGATCACCCCCAGGATGCCTCCGGATTTTCCGAGCTGGTTAATAAAGCGCCCCAGGATTCTGAATTCAAGGTCCTGAAGGCCAGTGGCGTTGTCCAGAGCCTGCACATCCTTTTAAATGCCGGTCATCCGCGGCTGGGTGCCGTCTGCGACCTCTCCGGGTGGGCTAAGCGCGGGGTCACCGCCGCCGGCAATGAATCGGTCACCGTCTTTGATGGCCCCTATGCCTTGACGGCTTCCGGGATCATCGATAAAGGCATCATGTTTCTGCGGGTGCGCGTGGCGAATGACTCCGACCGGGCCCTTGAGATCAGTCCGTCGCTTTTTGCGGCGATGGATGGAAACGGGAGCACATTGGCCATCCTCTCGCCTCAGAACGTGATGTGCATGCTCTACGGGGAAAAAGGGGCGCACCTTCTGGTCTTAAAAAAAACGCGCCGGGATACGATGGACAGCCACGAGAACAACCTGCTCGCTCCGGCGTCGGATGCGGAGGAGCGCTGCGACGACGTAAAGGCCCGGGGGGTCCTGCACAGCGCAGACTCTCAGTATGCGGAAGCCAACGCGCAGTATCTGGCGACAGAATCCCTGTGGCCGGCCTCCTATCCGCCGGGACAGGCGGCCGATGGCCTGATCTACCTCGAAGAGACAAACAAACTCCCCGTGACCCTGAACGCGATGGTGGAGGGGAGACTCCTCTTAGTTCAACTCGGCCTGCCGGTGGCCAGCGGCAAGACGATGAAAGCGTCCGAGCTGCGCAAGTTTTTCGAGGCACAGAAGAAGGGGAATTCCATCCGCCTGACACTCAAGAACGGGACAGTGTTTGTCGGCCGGTTATCGAGCTACGACAGCGATGCAGAAAGAGCGTGGTTCTACGACCCGTCAGGAGGATTGCTGAATTCAACGAGCCATTCTCTGGAATCGATCCGGTCGGCGGAACCTCTGGAACTGGTCCCGTCCAAACCCGGCCCCGGTACCGATCACCTCAACTGACCAATTGTCGGAGGACGTAGGGCAGGATACCTCCGTGGCGGTAGTATTCCACTTCTTCCGGCGTATCGATACGGATGACCACAGAAAATGTCTTTGTTTTTCCGGACCCGTCCGCGGCCTTCACCTGGATTTCCTTCTTAGGCCTTAAATCCTGAGCGATCCCATCAATCGTATAGATTTCTTCGCCGGTGAGCCCCAGGGACCCGCGGGTGTCGCCGGCTTTGAACTCGAGGGGAAGGATGCCCATGCCGACCAGATTGGACCGGTGGATCCGTTCATAGCTTTCAGCCAGGACGGCGCGCACGCCCAGGAGCGCCGGGCCTTTGGCCGCCCAATCACGGGAGGAGCCGGAACCATATTCCTTCCCGGCGATCACAATCAGAGGGACATTGTCCTTGCGGTACTGGACCGAGGCGTCATAGATCGTGGTTGCCGTCTTTTCCGGGAGATGCACCGTATAGTTGCCTTCCGTGCCGGGGGCCAGCTGATTCCTGAGACGGATGTTGCCGAAAGTCCCGCGCACCATGACTTCATCGTTGCCGCGCCGCGCGCCATATGAATTAAAGTCCTTTGGCCCGACGCCATGCTCCAGAAGGTATCTGCCGGCCGGGCTGTCTTTGGGGATCGAACCGGCGGGGGAGATGTGGTCGGTGGTGACCGAATCCCCCAGGATGGCCAGGACGCGGGCTCCGGTAATGTCTTTTAAGAATGCCGGCTTCAGTTCCATCCCTGTGAAATAAGGAGGGTTCTGCACATAGGTGGACGCTTGGTCCCAGGTGAAAATCTGTCCGGCCGGGGAAGGTAGCGCTTTCCACCGCTCATCGCCTTCAAAAACCACGCTGTATTCCCTCGCAAACATGGCCTTATCGACTTTGGCAACGGCCTCCTGCACCTCCTGTAGGGTCGGCCAGATGTCCTTCAAATATAGAGGTTTGCTATCTTTGCCGTTTCCGATGGGATCCTTGTAAGGATCGAAGTCCATGTGTCCTGCCAGCGCGTAGGCGACGACCAATGGGGGGGAAGCCAGGTAGTTGGCCTTGACCTGAGCGTTTACCCGTCCTTCAAAATTGCGGTTCCCGGAAAGGACGGCGGCCACGACCAGGTTATTCTCCTTAACCGCTCTGTTGATGGGGTCGGGCAAAGGGCCGCTGTTGCCGATGCAGGTCGTGCAGCCGTAGCCGACAAGGTTGAAACCCAGCTTTTCGAGATAGGGCATGACGCCCGTCGCAATGAGATAGTTGCTAACCACCTTGGAGCCAGGGGCGAGGCTCGTTTTCACCCAAGGTTTGGGCTGAAGTCCTTTTTCTACCGCTTTTTTGGCGACCAGACCCGCACCGATCATCACCGAAGGATTGGAAGTGTTGGTGCAGCTGGTAATGGCGGCGATGACCACGGCGCCATGGGTCATGTCGAAGCTTGCGCCGCGCGCCGCGACGTGGACTTTAACATGGGGCGAAGGAAGTGTTGCGGCGGATGCCCGCCATGAGCTTTTCGCATTCTTCAGTGCAATCCGGTCCTGAGGTCGCTTCGGGCCCGCCAGGGAGGGTTCCACCTTGGAGAGGTCCAGCGTCAGGGTCTCGGCAAATTCCGGTGCGGGGGATTGCTCGGTGCGGAAGAGCCCCTGCTCTTTCAGATAGGCTTCAACGAGTCGGATGTGCTTCGCAGGGCGGTTCGTGAGCTGGAGGTACTTCAAGGTCTGCTGATCGACGGGGAAAAAGCCGATCGTGGCCCCATATTCCGGGGCCATGTTGGCGATCGTGGCGCGGTCGGCCAGAGGGAGGCTGGACATTCCAAGCCCGTAAAATTCAACGAATTTCCCGACCACTCCTTTTTTTCGGAGCATTTCGGTGACAGTCAAGACTGCGTCGGTTGCGGTCGTGCCTTCTTTCAGCGCTCCGGTGAGCTTGAGGCCCACGACGTCGGGGATGAGCATCGAGCTCGGCTGGCCCAGCATCGCCGCTTCCGCTTCAATGCCGCCTACGCCCCAGCCCAGGACGCCCAAGCCGTTGATCATGGTCGTATGGGAGTCGGTGCCGACCAAGGTATCGGGGAAAGCCAGCGGTGCACTCCCCCTAGCTCGCTCGCACCCTCGCTCCCTCGCCGTCATGACCACCTGCGCCAGATATTCCAGATTGACCTGGTGGCAGATGCCCGTGCCGGGGGGAACCACGCGAAAATTCTGAAAGGCTTTCTGCCCCCAGCGCAGAAACGCGTAGCGCTCGCGGTTGCGCTCGTATTCGATGACTGTATTGAAAGCAAAGGCGTCCGGCGTCCCGTACTGATCGACCTGGACGGAATGGTCGATTACCAGATCGACGGGTACAAGCGGATTGATCTTCTCCGGGTTGCCGCCCAGCGTCTGCATCGCGTCTCGCATCGCGGCCAGGTCGACGATCGCCGGCACGCCTGTGAAGTCCTGCATCAAGACGCGTGCCGGCGTGAAGGCTATTTCCATGGCCTTTTGTCCCGCTCTCTCGCTCCCCCGTCCCCCCGTCCCTCTCGCCAGCGCCAAAATCTGTTCCCGAGTGACAAACCTCCCGTCTTCGTTGCGCAGGAGGTTCTCGATCAGGACTTTAATGGAGAAGGGCAACTTCGAAAGATCAACACCGGCTTTTTTTGCGAAGGCAGGAAGGCTGAAGATATCGTACGACTGACCATGGACGGTAAATGCAGTCCTGGATTGGAATGAATCTTTAGAAGTCACAGTCGAATTATATCAAAGGCCTTAATTACGAGCGGGAATGTCGAATTTGAGGTTGTCCCAGATCCTCATCGGCTGGCGCGTATCCTGCGAGCTTCTGTGCCGAATAATTCTGGACGTCCGTTTCAAAATCGGACCACTCATTGCCGAAGGCATTGCGCACCGCGTCTGCGGTCGATTCACCGTTGGAGGTCATATCCAGCACAAAGTTCTGAAGCAGGCCGCGTGAGGCGATAAAGTCCACCGCCAGGTAGTACCGGGCCAGGTCCGCATGCGTCAGGTAGGGGCCCGGGTTGTTCAGACCTCCGGTCAGCTCACGGACCCTGGACCGCGGGAGCCGCTCGGTGACCTCCTTCAGCAGCGCTTCGCCCGATCCGGACGCGTACACGGAGAGGCCCTCCTGTAGCCACAAGGGAAGCGTCTGGTCGGGATCGCCCGCGGATAGGTCGTTGAGCATCACCTGGGTCATGGCATAGCGGAAGCCGCCGCGCAGATCGCCGGATCTGTGTTCGGGTGCCGAGAAGGTTTTCGCGTAGGCTTCGACGTTGGCGACCAGTTCCTGATTGAAATCGGATCCTGAGCCGTGGACACGCACATAAAAGAAGGGATTCTCATTGATGCGCGGGACGCCATCCTCGAAACGGATCGTGACCGGGTGATGGAATCCCTGGCCGAACTGCAGGCCCAGTTGCGTCGCGATCGCGGACTGGGATGATGTCAGGTAGGACTGGACGGCGTTGAGTTCCTGCGGGAACTGATCTTTGTAGCCGCCGCTATAGTGGTTGTCAATCGCGGCGATCTGCGTGGTATCGGAAGTGTCGGCCCAAGCCGGCATGACCAGGAGAAAGCATAGAGAGGCGAGAACCCACTTCATAGGACCTGATTATATCAGCAAAGCGGCAGGCGAATGCTGACCAGGCCAGGGTCCCGAACAGAGCGAGAAACGGCTCGGTCGCCGGGGCGAGCCGCCCCTTCACGCAGGCTCCGACGCCGCAGCGGATAAAGTTGTGGCTAAGATAAATGGCATAGCTCCAGACGCCGAAGGCCTGCGCCGGCGCCGACTCCAGCCCTCGGCCGATCATGCCCGGCAGTCCGGCAATCGCTTCAGCAATCAGCCAGGTGAGAAGCAAGGACCTCCCGAGCTCGGTTCCTGTCAGAAAGAGCCATTTTCCCGGCAACGAGCCTGCAAGGACTATCTCCAGGCCTATGAGGCAAAGGCCGGCTATTCCCAGAAACCGAGGACAGGAAACATCCGGCTCTTGTCCCAGGTTTTTCGCCATCGTCGAGGCGAGCCAGGCCCCCATCCCCAGGGATTCAAAGGCGCCCGGTGTCATGATGTCGATCGTGAGCGTTGACCAGCCCAAGCCGACGGCCAGAGAACGCACGAGAAGGCCTGTCAGGACCAGCCCGAGGGAAGCTTCGGGCACGCGCTTTCGCGGCAAGAGCGCGATGACCAGCGGCCACGCCAGATAGAACTGTTGGAGGACGGCGATGAACCACAGATGGCCGCACGCGCCGATGAAGCGGCCTTCGCGGATAAAGTAAAAATTCGATAGAAATGAAAGATGCCAGGCGGCCCCTCCTCTGGCGCCGTCCCAATGCAGGAGAATGGCCAACAAGTACGTCAGGTAGAACAGAGGCGCGATACGCCAGGCGCGGCGAGCGTAGAAGCGGCGCAAGGGGGCCCACCGGGATTCATCAGCCTTCTGCGAATCAAACAGCAGCGATCGGGTGACCAGAAAGCCGCTCAGGACAAAGAAAAAATCCACGCCGATGCGGCCGCCGCTCGGGTCCCAGGCGTTGTGCTCAGGCCAGTAGTGGCGGGCGACGATGGCCAGAATGGCCAGGCCGCGCAGCCCATTCAGCTGCGGAAATATACGATGTTTGATCACGTGTGGCGGGCGCACAGCGGTGCGCCCCTACAGTTCTACTTTATGGTGATGTGTTTAATGATGACCGGGTCGTTCGGGCGGTCCGAGGCATTGCGCGGGACCTTGCTGATGGCATCGGCCACATCCTGGCCCGCGGTCACCTGACCGAAGATCGTGTAATGGTTGGGCGCGTTCAGGAACTCGTCATTGGCAACCGTGATAAAGAACTGGCTCCCATTGGTATTGGGACCGGCGTTCGCCATGGCCAGACGCCCCGGCCGGTCGAATTTCTGCGACGGGAATTCGTCGTTGAACTTGTAGCCGGGCCCGCCCGTGCCGGTGCCGAGAGGATCTCCGCCCTGGATCATGAAGCCGGGGATGACGCGATGAAAGGTCACGCCGTCATAAAACTTGGATTTCTTCGTTTGTCCGGTTTTCAGGTCTTTGTACTCCTTCGTTCCAGTCGCTAATCCAACAAAGTTGGCCACCGTATTAGGCGCGTCCTTCTCAAAGAGTTCGCAGGTGATAGTGCCTTTGGATGTCTCGATCACGGCAGTTTTAGCTTCGGCCGACATAATGCCTCCTGTCAGAAGTAGGGTCGTCAGTAATGCTGTTTTTTTCATGGTGTCTCCTCCTCGTCGTTGTCCCTTAGCCTTGAACAGAATCATAAAAGTTATAATCACGCCATGTCTAATCCACCTCCGGGGAAAACGCGCGTTGAATCCGACAGCATGGGGACAGTCAAGGTGCCCGCGGACCGCTATTGGGGGGCGCAGACACAACGGTCGATCATCCATTTCGGCATCAGTGACGACACGATGCCGGCCGAACTCATCAAGGCCTTCGGCATCCTCAAGAAGGCCTGCGCGCTCGTCAATAAAGATCTTGGCAAGTTAAAGCCTGAGCTCGCGGACTTGATCGTGAAGGCCGCTGATGAGGTCATTTCAGGAAAGCTTGCCGACCATTTTCCCTTACGCATCTGGCAGACCGGCTCCGGGACCCAGACCAACATGAATGTGAACGAGGTGATTTCGAACCGCGCCATCGAGATCGCGGGGGGGAAGATGGGTTCGAAGACACCCGTTCATCCGAACGATCATGTCAATATGTCCCAGTCCTCGAACGATACGTTTCCATCGGCCATGTACATCGCCGCCGCGACCGAGGTAAAAGAATCCCTTATCCCAGCAGTCCAGTATCTCCATGATGCCTTGAAGAAAAAGCAAAAAGAATTCGACAAAGTCGTCAAAATAGGGCGCACGCACTTGATGGATGCCGTGCCGATGACGGTCGGCCAGGAATTCTCCGGCTGGGTGTCGCTCTTGGCGCGGGACGTCGACCGGTTAAAGCAAGTTCTGCCCGCGTTATATGAACTGGCCATCGGCGGGACCGCTGTCGGAACGGGGCTGAATACGCACCCCGAATTCGCGGAGCGGGTGGCGAAGAAAATCGCGGACCTGACGGGGTTGCCGTTTACATCGCATCCCAATAAATTTGCCGCGCTCTCCGCGCATGATGAAATCGTTTTTGCTAGCGGTGCCTTGAAGACGCTCGCGGCTTCCTTGATGAAAATCGCCAACGACATCCGCTGGCTGGCCTCCGGTCCGCGCTGCGGGCTGGGGGAACTGTCTTTACCGGAAAACGAGCCGGGGTCTTCGATCATGCCGGGCAAAGTGAACCCGACTCAGAATGAGGCGGTCACCATGGTCGCCGTCCAGGTTTTCGGGAATGATGCCGCCATCGGCTTCGCAGGTTCGCAGGGGAATTTCGAGCTGAACGTGTTTAAGCCGGTCATGGCGCACAATTTTCTGAATTCCGTGCGGCTCCTGAAAGATTCCTGCCGGATGTTTGTTGCCCATTGCGTGAACGGCATTGAGCTGAACAAAGAAAAAATTGATTGGTACGTGAAGAATTCCCTCATGCTGGCAACGGCCTTGAGCCCTAAAATCGGCTATGACAAAGCCGCGAAAGTCGCCCACACCGCGCATCATGAATGCCTCAGCCTCAAGGAAGCTTGCCTCAAACTCGGCTACCTCACCGAAAAAGAATTCGATCGGCTAGTCAAGCCCGCCGATATGACGCATCCTTGATAAATCCTCCCAGGCCCATTTAATTCGCCTCTAATTGTCAATCTGATTAGGGCGCAGGATTACCTGGCTATTCTCTTCTTGAATGTATCATCTACTAGGTCTATGAAAAAACACGTGAGAACAAGGAGCAGGTTTCTATACAGGAGAGAGCGATGACCGGTCAGACGATCCTTATTGTTGATGATGACCAGAAGCTCATCAGTCTTTTAAAGGAAAATTTCGAGTTTGAAGGTTATAAGGTCATTGTTGGATTTGACGGAGGGGTTGCGATCGATCTGGCGCTCTCCCGCCATCCGGATCTGATTATTCTGGACATCAATATGCCGCAGACGAATGGATTTGATGCCCTGACCTACTTGCGAAAGAACCCAGACACAATGCTGATCCCCGTCATTTTCATCACAGGACTTGAATCCAAAACGCTCTATCCTGTGATCGATCGCCATCAGCGCGTCGCCTATTTGAAAAAACCCATAGATCTCGAACATCTGAATTCCATGGCCAGGCAGTTCCTGGAGCAATACCCGGTTGAACCGGTGAAAACTGAACCGGCGATAACTGAACCGGTGAAAACGCAACCAAACCCTCTGCCACCCCAGTTCTATCCCCTTCGGTAAGGATCGACCCGCTGTTTGCTCCTCCATCGGCGAATTTATACGATCTGAATTGTGAAGAAATTGAAGCGATTTTGCGGGGCGCTTTTGCTTTTGCCTGTGTGCTACGGTGTCACGTTAGGGCTCTGCGAAATCTTTGGACATTTCAAGGACGTGCCGGAAGGGTCTTTCTATTTTATTGCGGGAATTTTCAGCTATTTCGCTTTCCAATGGGTGTTTTTCCGGCCGATTCGCACCTATGTCTTTGGCCATGAGCTTAGCCATGCGATCGCGGCCTGGATGAGCGGGGCCAGGATCAAGCATTTTCACGTCAGCAAGAAGGGGGGGGCGGTATCTGTGTCGAAATCCAACGTCTTCGTCGCGCTGGCGCCCTACATTCTTCCTCTCTATGCGCTCATAGTCATGGCGGTTTACTTCACGGTCAGTTGTTTTTATCCCGTTCTTCGGTCTTACTGGCGCGTCTTTCTCTGGTTTCTGGGAGGAACTCTCGGCTTTCATATGGCATTGACCGCCTACGCGCTTAAGATGGACCAGCCGGACCTCAAGGCGTCGGGGAAGTTCTTGTCGGCCGTCCTCATCTATCTCGGGAATACCGTGTCGGTCGTTTTCCTTCTGGGGATCCTTTTTCCGCGCACGGTGTCCTGGAAGCGCTTTGTCCGCGTTAGCGGCGAGGAAGCCCTGACGGCCGTCAAGCAAGTCAGCCGGGGCACTCAGGTGGTCTGGGAGGAAGCTGTTCGTGCATCTCAACGCTGAGCTTAAGCGCAAGCTGTTTCATCATTTGTCTCTCCTTTATATGGGGATCTACAGTTTTGCCCCGGGCTGGGTTTCAATATCTGTGCTGGGGTTTTCGCTGCTCGTCATCTCCGTCTTGGAATTCATCCGACTGCGGCGCCCGGAGATGAATGCGCAGCTTCTGAAGATCTTCGGAGGCCTGCATCGTCCGGCGGAGATCCTGGCGCCCTCCGGGCTTTTCTGGACGCTGGCGGGTTCCTGGCTGACGATGCTCCTTCTGGCCGAAAAAACGCTGGTGCTGCCGGCCCTGGGGATGCTCGTGTTCGGCGATACGGCGGCGGCTCTGTTCGGGCGCCGCTGGGGAACGCATTACTGGCTCTACCGGCCCGCGCCGCCGACCGCGTCGCGGCTGGCCTGGATGAAGGTCTGGAATCTCCCAGCCAATGAGTCGAAGACTTTGGAGGGAAGCGCCGCCTTTACCGTCGTCTCATTTTTATGGATCAGCCTGTTCCTGCGTCCGCACGTCGCTTTGCTTGGTGCGGCGGCTGGCGCATGGGTGGAATCGCGCCAGCAGGAATGGAACGATAATTTCTGGGTCCCTGTCATCGGTGGCATGATTCTTGCGGCCTTAAGCCTCCTCCTGGCAGGCGGCGTGGGGCATTCTCTGCATACGTGGCAGAAAACGGGAATTCTCCTCTATCTTCTCGCAGCATTTGCATCCTATGCGATCTATGCGCGTGAAGGGAACCCGGAATGATTTATCTCGTGGAGCGTAGAGCGAGGAGCGTTGCTGTTTGCTGTTGTCGGAGATTGACGCTCTACGCTTTACTCTTAACGCTTCACGGCACGGTCTCGGCCTACACCCCCGGCAAGTTTTATTACCAGGGGCATACCAAAGAAAAAGTGATCGCGCTTACCTTCGACGATGGGCCGGGGTCGTTTACCCCGCAGATCCTCAGTCTATTAAAAGAGCATCATGCGCGGGCGACGTTTTTCATGGAGGGAGACCAGATTCCCTCCTACCCGCAATTCGCACAAGCGGTGGCGGACGCCGGCATGGAGATCGGCAATCACACCTGGAGTCATCCAGATTTCCATAAGGTGAAAGAGGCTCCTGCGGCGCGCCTGGAAGAAGAACTTCAAAAAACAGAAGACGCGATTCAGAAATTTTCCGGAGTGAGCGCCCGCATTGTGAGAATGCCGCACGGGTATTTCAATAAGACCTGGCTCCTGCCGACACTCAGGCAAAAAGGCTATGCGCTCGTCCATTGGAGTTTCGGTGAGGATTGGCACCTCAAGCTGACATCCGAGAAGATGGCGGCCGATTACATTCAGAATGCCTTTCCGGGCGCTGTTTTTCTTTTTCATGATGGCGGGCGCCACCGCGAAAAAACGCTGGCCGCGCTGAAGATCGTGATTCCAACCCTCGAGCAAAAGGGTTACCGGTTTGTGGCGGCGGAAGACTTGTTTAAAGACGAGCCGTGAAGCGTAAGGCGTTGAGCGTGAAGCGTAAAATTAATATAGCGGCACTCTACGCTTTACTCTTTACGCTCAACGCAAGCTGTTGGGCGTATGTTCCCGGTCACTTCTATTCCTTTGGGCATACGACGGACAAAGTCATCGCTCTGACTTTTGATGACGGTCCCGGACCGATCACGCCGCAAGTCCTTCAGCTGCTCGCGGCGCACCATATTCGAGCTACTTTTTTTATGGAAGGAACCCAGATCGAGGAATACGCCCCCATTGCCCGTCAGGTGGCGGACGCCGGCATGGAGATCGGCAACCACACCTATTGGCACTTCAATTACCATAAGTTGAAAAACGCGACACCCGAACGCCTGGTTCATGAATTGCGCCAGACGGAAGCGACACTCCGCCGGGCGTTCCGGGATCCAAATTTCCGCACCAAAGTGGTGCGTATGCCCTACGGCTATTTCAACCACACTTGGCTATTGCCGACGCTGAAGAAAGAAGGCTATGCTCTGGTTCATTGGTCTTGCGACGAGGAAGGTCATCCGGGTCAGACGGTGGATCAGATGGCTGAGGCTTATATTGCTCACGCGAAGCCGGGAGCCGTTTTTCTATTTCATGATGGTGGTCGCCACCGTGAAAAAACCCTCCAGGCTGTGACTCTAGTCGTCGGCGCATTGGAGAAACAGGGCTATCGGTTCATTCCGGCGGAGGAAATGTTCAAGTGATTTCTAAAGACGCGAAAGCGCTCGGTCTCCTGGCTTTGATCGTGCTGGCCACCGGACTGCCGTTCGTGCACCGGCCCTATTTCGTCGATGATTACTATTTCGTTACGATGGCCAAGGGGATTCTTCAAAATCCCTGGCGGCCATACGATTTTAAGTCCGATGATGCCGGTATCGGGAACGTGGGATGGGAGCGCGGACAGAGGCCCCGCATGGTAAACCCTCCGCTCTTTCACTATTACCTGGCCGGCGTCATCGGGCTTTTCGGCGACGCTCCCTGGAAACTGCGCGCGTCCTCGCTTCTGTTTTCCCTCGTCGCTGTGATCGCCATGTATTTTCAGGGTAAGCGCTGGTGCCCCGATTCGCTCACAGCAACGCTGCTGATGGCCTTGTGCCCCGCCTACTGGCTGACGTCCTATTCGCTCTTGATCGACAGCGCGCTCGTGGCCTTTCTCCTGGCTTCTCTGTGGGCTTTCGTCATCGGACAGGAACGTCGAAGCATGGCCTGGGTTCTGGTCAGTGGCCTTCTGATGGGCCTGACGATGTCGGTCAAATACTTCGGGGTGATTGTGGTTCTGATCGCCTTATCATGGCAGCTCGTGGATTCGGAGCGCCGGAAGTGGCTGAGCGGTTATCTCGCATATGGCGCTTTCGCGCTCGTCCAGTTGGCCTGGGCCCTTTGGAATATCGCCACCTATGGCCGGTCGCACTTTTTGGCGGCGCTCCCGCGCGGGATGGAATCTCCATCTTTAATCGCTTGGGCGCAGAAGGCGCTGGTTGTGGCCGGTTTTCTGGGAGGGGGGCTTATCTTTATTCTGGTTGCGCCGCTTTTCCTTTGGCGCCTTTCCAGAGCCTGGGTGGTTGTTCTGGCCATCTTGTTCGCGGGCCTCGCGGCGCTGTTGGCTTCGAAAGCCGGCGGATTTGCGCCGGATCAGGCCATTCTTTTAACGTTCTTTATTATCGGCGCCGCGGCATTCTTGGTGGTCACCGGCCGGACGATCGACCTCACCAATCGCAACCAGGTCTTTCTGGGGCTCTGGGCGGCGCTCGGACTTCTGGAGCTGGTCATCGTCATGCCCTGGACGGCAGGCCGCTACTTCCTATGCGTCCTTCCGGCGATCGCATGGATTTTCGTTCTGCAGTTGGAAAAATTCGGCAGTCCGGTCCTGCGCCGATCTGTGCTGGGAGTGACTGCTTTGGCGGGTCTCGCTCTGGCCCATGCCGATTATGTCCAGGCCAATACGATTGTGCGGCTGGCCGACAGCCTTCGCCGGCGGGCGGCGGAATTCCAGGTGATGGCGCCCAAGCCGCATAGCCACTGGTATTATCTGGCGGACACCTTTGACGGGTCCCAGCCTTATCTGGAACCTCTCGGCTGGCAGAACGTCCTGCCGCATCAGAAATTTCAGAAGGGGGATCTTTTTCTCCGTGCGTATTACCGGAAATCGTCCTGGTGGAACGTGGGCGAAGAGATGAGGCAGTTCCGGCCCGTGGCACGCCTCGAGGTGCGAAGCTGGAATCCCCTGCGCGTGATGGACGTGCCGGCCTCTGCCGGTTTCTACGCTTCCTGCTGGGGTGCACTCCCCTGGGCGATCACGAATCATCCTTTGGAGCGCTTCGAGTTGTATCAAGCAGTTTCTGAATGACCGGCTGGTTGGCGGCGGGAAAGGCGAATTTCTTCAGTTCTTGCGGCCGGGCCCAGCGCCAATCCATGACCCCTTGGGCCCGAACCTTTCCTGAGCGGTAGATGCAGTCGTGAGCGTGCAGCGTAATTTTGAAATGACTGTAGGCATGGTCGACTTTCACCAGCTTCCGGCCCACATCAACGATAATTCCCAGCTCTTCCTGAATCTCGCGGCGGATGGTTTCGGGAAGTGATTCGCCGCGCTCCTGTTTACCGCCCGGAAACTCCCAGAGCCCGCCCAGAAGGCCTTTCAACGGCCTTTGACTGATTAAGATTTTTCCTTTATGCCAGACGACCCCGGTGCCGATGTGAAAGTGTGGTGTGGCCGGTTTCCGTTTCTTGACTGGCAGATGCTCTTGGATTCCCAGCCGTTTGGCCCTGCAGTTTCGACTGAGCAGACAACGCGGGCAGTCGGGCGCGCGTGGCGTGCATAGGGTTGCCCCCAATTCCATCAGCGCTTGATTGTAATCGCCGGGGTTCTTTCGCGGGACGAGCCTCGCGGCCAAATGCCATAAGCGTGCCTGTGTCTTCGGCAGCGCGATGTCCTGCCGGATGCCGAAAAAGCGGCTGAAGACACGCGTCACATTGCCGTCCACTACGGGGGACGGTTTCTGAAACGCGATGCTTAAAATCGCTCCTGCGGTATAACGACCGATACCTGGGAGCGCTTTCAGTTCTTCAAATGTCGATGGCAACCGGCTGCGGTGATTTTTGACCACACTTTTGGCGAGTGAGTGGAGATTCCTCGCCCTGGAGTAATATCCCAGGCCTTCCCAAAGCTTCAGGACGCGGTGAAGGGGGGAGTGGGCGAGCGAGCGAAAAGACGGGAACCTTTTCACCCAGCGCCGATAATAAGGAATGACGGTCTGGACCTGGGTTTGCTGGAGCATGACTTCTGAGACGAGAATCCTGTAGGGATCGCGGGTCTTTCGCCAGGGCAGGTCGCGCCGATGCGTATGGTACCAACGCAGCAGACGAGTGGAAATACTGGACATGAATGGCTTCGAGATTTCCAGAACCCAGCACAGAACTCAGAGAGATCTCTGAGTTCTGAATCCTGAGTTCTGAGTCGATCAAATGGTGGCCCCGGTCGGACTTGAACCGACATGCCCTTGCGGACACAGGATTTTGAGTCCTGCGCGTCTACCAGTTCCACCACGGGGCCAATCTTAAGCGCATTATTTTACTAAAATACGCCGGTGTCTCTATTCGACTGGGCTGGATCGCTCTGGGGCAAAGTCGCCGGAACGCGTATGGTCACGCCTGAAGAGATCGAGGGGGCGCTCCACCTTCCTGTCCTGGCCATTATTCCGCACATCGAGCGCCGAAAAGGCCTCATGCCCACTCAGGGGCCGATCATGCGGCGCATCGATCTCGAGGGGCGCTGGCGTTCGCGGCTCATCATCCATTTTCCTAAGAACATTCCGGCCGCGGCCACCTACGCTCACCTCGCGAAAGAACTGCGCTCACGCTCCCAGGCCAACCGCCAGAAGGTGTGGCTTTTCGCAGGCGGTGTCTCCGGTGAAGGGGTTTCTTTGACTACAATGAACCTGGCTATCTCCGCCCAGCGGCTGGGATTTAAGGTCCTGATCGTCGAGGGGCATACGCGCTCTCCCAGAATCTCGAGCGTCTTCCGTCTGGAACTGGAACCCGGGCTCACTGGATGTCTCAATCGGTCGCTGAACGCTGTCCAGGCGATCCAGAAATCCAATCTGGCAGCCGTGGATGTCCTGCCCGCCGGGCACGCGGTGCCCTATCCCGAGACCTTGTGGGGAACTCCCGTCTTTCATCGTCTCCTGGCTGAGGTTCGCTCGCTCTATGAGCTGGTCCTCTTCGAGGCCCCTCCCGTTTTACTCTACCCGGATGCCTCCATTCTGGCTGATAAAATGGACGGCATTATCCTCGTGCATCAGTTCGGCCGGACATCGCCCCAGCGCATCGAAAAGGTCCTTGAAAAACTGGGTGACCGCCGGGACCATGTGCTCGGCCTTCTTCTGAACGATGTCCCGATGGGCCTGCCTGCAGGCCAAGCGGGTTCACATTGAATCCGCTGGATGAATATGGTAAAAACCCCCGGTGAAGGACCCGGTTGTTCTCATCTGCAGCGGGATCGTTTTTGTCGGCTTGCTGGGGCTGGTTTGGGCGGTTACCAAGTTTCGCCGCCTGATGAAGCTCATGCCGTCCGGAGGGAAGTCAGTCGATCGGTCCCCTCCCGCGGCGCCTGACCTGTTGGGGTTCGATCTCGGGATCAGGCCGCCTCCCGCTGCCCCCGCTCCGGCGGTCACCAAGGATGTGGCGGATCGCTTGGACAGCATGAGCCAGCGGCTGGCGGAGATGCAGGCTGTGCTGGTTAAACAGTCGTCCGCCGCATCCGCCGATGCAGGCGGCGCCGTCGGCCAGGGATTTTCTTCCGAAACCATCGATAAACTCCTTAAAATCATCGGCAACGTCGTCCAGCAGGTCGATATTCTCCAGAAAAGCCTGAACCCATCCAAAGAAACGCCCGCCAAACCAGGCGCACCATCCGCGCCCAGACCATGAAGAAGTTTTTTTTAGGCGTTTTTATCCTTTTTGATCTGGCCTTGATCGGGGGGAGCGCCTTCGTGCTTTACACATATCTCTCGCATCGGCCATCCCGGGCCACGCCATCTGCTGCTCCCGTGGCTTCCGCGCCGGTCGTGGCTGCTCCCACCGTGCCATCTACAGCGGCGACCGCCGCCGGCAACACGACGGCCGCTTCGGCAGGGCAGATGACGCAGACCAAAATATTTTCCTACCGTAATTCACACGCGAAACATGTCGCGATCCGGGCGGATTTCACCGGCTGGAAGGCGGAACCGATGAAACGGGACGCCGCCGGCGTCTGGACATACCGGGCGATCTTGTCCCCCGGCGAGTATGCCTACTGCTATTCGGTTGACGATAAGCCGCCGTTAAAGGATCCCGTGAACAAGCGCACAAAAGTGATCGGCCGTGCGGTCGTCAGTGCGATTGTCGTTGAGGCGGCACCTCCCAAGTCCCCGAAGTAATGCACATCCCTGATGGATTTCTTTCCCCACCGGTGTGGGGAACCTTCGACGTTTTCAGCGGCGCATTTCTCGTCGCGGCGCTGCGCCGTGTCGGCCGCCAAGTGGAAGAAAAAGCGATTCCACTGATGGGTGTGCTATCGGCCTTTGTCTTTGCCGCTCAGATGATCAACCTGCCGATCGCCGGCGGGACGTCCGCGCATTTTCTCGGCGCCGCACTTGTGGGGATTCTTCTCGGGCCTTGGGCAGGCATGACGGTGATCGCGGTCGTGCTCCTGGTGCAGTGCTTGCTTTTCCAGGATGGCGGCGTCGCCGCGCTCGGCGCCAATCTGTTTGACATGGGGATTATCGGCAGCATGGGGAGCTATTATGTGTATCAGGTCCTCGCGCGGACGATCCATGGATCCCGGGCCATTTTCTGGGCGGGATTCTGGGCGGCGTGGGCGACAGTTTTTGTTTCGTCCCTCAGTTGCGCCGCCATGCTGGCGATTTCCGGGGTTGTCTCGTGGAAGCTGGGGCTCTGGGTGATCAGCGGCGTGCACGCGGTTCTTGGACTCCTGGAAGGGATCGTCACGGGAACCGTGCTACAGGCCATTTCCCGCGGCCGGCCGGATTTGTTTGATCGGCCAAAGATATGAGACGCTGGATTCTAACAGGGATCGTTTTGGTTCTGCTCGCCTGCCTCGTTCCCTGGTCTTCCCGGCGGCCGGATGCCGTGCAGCATGTCCTGGGGCTCCCCGGAGGTGTTGACCGCGCTTGGAAGGCGGCGGCGGGAATTCTCACGGCCGGTCTGCTGATGATGATCATCGTCAAAATGCTGCGGAACATGGGAGGGAAGCCTTGACCCACCAGTGGCATGACGCCTACCGGCATGCGAGCACGCCGGCGCATCATCTTGATCCCCGGAGCAAACTCTTTGCCGGCCTGGCTTTTGTCGGGACTGTTCTTTGCACGCGGCATTGGGGCTCTCTTCAGGTGGCCGGATATCCCGTTCTTCTGATTGCGGCGATCATTCTGGCTAGGCTTTCGCCGCTGGCGCTTTCGAGGCGCATTCTAGGAATCCTGCCTTTTGCTCTCCTCATGCTTTTGTCCGCCGTTTTTTCCCGCCTTTCCTATGCTCACGTGGTGGAGGCTCTGCTCAAAGCCGTTCTGTCGGTGGCCGCCATGGCTCTTTTTTCCATGACGACGCCGTTTCCGGATCTTCTGCGCGCCCTTGAACAGTGCCGCGTACCGCGGAAGCTCGTGATGTTTCTCGCTTTTCTTTATCGCTATGCCGCGGTTCTCGGAAAGGAGGTCGTTCGGGCGGAACGCGGCTGGGCGAGCCGCACTTTCGGCCGGTTCTGGTGGCGTGAGTGGTCTCGCGCCGGGCATGTTCTGGCGGCGCTTCTCATCCGTTCCTATGAACGCGCGGAACGCGTCTACGCGGCGATGCTCGCCCGCGGCTTTTCCAGCCGCATGCCGGCGATGCACCTTCTGCACTTCGGGATCGGCGACCTCGTCTTCATCGGCCTTTCTTCCGGCCTTTTATGCCTGGTCCGCTGGGGCAGGTTCTGATGGCGGTGGCTCTCGAAGTCCGGCATCTGTCCTTCCATTACCCGGATGGGACCGCGGCTCTGCACGATGTCAGCCTGCGGGTTGAAGAAGGCGAGCGGGTCGCGGTGATCGGCCCGAACGGCGCCGGCAAGTCGACCCTGTTTTTTCATCTCAACGGGACGTTCCGTGGCGAGGGAGAGATCATCGTGCGCGGCCGGCCGTTAACGGACAAAACGCTTTACGAAGTCCGCCGCACCGTGGGACTTGTGTTTCAGGACCCGAATGATCAGCTTTTTATGCCGACGGTGTTTGAAGACGTCGCCTTTGGCCCGATGAACCTTGGTTGCTCGGAAACCGATGTGCGCGACCGGGTCCTGCGCGCGCTCAAGCAGGTGGGAATGGAAGGCTCCGAGGCGCTCATTCCTCATCACCTGAGCCTCGGCGAGCGCAAGAAGGTTGCGCTGGCTTCCGTGCTGGCGCTGGAGCCGGCAATCCTCGCATTCGATGAACCCTCCAGCGGCCTCGACCCTAGGAGCCGCCGCGCGCTCATCGAATTCCTCAAATCCCTTCCGCAGACGATCCTCATCGCTACCCACGACCTGGACCTCGTCCTGGACTTGTGCCGGCGCGCGGTGATTATTGATGCAGGGCGGATCGTCTACGAGGGCAAGGTCCCACAGATTTTTGATCAGGAATCGCTTCTGAAGAGCCACGGGCTGGAAAAACCCCTGAAGCTACAGAGGTAAGAAAGTTGGTGGACCCGACAGGGATTGAACCTGCGACCTCCTCCATGCCATGGAGGCGCTCTCCCAGCTGAGCTACGGGCCCACGAACTTCCCAGACGGTCTAAAATAGCAAATTCTTATTTCTTAACGCCAGGCTCTCTCGATGGGGTCGATGGCGTCGATCAAGGTCATGGCTATTTTGCGGTAGCCGCCGATGTCGGGGTGCACGCCGTCGGGGGAATCGTTTAAGTGCCCGGGGTTGTTCGGATCGCTGAGCGCGGCATAAAGGTCCGCGATGGGCAGGCGCATCTTGTCCGCAGCTTTCCGGATCCACGCGTTCAGCGCTTGAATCTCTTTCGCCTGGGCAGGGGTCGCTTTGTCGAAGGGCAGAATCGTCGCGGCGACAGGCAGGATGTTCTTGCGTTCTACTTCCTTATACATGGCCATCAGGTTTTCAGCGGCCCGATCGATGGGGATGCCTTGGACAATGTCGTTGACTCCGGCCAGGATGATTACATAGCGGGGGTTCTTCTTGAACGCGTCCGGCAGGCGGTTGCGGATCTGGCTCGTCGTTTCTCCCCCGACGCCGTAATTTAAAACCTCCCATTGAGGGCGTTTGTGCATCATCCAGTAAGCATAGGTGCCTTCGGGATCGCCTTCGCCATCCGGCGGAGATTCGAGGGGGGAACGGAAGAATGGGGTCCCCGCGGTCGTGGAATCCCCGATGGCGACAATCAGGGTTTTGTTATGGCCGGAGATCGCGTTCACGATGGACCCCGCACACAACAGGCAAGCGAAGCCGTAAAGAGAAAATCGTCTATTCACCAAATCTCTTATAATCTAATCTCATTATGCGAATTATCGCTGGTACCGCCAAGCGCCGGAGCCTGAAAAGTCCTTCGCTTTCTTCCGGGGTGCGACCGATCCTGGCGCGGATCAAAAAGTCGCTCTTCGACATCCTTCGCCCGTGGCTGGAGGGAGCGGAATTTCTTGACCTCTACGCCGGGTCAGGGGCAGTCGGTCTGGAAGCGCTTTCGCGCGGAGCTCGTTTTGCCACGTTTGTCGATTTGAATCCCAACTGCCTGAGCATCATCCGGCAGAATTTGTCGAAGCTCCAGCTTTTTGATCAGGCGAGGCTGGTCCGTGCCGACATTACACGGGACCTGAGCTATGCGGGGGGACCCTTCGATATTATTTTCATGGGCCCGCCTTACCATGATGCGGCCTGGCACCCGCTCTCTCTGACGATGCCGACGCTCAAAGAAATTATCCGGACTGATCTGCTGAAGGCGCGAGGCCTCGTGATCGGCCAACACCATGCCAAAGAGCTTGTGTCTGAAACCCCCGAGTGGGACCTCTATCGCCAGGAGTCCTACGGCGACACGCGATTATCCTTTTTCAAGCGCCGATGAGCGTGATCGTCATTAAATACGGGGGCAGTCTCTTGGAAGAGCCCGGCCATCGGACCGCCTTTTTGAAGGATGTGGCCGCGCTTTTCAAAAAGCAGGATGTTATCCTGGTGCATGGAGGGGGAACAGAAATCTCCCGGCAGATGGAACAGGCGGGCTTGAAGCCCAAGTTCGTCAACGGCAGGCGATACACGGATGCAGCCACGATGGCCGTCGTGAAGAAAGCTCTTTCAAATCTCAATGCGGAGATCGTTGCCGAATTAGGAAAGCTGGGCGTCCCGGCCTTCGGAAGAAGCGGCCAGGAAGACCATCTGATGGAGGCGGAAATCATCCAGGAGCTAGGACGGGCCGGCCTCCCGAAGAAGGTGAATGCCGCTGCGCTTGAGACGGTTTTGAAGAAGAAGGCGATGCCGGTCTTTTATTCAGTCGCCGAAGACACCGATCATCAACCGCTCAATGTCAACGCCGACGACTTTGCTCTGATTTTGGCCATTACCTGCCGTGCCGATCGTCTCGTCTTTCTGACCGACACGGGCGGAGTTTTGGATGGTCGAGGTATCCTGATCACGAGAATCACACCTAAAGAGGCTGCTTTGTTGGAAGAGACGAAAGTGATCACCGGCGGAATGCTGGTGAAAGTCAAAGCCTGCATGGATGCTTTAGCGCGAGGCGTCGGAGGCGTCGACATTGTGAAGGGAATTGGTTATCTTGTAGATCCGACGTGTGTGAAACCTGAGGGGACGATGTTCAGCCATGGATATTAAAGAACTGACTGACCTATATCTTTTCAACACCTACAAACGAAACCCTATCGTCATTAAAAAGGCCAAGGGCAGCTGGGTTTGGGATGAGAAGGGAAAGAAGTACCTCGACTTCTTCTCGGGTCTCGCGGTGTCGGGGATCGGGCATGCGATGCCGGCGGTCGTGTCTGCGATCCAGTCCCAATCGAAAAAGCTGCTGCACGTCTCCAACTTGTTCTACACCGAGCCGGCGGCGCTTTTGGCGCGGGAGCTCTGCCGACGCTCCTTTGCAAAGAAGGTCTATCTCTGCAACTCGGGCGCCGAGGCGAATGAGGCGGCGATCAAACTCGCGCGGAAATATGGCCGCCGGAACGGCGAGGATCACTACGAGATCATCGTTTTCGAGAATTCATTCCATGGGCGGACACTGGGAGCCTTGGCCGCGACCGCCCAGCCGAAATTCCATGAGGGCTTCGGTCCCTTGCCTCCCGGCTTTCCGGTCGCCAAGTTCAATCAGATTGATTCGGTCGAAAGGCTGATCACTCCAAGAACGGCGGCCATCCTGATCGAGCTGATTCAGGGAGAAGGCGGCGTCCGGCCGGCCAGCCGGCAGTTCCTGAATGACCTGCGTAAGCTGGCAGATCAGCGCGCGCTGCTCCTGATCTTCGACGGTGTTCAGTGCAGCTTGGGCCGCACCGGCGACCTCTTCAGCTATGAAACCTACGGAGTTGTTCCGGATGTGCTGACCCTGGCTAAAGGCCTAGGTGGTGGCATGCCGATCGCGGCGATGCTCGGTAGCGAAAAGGTCGCCGATGTCCTTGGGCCCGGCGACCACGGCACGACGTTCGGAGGGAATCCGGTCTGCTCCATGGCCGCCCTGGCCGTTCTGAAGCTGCTCTCGCCTAAAATCCTTAAGAATGTGAAAAAGCAATCGCAGGCCATCTTAAAGGATCTGGAGCCGCTAACGCGCTATCCGTTTGTGCGGGAGTTTCGAGCCGTGGGGCTCATGATGGGCATGGAACTCACCGTCCCCGGGGAGCCTTTTGTAGACGCCTGCCGGAAGCGGGGCCTCCTCATCAACTGCACGCAGGGGAATGTCCTACGCTTTTTGCCGCCCCTGGCGTTGTCGGATTCGGAGAGACGGTTCGCCGTGAGGGTGCTTCAGGCCATCTTTTCGATGTCGGAACGTGTCAGCCGGTAGGGAACCCAGTTTTTAAGCTTTTTAGCGTTCAAGTGGTCATAAAAGCCGAACGCTGGCTGGTTGCCTTCCAGGACCAGCCATTCCACCCGGCCGCAGTCCCGGCGGTTGGCTTCGCGGAGGCAGGTGCGGAAGAGCTCGTAACCCACATGCCGCCCGCGATACTCCGGCAGGACAAAAAGATCGTCGATAAAAAACGTGGGCCGCGCCTCAAAAGTGGAATAAGCCTCGTAGAACGCGACATACCCGACGGGCTTTCCTTCCCATTCCGCGAGGATCAGCTCGAAGCGCCGGCGCTCGAAAGCGTCCCGGATGAGCCGCTTCTGCGCATCTTCGTCTAGCCGCGGCATCTTGTCGATGTCGGCCATGGCGTTCACCATCGTGAGGATGGCATTTTTGTCGGCCAACACGGCGGATCGGAAGGATAATCGGGTGTCAGACATCATCGCCGTGTCTCCTTATGTGTTAGATTCATGTAGATTAAATCATTTTCACAGTTTTGACTCTATAAATCCATATAAATTATAATTGCCTATCGTCCTTCCCGGGACGTTTCTTCCTGAACACTCGTTACAAAGGATTTTTACTTATGGCTGTGAAAAAAGTTGTGGTCGCCTATTCCGGTGGCTTGGACACCTCCGTTATCCTGCGCTGGGTGAAGGAGAAATACCATTGCGAGGTCATCGCCTGCGCCATCGACGTCGGCCAGGCCTCGGAAACCAGGGGCTTGAAAGAGAGGGCGCTCTCGACCGGGGCTTCCAAAGCCTACCTCATCGACGCCCGCCGGGAGTTTGTGGTCGAGTATCTCTGGCCGACGCTTCAGTCCCAGGCCATCTACGAAGGACGCTACCTTCTCGGGACCTCCATTGCCCGGCCGATCATCGCCAAAAAGGTGATCGAGATCGCTAAAAAAGAAGGCGCCGACGCTGTCTGCCACGGAGCGACCGGCAAGGGGAACGACCAGGTCCGTTTTGAGCTGGCCTTCAAGGCCCTCATGCCTCATGTCAAGGTGATCGCGCCCTGGCGGGAATGGGACATGAAATCCCGCGAGGACGAAATCGCCTATGCCGAGCGACATGGGATCCCGGTCCCCGTCACGAAGTCTAAGCCCTATTCCTCGGACCGAAACCTCTGGCATATCAGTTTTGAAGGGGGGATCCTTGAAAATCCCGACACCCCACCGCGCGAAGACATGTTTGTGCTGACGCGGTCGCCGGAGAAGGCGCCGAACCGGCCGGAACCGGTTACGATTGATTTTGAGAAAGGCTGTCCGGTGCGGATCAATGGAAAGAAAATGGACCCCGTGAAGCTCGTGGCAGCAGCCAATCGTCTGGGAGGCCGCCACGGGATCGGCCGGGTGGATATCGTGGAAAACCGCCTCGTGGGCATGAAGTCGCGCGGCGTCTACGAGGCGCCGGGCGCCACGATCCTCTATGCCGCGCACCGGGAGCTGGAATCGCTGGTTCTTGACCGCGATACGTTCCATGCCAAACAGGTCCTGGCCCCCAAGATGGCGGATCTCATTTACAACGGATTGTGGTTTACCCCGCTCCGCGAAGCCATCTCGGCTTTCGTGACGCATACCCAGAAAAAGGTCACAGG
>Ga0326728_10008617_pt1 | contig 25190 bp, 20 predicted proteins | sample MB3enrmetagenome_FD_207602 | JGI IMG/M metagenome (GOLD analysis project Ga0326728, IMG submission 207602) | Lab enriched peat soil microbial communities from McLean, Ithaca, NY, United States - MB31MN | ecosystem: Environmental > Terrestrial > Soil > Wetlands > Peat | place: USA: New York... | reverse complement strand
AAACCGCGCCGGGCGCTTCTCCAGGAATGCTCGCGTGCCTTCCTTCATGTCCGCCGTCGTACAGCATAGACCGAAAAGGTTTGCTTCCAGGAACTGTCCTTCGGCTTCCGGCATTTCCAGACCATGGCTCACAGCTTCGAGCGCGAACTTCACGGCCAAGGGCGCATTAGCCATGATTTTTTGTGCGAGCTTTTCGGCTGCAGGGATGAGGTCTTGCGCCGCGACCACTTGGTTCACCAAGCCAATGCGATAGGCCTCGGCGGCGCTGATGGGGTCGCCGCTCAGCAGCATCTCGAGGGCGCGTCCTTTTCCGACGAGGCGCGGCAATCGTTGTGTACCCGCATAACCCGGGATAAGTCCCAGCTTGACTTCCGGCTGTCCCAGGCGCGCATTTTCCGATGTGATTCTTAAGGTGCATGCCAGAGCCAGTTCGCAGCCTCCGCCCAGAGCGTAGCCGTTAATGGCGGCGATCACCGGCTTCCCCAGATGCTCGATGAGGTCCAGAATCTTCTGGCCGCGTCGAGACATCTCTTTACCTTCCACAGGCGTCTGAACCGCCAGTTCGTTGATGTCCGCGCCCCCCACAAAGGCTCTCTCACCGGCCCCGGTGAGGATGACGGCTCGCACCTCACCGTCACTCAGAATATCCTGAAAACACGCATGCAGCTCTTCCATAGTTTTCCGGTTCAATGCGTTCAGCTTCTCGGGACGATTAACAGTTACGTATCCTATGCCATTGCGCTTCTCATAGAGTAAATTCTCGAAAGCCATGTTCACGTCCTTGGCGCTCGGAAATCCCCCCGAACTGGATTCCCGCCTGCCCGGGAATGACTGCTTTTCGAACGGAATCGTATCACAAACGACGCCAGGTCCCTCTCACGGAGTATACAATCCATGGAGTTCAAGAACAACCGTGATATCATAAGCAATAACAGCCGGCCCGGAGCGCCAAACGTGGCGCAACATTATTGACCGACAACATTTCGGAATGTTAGATTTCGAAGCGGCTGTCGATTTTGCATTTGCGATTATGGATTGCTTGAGCAGCGAGCGGCGCACAAGGGTTCTAATCCAAAATCCAAAATAGCTTATGTCCGATGCGCGTTACGTTCGCAACTTTTCAATAGTCGCTCACATTGACCACGGCAAGTCCACCCTGGCCGACCGTGTGCTGGAGATCACGGGTGCGCTTTCGCAACGGGAAATGTCCGCTCAGGTGCTCGACTCGATGGACCTGGAGCGCGAGCGCGGCATCACCATCAAGGCGCACGCCGTCCGCCTTCATTACCGTGCTCGCGATGGCAACCTCTACCAGTTGAACCTGATCGATACTCCGGGCCATGTCGATTTCTCCTACGAGGTTTCGCGTAGCCTTTCCGCGTGCGAGGGAGCAGTCCTGGTGATTGATGCCTCGCAAGGAGTTGAGGCGCAAACTCTGGCCAACGCCCAGCTCGCTCTCAATAACAACCTGGCGATCATCCCGGTCATCAACAAGATCGACCTTCCGGGCGCGGACGTCGAGGCCACCAAGCAGCAAATCGAACACGCGCTGGCGCTCGATCCCAGCGAAGCCCTGATGATCAGCGCCAAACAAGGCACTGGAGTGGATGAGGTGCTGGAAGCGATCGTGGCGCGCGTTCCGGCCCCGCGTGGTTCGCCCGAAGAACCCCTGCGGGCGCTGATCTTCGATTCCTGGTTCGATAGCTATCGCGGAGTGGTTGTGCTCAGCCGCATTGTCGACGGCGCTTTGACGGTGGGGATGCGAATTCGCCTCTGGTCCAACGACCAGGTCTATACGGTTGAGGAGCTGGGCGTGCTGACGCCCAAGCCGGTCCGCGTGGAACGGCTCGAGGCCGGCGAAGTGGGTTTCGTTATCGCCAATATCAAGCGCATTTCCGATACGCGCATCGGCGATACACTGACTGACGCCGCACGGCCCGCCGCCGCGCCGCTTCCCGGCTTCGAGGAAATCAAGCCCATGGTTTTTGCGGGACTTTATCCCGTGTACGCCAGCGGCTACGAGCCCCTACGCGACGCGCTCGAGAAGCTGCGCCTGAATGACTCCTCGCTTTACTATGAGCCGGAGAACTCTGAGGCCTTGGGCTTCGGCTTTCGCTGCGGTTTCCTCGGCCTGCTGCACATGGAAATCGTGCAGGAACGCCTGGAGCGCGAATTCAATCTCGACTTGATCACCACCGCCCCAAGCGTCCGCTATCGCGTTACTACGAAAGCGGGAGAGGTCCTGGACGTGCACACGCCCACCAAGTTTCCGCCCGCAGGTGACATTGACAAAGTCGAGGAACCCGTTATTCGGGCGCGAATTTTCACCCAGGACGAATACCTGGGCGGCATCCTGAAACTGCTGGAGGAGAAGCGGGGCGTGCAGAAGGGGTTCGAATACGTCTCGCCCATGCGCGTGCTGCTCACCTACGAGCTTCCCTTGAACGAAATCGTGCTGGATTTTTACGACCGGCTGAAGTCCGTCTCGCGTGGCTATGCCTCGCTCGATTATCACTTCGCGGGCTACTGGGTCTCGGACCTGGTGAAGGTGGATTTCCTGGTGGCCGGCGAGCCGGTCGATGCGCTCTCATTCATCAGCCACCGCGACCAGGCGTTTGCGCGCGGCCGTGTCCTTTGTGGCAAAATGCGCAAGCTCATTCCCCGCCAACTCTTCGAAGTCGCGCTCCAGGCTTCCATCGGATCGCGGGTGATCTCCCGCGAAAACGTCCCGCCCATGCGGAAGAATGTTCTGGCCAAGTGTTATGGCGGCGACATCACCCGCAAGCGCAAGCTACTCGAAAAGCAGAAGGAAGGTAAGAAACGCATGAAGCGCGTGGGCCGCGTCGATATTCCGCAGGAAGCCTTTCTGGCTGTCCTGAAAGTGTCTGAAGATTAGAATCTGTGGATGGAGTCACACATGGAACTAAGAACCGTCACTATCGAAAAGCCTGCCGACTTGAATTTCATCCTCGGCCAGTCGCATTTCATCAAGACTGTGGAGGATCTGCATGAGGCTATAGTCCAAACCGTTCCCGGAATGAAATTCGGCGTCGGATTCTGCGAATCGTCCGGCCCTGCACTGGTGCGCTACTCGGGCAATGACCAGCGGCTGATCGAACTTGCGCAACGGAATGCCATGGCGCTCGCTTGCGGCCATTGCTTCATCATTTTTATGGACGGCGGATTCCCGGTCAACATCCTGAACACCATTAAGACCGTACCGGAAGTGTGCCGGATTTTTTGCGCCACGGCCAATCCCGTCGAGGTCGTCGTCGCCGAGACCGAACAGGGCCGAGGCATCCTCGGCGTCATCGACGGCGTGAAGACGAAGGGCATCGAGACCGAAGCCGACATCAAAGTCCGCAAAGATTTCCTGCGTAAGATCGGATATAAGCTGTAGCGGCATTTTTAGGCCGCCACTGAGCATTGGGTTTGAAAGGCGACAAAGAGTGAAGAAGCAAGCGACTGATCCCCGGCTAACCCTGAAATACTTCTGACCGGAAACTTTTGCTAAGACCGCAGCGTAATCTAGATGTATTACGTAGGTATGAGCGAGTTTACTGGCTCAACCTACTTGGTGTAAACTGTCAATTAATGGGCCTCTGGGGCCTTGCGAAGACGGCGGACAAGCCCCGTTATTGCAGTAAGCAGCCTCTTGCCAAAGAGCAAAAGGGAAGTTGCCAACGTGGCCACCTTCACTCAAGCCCGGACCGCCATTGCCGAGCCGCGAGCGCCACTGCGCTCGCAGACCAGTTTCTGGGTGGCGGTTCGCGAAGCCTTCTGGAATGCTCTTGGCGAACTCCGCACTCACAAGCTGCGATCTTTTCTCACCCTGCTGGGCGTCGTCATCGCCACCACCACGCTGATTGTCGTTATGTCGGTCGTGAACGGCATGAATCTCTACATCGCGACCAAGATCGCCAATCTCGGCGCCAACACCTTCGTGCTGCATCAGTTCAAGTGGGCACAAGGTTACGATAGCTATTTGAAGGCGTTGCGGCACAACAAGCCCATTCGCATCGAAGAATACGAGTATCTGCGGGAGGCGCTGGTTGGCTACCAGGCGATGAGTGCTATCGCCCAGCTCCAGACCGGTCCCGAGGCGCGGTACCAGGGCCACTCGATCGATGAGGTCACGCTGACTGGAATCACCCCCAGCCACGCTGACATCGGCCGGGAAAAGCCGCTCTACGGCCGCTACATTTCGGACCAGGACTACCGTCACAACGAGCGCATCTGTTTTATTGGCCAGGATGTTGTGGACAAGCTTTTCCCGGCGGTCGATCCGATTGACAAGGAACTACTGGTGGGAGGACAGAGCTTTCGCATCGTCGGCGTGGCAGACAAGGTGGGATCCGCTTTCGGCGTGAGCCAGGATAATTTCGTTTTTGTCCCCCTCGGCACCTTCCGCAACCTCTACATGCCGCGCCTGGAGCTCATAGTTTTTGTCAAGGCGCCCGACTCCAAACACATGATGGAGCTCGAAGACGAAGTTCGCGTCCTCATGCGGGCGCGCCGCCACATCCCCTACCACGAAGACGACACCTTTGGCATCAACGCCTCCGAGACGCTGATGAGCGCGTGGCAAAACCTTACCGGCAGCATCTTTGCCGTCACCATCGGCGTGGTGGCTGTGTTCATGGTGGTGGGCGGCATAGTGATCATGAACATCATGCTGGCTACGGTCACCGAGCGCACGCACGAGATAGGAATTCGCAAATCGGTGGGGGCGCGGCGTCGCGACATTCTCTGGCAGTTCGTCATTGAGGCCGCGGCCCTAGCCTTTGCCGGGGGAACCGCGGGAGTGCTCCTTGCCTATCTCATCGCCTGGCTGGTAGCGCTGGTCTTCACCGCCGCCGTGCCCCTGAGCGCGGTGATTGTGGGGATTACGCTTTCCACGCTGGTTGGGCTCTTCTTCGGGATCTACCCCGCGATGCGGGCGGCTGCTCTCGATCCCATCCAGGCGCTGCGGGTGGAGAAATAGCGTGATGACCTACTGGCATGCCGTCGGCGAGAACTTGGGACTAGCGCTCGACACCCTGCGCACCCACAAGTTCCGGGCCTTCCTCACCGTGTTGGGCGTACTGATCGGCACCACCACGGTAATCGCCGTGGCCTCCATCATTCAGGGTCTGGATGCGCAGTTGGTGCAGATGGCGGAGCAGTATGGCACAAATGTTCTTTGGATCTACAAGCTGCAGATGGGCACGCCACACCGACTGACGCGCGAGGAGCGGCTACGCAAGCCGCTCAGCTACGAAGACGCCAAGGCCATCAAGGAGCAATGCGCGGACGTCGAGGAGGTGTCAGTAGCCCTATTCAAGGGGATGAGCGACTTTGGCCTGCCTCCCTCCACGGCCCGCTACAAAGACCACGAGATGTCGGGCGCGCAGTTCATGGGCGTGGATGCCAACTATATGGCTCTGTCGAACTCGGAGCTCGCGGACGGCCGCTTCATCACCCAGGCGGACGACCTTCATCGCCGAGACGTAGTCGTTCTGGCCGCCAACGTAGTGGAACGCCTGTTCAAGCCCGGAGACCCGGTGGGCAAGGAAGTGGTAGTGGATGGGCACACCTTTGAAGTCATCGGCACGCTTAAGAAATACAAAGGATTTCTGGGAGACAATCCCGATGATAGTGACATCTTCATACCCTACTGGACTTACAAGAAGCTTTATCCCGACGCCAAAGACCACTTCCTCAGCGTTCTAGCGTACCGCGGAAGAATGGACGAGGCGGAGGATGAAGTTCGCGGCCTACTTCGTCGCCGCCGCCACGTGAAATTGTCCGATCCTGACAACTTCGGGATCTCGACCGCAGAGTCGCTCATCTCCGACTTTCGCGCCATCATCGGTACTGTGGCGCTGGTCATGGTGGTGATCTCCTCGATTGGCCTGCTGGTGGGGGGCATCGGGGTGATGAATATCATGCTGGTCTCGGTTACGGAGCGCACGCGGGAGATTGGGGTGCGCAAGGCTATTGGAGCGCGCCGGCGCGACATTGTTTGGCAGTTCCTTCTGGAAGCCATTGTGCTCACGGGCTCGGGCGGCCTTTTGGGAATTGCTCTGGGTTGGTTGCTGAGTTTTATGATCCGAGTTTTTGTGCCCGGGCTGCCTTCAACCGTCCCCCTCTGGTCAGTCGTGGCGGGTTTCGCCGTGGCGACGAGCATTGGCCTGTTTTTCGGTCTGTGGCCGGCCATAAAGGCTGCCCGCCTCGACCCCATCGTCGCCCTCCGGTATGAGTAGGCTCTGCTTCTGAAGCATCAACTGCGTCGTCAACGACACTAGACCTTTCTGTCGTTAACAGTAGCGTCGATTTCTCCCCGCGCGAGCCGCACCGTAATATTGCTGCCCACCGCGACCGTCTTCGCGTCACGAATGATCCTGCCGGTGGCGTCGCGAGTGATCGAATATCCCCGCTTAAGGATAGTCAACGGGTTGCGCTCCTTCAGTATAGCTTCCACCTGCGCCAGGCGGTTCTTTCTCTCCACCAGAAAGCGACGGAGCGCGGCATCAAATCGCCCCCCGCGGTCGTCCAGCGCAGCACGCTTCAAACCCAGGAGCCGGCGGAAGTCGTATCGCACAACCCCTGCCGAAGCCCGCAGCCACTCCTGCCTGGCGTCATTCAACCGGGTGCGCATCGAACGCTCGATTGCGGCAACGGCGTCATCCACCCGCTGGGCCCTTTCCGCCAGCCTGGTCACGATGGTCTGAAAGACGTGGTGCATGCGCAGTTCCGTGAGGCGGTGCCGCGCTTGGGAAAGTTGCAACCGGACAACCTGGGCCATGTGGCGGGCGCGATTTTCCAGCTCGCTGACGAAGTCTTGCTTGCGGTGCACCACCAGCTCCGCGGCTGCAGACGGAGTGGGCGCGCGAAGATCAGCCACAAAATCCGCGATAGTGAAATCGATTTCATGGCCCACAGCGGATATCACCGGAATCCCCGAAGCCGCGATGGCGCGCGCCACGATTTCTTCGTTGAATGCCCACAGATCTTCGAGCGATCCTCCGCCCCGCCCCACAATCATCACATCGACCTTCTGCTCTCGGTTAAAGTACTGAATGCCCTCAACGATCTCTTCTGCGGCCCCCTCGCCCTGCACCTTGACGGGGTAGATCAGCACGTTCATATTACGGAAGCGGCGGCGCAGAACGCGAAGGATGTCGCGGACCGCCGCGCCGCTAGGGGATGTCACTACGCCGATGGCCTGGGGAAGCAACGGCAGAGGCTTTTTGCGGGCCGTCTCGAACAATCCCTCCGCGGCGAGTTTCTGCTTGAGTTGCTCGAAGGCCAGTTGAAGCGCACCCAAGCCGGCCGGCTCGAGGTATTCAACGTAAAGCTGATACTCGCCCCGCGCTTCGTAAACGCCCAGGTGCCCGCGCGCGATCACGGAGATGCCGTCCTGCGGTTTGAATTTCAGATACCGCGCCTGGTTGCGAAAGCACACGGCGCGAAGTTGAGCGGTTGCATCCTTGAGCGTGAAATAGAGATGGCCAGAGCCGGCGGCGCGGAAATTCGATACCTCCCCCGTCACCCAGACGTCCGGGAATTGGCGCTCCAGCAGGTTCTTGATTTCCTGGCTCAGCTCGGAGACGCTGTACGTCTTCCTGACCGGGCCGAAATTAAGGGGTACCTGTTCCACACGAATCCTGTGAAGCGGTCAACGCTGAGCTAGTGTAGTGTCCAGGAAATAGCTGGACGCCGCTCGTTCTCGTAGCGCCGGCATCCTGCCGGCAGATGCCGCCGGGACGGCAGCGCTACATTGTCCGCTCAATCAGTGGACGCTACACTAGCTCGCAGATCGCTGAGGGCTTCTCTACCGTTTCGTAAAATGCGAAATGATCCATAACACCAGCGTCAACACCACACTTAACACCAGACACGTGACGATGGGGAAATAAAATTGCCAGTTCTTGCCTTTATAGGCGATGTCGCCCGGCAGCCGCCCCAGGCCGAGGAACGAAAACTTCGCCCCGGCCATCAGCAGCAACCCAGCCACGACCAGCAGGACACCGACGATAACCAGAAACTTGCCAAGCTGGTAAGAAACCATACGCTCACCCAGCCAGGTCCACTCCCGGGAAGAAATAGCTGATTTCGTACGCAGCGGTCTCAGGGGCGTCTGAGCCGTGGACGGCGTTGTGTTCAATGCTCGTGGCGTAAAGCTTGCGGATGGTGCCTGGGGCGGCATGGGCTGGATTGGTGGCGCCCATTACCTCACGCAGGCGCGCGATGATGTTTTGGCCCTCCAGAACCATCACCAGGGCGCGGCCCGAGCTCATGAATGCCGTAAGCCTCTCAAAGAAAGGCTTGCCACGATGCACCGCGTAGAAACCCTCAGCCTGGCTCTTGGAAAGATTCACCAGGCGCGCCGCAATGATTTTGAAATCATTCGCTTCGAAAACCTTAATGATGTCGCCGGCGTGGCCTGCCGCCACGGCGTCCGGCTTAATAATAGTAAGGGTGCGTTCTGTTGTCATGTCCCTCCGTCCAAATCCTAAAGTGCGAATAGTAAATGGTGAATAGTAAATTATGAATGATATATCCGAAGACAAACTCAGAGCTGCGGACTCCAGAGCACTCGGGACGAGCCCTGAATTCACTACTTACTATTCATAATTCATAATTCTTTTGAGCCTTTCGCCAATTAGTGCCGGGCTCTCCGCCACCGCGATGCCTGCCGCCTGGAGCGCTGCGATCTTGTCTGCCGCAGTGCCCTTGCCGCCTGAAATAATGGCCCCGGCATGACCCATACGGCGGCCCGGGGGCGCGGTGCGTCCGGCAATGAATCCCACTACGGGCTTCTTGACATTCGCCTTGATAAAAGTAGCGGCTTCTTCTTCGGCTGTACCGCCGATCTCACCAATCATGACGATCCCGTGCGTTTCCTCATCTTGATTGAAGAGCTTCAGGGCATCGACAAAGGTAGTACCGATAATGGGGTCGCCGCCGATACCGATGCAGGTGGACTGGCCGATGCCAAGAGCGGAAAGCTGGCCAACCGCCTCATAGGTGAGGGTGCCGCTTCGCGAAACCACTCCCACATGTCCTTGCCGGTGGATGTGTGCCGGCATGATGCCTATCTTGCATTTTCCAGGCGAGATAATACCCGGACAGTTGGGACCGATCAGCCGCGTCTTGGTTCCTGAGAGATAGCGCATGACGCGCACCATGTCGAGCGTGGGGATGCCTTCCGTGATACAAACCACCAGCGACAACCCCGCATCAGCGGCCTCCAGGATTGCGTCCGCAGCGAAAGCCGGCGGCACGAAAATCACAGAAGCATTTGCGGCGGTGCTGTCCACAGCTTCCCGCACCGTATTGAACACCGGTACGCCGAGGCCAATCTCCGCAAGCGCCTTTGTTCCGCCTTTCCCTGGGGTCACGCCGGCGACCACTTTGGTGCCGTAAGCGATGGCCTGCTGGGCGTGGAATCCGCCTTCACGCCCTGTAATGCCCTGCACAAGCAACCGAGTGTTTCCGTCAACTAGAATGGCCATACAATTAATCCATTAATGCATTGACTCACCGGGCTCTTAATGATCGCTGACCTGTGATTGGTGACCCCTCAGCGGGAACACTATCTGGTTCAACGGGAGTCGAGAAGTCGTTTGAGGTAAAACTTCCTCTTGACCTCAGGTAGCCTTTTCCAGATTGCGCGGAACCGACCCAGGTCCGTGTTTTCGCTGCGATGCCTGAGCAAGGCCGCCGCGTTCTTGGCGAGAAAGTGGGCGCAGATGAAATCTCCTTTCAACACCATGTCCTTCCACGCCCCCCATTTGTAAGCTCTCAAGAACGGATTGGCAAGCATGTTCCGAACTTCAATCGAGTCGCCGCAATACTCAGAGACCAGATCCCGAAACCCCAAATCCCTAAGCCGCTCCAATAGGGAATCGAAGCTGCGTATGTCAATGCGCACCTCGCTGGCAAACTCGTTGCGAAGCGCGGTCAATCTGGGACTTTGATCGCGACGTCCTATATAGATACAGAAAGAAAGGTTGTCGAATTCGTGCACGCCCAGGTAGTTTGACGGGAAAAGCTTCTTGTACTGACCACGATTGCTTTTGATCCACCTTTTCCAGTCGATCATCTGCTGGACGGCATGCGTTAGTCTGGCTGAAGGATTACCACGTGCCGTGTATGCTGCCTCGTGCGGACTCTCCAGCTCAATGAAGCGATAGTGAATTCCGGCGCTCATTTGATCGCTGGCGATCACAAAATCCGCTTGGTGCTCCGAACCAAATTCGGGCTTGGACACAACCTGGTACTCTTCCAGAAAGAAGAATGCCGGGTGCTCTGCAATCACCTTATGTAAGTCGTGTTCGGTCGAGCCCGTGTCTTCAAGGAGCCTTCTCCACGAAGTCACGAAGCCCCTGACGATTGACCGTGCCTCGGTGTCAAGAAGGCTCCAGGGAAGAACCGTGGGCGTCCCTGCCGCTCTCAGCGGTCGCCCAGGATCTGAGTCTACTTGTGGATGGAGCAACTTTAGCATCGCTACTGACCTTCGATGATCCCTCACTTCTCAGGCGATCCGCTTTGCTTGAATGGTTCAACGAAACGATGAGTCAATGGTTCGATTCTTTGCCAGTGCCACGACCTTTTCCGCCGCGTCTTTCATGTCGTCCGCGACGACAAAGTTCAAGCCGGACTCGCGGAGGATTCGCTGCCCCAGTTCGACATTCGTGCCCTTCAGGCGGACGACGACAGGCACTTGGGTGCCGAGGGATTTCACCGCCGCAATTACACCGTTGGCTACGATGTCGCAGCGCATAATGCCGCCGAAGATGTTGATCAGCACGGCGCGCACGTTCGCATCGCTAAGGATAATTTCGAAACCGTGGCGAACCTGTTCTTCATTGGCGCCGCCGCCTACGTCCAGGAAATTGGCTGGGCGTCCACCGGCATACTGGATGATGTCCATGGTGGCCATCGCCAGGCCCGCGCCGTTCACCATGCAGCCCACGTTGCCGTCCAGCCGGATGTAATTCAAGCTGTAGTTGGAAGCCTTTACCTCGAGCGGGTCTTCCTCGTCCAAATCGCGCAGGTCGCGGATATCCTTGTGCCGGTAAAGCGCGTTGTCATCAAAGCTCATCTTGGCGTCGAGCGCCAGCAAGCGGCCGTCGGCGGTAACGACGAAGGGATTGATCTCCACGAGTGAAGCATCCGTGGCTATCATTGCCTGGTACAGGCTGGAAAAGAAGCGCACTGACTCATTCACCAGTTTCGCGCCCAGCTCGAGCCCGAAGGCCAGTTTACGCGCCTGGAATGGCTGCAAGCCGAGGGCCGGATCAATGAACTCTTTCAGAATCCGTTCCGGATGCTCGGCGGCCACAACTTCGATTTCCACACCGCCCTCGGTCGAAGCCATGAGCACCGGGCGGGCGCTGGCGCGGTCAATCACCAGGCCCAGGTAAAGCTCGCGGACCACCTGCAGTCCTTCCTCGATCAAAACGCGTTTCACTACCCGCCCCTCAGGCCCCGTCTGGATCGTGACCAGCTTTTTACCCAGCATCTGGTTGGCGATGCGCTCGGCTTCATTCGGGTCGTGGGCCAGCTTCACGCCGCCCGCCTTGCCCCGTCCCCCGGCGTGAATCTGCGCCTTGACCACCACGGTTCCGCCCAAACGCTCCGCCACGGCGCGCGCTTCGTCAGGGCTCTGCGCGACCTCACCGCGAGGCGTAGTCACACCGAACTTCGCCAGTGTTTGCTTGGCTTGGTATTCGTGGATTTTCATTGCAAAAGTTGTCGGTAGTCAGTTGTCCGTGGTCAGTCGCCCGTCGTCAGTTGTCCTTCGTCGCCATAAGGGCCACGTCAACCTCCGGTTTGACGGAATTCCTTGACATAGCTGCCTTGCGACAGTGCGGGATTGCAATTACCCTGTAATCTGGCAGTATAAGAAATGCGCATCGCAATTGCAACGGACATCGTCCGCGGGCATGAGGCAACTGACGACGGACAACGGACGACGGACTTTTGAAGCCATGCAACTTCTCGAGACTATTCAAAAACTCGAATCCCGCCAGCACCTCAGCCGCGCCGAGGCGCGGGCGGCGATGGAGCGCCTATTGTCCGGCTCCGTGCCGGACGCGGAGATTGTCGCGTTCCTGGCGGCGCTTCGGGACAAGGGCGAGCAGCCCGAGGAACTCGTGGGATTTGCGGAGGTGATGCGCGCCCACGCCGCTGAAGGGTTGCGACAGTCAGGAGTAGATGTGGAGGCGTTGAGAGGTGATGATCCCCTGCTGGATACCTGCGGCACCGGCGGTGACGGCCATGCCACCTTCAACGTGTCCACAGCCGTGGCGCTGGTGGCTGCTGCAGGCGGAATCCGTGTGGCCAAGCATGGGAACCGCTCCATATCAAGCCGCTGCGGCAGCGCGGACGTCCTGGAAGCGCTCGGCGTCGCCCTGGACCTGCCGCACAGCCGCATTCCCGCCTGCCTGGAAGAAGTGGGGATGGTTTTTCTCTTTGCCCCAAGCCTGCACCTCGCCATGAAACATGTGATGAATGCCCGTCGAAGTTTGAAGACAAAATCCGTTTTTAACCTGCTGGGTCCGCTGACGAATCCTCTTCGAGCTTCGGTCCAACTGGTCGGGATTTACGATGCTTCACGAACCGAGATGATGGCGCGAGCCCTCGGAGCGGTCGGCACGGAGAGGGCCTTTGTGGTGACTGGATCAGACGGCATGGACGAGATCACTCTGTCCGGACCCACGCGCCTCTCCTCGAACGAGCGCGGCGAGGTACGCACGCGCGACGTGACACCGGAAGAATTCGGCCTCGCGCGGACTTCGCTTCTCGAATTGCGGGGCGGAGATGCACAGACCAACGCGCGATTGTCACTGCGCGTCCTCGAGGGGCACAGCAGGCCTCACCGCAATGTAGTGCTCGCCAATGCTGCGGCCGCGTTTGTGGTGGCGGGCAAAGCTGGAGGCTTTATCGAGGGAGTCGCCACGGCGGCAGAAGTCATCGACTCCGGACGCGCACTCGCGACGCTCAAAAAGTTGGCGGATTTCACCCAACGGTTCCGTTGAGTCCCCGGCATGTAGCGTGACCGGGACGCCCGCGCTACATCTTAAGAAAATTCGCCAGTAACTGTTTCCCGGAATGAGTCAGGATGGATTCGGGATGAAATTGGACTCCTTCGACCTTCAATTGGCGGTGCCGCAAGCCCATGATCAGGCCGTCGGGCGAGGTAGCGGAGATTTCGAGGCAAGCGGGCAAGCTCTCGCGTTCCACGATCAACGAATGGTAGCGTGTGGCCTGGAATGGATCGGGCAAGCCTTCGAAAATGGTTCTGCCATCGTGATGAACTTGACTGGTCTTGCCGTGCATCAACTCCGGCGCGCGGATGACTTTGCCGCCGAACGCTTGTCCGATGGCCTGATGGCCGAGGCACACTCCCAAAATAGGAACACGATCGGCCAACTTGTCGATCACCTCCAGGCAGATCCCTGCTTCGTCCGGAGTCTTGGGTCCGGGTGAGATAACTATAGCGCTGGGCAGTTCCTTTTCGATTTCCGCCACCGTGGTTTGGTCGTTTCGGACGACGCGCATCTGGGCGCCCAATTCTCCCAGGTATTGGACCAGGTTGTACGTGAATGAATCGTAGTTGTCGATAATGAGTATCACTGCTCTGCGCCCTTTCAAAGCTATTATAGAGGAATATCTTGGATTTTGGATGGTGGGTTTAGGGAGGATAAAATGGCGCCAACAAAGCGACGCGAATTTCTGAAGTCGGGTATTGTTTCAGCAGCGGGAGTAACTTCCCTCGCATGGGCCAAGGGCGGGGACACCCTCGCTAATCCTGCCGCCTCGGCAATGAGCGAAGCACACGGAACGCCGCCTCCATTTCATCTTGGCCTGGTTTCTTACAACTTGGCCTTCGATTGGGACATCGAGACCATCATCGAGAACTGCGTGAAAACCGGGTTTGCAGGCGCGGAACTGCGCACCACACACAAGCACGGCGTGGAGCCATCCATCAGCAAAGACAAACGGGAAGAAGTGAAAAAGCGCTTTGCCGATTCGAGTGTGCGGCTGGTGAGCCTGGGAACGACTTGCGAGTACGAGTCGCCGGAGGCCGCCACCGTGCAAAAGAACATCGAGGAAACACGCCGCTGGTGCGAACTGGCGCAGGACCTGGGCTGCCTGGGCGTGAAAGTGCGCCCCAACGGATTTCCGCATGACGTTCCGCACGAGCAAACTCTCGATCAGATCGGCCGCGCCTTGGCAAAGTGTGGAGACGTGGCGCGGGACCACGGCGTGGAAATCTGGATGGAAGTTCACGGAGAGGGCACGCAGCTTCCGGCCAACGCTCACCAAATTCTCTCGGTCGCCAATCACCCCTCGGTGGGCGCCTGCTGGAACTCCAATCCTACGGATGTGGAGAACGGCTCCGTCCAGAAAAGCTTCGAGCTGCTGAAACCTTGGATTCGCAGTTGCCACATCAACAACCTCGACGATAGAGCTTATCCCTGGCACGAGCTCTTTGCGTTGTTGCGATCCATCGATTTCCAGCGTTACACGTTTGCCGAGATTGCCCAGCCGAGCTGCGAGCCGCTACGCTTCATGAGTTATTACCACGCTTTGTGGGACTACCATACGGGGCTGGGCAGACCGTAGGGAGGGAATAGGGAACAGGGAATAAGTGTAAAGTGTGAAGGCTAAAGGTTAAAGTCTAAGTGAACTTCTCCTCTTTGGTCGCTCAACTTTTACCCTTTACCCTTTACCCTCTGACCTTCACACTTCGCCCACAGTTCCTTATTCCCTGTTCCCTATTCCCTGTTCCCTATTCCCTGTTCCCTCCCCCAAGCTTGACTTTCGCTTTCCGTTCGCCTATCATATGAACCCTGGGCAGTCAAACTGACAAACGGAGGATTCCATGACGATCACTGAAGCGCTTTTGACTGAGTTCGATCAGGAGATGACCAATACACGCAAAACCCTGGAGCGAGTTCCGGACAAACCGGACTTTTCCCCGCATCCCAAGTCGATGCCTCTCGGCAAGCTGGCGCCCCATATCGCGCAACTTGCCGGCTTCGGTTTCAGCGTGCTGAGTACCGAGCAGTTGGACTTTTCTGCGGGCAGCTACAAGCCCCTGCCTTTCGAATCTGCGGCACAGCTCGTCAAGGTATTTGACGAAGGCGCAGCCAAAGTCCGCCAAGCCCTCATCGATACCACGGATGAAGCTTGGAAAGCGAACTGGAGACTCGCTTTCCAGGGCAAGGCCATTTTTGAGGGACCTCGGTTCCTGGCTTACCGCGAGATGTTCCTCAACCACCTGGTCCATCATCGCGCCCAGCTTGGCGTCTACTTGCGGCTGAACGGCGTGCCCGTACCCGCCATCTATGGGCCGTCCGCCGACGAGCCGTGGGCTTGAGGTTGAGGCCTCCCGGAAACGGGAGCATGGTGTGAAGAAATCAAAGAGTGTCATGCTGAGTGGTCATGGGCCTGTGGCTCACCCGTAGCACAGAATTCCCTCTTGGGGCATTCACGCTGGCTCGATCCGGTACCGTTCGCCCGCCTGCGTGGGGAACTTCGCGATTTCGCCTTTCACTGAAACGGCAACCGGCTGGCCATCCTTTACGCGCGTCACCTGGAGGTGCGCTTCGGGCCAGGGATTAACCAACTTTGCTGTCGCCCCTTTTTCGCTGAAGAGCGTCACCCGTGAGACCGCATTTCCGTCATGGGAAGCACTGAGCAGGAAAGCCCCCATGGCGCGAAGATTTGTGAAGCTGGCGCGTCCCAATCCCTGAATATTTGGGAACAACCGGATGACGCCCGTGTAGCTTTGCAGCATGCATTCGTTCAGCACGGCGGGCAGCGAGAGGTTTTCCGTCCAAACTCCCATACGCATCATGAAATCAAAATCCGTATCATCGTCATAGCGGCCATCGATCTGCCGGACGCGGTCGTTGGCGATGCCGTTGGGTAACGTGCAGTAGCGCACCTCATTCTTGAACCATTCGAGGTCCAGCATTCCGAGCCGCGCGCGGATCAGGGGCTGATAGACCAAGTCGTTGCCACCTTCCAGGCGAATTGTGCGAGCCGTGCGACGGGCGATCTCAAGCTGCTCTTCGTTGCGTCCCATTCCCACTTGGTCTCCGGGAAAGACTGGGGCAAGCGTTACGGGAACGTTATAGACGTGTTCGGCCGGAGCATTGAGCACGTCCAACCAGACTTCACCATAAGGCCCCTGAATTTTCGGATAGGAAGCGAGGTTATTGCGGACTTCCGCCCACCGAGGACGCTCGCCGGCATCGAGGTTCAGGACTTTGGAGGCTTCGAGGATTGCGTCCAGCAGGAACGCCACCAGCGCCAAATCCATGATGCAATCCTTGTTCAGGCGGAAGTCCACCGTGCAGCCCCAATTCTCGGGCGAGGCCGTGGGAACGATATGGTACTTTCCATCGGATTCCTTTTGGACGAACGCAACTACAAAATCGGTGGCCGCCCGGAAAAGCGGATAAACCCTTTTCAGGAACTGCTCGTCGAGCGTGTAGAGGTATTGCCACCAGAGGCTTTGCACGGTCCAGGGTGTTTCGCAGACTTCGTAGCCCCAAGGTGGCGCGGGGTAAGGCACCACCTGGCTTGGCACCGGGTACGCGGAGTGGGGGAAAAACGCCCCGGGCAAGCCGAATTTTTCCCGCGCGTAGTTCTGCGCCATGGGCAGCAGGCTTTCGACAAGTTCCACATAGAGAAGATTCTGGTCCACATGATTGCTTGCAAAAACTCCCCAGAAAACCTGCTGGGTGTTGTAGTTCATGTGGTAATCGCCGTGCCAGGCGGTGCCGATCTTGCCGCTAGTCCAGTTGCCAAACAGGCCCGGGGCGACCTTTCCCGCACGCAGGCAGCAGGCCAGAAAATATTGGTTGTGGTACCAAATCCTCTCCAGTTCTTGATCCTCGAACTCGACGGCGGAGCGCGACCAGAAATCCCTCCAGCCCTTTTCTGTCTCCCGCTCGAGCTGGTTCACGGGGAGTTGCGCCAGGCGCGCCACCTCGCTCCGCGCAAAGGCCACGTTATCGTCGTGGTCACGTGGAGTGAAAAGCGTGAGGTCAAGGCGGAAGGCCTGCTCTTTCTGGCTGCGCAGGAAGACGCGCTCCTGGTTCTCCGCCAGTCCTTCTATCGCCCAGGAGCCTTGCAGGCGGCCGCACAAAGCAAAGTTACGGTCTCTGGCCGTGCGAGCTGGGATGGGGTTCCCAGCCGTGGGCACGGTGGCCGGGAAGTGCTGGTAGCCGGAGAACTCTGCGAACCCCTCGCCCGCTCTGCCCTCGAGCTGCGGCGGCGGCAATTGGGCTTGCGCGTCGAGGTTCGGGCAGTAGGAAACCGACACAAACGGGGCGGGTTCAGCGCTCGAAACTGAGACGTGCCCGGTATCCCAGCTTACGAAGCAGCGCACCGTCACCTTGTGTTGCTGACCACGCAGATCATGATGCTCGAGGTCAAGGGTGAACACGCCGTTCGAGGGATCCAGCGCCTGCCGCAAGATTCGGACCTGGCGCGAATCCCAGTGAATCCACACAATCCCGCAGGGCCAGGGACGCGGCCAAGACTTCGAGTATGAGGAACTCACCTTTGTGGTGTAGTCGCGAAAAAAGTCGATGTTGTATTCCAGACCGAGCATATCAGGCTTGCCCTGGCGCTTGGCTTCTTCGCTGGCGCGCTCCCAAAGCTTTAGCAGTTCATTGAAAGGCAGGACGTATTGATAGTGGTCCTCGCTCACCCGAATGTCCCAGGAATCCTCCTTGCCCAGGTGGAGCCCCAGCGCGTCCGGGCGCACCGTGACGCAAAGCCCAATGTCGCCGTTCCCTAGCAACATCCCCTCGAAGAAATTCGGCGTGGGCAGGTCGCGAACGATCTGATGGCGCTTCGCGATTTTGAATCCGTCAGGGTTGGCGCCGCTAGAAATGGTGTGAGCAGTAGCGGGCAGCATTCCGACAGCGGCAGTAGCCGCGCTCGCTTGCAAAAATCTTCTTCGGTTGGTTTTCACGAGGGACCTCCACATGTATTCCTTCAAGGCGCATATACTAGCACCAAAACCAGCGTTGTAGGGGCAACCCTTGTGGTTGCCCCAAGGGCTGCCCCTACAAGGCGAGCGCGGTTTCGGGCATTGTGCCATGGAGGCGCAGTTTGCCGGAACGGACACTTCGGCGTGATGAAATGGAAAACCCCTCATTGTCCGCTCACATCCAAATAAAAGGATATATAGATTCTTGTTGCCACGGGATTCCTGCAGCGGAACCCTAGCTCGAGTTTGGACTCGGATCACGTGCACCCATCTACAAAACGCTCACGAGGGTAAATCTGGAATGAAACCACTTTTCTTCATTTTTGCTGTCATCGTGCTCACCCCATCAGAGGTTGTCGCGGTCGCCCCACCCCCTTGTCTCGGCGGCGTCTCGGTCAGCACCTTTCGTTTGTTACTCCAACCTGAGGGCAAGGGTCCCGCCTTGCCACTAAACGCCGTAAACATCATCCGGCCGGGCGAGAAGCTGAAATACGAACCTATCCACGTGCCTGCTCCCATCAGGGACAAGGCGCAGATCGCGATTCTGCTCGTGCCTGCCCCTACGCGATCCGGTGAGGAAGCGAACGAGGTGAAGGGCAAAGACAACGGCAATGAGAATGAGAAAGCCAAAGACGAGGGCAAAGACAACAGCAAAGAAAAGCAAAAGGATCTCGTAGTGTTGGAAGCTCGGCCGGCCAAAAGCCCTGCGGAGTGGGTGATTCCGACGCGGGCGTCCATCGTGGGCGTGGTTTTCGGTCCCCGAGGGCTGGATGTGAAAAAGGTGAGTTCCATGGTTGAGAAGAACGAGGAGCTAATCCCGCAACTCGCCGATTACGCACAGCAGACGGCCACTGTCGAAGCGTTGGTTCAAACGCTCTCTCAAGTCGAGCAGTCGCCAACTCCGGGTACTGACCTCAATGCGGCCTTGCGCGGCTTTTCGGTGGCGTATGGCCTGGCAGTTCCCAAGCTCGATACCGCCGCTCCCACGGACCAGCAGGCGGCCCAGTTGCTTCAGGCAGTTCTTCCCTCACTTTCTACCTACGACCCGCTTACCTCGGACCGCTCGGCGGTGGTTGCGCAGTCGATGGGGTTGGCCTCATCTGTGGCAGCCCTTTTCTTCGGTACACCGGTCGGCCTGGCCGCCGGGGGCGCGGCGCTTTTTGAAAATCTCCGCATCATGGTTTTTCCAGACACCGATTTTCATGCGGCATTCACGCAGTCCGTCCCGAGCAACGAACTGGCGCTGTGCAGCAAGGATCAGAAGCTCAAGCCTCGAACCCGGCCGGCATACCTGTGGATGCTGCGGGTTCCGGATGTCGGAGCGCCAGCGGCCTCGCTGCCGGAGACCCGGTGCCTGCCGCTGGGTTGGAAATCTACCATTAAAATTGCGTGTGCGAACCCCAGCCAGCTCAAAAACCTCCCGCGTGTCCGAGACTGGGAATTAGTCTCCTCGGGCCACTCGGCGGAAATTCCCGTAACTGTCAAGCTGGGTGAACCAGATGACGCTCTCGAGTTGGACCTCAGCAAGACCAAACTTCCGGAAGGACAATACCGCCTTGTCGCCAAGTGGGATTGGGACCCGGTGGAAGTGCAGGGCGACATCAACTTGCGTCCCTTCGCGGATTTTTCTCACGCCAAGCTTAGCCCTGATTCCGAAGACCGCTTGGTGGAAGGGACAGGTCTGGTGAGGATTCGACTGACGGGCGCGGATTTTGAGTTTGTCAACAAGGTGACGCTCGTTCCTTCAGGCGGTGCGGCAAGCCTTAGCCCGGCACCTGCCGCTCTAAAGGACGGCGCTGCGTCAGAAGTCTCTGCGGCCCCAACGGACGGCGCTACGCTCAAGACTGGGGGATTCCCCAAGGAACTGTCCTTCACTGTTCCAAAGGCCGAGGGCGCGGGTGAGCAAACGAGCCTGGAAGTGGGAATCGACACCGCCGGCTTGCCCCCCGGCGCCTATCTCCTGAAGCTGACCCAGACCAACGGATCGATCCATGACTTTCGGATTGTGCTCCACCCTCCCAACCCCACCTTGTCCAATCTTCCCTTGCGCGCGAACCTTGGGGAGACGCAGCAGACGTTTGCACTCGAGGGGACCGGATTGGAACGGGTCGAGGGCATTTCCAGCGAGGGTGCAACGTGGGCCCTGGCTCCCGTTGCGTCAGATACGCAGAATGTGCGCGAGCGAAAGGCCACCATCAAGTTATTGCCGAAAGTGAAAAAAGGGGAGACGCTTGACGCCAGCTTGAAGGTCTCGGAACTTCACACTCCTCTGAAGATCTTCGACGTCGTGCAAGTGGTGGGGCCACGGCCGAAAATCACCGGCGCCAGCGAATTCACCTCTCAAACTACGGACGTAGCTCTGCGCCAGGGCGAAATCGCCGCCGGCGGGCCGCTGAGTTTTGCGATCCAAACTGAAAATGCCGGATCGCATCCCACCTTTGACCTGAGCTGCGCCAACCAGGGTGATGTGAAAAAATCCCTCTCGCTCCATCCCGGCGACCGAATCGGAACTGCACAGTTAGACTTCGCCGGTGAAGGCATCCTCTTCTTATCCGTTGATCCGGGATCGGTGGGCCGCTCCGGTTGCCAATTGCAGGCCACGGTAACCGTGGATGAAACCGGCGCGTCCGAACCTTACACGTTGGGCCGGGTCATTCGCCTTCCGCATATTGAGAAATTTGTGCTGACCGACCAGAAGAAAGGCAGTGATCTTTTCCTTGGCAGCCTCACGGGTCAGGAGTTGCAAACCATCGAAAAGACAGGCTGGGACGGCCAGGCTGGATATCCCGTGCAGGGAATCCCCGTCCCCGCTGCGGGTGACCCCCAGGAACAGACCTTGCAAATCGAGCTGCCGTGGCCGCCACCCTCACCGCGCGCTCCTCTTTACGTCTGGTTGCGCGGCGAATCCCAGGGACGCGTAACCGAGGCAAAGTACTAAGCCGGTAGCATTGCTTCAGGGCTCTGCGAGTGGTGGATAAAAGCCTCCGCGTATTTCGAGCCCAGCTCCATGCCACGGCAACGATTCATCTGGTCGTGGACTGCGTAGAATTCCTCCGGTTTCTGGCTGGCGTGCGCGAAGCAGGCCGCGCGCTTGCGGGCTTCTGTTGAGGTGATGTCCACGTAATGGGAGGGCGAGAACTGAGAGGTCTGCATGCCCGTCATGACTTCAAAGTAATAGAGCGCGAATTTCCTCTCCATTCGCAGCCACGCATCATAGACCAGCAGTGATGTAGCCCGGTGGTCTTCATGCGTATCGATCGGCCAGTGGGTGAACACCACGTCCGGCCGTTCACCTTGAAGGACTTTCAAGAACTCATCATAGCGCGCGTAGTTCACTTCCACTTTGCCGTTCACCTGGCCCGCGAACACCGGGCGCGCTTTGAGAATCTCGCAGGCCTTCTGCGCTTCCACGGTGCGTATCAGACCTGCTTCATCGTAAGTCTTGCCTTGAATTCCCCGCTCGCCTCGCGTCAGATAGAGGACCATGACCTCGTGACCAATATCGGAGAAGCGAGCGATGGTGCCGCCGCAGCCGGACTCAGGGTCGTCGGGGTGTGCTCCTGCAACCACCACCCGTAATTGGCTTGGCGCCGCGCCGGCAGTCTTGCCCGTGTGAGCGCCCGCGGCGAGCGCTCCGGCCACATTGGCGGCCTGCCCCAGTAAACTACGCCGTGTTAGAGATGTCATAATCGGTTCCGCTGCCACTCGTCGATAAAAATCTGCAGGTTGCTCCAGGTCTTGGGAGCATCCACGGTGATGTTGTCGACTGGTGAGAGGATGAATCCTTCCGGCCCCAGCGCGGCAAGGGCGAGCCTCACAGCAGCGCGAATTTCTGGTTCTTCGCCCATTTCCACCGTTACCGCTCCCGAGACGCCACCCCATAAACAAAGGCGCCCAGCGGCTTTCTTCTTGATTTGGCCCAGATCGGTGTGGGTGCCCTGAATCGGATCGAGCCCGATCAGAACGTCTATCCCCGCTTCCCGATAATCGTCGAGCAGAGGCATTATTCCACTGGAGCAGATATAACCAAATTGCGCGCCGTCTTCATGCGCCAAGGCGGCGTCGCTCTTAAGATGTGGAAGGATCGCCTCCCCGAAAAACCTGGGTGAGAGGAAATCACAGCCCTCATACCACGCCCGATAGATATAGAGATCCACTTTCCCCGTTAGCACCACGGCCATGCGCTGCTGGTTCCAGGTGTGGATCATTTCCAAAAGCTCGGCAACGAAGGCAGGCTGGTCGTGCTCGAGGATCATGAGGTTCTCAAACCCGCAAAGCCAGTTCGCCATATCCACGCCCACACCCCAACCGCCTGCCAGCAACACTCCCTGCTCGCGCGCGAAAGCGTGGGCGCGTTCGGCCTCGACTTGAAATTGTTTGATATCGTCGGGGTGAGGAGGAGTCAGCAGGCACCGCAGGGCTTCCAGCTCTGTTCCCTCACCGCTGAGCAGAGGCTTGATCGCCCGCGGCGCCTGATAATCATCGACGAAGGGAATGTGGTTGCCGTGTGGCCAGTCATCCGAGAGGCGCACGCTGGTTTGCAACTTGCCTGCCGGCGTCGAGTACACCTTGTGTAAGATCGCATGCTCACCTGGAACATCTTCCCGCCACTCGCGCGTCTCCACAGCGGGATCAAACCGCACGGGCAGCCCCCGCAGGTCCGGATGGTCGGGACGCTGGGGACGCGGCAGGGTGGGGATAAACAGAAACGAGTCCAGGCCCAATGCCCGCTCGGCCTTAACCAATTCATAAAGATTTTCCTGACATCGGCGCCGCAATGCCGTGAAGCTCATAAAGCAACAAGGAACATAATCCGGCGCCTGATGGTGCAACGCGCGCAACATGCGCTCGCGTGAATCGAGTTCTGACATCCGGCATACTCCCAAAGAACTGTAGGGATAGGGCCTGCCCTACCTTTCCAAATTGTCAGCCCAAGACGATCCGCTGAGCGGCTCTGCCGCCCCGCTTTGCGGAAAGCCTCCGGCTTTCCGGACAACGACGCCCCCCTACTCACCTCTCGATAACCTGCTCGCGGTCCGCATCGAAGTAATAAACTTTGCCGTTCCGGTAAGAGCGCACGGAGAGGTCACACGCAACGGAAACCTTATATCCAATATCCACGTTGCAATTCGGCTGCTGCCGCGACCGCACACAATCGAAGAAGTTGTCTGCGTGTTTAAGGTCGCCTTCGTTTCCCACGCCATCCACGCGCACCTGATCGTTGCCATACTTCTTGATGAATTCTTCGTCGAACGGCGATTCCGGAAAGATATCCGCGTAATCGTACTGCCGGGACGGCGGGCCTTCCCATTCGTCGCTAAGATGGATGGTGGCTTTGGTCCCTCGGATCATCATCATGGGTCCGTTCTCGTTGACTTGTGAGGACTGAATGGTCATCGAGAACCTGCTGGGGTAATCGGCGACCGTCAGGAAGGTGTCCGGGACCTCGCGGCCATCGTTATAAACCCACAGTCCGCCCATGCCGGCCACGCGGGTAGGAAAATCGTTGGCCACTCCGACATGGAAGGGCGCCACGATGTGGTAGTGCAGGTCGGTGGCGATGCCGCCGGAATAGTCCCAGTACTTGCGGAAGCGGAAGAACCGGTCCGCATTAAACGGAATTTGAGGAGCGGGCCCGAGCCACTGCTTCCAATCGATATGATTGTCGCCAGCGGCCTCGGGGCCGGCGGCGGGGTCGATTGTCCAAAAATCGCCCCCGTTCCAGTCGCCCTCGGGAGCATTGCGGCTGTAGGTTCCCTGCACGGCAACCACCTGGCCGATCATTCCGGACTGAACGATGTCGTGGATCTTGTGCCAGCGATTCCACGAAAGACCCTGCACGCCCACTTGCACTACACGCTTGAGCTCCTTCGTTTTGTGGGCGAGCGTTTTGCTTTCCTCCGCGGTGTGCGTCATGGGCTTTTCGAGATAGACGTCTTTGCCGCTCTCCATCGCTGCGATGGCGATGGGAGCGTGCCAATGGTCGGGCGTGGCGACGAAGACCGCGTCGATGTCGGAACGCTCGAGCATTTCTTGGTGGTGAACGTACGTCTTTGCCCCTGGGACTTTTTCGAGCGCCATGTTCAGTCGCTTTCGGTAGACATCACAGAGAGCCACCACTTCTATGTCTGCTTTGTTGGCACGGTGCTGAAGCACCAAACTCAAATGGTCTGAGCCGCGTGCGCCCAGGCCGATGAGCGCAACGTTGATGCGATCGTTCGCTCCCAGCACGTGCTGCCAGGCTGGAGCGGCAGCCAGCGCCGCTCCCCCAATAGCGGTCGCCTTCAGGAAGCTTCGGCGGGATGGATAACGGGTAGAATTCATGGTCAAACCTCCGCAAGCACGAAGAACGCTACGATGTCGAACTCTCTGTTGACAGCAGGACCACCGCAATCAATGCACACACGATCCCGACTCCCTGGAGAGCGCTGATGGATTCGTGAAGAATGAAGGGGGCCAGGAAGACCACGACGATGGGATAAAGCGCCGTAAATGGCGCCACGATCGAAGCCTTGCCGCCGCTCTTCAGAGCCCCCAGCAGCGCCCATGCCCCCAAAGCATTGAAGAACCCGCTTAATAACGCCCATGCGAGACTGTGAGCCGAATAGGTGAAGAGTATTCGCCCCGGGTAAAGCCATGGCTCGAGAAAGAAAAAACCTACGGCCAGCCAGACCAGCGCCCATTCGGCAGAGAGATGGTTAGTAGAAAGCTTCTGAAGCAAACCCACGATCCCCCAGGAGACCAGGGTAATCAGGCCAAACCAGAACCAAGGAGGCAAATGCATAGGACCGGATTCTTATAGAGAGAAGATGATAATAGCCGCAACCGCAAATCCCAAGCCAACCACCTGTAGCCAATTCAACCGCTCGCGCAGAACCAGAACCGCAAGCACAACGGTAATGAGGGGGTAAAGGGCCGTGGCGGCGGTAATGACAGATGTGTTTCCGCCGCTCCTATAGGCTGCAAATAGGGTCAGACCGCCGATTCCCGCCAGAATCCCATTGCCAAGGCTGTAAGAGATGCCCTTCACGCTCTTCTCGAACTTGACAGGCTTCAGCACCAGAACCAGAAGCGCCACGGGGATAAACCCGAACGCGAAGATAAACTGCATGGCGCTCGCCGAGATCTCGTTAGACCCCAGCTTCGAACATAGCACCCACGCTCCCCAACAGAGGACACA